>Ga0335397_10000260_pt1 | contig 63757 bp, 63 predicted proteins | sample MAT04_FD_205740 | JGI IMG/M metagenome (GOLD analysis project Ga0335397, IMG submission 205740) | Freshwater microbial communities from Lake Fryxell liftoff mats and glacier meltwater in Antarctica - MAT-04 (spades assembly) (version 2) ...
CCTTAGATATTACACTTGCTTTTATTGCCGCTGTATATTTTGTGACTTGTCCCATCAGAAACTCCAACTCCGCCCCTCGATTTTAATTTCTTTCAGAGGCGACAACTTTCCTGAAACTGGGGGTTAATAGGTTCTTTTTTCTCAATTTTTGATATTAATTTGATTAAAAATCCAAAAATAAGTAAGAGAAAACTATATATAAATATAACAGTTATTAAATTATATTGAATGCTCGAATTAACGTCATAAATTAATAAAGTATTAAGTAATGTAAGTAATATTAAAGAGCCAAAAAATACCAGTTTAATAGATTTTTTATGAGATGAGTGTAATACTCGAATGGTCACTAAAGAGCAGAGCCAAAAAATAAACGTACTTTTCAATATATAGAAAATATCGCGGTCTAAAACATTAGTATAAGCAGCCTGCATTTTCCAAAAAGATGATGATGGTAGCCAGATTGCTAATTTTAAAAAAAGTAAATAGGTTAATCGAAATATAATGACCAGATAAACCGAGTGCCTTAAATATCCAAAGCCATAAATACTATTTATAATATATAAAATAAAGATAACCGCTGGCCACCATAATAAGTCTGAGGATATCGGCATACCAAATAAACTAATTATTTGTGATTCAGCGGGAATAGTTATTAAAGAAAAAAAAACCACCAATCCTAATAAAGTATGGAATACTTTTAACTGAAGAGGAATTTTTGATTTGCCGATTAACAAATTATTCATCTATAAAAACACGCTTTAACATGTTAACGCATTTGCTTTTAGAGGTAGGATTATCTGTTTTTTTATGCAAAGCAATCAATTTTTCGGAATGTATGCCTGATTGTTCGCCCATATGAAATACAATCATAGGGTCTACTAAATAAAGCATGTTCGTTTTAACAAATTTTGCGACAGACATATCTTTTTCAACACGTTTATTTGCAATATGAAAGGATACTTTTAACTCATTTGATAAAGTATCAGGATAAATATTATCAACTTTTATAAGATAAGGATCGCGGATTTGTCGAGAAAATCGTAAAAAAATATTTTTATATATCAATCGAAAAAATTTACTAATAAATCCCATTTTTTCCATGTCTGCTTCCTAAACAACTTATTTCCTGGAACGTAATTTTTGATGGATCTCAAGTATTACACCGACTATATTGTATAAACTATCGTCATATATTTCTATAGCAAGTTTTGGATTAATTGGATACAAATAAATACGATCACCATCTACAACATAGTTTTTTATTGAGTAATGATTTGATTTGTTCTTTATTACAACAAAAGCACGATCTTCAGGGGCTAAATCTGGATTAATAATCAATAGAGAGTTTTTTGGGAAAGTAGGCTCGTATAAATCATTATCAACGTGAAGAGCATAATAGTTTCCATCCACGCCATTATCTGCCCAACGATACCATTCCTTTGGAGATTGTTGCCCATTCATATTGCTAATTGGGAAAACCGGTAAAGTCTGCGATACATTTAAATCGCCATATTCTTCTCTGCGTATGGGTTCCACACCCAATAACTGGTCAATACTAATTCCAAAGCAGTGAGCAATTTGTAGCAAAGTACTGGCTTTAGGATCAGTAACATCACCATTAAGAATTCTGGTTATTTTATTTGTCGGTATACCAAGCTTACGAGCGAGCGAAGCAGGTGTTAATTTCCCGTCTTTGCTAATGAGCTCGTTTAAGGTTTGGGCCAATAATAAATTATTGGGTTCATAAATTTTTGTAGGCATACGTTGACTTAGTTACACTAATGTAATAAATTACACCGACGTAACTAATTACATTAGTGTAAAAATTGATTTTAACATAATTTCTAACATTATCACGTTAATAATGCAAAACAGGAAGATGTTTTAAACGCAATGATTCAGCGATAAAGATATAAGGAGTATGAAACTAATGGAGTCTAATTCCAAATTACAAATTTACCAGGGAGTGATTCAATATTTGCTTGAAACAACCAACTATACTTTAAAAAATATTGCTGACCTTTGTAACACTTCCATTAAAAACATACGCTCTATCTATTTCGAAAGTGTAATACCATCCAATTTTAGCTCGGAAGTTCAACTTATAAAGCTTTATCAAATGATTCTGGAATTTAATATTGACAAAAATAGTCTCAGATATTTTCGATAATTCCAACTATGGCTAAAGATTAACAAGATTATTTAAAGGAGTGATTCGATCGTGAAATGGGTGAAATTGAAAAAATACTGTGAGGAATCAGGAGACACTGCAAACGCAGTTCATTGCAAGCGTAAACGAGGAATGTGGTTAGACGGGCTTCATTGCAGACTTGGACCAGATGGTAATTTATGGGTTAATTTAATGGAGGTTGAAAAGTGGGTGGAAAACGGAAATCGAGCAATTCTGCAAAAACTCCAACAGGGGTAGAATTACGGCACTGGAAATCAGGTAAAGTAACTTTGCGAATTAGTTTTTATTATCGCGGTACACAGTGTCGTGAAACCTTAAAACTTGACCCTACCTCAAATAATATGAAATATGCTTCACGTTTACGCGCTGAAATAATGAATGCAATTGAGCGTGAAACTTTTTCTTATGTTGATTATTTCCCTCAATCAAAATTAGCAAGAAAGTTTGGCCATGTTCGAACTGATCTTACAATTGGTGAAATGCTAAAAGAGTTTTTAGAACAAGCAGAGTCAACATTGGAGCACAGTACCTATATAGGTTATAAAAAAATTTGTGAGGCGCGACTTTTACCTTATTTTGGTTCAATTGCTATTCAGGATTTAAAACCAGCATTTATTCGTGAATGGATAAAAGATTTAAATGTTACATCAAAAACTGTAAGTAATCTCTTAATACCTTTACGAGCTATTATTGATCAGGCGTTAAATGACGAACATATTAAAAGTAATCCTTTAGATAAAATTGTTATTTCAAAATTGTTGAATAAACAAACGAGCAAAAGTGATTTTAAAGTTGACCCTTTTGATAGAAATGAAGTAAATACGATTTTAGAAGCGGCACATCATCCCCAAATAAAAAACTTGTTTCAATTTGCTTTTTTTACTGGTTTACGAACCTCTGAATTAATTGCATTAGAGTGGAGCGATATTGATTTGATAAATGATGTAATACATGTAACAAGGGCAGTCGTAAAAAAACAAGTTAAAGGAACAAAAACCAGCGCTGGTACTCGTGCAGTTATGTTATTACCACCTGCTATTGCGGCTTTGTCAGCACAAAAACAATTTACATTTAACATTGGCAAGAGAGTTTTTCATAATCCTCGTACAAATCAGCCTTGGGAAACAGATCATCAGATTCGCAGAACAGCTTGGATCCATACGATAAAAAAAGCTGGTGTACGATATCGAAATCCCTACCAGACTCGTCATACCTATGCATCTATGATGTTATCAGGCGGTGAGAATATTATGTGGGTGGCAAGTCAAATGGGCCATGTAGATACTGAAATGGTAATGAGAACTTATGGTAAATGGATACCGGATAATTCTTTGAAAGTGGGATACCGGCCGGTGAAGGATTGGAACGAATATATTGACCCAATAAACCCGCTAGAAACCCGCGAATTAGATGATCAAGGTAAAAATCTATATAAATCAACAACTTATATGGTGGAGGCGGCGGGAATCGAACCCGCGTCCGCAAATCCTCTGCCCTTAGATCTACATGCGTAGCCTTGTCAATTGGTTTTAACTGTGGCTACTCCGACAGGCAGGATTATACACAGCGATTCTCTGAATTTCGCATCCTGAGGCGAGACAAATCAGGACACTAGCTTATCTTCTATGACCGTTGATTCGATACCGGTAAGCAAGCTCGGTCAACGGGGTGCTGGTTTTATGGCAGCACACGGTGCGGTTTTACCGTTTCTGCTTACGCAGCTACAGTTTGACCTGCAAAGTTTTCATCGTTTGCATTTGTGTTTAGTTTGAGTCTGATTAACGAGAAGTCTCACTCTCGGCATGCACCTCAGGTTTCGCAACCCACGTCGAAGCCAGGTCGCCCCCATATTTGAAGTAACATTATAAGTATAACATATATGATAGAAAATATGGATATTGTTTTTGTTAATACAGGTTGGGTTACATAGGATGTAGCCCAACCTGTATCTTATCAGGCTCGTATTCCATTATGGCGGAGCAGGGCGTCTATTTTTACAGGGCGGCCGCGGAAATCCTCGAATGCTTCGGCTGCTTTTTTGGAGCCACCTACTTCGAGTACGCAGTGTAGGAAATCCCTGCCGGTTTTTTCGTTGAAAATGCCTTCATCTTCAAAGCGGGCGTAGGCGTCGCTGGATAATACTTCCGCCCATTTGTAGCTGTAGTAACCGGCATCATAGCCGCCAGCGAAAATATGAGAAAAACTGTGCTGGAAGCGATTGTAAGGTGCGATCGGCAGAACATTGATTTTTGAACGTACGTCCTTGATTATTTTAGTAACAAAATCAGGATCGTTATCTTTATATTCTTCGTGAATACGAAAATCAACCAGGGAAAACTCTATTTGGCGTAACATTGCCATCGCTGACTGGAAATTTTTAGCGGCAATTAATTTCTGATAAAGGGTTTCAGGCAATGGTTCACCGGTATCAACATGTTGGGCTAACAAGTCGAGTGCGTTTTGTTCCCAACACCAGTTTTCAAAAATCTGGCTGGGTAATTCCACCGCATCCCACTCAACACCATGAATGCCGGATGCATCAAAATAGTCAACTTTAGTTAGTAAATGATGCAAGCAGTGACCAAATTCATGGAACAAAGTGCGCACTTCATCATGCGATAAGACAGCTTTTTTATTTGCTGCAGGTTTGGCGAAATTACAGGTTAATGTTGCAATGGGTAATTGCACACCATTTGCCAGCACTCTACGTGTCTGGAACGAATCCATCCATGCTCCGCCATTTTTTTGCTGGCGAGCAAATAAATCAACATAAACAAATCCGCGTTCTTGTTTTGTTTCGTCAATCAGGCGATAGCAAACCACGTCAGGATGCCAGGTATCTACATTATCTACAGGCTCTAATGTAATTCCATACAATCGCTGGATAATAGTGAACAAACCAGCCATGACTTTATCTTGTGGAAAATAAGGGCGTAAATCTTCTTGCGATAATTCATAATGTTTCTGACGCATTTTTTCAGAATAATAAGAGATATCCCAAGGCGCTAACTCATCTAAATCATATTTCTGTTTTGCAAAACTGCGAAGCGCATTGATTTCTTCCTGAGCCTGATGATGAGCGCGATAGCCTAAGTCGTTTAAAAAATCGGTTACGTGTTTTGGGGATTCTGCCATTTTACGAGCTACTGACAATTCAGCATAATTAGCAAAACCAAGTAATTGTGCTTTTTCATGACGAAGCGCTAAGGTTTCATTAATAATATCGGTGTTATCAAATTTACCGGCATAAGGGCCTTGATCGGACGCTCTTGTTGAATAGGCCAGATGGAATGCCTCACGTAAATCACGGTCATCTGCATAGGTGATGATTGCAAGGTAACAGGGAAACTCCAGATTTAGCACCCAGCCTTCCTGATTTTTTTCCTGCGCGAGTTCTTTTGCGGTATGCAAAGCGTGTTCAGGCAAACCCTTCAGACGTTTTTCATCAGTAATATGCATGCTAAAGGCCTGTCCGGCATCCAACAGATTATTATCAAACTGGTTTGAAAGATCAGAAAGTCGTGTTTGTATTGCTTCAAAACGATGTTTTTTATCTTGTGATAACGCCACACCTGCCAGTTCAAAATCAAACAGGCTGTCGTTGACTATTTTCTTTTGTGTTGCGTTCAGCTGGGATTGATCGATGGATTTTATTGCTTCATAAAGTGTCTGATTATGGCCAATGGCAGCATCATAGGCAGAAAGTTTGGGTAAACAGGCCTGATAACAGGCACGCAAGGCGTTTGAATTAACCACTGAGTGTTGATGTATCATCGGAGATAAAAAGCGCTCCATCTGATCATCAATTTCTTCAAGCGGTTGCATAAGATTATTCCAATCAAATGTTTTTTGTGTAAGAAGAACTTTTATTTTTTCCAGATTGTCTTGCAACATAGTGTCGAGTTGTTCGACATAAGTAGTAAGATTGAGTGTGCTGAATTGAGGTAATTGTGTTGCGGCCATAGTTATCCTTTAATATTCGGCAAAAATTCAAGCATAGCACTGATTAATAAATTGCTCCATGTTGATTAGATAACAACAACGGGTGACGCTGATTCTTTTTCAACAGGTGAAGAGGTGAAACTAATGCCATATAAACCGAATTTACTTGCTAATCTTGCGAATGTGCCAGGTGAAAGAACTGGTTTCCCTGTAATCAGATTGGAATGCTCTTCGGTACGCATGCTATCTGCAGTTAGTGTCGAGCTGAGAAATTTTTTTTCTACGTCCACAGCAAATTGATCATTGGGTCGCGTTTTTATATCCAGCAATTTAGAAACTGCATAGACAGTAAGAGTACAAGCCAGCAATATTACCGAACCAATTAAAACAACAGTAGGGCTTACAACGGCAATTGCAGGAAGACACATAGCCATTGCAATCAGTAGAATCGTAGTATTTATCACAGCTATAATTACCTTGTTTTTTTCATAAATAATTCGTTGTTGCAAATGCTGCTGAAAACTACGAATATCGTTTAATTCCTCTGTTGAAGCGCCCAGTAATTCCTGTTCCTTATAAATGGCATCATATTCATCATATAATTTGTTTAAACGATTGAACTCTACCCCAGCTCGTATTCCAGCTAAAAGAACGTCATACCCATAGAGTACGACATTAATATAAACCCCAATATACACATGCGGGCCAAGCCAGACAAAGCAATTAAGTAGACCAGCAATCAGCCACACTAAATCATTCGCCACCTCAAACCACGTTGCACCTTGCAATCGTGCTTTTGCACGCACTTGCCATCCTAAGGAAACCTGCTTAGGCGTCAAACTGGCAGGGATAATGTAAGTACCTAGCATAATTACATTATTAATTAGACGCGGAGCAAAGAAAATCCAGCTTAGGTACGCAATAAATGGACTTGTTACCTTATCCAATACGTTTATAAATTTATGGTAATGGGAGTTTTTCACATAGGGCAAAATAGACTTTAAAAGACGAATAGCACGGATACCGGTTAGCCTTTTCCAATTTTTATTAGCAGTCTCATCATTTATTTCCTGAAGAATATCTGTATCTTGAGCTGGAGTATTTTCCTCTACAAACGCATCAGCATTTAGAATGCCGCGTGATACTAACAATTTGCGATAGCTGTTTTGTTCTTTTTTAAGACGCTGAACATGTCCTCCAGGTAGAGGCAAATAATAATGATAAATATGCTCTAATAATTCGGCCATCATTAAAGCAGAGAGAATATTTTCATTGAATTGCTTATCGTTAATATCTGAAGAGTGATAATCTTTTAATAATTTTGCGCACAAGACACTGTATTGCAAATTAAGTAACGTATGCTCTGAAACCATAAGGCGATAAAATTCTGCATCAATATCATTGAGAAATTCTGCAATTTTTTCTTTTGGTGCGGTTCTAAATGCTTCCAGCTGATTGGAGCCTACAACTTTTTCAAGTCGTTTCATCAACGCCGTCATAAGCACCTCCTCATACATTAAATAAAAAAAATAGCAAAAAAAAAGCAAAGAGTAAAATACTAACGACTATTATTTATATTTACGCAACTCTGCTTACAAAGAAATCAGTATTAACAGCTAACTTGCTGAATCCTCATATCTGAGAGACAATACTTGCCCTGATGAATGTAAGAAGAGCACACATGAATTTTTCTAATGACTTAGCTAACGCTATTCGTTTCTTAAGCATAGATGCCGTAGAACAGGCTCAATCTGGTCATCCAGGCATGCCTTTAGGTATGGCTGATATAGCAGCCGTACTCTGGCAAAAATTCATGAAACATAACCCTAAAAATCCTTATTGGTTTGATCGTGATCGCTTCGTGCTATCCAATGGTCATGGCTCGATGTTGCTTTATTCACTGCTTCATTTAACAGGATATAATTTAACCATTGACGACCTTAAACAGTTTCGTCAATTACATTCAAAAACCCCTGGTCATCCGGAACATGCCGATACACCAGGGGTTGAAACAACAACTGGCCCACTTGGCCAGGGACTTGCCAATGCAGTAGGAATGGCCATTGCTGAAAAATTACTGGCACAACAATTTAACCATTCGGATGTTGATTTAATTAATCATTTTACCTACGCTTTTATCGGTGATGGCTGTCTGATGGAAGGTATTTCCCATGAAGTATGCTCATTAGCCGGTACATTGGGTCTCGGTAAGTTGATTGTTTTCTACGATGATAACGGTATTTCGATTGATGGTAAAGTAGACGGTTGGTTTAAAGATGATACGGCTGGTCGATTTAATGCATACAACTGGCAAGTAATTGGTCAAATTGATGGTCATAATCCAGTCGCAATTGAAGAAGCAATACAAGCCGCGCGAGCTGAAACGTCGAAACCCACACTGATTATCTGTAAGACAATTATTGGTTATGGATCGCCCGTCGCAGGCAGTGAAAAATCACATGGCTCACCTTTGGGCAGTGCAGGTATTGCCAAAGTCAGGGAAACATTTAATTGGAATTACCCTCCTTTTGTTATTCCTGAAAAAATTTATGCTGAATGGAATGCTCTGGAAAAAGGCCGCCATGATGAAAATCAATGGTTGGCGCTTTGTAAAACATATCAACAAAAATACAGCGCTGATTATGAGGAATTTTTACGTCGAATTAATGGTGATTTGCCTGATCAATGGGAATCATTAAGCCAGGACTTTATTGAAGAATGCCGAACAAAAACCACGGCATTGGCAACCCGTAAAAGCTCGCAACTCTGTTTGGAAAAATTTGCCGCAGTTTTACCGGAGCTATTGGGTGGTTCTGCCGATTTAACCGGTTCAAACAATACCAATTGGTCTGGAAGCAAAACAATAACCGCAGAACATTTTTTGGGTAACTATCTGTTCTATGGTGTCCGGGAATTTGGTATGGCGGCAATTATGAACGGCATTGCATTGCATGGCGGCTTTATTCCTTACGGTGGTACATTTTTAGTTTTTGCTGATTATGCTCGCAACGCAGTGCGGCTGAGTGCATTAATGAAACAGCGTGTTATTTATGTTTTTACCCATGACTCTATTGGTTTAGGTGAAGATGGCCCGACTCACCAACCTGTAGAACATGCTGCCATGTTGCGTTTAACGCCGGATATGCACGTGTGGCGACCAGCGGATTTGATGGAAACAGCTGTTTCGTGGTATCAGGCTATTGAACTTCATGCTGGTCCTTCCGCGTTGTTATTATCACGGCAAAATTTACCGGCGTTATCTCATAGCAAGGACGCGTTTGAACGGATTTCAAAAGGCGGTTATATACTTGAAGATAGTTCCGGTGAACCCGAGGCTATTCTGTTAGCGACCGGTTCTGAAGTACAATTAGCCTTGTTAGCTGCAGAGCAGCTTACAAAGACGGGCAAAAAAATCAGAGTTGTGTCCATGCCATGTTGTGAGCGCTTTCTTGCTCAGGACAGAGCATATCAGGAAGAAGTCTTGCCAAACCATATACGCAAGCGAATTGCAATTGAAGCGGCGGCCAGCGGGTACTGGTATCGCTTTACTGGATTGGATGGTGCAGTTATAGGCATTGATCGCTTTGGTGTTTCAGCACCTGCAGAAGAAGCTTATGAATACCTGGGCATTACTGTTGAGCATATCGTATCAACATTCAATGCTATTTAAAAAAACGACTCAACAATCGAGTCAATGAAATTTCGGAGAAGCAGTATGACTATACGAGTCGCTATAAATGGTTATGGCCGCATAGGGCGTTGTATTTTGCGGGCAGTCTATGAGTACGGACGCACGCAGGAATTTGATATTGTTGCCATCAATGATTTGTCGGGCATAGAAACAACGGCTCACCTGACGCGCTATGATTCCACTCATGGTCGTTTTGCCAGTGATGTTCAGGTTGACGGGAATAACATGGTCGTCAATGGTCATTGTATTAAAGTTCTTGCTGAACGAAACCCATTAGAGCTGCCCTGGAAAGACTTGGATATTGATATTGTTTTTGAATGCACCGGTTTTTTTACATCGCATGATAAAGCTATGCAGCACATTACTGCAGGTGCAAAAAAAGTATTAATTTCTGCGCCTGGTAAAAATGCAGACGCTACGATTGTTTATGGTGTAAATGAGAAAACCTTACGTGCATCAGATGTTATTGTATCGAATGCGTCGTGCACAACAAACTGCCTGGCACCTGTAGTTAAGCCATTAAATGATGCGCTTGGTATTGAACACGGTTTAATAAATACCATCCATGCTTATACCAAAGATCAGATGTTGCTCGATGGCAGCCATAATGATTTACGTCGTGCGCGTTCAGCAACTCAATCAATTATTCCAACCAAAACAGGCGCGGCGTCTGCTGTAGGATTGGTTTTACCCGAGCTTGCAGGCAAACTGGATGGTTTTGCGATGCGCGTTCCAACGTTAAATGTTTCGGTTGTAGACTTAACTTTTGTAGCCAAACGTGAGACAACAGTAAACGAAGTTAATGATATTATGCGTCGCGCTAAAAGTGATATTTTACACATTAATGATCTGCCATTAGTCTCTTGTGACTTTAACCATTATCCTGCATCAGCAGTGTTTGATACGACTCAGACCCATGTGATGGGAAATCTGGTCAAAGTGGTCGCATGGTATGACAATGAATGGGGTTTTTCTAATCGAATGCTTGATACAGCTACATGCATGATGAACCGCTAAGGATAATATCGTGAATTTAATTAAAATGACGGATATAGATTTACGCAATAAACGCGTTCTAATCCGGGAAGATCTGAATGTACCGATAAAAGATGGAATAATTACCAGTGACCAGCGTTTGCAAGCAGCTTTGCCAACTTTAAAAATGGCTTTGGATGCGGGTGCGGCCGTAATGGTGCTTTCTCATTTGGGTCGACCGGAAGAAGGGCGATTTGAACGACGTTTTTCATTACAGGCCGTTGCCGATTATTTAGCCGTCCAGCTTAACTATCCTGTTCGTTTTATCAGTAATTATCTTGATGGCGTTGATGTTAAAAGTGGTGAACTGGTTATTTGTGAAAATGTTCGCTTTAACGTCGGTGAAAAAGCTAATGATGAGGGGTTGGCAAATAAGCTTGCGCGTTTGTGTGATGTGTTTGTTATGGATGCTTTTGGTACAGCCCATCGAGAGCATGCATCAACCTATGGTGTTGCAAAATATGCACCAATGGCTGTAGCAGGTCCCCTCCTTGTGCGCGAGCTTGAAGCCTTGCAACATGTCTTAAGAGCACCACAAAAACCTATCGTAGCCATCGTTGGCGGCTCCAAAGTTTCAACCAAGCTTAGCTTGCTTAAACAATTGGTAGGTATGGTTGATTATTTAATAACTGGCGGCGGCATAGCCAATACTTTTTTAAGAGCGCAGGGTTATGAAATAGGCGTATCACTCTATGAAGAAGCTTTATTGGATGAAGCTCGACAGATTTTAGCCCTGGCTAAAGAAAAAGGCTGTCAGATGCCATTGCCAAAAGATGTAGTAGTTGGTAAATCATTTAGTGAAAACTGCCCGGCTTTTAACAAATCATTAGCCAGTGTTGCCCGTGATGATATGATTATGGATATTGGTCCAGAAACGGTGCATCGATATATTGATATCATTTATGAAGCCAAAACGATTATCTGGAACGGCCCTGTAGGTGTTTTTGAGTTTCCGCAATTTGCTTATGGAACACGTGGATTGGCTATTGCCATTGCTAATAGTGAGGCGTTTTCAGTTGCAGGAGGCGGTGATACATTAGCCGCCATCGATCAATACGATCTTAATCATCAGATTTCCTATATTTCTACAGGTGGCGGTGCTTTCCTGGAATGTCTGGAAGGTAAAACCTTACCTGCAGTAGCCATTTTGGAAGAACGGGCTAATGATACTACGCCGCACTAAGATAGTTGCCACTTTAGGCCCTGCGAGCAGCAATGCAGAAACTCTTCTTGCCATGCTGACCGCGGGAGTTGATGTTTTTCGAGTTAATTTTTCTCATGCCAGTGAGTCTGTTGTTACGACCATTGCACTGGCACGCGACATTGCTCAACAATTAAACCATCCCTTGGCTATCATGGCCGATTTGCAAGGCCCCAAGTTACGCATTGGCCGTTTTAAAGCGAACAGTATTATCTTAAATTCGGGTCAAACCTTCATATTGGATTGTGCAACTCAACAGCCTGGTGATGAGAAGTTTGTTAGTGTTGCCTATCAAAATCTTTGCTATGAAGTGCAACCAGGCAATATTTTATTGCTTGATGATGGCCTGATTGAATTAAAAATCATTGAGGTAAAACCACCGCAAATTATTTGTGAAGTCATTGAAGGTGGTGTTCTTAAAGATAATAAAGGTTTAAACCGCCAAGGTGGCGGCCTGGCGGCTGGTGCGTTAACAGACAAAGATCGTGCAGATATTAAAACGGCTGCAAAAATCGAGGTCGATTATTTAAGTTTATCCTTTGTTAAAAATGCAAACGATATCTACGAAGCCCGTGCGTTATTAGCTGAGGCAGGGGCAACGGATACTCTTATTATTGCCAAAATTGAACGAACAGAAGCACTTGAGAATCTGACAGAAATTATTACTGCTACCGATGCAGTAATGGTTGCTCGCGGTGATCTTGGTGTGGAAATTGGTGCGGCAGAAGTTCCAGCTATTCAGAAGCGCATTATTGAACAGAGTCGATGCATGGATAAAATAGTTATTACTGCCACGCAAATGATGGAATCCATGATCTATCAACCCCAGCCTACACGTGCAGAGGTGTCTGACGTGGCTAATGCAATCCTCGATGGTACGGATGCAGTCATGCTATCGGCAGAAACCGCCACCGGCCTGTTTCCCGTAAAAGTGATTAAAATGGTCGATAAAATTTGTCTAAGCGCAGAAAAACATGCCGCGTTTAGCTACCAGTCAGAAAGTAAATATTGCCATTCACAACGCGCTGATCAAGCCATTGCACTGGCTACCATGCACACAGCAAATCATTTTCCAATCAAAGCAATCATCGCATTAACTGAATCGGGAGCGAGTGCTATCTGGATGTCACGACAGCATAGTAGCGTGCCTATTTATGCAATCACTGCCAATCAGCGCACGGTAAATAAACTGAGTTTGGTGAATAATGTTTTTCCTCTTCTGTTTAACTATCATAATATGACTACAGCAGAGGTAAAAAAGCAGATAATTGAACAGTTGACTCGTTTTCAATTGATATACGAGGGAAGTTTTGTATTATTAACGTGCGGTCAGGTTATGGGCAATACTGGTGGTACTAATTGTATGGAAATTATTAAAGTAATGCCTCTGTTTTAAAATCCTTCTACATGCGCAAAAGATCTGTTATTGTACACATCGTTTGATATCTGGTGTTTTTCCCAAATGAATAATTTTTTTCGAACTATTTTCGAAATTTTAAAACCATTGTTTACTTTAGCCGTGTTTGTTTTATTTTGGCAGTTAACGGGTAATATTTTTCTTGCCTCCTTCGTATCAACAGCCTATTTAAGTTTATTAACCTTCAGCTTTTTGAAAACAGAGCAACAATTGAAGTATTACAACAGGCCTGATTTTGCAGAAAAAAAACATTTTAGCGAATCAATAGAACATCTTAAAAACACTGCTAATTTAAAACAACATAATATGGATTTAAATGTATTTGAATTGATAGAACCTAAAACAAAAAAAACAGAAATTGATGGATTAAATATCAGAGTTGAACGGATAAAAAAGGCAACTGAATTAACTATTGCAGCGAACCTTGAAATAAAAAAAATAACTACATTGTTCGAGCGTTACAAGATGCTGGCAGCAAAATTAAACGACATAGATTCACATTCAGAAAATAAGATAGATGATGAGTTAATACCGTTCGTGGAGATAGAAAAACCCATAATTTTATGCCAGGGATTTTTCAAAAAAGGCACTTTAAAAATTATGCCGCAAAGCACAATTATATCAGATGAAAGTAATTTTGCTGACTATCTTAAAAGCTATACGAATAATGGATTTCTGCATCCTCGATTAAAGGGATCGTTAAGCAAGCCTGCTTCTTACAAGAAAAAATATACTACCGGATTTTTCTGGCATACCTATCAAGATGGTAATTCACTCGAATTAGAACAGATTTATAATCAGATTCTGAAAAAAGTTACCTTGCTCGAAAAGACGCCCTGCACCCTATTATAAGTTGTTTTTTTAATGTGCATTTTTTTTGAAAAAAGATATACTAACCGCAGATTTTACAATAATAAGGAAAGTATCATGATAAAAAAAATATTAATATCATCATTATTGGTTGCCTGTGGAACGGTTAATGCCAGCCAAATGTTATGCGGTTATAAAGATCATTTCGAACTAAGTCCCTCAACTAATGGCAATGTATACATATATAGCTTCTATAGTGATGCGGATCTTTTCGTAGAAAAAATTGGCCCCAGAAGCTTTAATATTGAAGATGGTGGGCAGTGCCGTAAAGGACACGCTACTGTTGTTTTTACACACACCCAGTGGGGTTCATGCTCCCTCGATATAACTGAAGGCCCATATATGAGCCATCCACGAATCAATGCCGGTTGTAATGGTTATATGCAATACGAAGGCTATTATTATGAAGGCTCAAATTCGTATACATTATATTTTAGTGGTCCTCGCGTTAAATAAATGCTTTTTCAGTCAATGAATACAGTGAAGTACCTCTATATACGATGGAGGCACTTCATTATTTTCAGGATGATGTTATTTGTATTTAACTTGGCTGGCTGCTAATCAATTCATAATTCCAATAAAAAATATCTCATAAAAACTAAGTAAATTTTCTCCTAATTTGCTTTTTTAACTAATATATATTACGTTTATAGTTCACCAATTAGTTTCATAATAAGGAGATCGCCATGAATGAAGATATATTTCAAGGTAAATGGGAAGAAACTAAAGGCAAAATGAAAAAAGCCTGGGGTAAATTGACTGATGATGATTTCAAGAAAATCGAAGGTAACCAGCAAGAAATTTTTGGTAAATTGCAAAAGCATTATGGCTATACCAGAGAGCAAGCAGAAAAAGCAATTAAAGATTTTAGAGATAACGATTAATTTGCGAATTACTTATGCCAAGCGAGTTGGCATAAGTAATTTATTATGAATGTTTTGATGATGTTAAAATAATATTTTTTGAGCAATTCTGACATAAATTTACTTCCTGAAGATTATCATCCTCACCGGATGTCAACGAATCCGTATTCGGCTCCAGATCGTCACTGTCTTCAATTTCTATCTTTGCGCCACAGATATCACACGTTTGAATAAAAGTCATTTTCTCTCCTGAGGTAAAACGTTTTCTAGTAAAAATAGCATAGCAGAATAATAGAAATAATTTATGAATTTTTAAAATCCTGCTGAAATCGTGATTAGCTGAAGAAATGAAAAACATAAGTGGCACATTTTAAGCAATCCAGACAAGCCGCGCTTATTATGCGCGGCCTGTTGAATTTAGAGGTTACGGAGTAGTAACTACTGGTGCTGAACCACCACCGCTATGTGTTAATAAAACAATGATTAATACCACCAGTAAAATACCTACCAAGCCGGAGGGTCTGTAACCCCAACCACGGCTGTAGGGCCAGGTAGGCAATACAGCAGCTAAAATAATAATTAATAAAATAAGTCCTAGTAAGCTCATTTTTTGCTCCTTCAAAGGCAAGAATATGCTTAAAAATTAAGTGACAATTTAAGAATAGTTCAATTGTGACTGTTTAGTCAAATTAAGTGTCAAGAATGATGGCCTTGCAATTTTAAATAGAGTGTTTCAAACTGCTATTTATATTTTTTAAAGCTTACTTTTTAATTATTAAGAATTTTTTTACATGGACAAAGTATCGCAAAAAAATAAAGGGGTGGCTGATTTAATCTCTAAACAACTGCATGACGAACAGATTTATATGGGAAAAGGAGGCGATAGTCATCAAGTTGCGGACAAAAAAAATGCCGAATTAACTACCTGGAATGGCACACCTATTGCAGATGATCAAAATTCCTTAAAATTTGGAGCGCGCGGTCCTACGTTGCTCGAAGATTTTATTTTACGAGAAAAAATATTTCACTTTGATCATGAGCGTATTCCTGAGCGTGTGGTACATGCACGTGGGTTCGGTGCTCATGGTTATTTTGAAACATTTGAATCATTAAAAGATATTACCTCTGCAAATATTTTTCAAAAAAAAGGGGAAAAAACTCCAGCCTTTGTTCGCTTTTCTACCGTAGCAGGTAATAAAGTGGGTGCGGTTAAAGATGACGGTATATTTTATCTGGATGATAAAAATGTGCCTGTACTGTTTATTAAAGCGTGTCGTAGTGTGCATTAAATGACAGAATTGACAAGCCAGACTAAATAACGCCAAAATGAAAGAACAATATTTAATAAAGACGAGACATGGAATTTAAAGACTATTATAAAATAATGGGGCTTGAGCGGAATGTCAGTCAGGACGAAATCAAGCAAACCTACCGAAAACTAGCTCGAAAATACCATCCTGATGTCAGTAAAGAAGCGGATGCAGAGAATAAATTCAAAGAGCTGGGCGAAGCGTATGAAGTATTAAAAGATCCTGAAAAACGCGCCAAATATGACAAATTTGGTCAGTATTGGCAGCAACAAGGCCAACAACAACCTCATGCCAGTGATGGTCAATATTATCAACAAGAAGGTTCAGCTGCTGATTTTGAAGATTTTATAAGCAGCATTTTCAAGCAACGACAACATCGCCAACAGCGTTCACCTTTTGCTGAAAATTTTGACAGAGGAAATGATATTCACGCCAAACTCACTATAAGCCTTGAAGATACTTACCACGGCGTCGAAAAAACCTTGCAGCTGCAAATTCCGGTTACAACAGCACAAGGCTATATGGATTATCAGCAACGGGCTGTTAAAGTCAAAATTCCGCAGGGCATAGGTGATAAGCAACAAATTCGCTTAAAAGGCCAGGGCGAAAAGGGCGTGGATAACCAAGCTGGTGATTTGTATATTGAAATCAATATAGAGCCGCATCACTTATTTCGACTTGAAAATAAAGATATTTATCTGGAGTTACCTGTTGCCCCTTGGGAGGCCGCTTTAGGTGCGACGATTCCAGTACCTACGTTAGGTGGAATAGTTAATTTGAAAATACCTGAATTATCGCAATCAGGAAAACAAATGCGACTTAAAGGAAGAGGGCTGCCTGGTAAAACCCCAGGGGATCAGTTCATTACTTTGAAAATAGTTATTCCAACTGAAAAAAATGAAGAAATGGTTAAGTTATATGAACAAATGGCCAAAACCGTCACGTTTAACCCACGTGCAAAATCTGGAGCAAGCCATGGCCGATAAACAAAATGGGCAAATTATCACTGAAAGTGAACAATGGTTTCGTTTAACACTTCGGGAAATAACCGGTACATTTGGCGTAAGTCAGGAAACGATTATTGAGATTGTTGAAGAAGGCATAGTGACGGTAGAAAAAAATCCTCATAACGAGTTATTGTTTGATCCAGAAGCCTTCCGCCGCATTCGTACTGTATTAAAGCTTCATAATGATTTAGGCGTTAATCTGGCAGGAGCGGGATTGGCTTTAGAATTATTATCAGAAATTGAGCGATTGCGTGCGCGATTACCTAAATAGTTCTTTGATTACTCGATAACGTGCTAACACGAACACCCTCATCCGGCGCTACGCGCCACCTTCTCCCCAAGGGGAGAAGGAAAAAACTCGAGGGTTCGGTGCACGGTTTAAACAGCAATAGGCGCTTTAATAGTCGGATGTGCCTGATAATTATAAAATTCAAAGTCATCAAACCCATAATCATAAAGGCTGTCAGGTTTACTTTTTATAATCAAGGTTGGCAAAGGAAAAGGCTCGCGCTCCAATTGTGTGCGAGCTTGCTCCAAATGATTACTGTATAAATGGCAATCACCGCCAGTCCATATAAACTCACCTGCATCAAGATTACATTGCTGAGCTATCATATGAGTCAATAATGCATAAGAAGCAATATTAAATGGAACGCCTAAGAAAACATCTGCTGAGCGCTGATATAACTGGCAGGATAATTTACCCTTGGCAACGTAAAACTGAAATAAAGCGTGGCAAGGCATCAGAGCCATTTTGTCCAGTTCACCAACATTCCAGGCGCTGACCAGCAAACGACGCGAATCAGGATTTGTTTTTATTTGCTGAACAATATTACTTAACTGATCGATAGTTTGCCCATCAGCTGTTGGCCACGAACGCCATTGCCGTCCATAAACAGGGCCAAGATCACCTTCACTATCAGCCCATTCATTCCAGATCGTAACCTTATGATCATTCAAATAACGAATGTTGGTATCACCTTGTAAAAACCATAACAATTCATAAATAATACTGCGCATATGCAGTTTTTTAGTTGTAACCAACGGGAAGCCATCGGCCAGATTAAAACGCATCTGGTAACCGAAAACAGATAAAGTACCTGTACCGGTGCGATCGGCTTTTTCATCACCCTGTTCTAAAATATGTTGTAAAAGATTTAAATATGTTTTCATCGTTTAGCCCACCATAACCATATTCCCACCAATAACATTGGAATAGACAAAATCTGTCCCATAGTCAGCCAGTTAAATGCAATATAACCCAGTTGTACATCAGGCTCACGGAAAAATTCAACAATAATCCGGCATAACGCATAGCCAATCAGGAAGATAGCGGATACGCATCCTGCTGGCCGCGGCTTGGATGCATACCACCATACTAAAATAAATAAGACAATACCCTCTAATCCAAATTCATATAATTGAGAAGGGTGGCGAGGCTGTCCATCTGTATTAGGGAAAACAACAGCCCAGGGAGCATCGCTAACGTGCCCCCATAGCTCACCATTGATAAAATTACCGATACGGCCTGCAGCTAACCCCAGTGGAACAATGGGTGCAACAAAATCAGTGACTTCCAGAAAGGGACGCTTGTCTTTATAAGCAAAGAAAACCATAGCCAATGCGACGCCAAGCAAGCCACCATGAAATGACATACCCCCTTCCCACAATTTAAATAAACTCAACGGGTTACTTAATAAATAAGAAAAATTATAAAAAAGCATGTAACCAATACGGCCACCCAAAATAACGCCCAATGCCCCATAAAAAATCAAATCGCCAATTTGATCGGCGCTCCAGTCAAGTTTGTAGTGCTTGGCTCGCCAATGCGCTAATCCCCATGCCATGATAAAACTGAGCAAATACATTAAGCCGTACCAATGGACTTTCAATGGCCCAATACTGAATGCTACCGGATCAATTACGGGAAATGCCAACATGAAAAATTCCAGCCTTAATTATAATTTGCCGCGTTAGGGATCTAAGCAGCGCCAATTCCAACTCTTAAAACAACAAATCAATAGATGTAGCAACCAATGTTACAATAAAAACATATTTTAATTGTTTAACTGGCAGAATGTAAGTCAATCTGGCACCAAGCGGAGCCATTAAAGCACTTGGAATGCCAACTGCAACGACAGCCGGCCAATAAATATACCCTGTTGCATAAGCGGGTAAATTCGGTTCATTAAGGCCGGTTATAACAAAAACAATAGTACCGATTATGGCTACAGTAAGCGTCACCAGTGAAGAAACAGCGGCTGTTTTACGCATTGTAATACCGCAATAAGAAAGAAAAAGAATCATTAGCGTGCCGCCGCCGATACCCAGTAACCCTGAAAGCATACCAATTACTGTGCTGACCAATACATATAGCCATTGAGGAAACACACGCGTTTCTTTTTGTTTTTTATCAAAAAACATTTTACAGGCGACAAATAATAAAAAAGCAGATAATAACCATTTTAACCAGATGGTGGGCATATCATCGGCAAGCAATGCACCAGCCACGGTACCAATGAATAATCCTGGTACCATGCGCTTGTAAACATCCCATAAGATATCCGTTTGCCGATAATGAGCGCGGATCGATGCAAGTGAAGTAAATGTCATAATTGCCAGCGAAGTTCCAGAGGCTATCTGCATCATCAGATCAAATGGAATAATCGGGGAGTAAGAGAAAATAAATAAAAGTGCCGGAACAATAACAATACCGCCGCCAATTCCCAGAATCCCGGCAACGAGACCTGAAATTACCCCTGCTAATGCATAGAAAATACTACTCATAACAATGACAGAAGGAATCACGATTTACCAGCTCTGATTAGACCGCCTAACCCTTCTTCTTCCAGCGTTTGTTGCAAATATAATCTTATCGCACCTGGATGTTCCATTTCCAATACTTCAGCTAATACTTTGCGTGCTTTAGCCAGGGAAAAATTACGAATAACCCATTTGACGCGTGGCAAGCCCGCTGAATTCATACTTAATGTATCATAACCCATAGCCAGTAATAATATGACCGCCAATGGATCGCTGGCCATTTCGCCACAAATACTAACTTCTACTCCGGCAGCATGGCCGCCATCAACAATTTTCATCAACGTTCGTAGCATGGCAGGGTGGAATGCATCATATAAATTAGCTACTCGTGCATTATTTCTGTCTACGGCTAACAGATATTGTGTTAAATCATTACTGCCAACAGAAAGGAAATCAACACGCTTTGCCAATTCACGTACCAGATAAACAGCAGCGGGTACTTCAATCATAACCCCAAGTTTTGGGTGAGCAATCTGGCAGTTTTCTTCCAATAATTCTTTATACGCCTGATCAATCAAGAGTAATGCTTCATCAACTTCACTTAAATTAGTCACCATGGGTAACATGATACGGAGATTATTAATTTCTTCGCTGGCACGCATCATGGCTCTTACCTGCATCAAAAATACATCAGGGTGATCCAGGGTTACACGGATACCGCGCCATCCGAGATAAGGATTTTCTTCTTCCACTGGAAAATAGGGCAATACTTTATCGCCACCAATATCCAGAGTACGCATAGTTACCAGACGTGGGGCAAATGCTTTTAAAATTTGCCGGTAGATAATGTACTGCTCGTCTTCTGAAGGAAAACGATCGCGGCTCATGAATGGCACTTCGGAACGATAAAGGCCGACGCCTTCAGCACCTACGCTCATCGATAAACCCGCGTCCATCGCCAAACCAGTATTTACTTGCAGGGAAACACGATAATTATCCAGCGTTTCAGCGGGTTTATCACGCAAGCTAACCAGACTTTGATTAAGTTCAAACTCTTCTTGTGCAAGTTTTTTAAATTCAGTAAGAACAGATCGTGTTGGTGAGACATAAACCTGGCCAAAAAAACCATCAACGATTATGGCTCGACCCGATAAGTGCTCCAATTTCAAGCCGCGTACACCCATTACCGTTGGGATACCGAGTGCTCGTGCAAGAATTGCAACATGGGAGTTATTAGCGCCTCTTGCTGCTACAACACCAACTAAATGCCCCTCAGGGACTTCTGCAAGCGCTGCAGCGGTGATTTCTTCACCAATCAATACAGTTCGCTTGGGATACACAATTTCTTCACGCTGGGACAGCTGTAATTCGGCTAATACACGTCGCCCCAAATCACGGAAATCACAAGCACGTTCTCGCAAGTAATCATCTTCCATGTTTTCAAATTGCTGCACGTGTTTTTTAATAACGGTAGACAAGGCAGCCTGAGCACTTAAATGCTCGGCACGGATTACATCCACAACCTCTGCACCAAGACTATCTTTGTCGAGGATACGAACATAAACATCAAACAAAGCATGTTCATCTTCAGCAACGGTGGCTTTCATCCGTTTACTTAAACGCTGCATATCTTCGCGTGCAGATTTCAGGGCAGCAAAAAAAGTATCTATTTCAGCATCAACATCATCAACGATATGTCGCGGAACAGCATCAATATCGGCAGGAGGATAAACAACAACGGCCGTACCAATACCTACACCAGGTACACTGCCTACACCAGATAGAGCAGTTGGTGCCAGCTCATTTTTTTGAGAGCCGGTTGGTTTTGGCTGAGTCAGCGTAGCAAGTTCGCCAGTGGCTTCTGCCTGGGCAATAATTCCGCCCAGCTGTGCTGCTAAGGTAATCAGGAATGCTTCTTCTGCGTCATCGAAACAACGTTGTTCAGCTTGTTGAACAATCAAGACGCCATATAATTTACGATGCTGAATGATTGGAACACCGAGAAATGCTCTAAGATGTTCTTCACCAATGAGTGAGTTCTGATAAAAATCAGGGTGATTAGGCGCATCCTGCACATTGATAGGCTCTTCACGTCGACCTACCAGGCCAATAAGACCACTATCAAGACCAACTCTAACGCGTGACTCAGCTTTTTTATTGAGGCCGTCAGTAGCTATTAAGACATACTCTGCATGCTTATTATCAATCAGGAAAACAGATACGGCATCAGCACTTACAGCTTTTCGAACGCGTTGAACAAGAATAGTCAACGCTTCCGTCAGATGACTTGCAGTAGTTACATCCTGTACTATACGTTTTAGAGTTTTTAACATTTATCGATTATGATTACCTCGTCTACGACGCGCTCCAAAAGGTGTCCGCCTCTTTTTCAACAAAGGCTCAAGCTCTTTCATGGCTTGAGAATAAACCTGCCGTTTAAAAAAAATAACCTGCTCTTGCGGCTCATGATAATCTATCCAGCGCCAACTATCGAATTCTGGTGAATCACTTAAGTCAAGGCGAACTTTTTGTTCACTGGTTGCAAGTCTGAGTAAATACCATTTTTGTTTTTGGCCAATCACCAGTGGTTCACTGCCATGACGCAAATATTGCTTGGGCAAGCGATACTTTAACCAGCGTTTGGTCACGCCTATTACTTCAACATCATCCTTTTCCAGTCCGACTTCTTCCTGTAATTCACGAAACATTGCCTCAAGCGATGTTTCACCTGCGGCAAGTCCTCCTTGCGGAAATTGCCAGGCGTCATGACCATTACGTCTACCCCAAAAAACACGACCGGATTCGTTAACCAGGATGATGCCAACATTCAACCGGTAGCCGGCACGATCAATCACCATGTCATCACTGCTTACACTAAATCGCTAATTCCCTGATTTTTCCATAAAGTACAAGACTTTGGCAAATAAATCTGTGATTTCTGTTGAATATGGTTTATTTAATCGCATAGCTTAACCTATTTGCACAAGAATAGGTATAATATAACTATTAACACACCGACTTTACTGGCTATGAAAAAAAAGCGAATTCTGATTATTAATACTGGCGGTACAATAAGTAGTATAAAAACTGATCGAGGTTATGAGCCGGCACAAGGTTATGTGCAAAAAGCGCTTCATCTTATTCCTGCTTTAACCCATCGTGAAATGCCTGATTATGTCATTAAGGAATATGCACCTCTCCTCGATTCCTCAAACATGACTATGCATGATTGGAATCGTATCGGTAATGATATTGCAGATCAATATAATCATTTTGATGGTTTCGTTATTTTTCATGGTACAGATACGATGGCTTACACCGCTTCGGCGCTCTCGTTTATGCTGGAGAATTTATCCAAACCGGTAATTGTTACCGGTTCGCAGATTCCTTTATCAGAAGTAAGGAATGACGCGATGGATAATGTCATCACATCACTCTGGTTGTGTGCGCATCAGCCTATCAATGAAGTTTGTATTTACTTCAACCAGCAATTAATGCGTGGTAATCGTGCGCAAAAAATCAGTTCTGAACGTTTTAATGCGTTTGATTCACCTAATTACCCCCTGTTAGCAACTATTGGTATTAGTATCGATTTGCATGAAGAACTATTACTTTCGCCACCAACAAAACCCTTCCGCTTGCAAACGATCAATCCTCATTATATTGCAAATTTGCGCTTATTCCCTGGCTTTATCAGCGATATATTAGCTTATTTACTCTTACAGCCACTGCAAGGGCTGGTGTTGGAAACTTACGGATCGGGTAATGCGCAAAACAATGATCCGCATTTTCTGGCGTTACTAAAAGAGGGCTGTGATCGCGGCATTGTTATTATAAATTGCTCACAGTGCCAGCAGGGAAGAGTAGAAATGAGCCAATACGCTACAGGTCATACTTTAAAGAAAGCAGGACTGGTGAGCGGTCATGATATGACACCAGAAGCTGCTCACTGCAAGCTGCTTTACCTGTTTAGTAAAGCGCTTGAAGTGAGTGAGGTGAAGCGATTGATGGAAACCAATCTGGTGGGCGAGCTTACTGTCAGCTAAATTATAACCTGAACATAATTATATAAAGCTGGCAGTTCTCTCTACCGCTATTTCCAAAGGATCCGTTGTCTTGGATATTCGAGTTTCTGCTTCTTTCAGACAATCTAAAAGATGTCCCTCCGCAGGTCCGGCGATAGTTGGAACTTTTACAGTCACTGAGGCAGCTATGGCTACTTGATAAGTTCCATTGATGCCAAAAGAGTTATCATCACATAAGTCTCTATTTCCTCTTTTCAATGCGTTTAAGCAATTTGAAACCTTTTGTTTACGTACTTCAAACGTATCATAGCGTGTACTCAGGTATTTTAGTTCCGTTGCACAAACGCAGAGCGATGACATTACTTCATTTTCTTTTTCAAGGCTTATGTCCATATTTGTCATATAGCCAAGAGCACTCTTGAATACAGTTGCTTTTCTGCTTATTAAAACATTTAGTACAAAATAATTTGCCATATGGTAAATATAAATATTGTGAGGATCATCAGATGCATCGATGTCTAATAGTTTTAAAGGTGCTTCGGTATTTTTTTTGGGTTCTTTATTGTTCTTTTTAGCGGTATCGTTAGCAATTTGCTGTTTTGCTTCTAATTTGCATTTTGATTCCTTTTCTAATTCTTCAAATTTATTATGAATACCTAGTAAACAATTTTTTACTTCTTCCAAACCTGGTGATGTAATACCTCTTGTTGCACCAACTACAGTCTTATCTGGCGTAGTTCCAGTTTTTTTAGCCGCTGCTTTTTTTTCTTTCGCTGCTTTTTCTGTTATTTCCACAGCGCTGATGGTTTGTTTTAATAACAGATCCAGGGCTTTGTAATTTTGTTCATCTGAGTTTTTAGGCTCTATGTTCATTATGTTTGCATGTAATGTTTTTACTAAACTACGTTTGTCATCAGCAAGTACCGGATCACGTCCTGATCCAAAAAAAGTACCTATCCAATTACCTACGCCTTTATCTGCTTGTTCAGTGGCAGAAATTATATGCTCTAGTCCTTCTAATATGTATTTTTTTGCGAGAGAAAGAAAAATAGTATCCATTGAGCCACTCCTTGGGTAATTTTTTTTATAATATCAATAATTTTCATTTTGGCAACAATATGGCAAACTGTTTGCATGCATTACTGCTCGTTGCTAAAACGGCCATTAAACTTGGGAAGCTACATAACTTATGTCACTGCAAATTATAATTTTAGCCGCTGGTATGGGCAAGCGCATGTTTTCACAAACTCCAAAAGTACTGCATAGTATAGCAGGCAAACCCATGTTGACACGGGTGGTGGAGGTTGCACAACAATTAAATCCCGATAATATCCATATTATCTATGGTCATGGCGGTGACCAAATCAAACGGCAACTGGCTCATTTACCCGTAAATTGGATTTTTCAGGAACAGCAGGCTGGCACCGGTCATGCCGTTATGCAAGCGTTAACCTATCTTCCTTTAGATTCACAAGTGCTGGTGCTTTCCGGCGATGTTCCCTTGATTCAGGCGCAGACACTGCAACAACTCATTAATCTTGATTCCGATAAGTATTCACCTCTCGCGCTACTCGTTGCCATGCTCGCTGATCCAACAGGGCTTGGGCGAATTGTACGCAATGACGCTGGAGCAATTGAGGCCATCGTTGAAGAAAAAGATGCCACAGAAAAACAGCGGCTTATTAAAGAAATTTATAGTGGTATTTGTTGTGCGCAAGCCAGTGATTTAGCACGATGGTTACCAAAACTGGGTAATGATAATGCACAGGGCGAATATTATTTAACTGAAATTATAGCGATGGCGGTGGCTGAGCATCAACAGATTGCTTCCTTGTGTGTCCAGGATATTATGGAAATACAAGGTGTGAATAATCGATTGCAATTGCAGCAGCTTGAACGTATCTGGCAACAGAAACAAGCTGAGCAACTGTTATTGTCAGGTGTTGGTTTGATGGATGCAGCGCGTTTTGATCTGCGTGGAGAGCTTAGCTGCGGTAAAGATGTTTATATTGATATTAACTGCATTTTTACTGGTAAGGTGGTAATTGGTAATGGCTGTCGTATAGGTCCTAACAGTATATTTAACAATGTTACATTGGGGGATAATTGCGAAATATTGGCTAACAGTGTGCTTGATAATTGTACCTTGGGCAATGATTGTCATATTGGTCCCTTTGCACGCCTGCGTCCAGGTACCAGACTTGCAGATGATTGCAAGGTGGGCAATTTTGTTGAAACAAAAAATGCTGTGTTTGCTGCGGGGAGTAAAGCCAGTCATTTAAGTTATTTGGGTGATGTGACCTTAGGTACTCAGGTTAATATTGGAGCTGGCACTATTACTTGTAATTATGATGGTGTTAATAAGCACCAGACAACCATCGAGGATAATGTTTTTGTCGGTTCAGGTACACAGCTCATTGCTCCTGTTACAGTGGGTGCAAATGCAACTATTGGTGCCGGCAGTACCATTCGTAAAAATGCGCCTGCAGGTGAGTTGACCCTTACTCAAAGTTTGCAAAAAACGATTGTTGGATGGAAAAAACCAATTAAGAAATAAACGACGTCATCCCGAGCTGGCGAGGGATGACGTGGGCGGTACGCTCAGGAAGACAGGCCTGCATTAAGCATGACCGGCTTACCTCTGCGCTGCAGTATGTTATATAATTTTAAAGTCACCGGTAAAATAATAATACTGGCACCAAACTTATAGACCCAACCATTAATCACCAAATCAAAAATTTGCTCATGCGAGTATAGACCGCCGAATAACATACAGTAATTCACCAGACACAATAATGAATTGGCAATTGTATTAGCAATAATCACCCGCAATGCTCGATTGAGGCCATATACCGAATGTTTTAACTTCTCAAGAAAGTAGCTATTGCTTGCCAGTGTGATTAACAAAGACACTGTAGAAACAATGATCCGAGGTGATATGACCAGTGAGTAAAATGGATTTAAATTAAAAAAATCAGGTGAAGGCAATAATATCAGAATCATCAACATGAATACAAAAAACAGCTCACATACAGTCAATACTATATTTAAGAAGAAAGCCGCTCTTGGACCATACAGCTCACTGACCAGATTGCTAATCATCAGAACTAAAGGAAATAAAAAACCACTGGATGTTAAAAGCCACTGATTATCTATAATCACCAGGCGATTTTCGCAAGCCAGACAAACTAATAACACTGACACTGAAAAACCAGCCAGGTATTGATAAGTTGGTTGAGTATGAAAAAAACGCATGGTCGATTGTTCTTTTTTTACAACGACAGGTTTAAACAGTGTCAGCAAATACACAATACCAATAACCAGATTGATAAAAGTTGTTATTAATAACGAATCAATAAACATTTGCAAGAACCGTGCTGCCATTGGATCGGCGAACAAGAGAATATAATCGAGCGTAAAAAAACTCGAACCTGTAAACAGAACTAATAACAAGCGTTGTTTGGGACAATTAATAAAGTTCTTAAACCGTGATGCTGCCAACAAGTGTGGTAAATAGAAACTCAGTCCAAATGCAAGTGTTGCAGAGAAAAATTTACGCGGGATTCCTTCAAATACAATTTGATAGGCCATACCATTTCTGGTGCTGTCAATTCCGGGTAAATTGACCAGTAAGTAAACACCAACTGAAAATATATATAACGTAATCAACGATTGATTGAGTATCTGCCGTTGCTCATTCATATTACATTGACCAAGAACCAGCAGATAAATGGCGGCTGTAAATGGGCATAACAAGCTGTTCACGGTGAATATTAAACCATGGATTTCAATAATCTTGAAAGACAGACTAATAAGTAACGTAAGGCAGGTCATCAACGCTACAAGTAAAGACAAATAATAGCGTGATTGTATTGCTGGTACTGAAAACTTCATTGGTTATGCTAGCGTCATACCTGGCTAGGCCAGAATAAAAATGTTCGACAATATAACACTAGCGTTATTATTTTAGCAAATCTAATGCGGCCATTAAAAAAACTGAGGTGACTCGCTTGTTCGTTGGCGGAGAAGAGCCGCAGCGGATTGAGTAGAAGCAGGTGCACTTTTGAAGTGAAGCAATCTAGCTGCATCTGCTAAGGGCTTAGTCTTGGCCTTCTGTAACACGATTACTGAATCAGACTTCTCTATTGTCTCAGGTGGTTTATTGATAACAAGAGCTAGCGCTTTTTCTTTCTTTTCCAGTTCTTCAGCCGTGCGTTTTATTACGGGGTGGGCTGCAATAGATTCATCATCTCGCATACTGGGAGCATTCAGGTTTGCTTCTACTTTTGGCGCAGGTGTAGTATGCATGCCTTGTATTGCCAATATTTTTTTGTAAACAGCGAGCATAAATTCCCTGCTGCTTAATTTATTTAAACCAAACTTTGATACATCTTTATTAATGTCAGTAAACATTGACGCGAGTCTTGCCGAAAGCCAGGTTGGTAATGACAAAAGAGCCTTCCCTTCGATACTCTCGCACTTTTTCTCTTTTTCATCATATTCTTTCAGCACTGCAGTTTTAAGATTTTGCAAATGAGGAGCCAGAATTTCATCCTGCAAAAATTCGTCCACTCCATGCAGGTGTTTTGGGGTAATATGGGTTGATGTGGGTGCAATCCATTTTTTAATAAAAGGATTTGCTTTCATTTGCTCAAATTTTTGCAGGATATTGCCCATAGCATCAAAAAGATGATCCCAGGAAAAGTTAGAGGGTGGTTGTTTTAAGAAAAATGGCAGTGATTTTTGAACAAAAAATACGCTGAGTTTGAAAACTTTTGTGACCATATCCTGATAAAAAGCAATCGGATCGGGGATATTACGAGTCTCGCGTGTTGCTGGTGGTAAAGCCATATGAGCAGCCAGATTCATCATGGCTAAAAACATAAGTTTATTGACAAAAAAGCTTAAAAAGAAATTGGGATCAGATTCTATAAGTTCAGATGTAAACTGGCTTAATAACTCATGTGTTAAACCCGCAATAACAACAAATTCAAAATTTTCTTTTAGATAGGCAAGATGATGTTTATTGCACTGGTCGGCTGGTACGCCAACATCAATAATCCCACGGCCATAATTCAATACGGATAAGTACTCTGCTAACTGTTGATATTTAAAGGCCAGTGCCCATAAGGTGATGTCAGTGACTACAAATGCAACAGGAATCTGGAATTTATCAATAAAACCGGGTGTCTCGCATTTTTCATCACAAATTGATAATAATTGATTTGTTGGTTGAGTATTTAAGTAATCTTTAGCAACAAATCCTAATGTATAGATTTGCACCACAGCACCTATAGTGCCACCTAACCATACAAGCACTTCCACCGATCGCATAACAACCTGGGTGTTATCCATCATTTCATTAGTGGATGAATCATCCTCAGGCGATGAATTATACAGGTGATTTAAGTTAAGCAGCAGCGTATTCAGTATAGAAACTGCTAAAGGGATGCTTAGATTCTTACGCACAACGGTGCGAACCTGACCTGCAAAAAAACGGGTTTTGGGATCGGTAACAACTGAATGGATCGTTTCGGGTACCGCCGCTAGTTCAGAAGTTATTGCTTTAGTAGAATTATATCCAATCGTACCGGCAATTTTGGCTGCACTCACTAAATTGGCTGGATTAATAACTTTACTGCCCCATCCTTTAACTTTATCCCACAATCCCATCATGCTCTCCTGCTTAAATAGGAGTTTCATTCTAGGAGGAAAAATAATTAATTACCATAGAAAAATAGATTTTACGAAGGATTTATAGGGGGCAATATCGCCGATTCCTGTTTATTTGACTCATCACGTTTATAATTTGCAATCGTGTGCCAGAGCGCATGACCATCCCAAGGTTGCTTATCAGGGTGGTATAAGGCCGTAATTAAATCATTAACCTGTTTTTTAAGTTCTGCATTTTTTGTAAGGCTGCATATATCTGCAAGATTCAACAATTTTGCGCTTGGCCACTGCCAATTTGCCCAACGCAATAATGCAATGCGTGCTTGCTCAGGCTGATTACTTGTACAAGCCGTTTTTAACTGTTTTAAAATGTGTTTATGGCCATTTTTATTAGAAGGGCGCTGTTGTAAACGCCACAATAATAATGTTGCCAGCCAAATTACAATCAACGCGCCAACTAACCACCAAGCCAAATTATCCGAGCCAGTTTTTGGTTTATCAGGGTTTGCTATAGCAGTTGGAGCGCTATTCTGCGCAGGTAGAGATATGCTTGGCGTTGTTACTGGCTCGTTGGTAGTTGCCACGGCGGCAACATTCAACGTCCGTTCCGGCAATACAGCGACCTCCTCTTTACCAGTCACCAGATTAAACCAGGGCAAACGCACCGCAGGGATTACAATTTTTCCTGATTTATTTAATAAATAAGTCACATTAACGATTGTTGTTCCTATTATATTATCCTGGGGAGCACTATTTTTTTCAATTGCCTTGTCAGGATACACACTAAACTTATCATTACTATTAAAGGATAATTTAGGGATCAATTGAGCCGGTGCACCAATGGCTTCAATAGTAATCGTGCGAATTAATGTCGTTCCTTGTTGAAAATGATATGCATTACGATCAAATTGCTCGCTTAAATTTACCTGTCGTGCTGGAAACCAGTTTTGACCTGCCGGCAATACCGGTGCAGGTTTGACTTGCAGCATAGTCGCTGCCGCACTAACTTTGACCGGACGAGGTATGGCTTCATAAATCAATGCACTAAAAGTGGGGGGGGTAATTTTTAATCCGCCGCTTTTTTGAGGGAAAATTGCATAGTGCTGTTCTTCAACTTCATACAGTCTGCCGTTATCCATAGTTTGCGAGCGTTGTGCATCGCCCAAAGGTACTAGTAAGGCATCTTCAACCTGTGGAGCCTGATAATTAGCATCTACCAGCCGTCTGCTATTATAAAGTCTGATGGTATAAATGACTTGCTGATTCACATAAGGTTGAGGATCGCTCACTGAAGCCGTTAACATGACCTCTTGCTGTTGAAGGTTATCTGCTGGCGTTGTCGTAAATGCTTTGCCTTGTACCACATTAATTGTCTGAGCTTGAGTTCGCTCAGGGCCAACGCTTAGTGCGGGTATGGTTAAAGTACCTGCCTTTTTAGGCATTAGCACGATAAGCCACTGATTAGTTGAGCCGGCATGCCCATTAATAATGGTGTAGTTGGTGCTGCGTTCGGCTCCAACCACTTCAAAATCATTTTGTAAGGGTGTCAAATCTGGAATGTCACCCTGGATACTGTCTTGTGTAATAACCAGGCGAAATGTTTGCCCCAGGCGTACTTGCGAAGCATCCAGCTGTACCATTACTTTTGCCTGTGATACAGGCGCTATAATTAATAAAAAGAAAATTAAAAGCAGTCTTTTCATTGATACCATCCACCTTGTCTACGAATATAATCGCGTAAAAATTTTTCTCTTAATAAACCACCCGGCTCATCAGGAATTAAACGCAGCCATTGCTCTTTAGCCTGTTGCTTTTCCCGTTCATCTTTTGATTGTTGATCGGCTTCATGTTGTCTGGCCTGTTCTGTTTTATCCTTTGTTTTCTCTTTGTTTTCATCAGCCAGCTCTTTTTCTTTTTGTTCTTTTTCGCGTTGTTCTTTTTCCTGCTGCTGTTTTTTATCTTGTTCTGATTGCTGTGCGTTGTTTTCTTTATTGTCTTGTTGTTGCTGATTCTCTTGCTGATTCTTACCAGAATTTTGTTGATCATTGCTTTGTTGTTGATCATTTTTTGAATTCTGGTTTGAATTCTGCTGTTTATTGTCTTCCTGTTTTTGTTGTTGCTGTTTTTTTAATAATGATTCAACCAGTTTACGATTAAACTGAGCATCTTTATCGTCAGGATTTATAGCCAGTGCTTTATCGTAAGCCTTTAAGGCTTCTTCATACTTTTCCAGATTGGCCAGTGCATTACCTAAATTGTAGTAACCTGATTCGCTTTGTAAGCCTTCGAAGTTTTTCCTGGCTTGCTGGTAATCTTTTGCCCGATAGGCTGCCGCACCTTGCCAATCCGATTGTTGAAATAGTTTTTGAGCTTTATCAAACTGGCCTTTTTTCATTAATGCTTCGGCTTGTTGATCGTTAGTAAGCCAGAGATCCTGCCAAAATCCTGCATGTGCATTACTTATCATCAGGAGTAATAAAATTCGGATTATCTGTTTCATGAATCAATCCTTTGCAGCCAACCTCGTCTGAAAACGGGCAACAAAAGAATAAGGGCAGGCAATAAAAACCAGCGGCCCTCATCTCGCCAGATCGGGATATCATCCTGATCGTTACGGGTATATTGCACACCATTCTCAGCTGTTTTTTTAAACCATTGTGCTAAATCAGTGCCTGAATCGGAAAACAGTAATAATTGGCCATGACCGGCATCAGCAAGCGGCTGGAAAAGCGGGGATAAGGTATGATCAGCGACTATAGGCATAATTGACGTGAAAATACCTTTTGCCGCCAGTTTTGCAGCAGTGTCGATTGCAGCCGCATTCGGCGTTGTGGCAGTTAATACCAGAATTTCACCTTCTTTAAATCCTGCCTGCTTAATTAATTGAGCAGCCTGATCCAGCGCTGTGTTGAGCCGTTGGCCGCCCACCGGCATTACCTCTGGCGTTAATGATGATAATAACGAGTCGATAGTCTGTTCATCATCCGTTAATGGGGAAACTACGAATGGTTCACCGGTAAAGACAATCATTCCTGTCTGACCTGCTTCACGCCGGCTAAATAAATCATGCAGCTTGAATTTTGCCCGCGTTAAGCGATCAGGTGATAAATCTTTTTCCAGCATCGCTTCTGACATATCCAGCACAATTACCCGAGCCTGCATTTTCTGATAGGCAGGCACTGGCAAACGTGACCAGGTTGGTCCCGCCAAGCCAATTATCATAAAAACAGTTGCGAAAAATAATAATAGCAACGCCGGAAAACGCTTGTTAGCCCGTTTATTTTTAACTAAATATCTTAATAAATGCGCATCACATATCGAATCCCAGGATTGCAGGCGAGGTTGCTGATGCCACGATAAATAGAGTAAGCCGATTAAAGGCAGCAAACTCCATAACCATTCTGGACGAAGAAAATGAAAATCGGCCATTATTGAGTTACCTCGCGCTTTATTTCCAGGTTTGTCAAACGCTTCCACAAGGCCGTCTTGCTGGTAAACCAGCCTAGCATCAACAGTAAAGCACAGGCCAATAGCCAGGGATAATAATCCTTTTGTGGGCGGACAGTTGCTTCATCCTGCTTAACGGTTTCGAGTTGATTGATGGTGCCGTAAATTTGTTGCAGGGATTGGGTATCCGTAGCACGGAAATATTGCCCGCCGGTCATACTGGCAATATCGGTTAAGGTTTTTTCATCCAGATCCGCACCAGCATTCAAATTATAAAAAGAATTATTAAGAGCGCGAGGATCAACCTCCGAACCAAGCCCAATGGTATACACTTTAATGCCGTCATCTTTGGCCAGTTCAGCGGCTTTTAATGGTAAAAGTACGCCGGAGTTATTTGCGCCATCAGTTAATAGAATAATTACACGGCTGGCGCTGGGAACATCCTGTAAGCGTTTAACAGCCAGACCAAGCGCATCCCCAATGGAGGTTGTTTTTCCGGCAAGGCCAACGCTTGCATCATCAATACGAAGCAATACACTATGCCTGTCGTAAGTTAAGGGTGTTTGTAGATAGGCTTGCGTACCAAAGAGAATCAGGCCAATACGATCACCTTTCCTTGCTTTGACAAAATCTTCAGCGGCCTTTTTTACCACGGCCATACGGCTGACCGGTCGGCCTTGCCATACCATGTCATTTAATTCCATACTGCCCGATAAATCGAGCACCATCATAATATTTCGACCTTCTCTGACCAGCGGTACGGGTTCACCAACCCAGCGGGGGCCAGCACAAGCTAAAAGTATTAATGCCCAGATTAAAAACAGCAATCCTGTCCGAGTCGGATTTGCCAAAACCTGTTTATCTTTTTCAATTATGCCGCGTAAATCCTGATAAAAAGGTACTTTCAAAGCAGCCGGTAATTGTAAAATTGCACGTGGTACTAATACCCAAATCAGGAATGGAATAATAATTAAAACTAAAATCCAGGGGTTGGCTAATTCAAACATGGCACGCCTCGTTGCCTGATCCAGGCATTTGCCTGAGTAAATAACGGTTTAATATCAACATCGACATTTGAATGTTGATAAGGCAATAGTAATAAATAATCGCGTATATCCTGAAAATTTAGTTGTTTGCCCGTTGTGTTGAGAAAATCAATCCACGCATCACCTTGCAAACTGGCAACTTCGGAGCGTGGATAATAAACCAGGGCAACTCGGCGCAGTAATTCAGATATTTTGGCAGAGAAGAAAGGCGTGTTGCCTTCATGCTCGTACTGTTGTTGATAGAATGAAAGGATCTCCAAAGCCTGTTTTTTTGCCCGATTATTACGGAATCTGCGATATAAGTAATAACCAACGCAAGCCAATAACAATAAAACCAATGCAATCAGAACATACCATCCAGTTGCCAATGGCCACCAGCCTATCGGTTCGGGTAAATGTATATCACGCAAGTTAGCCAAAGGTTGTGGATCAGCCATGTGCCCTCCCGGGAAAGGTCTGATGAACCAGCAGAGCAAGGTTTTGCTCGGCAGTTACCTGATGATACGGAATGCGTAAACGTTGCATCAGTGATGCGAGTCTGGCTCGGTGGTGTTCGCACCATGCCTGATAGTCGTAACGTATACGGTTATTGGTCGTTTCCAGTAAGAGCTCTTGCTTGCCATCCGTAATGGCGTAGTGTGCAGGTGGGGGCGGTGCAAGTTCTAAGGCGTCACAAATGTGATAAGCAATTACATCATTATTTGCCCGTAGACGGCTTAAGTGTTTTTCACACTCATCGTCAATCTGATAAAAATCACTGATTAATACCAGAATACTGCCAGGTTTTACTACTCTTCTTAACCGCAGTAATGCATTACTTAATGCAACTGGCGGCTTGGTGTTTTCTTGTTGATCGAGCTGATGAGTATAGTGGCTCAGGGAAGCAAGCAAAGGTAAAACAGACGATTCACGGCTTTGCGGCATAAATTCATTATGACCATTAGCCGAATAAAACATTGCACCTATTCGATCGCCCTGTTTAACAGCTGTCCAGGCAATCAGTGCTGATAATTGCGCGGCTATCACCGATTTAAAAGCCACTCGTGTACCAAAATACATGGAGGGGTTGAAATCAGTCAGCAATACCACCGGCCGTTCACGTTCTTCCTGATACACTTTAATATGCGGCCGGCCAGTACGCGCGGTTACACGCCATTCCATATGACGGATTTCATCGCCAGCCTGATAATTACGTACTTCGGCAAAATCCATACCCCGCCCGCGCAGGCGCGATAAATGGTCTCCACCGCGAAGCACTTTACCCTCAGGCTTATAACGCACTCGCCGCGCAAAACGCTTCAAAGCAATTAATTCATTAAGTTCAGCAACTAAACCCTGATCCATATATCTTCCCTATGGAATTGCTACCAGACGCAACAGAGAATCGATAAAATTATCTGTAGTAATACCTTCTGCCTCGGCTTCATAACTTAATAAAATACGATGTCTTAATACATCGTGAGCAATCACATGAATATCTTCTGGTGTTACAAAATCACGGCCTGCCAGCCAGGCATGTGCTTTTGCACAGCGATCCAGCGCAATAGTTGCGCGCGGACTTGCACCAAATCGTACCCAGCGAGCCAATTCAGGACTATACATAGCTGGTTTACGTGTAGCGACTACCAGTTGAACAATATAATTTTCCAAGGCTTCGCTCGTATGCACTTTTAATACCTGTTCACGTGCATTAAACAATGTTCTCTGACTTAAAGGTTGTATTGTTTGTGATTCATTACCATGCACTCCCATTGCTTCACGACGTGCAAGTTTCAAAATATCATGTTCAACCTTTGCATCAGGATAATCAATTTTCACATACATCAAAAAGCGATCCAGTTGCGCTTCAGGTAACGGATAAGTTCCTTCTTGCTCGATAGGATTTTGTGTTGCCATCACAAGAAATAACTCAGGCAGCGGATACGTTTTGCCGCCAATGGTGACCTGACGCTCGGCCATGGCTTCAAGTAACGCGGCCTGAACCTTGGCCGGCGCACGATTTATTTCATCGGCAAGCAACAAATGGTGAAACACCGGACCCGGTTGAAAAACAAATGAACCATCCTGAGGATGAAAGACATCGGTGCCGGTTAAATCCCCAGGCAATAAATCGGGAGTAAACTGAATACGGTGGAAACTGCCTTCAACGACAGCCGACAGTTCTTTTACCGCACGGGTTTTGGCAAGCCCAGGGGCGCCTTCAACCAGCAAATGACCATCGGCAAGCAGTGCAATAAGTAATCGTGAAACCAAAGCTTGCTGGCCAAGGATTCGTTCATTAAGATGATTATTTAAATTCAGAATATGTTGTTGTACTGTCTGTATATTGACAAGATCAATTTGTTCCATTCATTCACCCTGTGCAAAAAATTCTATCCTAACGTGAAATGATTCAGATGCCAAGAGCCAATCTTTTGAGTAATAAGAGATTTTATGAAGTGCTAGGCTGATAATCACGTTGTAATTCCAAAGGCATCATTTGCTGCAAACGCTCATATAAAGAAATAATCTGCGCACAAAAAACCTGAAATTGCTGGCGATCTTCCCACAATTCATAATCAATACCTTTGCGAAACGCTAGCTGGCGCGATAAATTTTTTAACAGGACTTGCTCATTATGGCTAAATATCAGATCGCGGTTTAAATCCAGGAGTTCTGAAAGTTTTAACGGTTGTTTAACAGCTCGATGATCATGCAGTAAGTAAGCTTTTAAGGTGAGTTCAAAAGCAACATATATCAACGAAGCCGCGGAATACAAACTGTCATGTGTTTCGAGTTGATGTGGTTCGATTTCGAAGCTGTTGCGTAATAGCTGATCAGCGCAATAAGCATGTTGTGTTGCAATTTGCATCAGTTCGAAAGGTGTATAATTACGTTTATCCATAAAGTTAAATCATTTCTTAATGAAGATTAGTCTGACATGATAATGGATGTGTATAATACAGGCAATTGTTCAAACTATTATTTTGTCCCTATGCTCTCTTTTATTAATAGTCCCTTGACCATCGGTGCACTTCAACTGCCAAATCGCCTGATACAAGGGCCATTGGCAGGTTTTAGCTGCGCACCATTTCGTCAATTGTTTTCATTATATACAGAGCCTGCCTATTGTGTTTCCGAAATGATTTCTGCGCATGATGTAATTCATAAACATGCAATTGACAGTCGCTATCTTTATCGCGCTGCCGATGAAAAAAAGCTCTGCTATCAAATCGCAGGCACTGATCCAGAAACTATGGCCGCCGCTGCTGAAAAATTACAAACACTTGGTGCTGATTTAATTGATATCAATTGTGGCTGCCCAAAAACCAAAATTCGCAAAAAAGGCGCAGGCAGTGCGTTATTGGATTCGCCTGATCAGATGATTTCCATTATAAAAGCGGTGCGTGCAGTTTTACATTGTCCGCTGACAGTTAAAATAAGGCTGCAAGGCAATGATAATGATGTGAAACTCGCCGCAAGAATTGCGCAAGCAGGTGCGGACGCACTGATTGTTCATGGCAGAAGGTGGGTAGATGACTATGATGTAGCTTGCGATTACCGGCAAATTGCAGCAATCAAACAGGCAATTGCCATCCCTGTAATAGTTAATGGGGATATCAACAATCTGGAAACGCTGGCTTTAGCTTATGAACACTCGCAGGGTGATGCATTTATGATATCGCGTGCCGCCACAGGCAAGCCCTGGTTTTATAAAGAATTATTAACCGCTGAAAAAATACCTGTCAATATGGATAGACGTATTACAATTTTTATGCGTCATTTGCAGGGTTTAAGCACGCTTGAAAGTGAATATCAGGCTGTTTTGCAAAGTAAGTCCTTGGCTCGTTATTATTTCAAAGAGCAATTAAAGGACGATTTACTGCATGCTTTTTATACGCTTGAAAATCTCGACGCTATTCATAATTTCCTCAACATCTCACTAAGGGTTATGTAACGCTCCACCGCAAATATTCCCTCGCAAATATTCCCTACGTACCGCGGCTTGTCCGCGGTATCCAGTCCACTTTGCCATTAAATAAGGTGCTAACCACTTTGAATCTTTGCTGGATACCGCGCATAAAGCGCGGTACGTAGGCAGAACTTATTAATCGCATAGACTTAAAAAAACTGCCCGGCACAAAGAACAACTTAACAAACCGTTTGGGTAAGTTGGCAAAAATGTGTATAATTACTGGTTTTGTCAGGCAAGTTTTTTACTCTTATGAATCTCGAAAAACAATATGATGTTATTGTTGTCGGCGGCGGTCATGCCGGTACAGAAGCTGCGTGTGCAGCAGCGCGTCTGGGTGCTCAAACGCTTCTTCTTACCCATAATATGGATTTACTTGGGCAAATGTCCTGTAATCCAGCTATTGGTGGTATTGGTAAAGGGCATTTGGTAAAAGAAATTGATGCGCTTGATGGCGTGATGGCATTGGCGACCGACAGGGCAGGCATTCAGTTTCGAACCTTGAATGCTTCAAAAGGTCCTGCAGTACGCGCCACCCGCGCGCAAGCAGACCGTGTTCTCTATCGCCAGGCTATTCGCCAACATTTGCAGGCACAGCCTAATTTAACCCTGTTTCAACAAGCCGTTGATGATTTGCTGGTTGAGGGGGAGCGCGTAGTTGGCGTAGTTACTCAAATGGGATTAACGCTTCGTGCTCGCTCAATCGTGTTGACCGTTGGAACATTTCTGGGCGGCAAAATACATGTCGGTATGAATCAATATGCGGGTGGACGTGCGGGTGATCCGCCGGCTATCGCATTAGCTCACCGCTTGCGCGATCTCGATTTACCGGTTGGTCGTTTAAAAACAGGAACACCACCCCGTATTGATAGCCGATCTCTGGATTACTCCCAAATGGATGTACAGCATGGCGATACGCCTGTTCCTGTATTTTCCTATCTGGGTAATCCGTATATGCATCCGCAGCAGTTACCTTGCTATATAACCCATACGACGCAACAAACCCATGATATTATTCAGGCAAACCTGCATCAGTCACCCATGTATGCCGGTGTCATTGAAGGCGTAGGGCCACGATATTGCCCATCGATTGAAGACAAAGTTGTACGCTTTGCTGATAAATCCTCACATCAGATTTTTGTTGAGCCGGAAGGGTTGACCACCGATGAAATTTATCCAAACGGGATTTCAACCAGTCTGCCATTTGATGTCCAGGTGCAATTTGTTCGTACTATTAAAGGATTTGAAAACGCCCATATTACGCGTCCGGGATATGCCATTGAATATGATTATTTTGATCCCCGCGGCTTGACGACTTTCTTGCAAACCAAACCACTTGTTAATTTATTTTTTGCGGGTCAGATTAACGGTACAACAGGTTATGAAGAAGCAGCTGCACAAGGTTTAATCGCAGGAATGAATGCCGCGCTGTATGTTCAAGATAAAGCAATGTGGTGTCCACGTCGTGATGAAGCTTATATTGGCGTTTTAATTGACGATTTAATTACCTGTGGCACGCAAGAGCCTTATCGTATGTTTACTTCTCGGGCAGAATATCGCCTTTTATTACGTGAAGATAATGCTGATTTGCGCCTGACTAAAAAAGGCTATGAGCTGGGTCTTGTTGCAGAAAATCGCTGGCAGGTTTTTTGTGAAAAACGTGATGCAATCGATACCACACAGCAATTATTAAAAACAACAATGGTGCGTGTAGCTAATAATGACATTATCAGCCATTTGCTGGAAAAGCCTTTATCACAGGATTGTCGCGCCGAAGATTTGTTAAAACGTCCGGAAATTTCATACCAGGATTTACAGGCACTCGACCATTTGCAATTACCGCAAATTAGCAATGATGTGGCGGAGCAGTTGGATATTCAGAGCAAATATGCCGGCTATATCGAACGGCAACAAATGGATATTGATCGGTTGCGAAAACATGAAATGACGCAATTGCCCAGTGATTTTGATTACGGCAGCGTAACCGGCTTATCAACCGAAGTTATTCAAAAATTAACACGTATTAAACCGGCAACCATGGCTCAGGCGGGTCGTATTTCTGGCGTTACTCCCGCGGCATTATCATTATTGTTGATTCATTTGAAAAAACAACGAGTAGCTGTATGAGTATGGCATTACTAAAAGATGGTTTAAATCAGCTGGGACTGTCAACATCGGTTGATTTGTTAATGGATTATCTTACTTTGCTGCAAAAATGGAATCGTGCCTATAATCTGACCGCCATCAAAAATAGGGATGATATGATTACCCGGCACGTATTGGATAGCCTGGCCATAGCTCCCTTTATACAAGGTAAAAACTTGCTCGATGTTGGTGCCGGCGCAGGTTTGCCTGGTGTTCCTCTTGCGATTAATAATCCTGATTTACAAGTTGTATTATTAGATAGCAATGGTAAAAAAGTACGCTTTATGCAGGAAGTAAAACGAGCTTTAAAACTGGACAATATTGAAGTTATTGAATCGCGTGTTGAGCAATATCATCCTGTTTCCCTCTTTGATACCATTACAAGTCGGGCTTTCAGTGATTTAAATCAAATGCTAAACTGGACGAATCATCTATTAGACCCTCATGGGATCTGGGTGGCGATGAAAGGTCGTTATCCAGAAGCAGAATTACAAGCCGTTAAACTACCATTTAAAGTGCATGATTATACTGTGCCTGGTTTGGAAGGCGAGCGCTGCTGTGTAATTATCCATAATAAGAACAAGGAATAAACATGGCCAAAGTCATTGCAATTGCCAATCAGAAAGGCGGTGTTGGTAAAACAACGACATCAATTAATCTGGCCGCATCCATTGCTGCTCATAAACAAAAAATCCTGTTAATTGATCTCGATCCGCAAGGCAATGCAACCATGGGGTCAGGCATTGATAAAAGCAATCTTGTCCATACCTGTAATGACGTACTTTTACACGATTGCCATGCTGAGCAGGCTTGCCTTGTTACGATGTGTGGTTATGATTTGTTGCCTTCTAATGGTGATTTGACTGTGGCGGAAGTCAGTCTCATGGAGCGGGAACAGCGCGAGACTTTTCTATTTAAGGCGCTGCAATCCATCCAGGATAATTACAATTATATTCTTATCGATTGCCCACCAGCATTAAATACATTAACAATTAATGCACTGGTTGCCGCTGATTCTGTACTTATTCCAATGCAATGTGAATATTATGCACTGGAAGGATTGGCTGCGTTATTATCAACGATTGAACAGGTTAAAGCCACCGTTAATCCGCGATTACAACTTGAAGGCGTATTACGTACTATGTATGATGCACGAAATCGCCTGTGTTCTGATGTATCAAAACAATTGCTCGAACATTTCGGTCATAAAGTCTATCGCACAGTCGTACCGCGTAATGTCCGATTGGCTGAGGCACCAAGCCACGGTTTACCTGCATTACAATACGATAGAACATCCCCCGGCGCTGCAGCGTATATGGTTCTTGCTGCTGAAGTCTTGAGCAAACAAAATGTCACGAGTTAAGAAGAGGTCTAATTATGTCAGTAAAACGTAGTGGTTTGGGGCGCAATTTATCTGCCTTGCTAGGCACTTCTTCCTCAACAATTCTTGCAAGCACTCAGCCTCTGTCAGTGCCAGAGACAAGATGTCTGGCTGTTGATCGCCTGCAACCCGGAAAATATCAGCCACGCAGGGCGATGGATGATACGGCATTACAAGAGTTAGCCAGCTCAATTAAACAACAAGGTTTATTACAACCATTGCTGGTACGTTTAGTTACTGACGATCGATACGAAATTATTGCAGGCGAACGACGCTGGCGTGCGAGTATGCTGGCTGGTTTGACGGAAGTGCCAGTAGTCGTCAAGCAGGTTGATGATGAAACCGCGATGGCTATGGCACTGGTTGAAAACTTGCAACGAGAAGATTTAAACCCTGTTGATAAAGCACGTGCAATGGCCAGGCTCACCGAAGAGTGCTCGCTTACACATCAGCAAATTGCAGAACTTTTATCAATTTCTCGTGCAGCAGTCAGTAATTTCCTTCGTTTATTAAGCTTGTGTGGTGAAGTCATGCGTTTGCTGGAGTATGGCGATCTGGACATGGGGCATGCCCGGACATTATTAATTTTAGAAGGCGAACAACAACTTGAGGTTGCGCGAATTGTTGTAGCAAAAAACCTGTCTGTTCGTGAAACAGAAAAATTGGTAAACCGCGTCAAGGAAAATCGATTAACAACACATGATTCCCCGCCTGTTATGAAAGAATATTCTGCAATACAAACACATTTGGACGATCTTGCACTACAATTAAACACGCAGGTTAAATTGAAACCTGGAAAAGCTGGAAAAGGCTCTTTAGTTATCCAATATAGCTCGCAACATGAATTGGAAGCGGTAATAGCGCAAATTATCCGTTAAGCGGTTTGTTTTTTAACCATTTTCGCTAATACTTAAATATATGCGGAGATGATAATGCAAATTCAGCCCACGCAACCCGTGCTGGTTTGGCTAAAAAGAAACCAGGTGCAGATAAAGTCCTATATGGTCCAAATGACCGAGGAAGAGTTGTGTGTCATTAGCACTGAATTCATGGATAAAGAGGAATCGGTCGCTTTCCTGTCAAAGTTTTTTCGCGGAACTGCACATATATCCCTTATTGCCTATAGTTCTTATCAATTTACTTATACGTTAATTATTGAAACCATCCATTATCAACCAGGGTTATTGGTTGATACACAATTGTGATTACAATAGCAAAAAACATACGAAATAATCATTACCAATGTTATTATTTGGGTTTTTAATTGGTCGTTCGTTATGAGAATGGAAAAGTTAAACAGTCAGATATCATTTACATCACAAAAGTCAAAGCGATTTAAACATCCTGAACTGATATATTTGTTGACGAATCAAAACTGATCATTAGTATTTCATATGAAGTATTTTATACACTCAAAGATAAATTAATTCATTGCAATCCCTATCCAGAAGAAGATGTATACGTAGGTGAGATAGAATTGGAGTATCCAACCGCAGAAGATAAACCAATAGGTAATGCACGCTTAATTGGAACGTTTGGAATTTATAAAGCACTCGAATTCCCCAAACCACTGACTGTGCAATCAGGTGTTATAAGCCAGGTTCAACCTTAAATGAGAGAAAAATAATAAAAAAAGTGATTTAGCTTCCTATACTTAAAGAATAAAAGGAAAATAGCACTATTTCACGGGAGCTAATGCAATGAAAAAACTATTGTTTACATTTCTGATGTTATCAATTTGTTTATTACCTGGATGCTGGACCACTCAGTCTGGTCAAAAATCAGGCATTATTGTCAAGGTTGCCAAAGAAGGAAAATATTGGGGTACCTACGAGGGTGAACTTATTCGCGGCGGCCTTGATAATGCCAGCGGTGCTACCGGTAGAGAGTTTCAATTTACTTTGGGTCAATTCAAATCTGATTTGGTTAATCAGGCTATTTTCGCAATGGAAAACAACAAGCACGTTGTGCTTTCCTATCACTGCGATTTAATGGTTATGCCCTGGAGCGGAGAAACCAAATGTTTTGTTGATAATATAAAAGTGTTGGAAACCAAAAAAATAGAAGTTAAACCCTGATAGATAGTCTAAGGCCATAAAAGTGGCCTTAGACCAGGATTTGATCGATGAGTCGGCGTATTTTCCCCATAATTTCAGCATTTGAGCCGCTCTCTTCACGATGCCAACAAAGGAGGATTTTAACAGGATGGGAAATAAGTTTGTTGCGTTAAAAGGGGGCTTCGTCCCTGAAGCACGGATTAACCTTGAAGAATAATAGTTATTTGTTGTTAATAGTATAATTAACACCTTTACCCAGAATTCGAGTTTTATCAACATTATAATCACTGGGGATTTCTTTATCAGAATGCTCGCATACACCAGTACTATTATGCAGATCAAATTGTATGTTTACAGTTTTGCTAGGCAGGCTCACAGTACGGAATACAAAATTACCAATCATATCGGCGTCTTTGCTGCTTTTACTTACTGTAAAAACCTCTTCAGAATGGCTGGATAATTTTTGCAAACCGCCTGGTTGAATTTGTGCGCCATTTAAATCAAGTTTAGTTACTAATAAATCATCCGCTAAATTGTTTTTAACTTTGATTTCAAAACCATCACATGGAGCTGCATTGGCTAAACCTGTTGCTAAAATTGAAGCGATGCATGCTAGTTTAATTTTATTCATAGTTTCACCTTTATATTTTAGTTAACAATTTGTTTATTAGTCAAAATCCGTTCTGAAATTTTGTTCAAAAGAGATGACATATCCAGGCTAACTCCTTGTGACACTCTTGTCAAATTTATTTGTTTTAAATAATGAGCATGATTGGTCAAATTATCATAAATATCGCAAAAGGGAGCGGTACGGGTATATAATATCTTTTTATGTGAAAACAAATGGGTGGAATATGCCTTCTTTTGATATTGTTTCTGAAGTGAATGAAGTTGAATTACGTCATGCAGTTGAGAATGCCGCACGTGAAATGAGCACTCGTTTTGATTTTCGTGGTGTGCTATCCAGCATTGAATTAAAAGAACTTACCGTTGCTCTAAAATCAGAATCTGATTTTCAGGTTCGCCAGCTGGAAGATTTATTCCGTAACCACCTAAGCAAACGCAATGTAAGTGCGGCCGGTATAGAAATTGAAGATAAGCCTGTACATAGCGGCAGAACCTATACCTTAACGATGGTTTTCAAGCAGGGTATTGATCAGCCTATGGCTAAAGAAATCATTAAATTAACTAAAGAGGCTAAATTGAAGGTACAAGCCTCCATCCAAGGGGATAAAGTAAGGATTACCGGCAAAAAAAGAGACGATTTGCAGGAAGCTATTACTCTGTTGAAAAAATCAGAATTAGATATCCCTTTGCAGTATGAGAATTTTCGGGATTAATGGATTAATTTTAAAGGAAAGAGTAAATGTCGTGGTTTTATCTTTTTATCGCCGGTCTTTTCGAAGTGGTTTGGGCAGTTGGTCTTAAGTATACAGATGGCTTCACTAAACTTTATCCATCAATTATTACAATAATTGGTATGATATGCAGTTTTTTACTCCTTTCCCTTTCTTTAAAAAACCTGCCTATAGGAACAGCATATGCTGTGTGGACCGGTATTGGTGCCGTTGGTACAGTCATTTATGGGATTATTTATTTTAATGAACCCGCCACAGCAATTCGGCTGTTTTGCATAATGCTGATTATTGCTGCCATTCTAGGATTAAAAATTACTCATCATTAGATTTCAATTTTTTCATGGCTCATTTAAATATACATTTATTGATCAGTTTGAAAAAACAATAAACGTCAAGTATACTTAAAGTACCAAAACCTTGGCAAGGATGTCCCCATGAAAAAGATCATTCTTCCTTTAGCTTTACTGGCTCCACTTGTATTAATGAGTGGTTGTACAACTGTCCGAACTGGTGTTTACCCTGGCTATAATAACGATTATGTTTATTCAGTCGGGTATTATGGTTATCGCCCATTTACTGGTAATCCTTATTATTCAGGTAATGGATGGGGTAACAATTATTGGTATGGGCATCGTGGTTTTTATGGCTATGGCGGTTATTACAGTCGTGGCTGGAATGGACGCATGTGGTAAACCGTTTATCACGGATTCAATTGAGCAAGTAACTATCGTATCTTGCTCAATTGAATCAAACTATATTATATTGTTATTATTCTCCCTTGATTAAGCATCTACTCGGCAAGTTAAATATGTGCTTTGGAATGTTAGAATCATAACAAGGAAAAACGGATGAAAGGCTGGATACTCTATAAGCGCAGTAAGAGTGAATTGACTGAGGCCGATCATGGAGTTAATCGACTATTAGCAGAAGCAAATCGCTTGCAAGTTGAATTAGATGTAATTAAACCTGCGCAACTGGAATTGTTGGTTTCAAGTACACACAATGGAACTATTTTAGAGGGTAAGCAAACAAAATTTCCTGATTTCCTTATACCACGTATGGGCGCAGATACCACTTATCAGGCTATGGCACTAATACGTCAATTAGAATTATGTGGCGTGTATTGTGCTAATAATCCGACATCGATTGATAATTCAAGAGATAAATTATGGCTTAGCCAATTATTACGACACAATAATTTACCTGTTCCGAAAACATTATTGCTTAATTTTCCTCTATCTATTGAATGGATTGAACAAGAGATCGGGTTTCCTTTGGTCATTAAAAATATTTCTGGAGCACGTGGTTTAGGTGTTTTTCTCTGTGAAAATGCAAATATATTACGCGATTTGATGGGATTAATCAGTGAAAATCAAAATCAGCCCATGATAGCACAGCAATTTATTGCTAATAGTTATGGCCGTGATTTGCGCGTTTTTATTGTTGGCAAAAAAATTGTTGGTTGTATGCAGCGTAAAGCCCATGATAGTTTTAAAGCCAATTATTCGTTGGGGGCTGATGTCACTTTATTTGATATGAATGCAGAGCTTGAAAAAATGGCTTTAGATTGCATTAACGTTACCGGACTGGAAATTGCGGGTATTGATTTATTGTTTGGTGAGCAAAATTATATTATCTGTGAAGCAAATTCGTCACCTGGTTTTAAAGGTATGGAGCTGGCTACCGGTGAAAATATTGGTGCGCAGATTTTAGAATTTGTCTTACAAAAGGCTGTTTCGCGGCATAATACGCTAGTGAGAGATCTCTCTGATTTGGCATGATGCTCGATTAGAGAGATGCTCTGGATGATGTGGAACTTATTCCTTAGCCCTTGAAACATATTCCCCTTTACGAGTGTCTACTTTAATCAGTTCACCGGTTTGGACAAATAATGGAACACGCACAACAGCACCTGTTTCCAGTTTGGCAGGTTTGCCGCCACCACCTGATGTGTCGCCTTTAAGGCCAGGATCAGTTTCAACAATTTCCAAAACAACAAAAGTAGGAGGAGCAACCTGGATGGGTTCATTATTCCATAATGTAATAATGCAAACGTCCTGTTCTTTTAACCACTGAGCTGTATCTGCAAGAACATCGTTATTAATTGCATATTGCTCAAAATTTTCTGGAACCATGAAATGCCATTGCTCGCCATCATTATACAAATATTGCATTTCAACATCATTCACATCGGCAGATGACAGGCTTTCATTTGATTTGTAAGTACGCTCAACTACTCGTCCAGTTTTCAAATTACGAATTTTAATTCGAGTAAACGCTTGCCCTTTACCAGGTTTGACAAATTCACAATCGACGATAGAACAAGGCGCATCATCAATCATAACTTTTAAACCATTTTTTAAATCGTTGCTACTATATACGGCCATTGGTTCTCCATGGTTGAGATTTTGTTTCAATTTCGTTAGAGTTCCCGCAGTTTACCAATTATGTACAATTAATGCGAGATACCTTAGTGAGTTGGCAAAAAATTCTGGCAGATGGCTTTGCCAACACTCAGCAATTACTGCAATATTTAGAGTTGCCTGTGAGTTTAGGCTCCCTGGCAGCAGAAAAACAATTTAAAACACGTGTTCCACGCAGTTTTGCCGAGCGCATGCAGCGCGGTAATCCTGACGATCCATTACTTATGCAAGTGCTGGCCTCAACAAACGAGTTGATTGAAGTCGATGGTTATGTCGCTGATCCGCTTAGAGAAACTACAACGAACCCCTTGCAAGGCATGATTCATAAATACCATGGACGGGTATTATTAACTGTTGCAGGTGCCTGTGCTGTTAATTGCCGATATTGTTTTCGGCGACATTTTCCTTATGAAAACAACAATCCTGGCAGTAAAGGCTGGGGAAAAGTAATTGACTATATAAATAATAATGTGGATATCCATGAAGTTATTTTTAGCGGCGGCGATCCTTTATTGGCGGCAGATAGTGTATTACATGATTTGATAGTTCAACTGACCGCCATCCCTCACGTGAAAACATTACGCATACATACTCGCATACCTATTGTTTTGCCGGAGCGAATTACTGGTTCATTGCTGGCTATTTTAGCTGAAAGCTCATTGCGCAAAGTAATTGTGTTGCATTGTAATCATGCGCAGGAAATTGATAATAAGGTAAAACAGGCTTGCTCAGATTTACAAGGCATTGGTTGTCATCTTTTAAATCAGTCTGTTTTATTAAAGGGAATTAATGATTGCCCAGTTATTCTTGCTGAGTTAAGCGAGTCTTTATTTGATTGCGGAATATTGCCTTATTATTTACATCTATTGGATAAAGTAGCAGGTGCTGCGCATTTTGATATACCTGTAGATATGGCACTATCAATTCATCAGCAACTTAAGCTACTTCTTCCCGGCTATCTGGTGCCTCGCCTGGCACGAGAAGAACCAGGCAAAGGCAGCAAAACAATATTATAATTAATCATTATTTTGAGTAAATAGTTCTATAAGTTTTTCCTGAGCACTATAAGCACCACCAGTCAGGGGCTTATAGGCTCCATCAACCTGCATTTCCCATGCATTATTATTATCTTTTAAATAGTTTTTAAAGATTTCGTTTTTTATACGCTTGCAGCAATTTTCATCAAGAATAGGGAATAGAATTTCGATACGATTATATAAGTTACGTTCCATCAGATCGGCGCTGGCACAATAATAATATTCTTTTTCATCAATATGAAAATAAAAAACACGATGATGCTCAAGAAAACGCCCAAGTATGGAAATAACACGAATGTTATCAGAAACCCCTGGTATCCCGGGTTTTAAACAACAAACACCGCGAACAATCAGATTAATTTTGACCCCGGCCTGCGCGGCCTGATAGAGTGCCTTGATCATTACCCTGTCAGTTAATCCATTCACTTTAATATTAATAACTGCTTCTTTACCTGCTGTCGCTGCTTCCATACATTCATCTATATGATTGAGCAAGTGTTTTTGCAAAGTAAAAGGTGAATGGCTTATTGCTTTTAATTTAACGGTCTTGCCGAGTCCGGTTAACTGTTGAAAAATAATCTGGGTGTCATTAGTAATTGTTGGATCACAAGTCAGCAAACCCAGGTCGGTATAAAGTTTGGCTGTTTGTTCATGATAGTTTCCTGTACCTAAATGTACATAACGTTTTAATTTTCCATGGGTACGGCGTACAACCAGTGTCATTTTTGCGTGGGTTTTATAACCCATAACGCCATAAAGAACGAGAACGCCCCCTTCATGCAAGCGATTCGCCAGTTTTAAATTGGATTCCTCATCAAAACGTGCACGCAGTTCTACAACGGCAGTTACTTCTTTTCCAGAGCGTGCTGCCTCAACAAGCGCTTTTACCATTACTGACTCAGAGTGAGTCCTGTAAAGTGTTTGTTTAATGGCTAATACATTGGGATCGGCAGCAGCCTGTCTGACAAAGTCGATAACAACTTCAAAACTCTGATAAGGGTGATGCAATAAAATATCCTGCTCATCAAGAACAGCAAAAACGTTGCGTTTTTGATGTACAATTGCGGGATATTGGACAATAAGTGGGGGGTAATTCAAATCTGGCCGATCAATACGATTGACAGCACTATAATATCGTTGCAAATTTACAGGGCCATCGCAATAATAAGCATCTTCGTGGTGAAGGTGATGCTTTTGTAATAAAAAATCAACGATATGCGCAGGACAGTTTTTATCAATTTCCAAACGAACGACATGGCCATAATGACGGGAAAAAAGTTCTCGTTGCACCGCAACAGCCAGATCTTCGATTTCTTCTTCACGTAAAAACAAGTCACTATTTCGAGTCAGCCTGAAAGGGTAACAACCGTTTATTTCCATACCTGGAAAAAAGCTATGAATATGAGTTTGAATAATGGAAGATAAATATACAAAATAGCTGCCGCCATCTTCACACATTTCAGATGGCAAATGAATAATGCGTGGAAGTGAGCGCGGGGCATGAATGACGGCATAATCAATATTTCGATCAAAAGCGTCCTTACCACGCAAAGAAATAATAAAGTTTAAGCTTTTGTTAAACAAGCGGGGGAATGGATGTGCCAGATCAAGAGCGATCGGGCTTACAATAGGTAAAATTTCATTTTTAAAATAATGCTTTACCCATAGATGAACATCCTCTGACCAATCCTCACTATTCAAAAAATGAATATGTTCTTCTTTCATGGCGGGCAGCAATTGCTTATTAAAGATATGATAAATATCATCAGTAAGAATATGAACCCGTTTACTCAGTTGGCTAAATATTTCATCAGCGCGTAAACCATCAATATTGGTTTTACGGGAGAGCAGCGAAATTTTTTCCTTTAAACCGGCAACTCTTATCTCAAAAAATTCATCAAGGTTACCGCAGCAAATGCATAAAAAACGCATTCTTTCCAGCAGAGGGATACGCTCATCTTTAGCAAGCTGTAAAATACGCTCGTTAAAAGCCAGTGCAGTAAATTCACGATTTATGAAGTAGTCAGGATTATCCAGTGTATCAGTCAAGACTGTCTCCCTATTGGTTGCATCAGTTTTACTATCCATTGTAAATACCGTTAACGAACGAGAAAAAAGCAAATGCCAATAAACGCGATGAATCCCCAAAACGGTGATAAATCCCAATAAATCAGCGCGAAAAAGAATAACAGTGTCATTACAATGATAGGGATGGAGTTATATGCTCCCACAACACCCTGACCAACGGAATAACAGGCAGCAGCTAATAAAGCTAAAGCACCATATTGAACAGCAATCATTATCTTTTGAGTGAAAGGCGTATCATGTGACGTTACCAGATGAAAACCAGCTGTAGCCAGTAATAAACCAGGTAAATTAATACTGAGTACAGCTAACAATAAACCCATTATACCCGCCGCTTTATAACCAATCAACGCAGCCAGTTTTACAGCCGTCAGCCCAGGAAATAAAAATGTTGAACCGACCATTTGAACAAATTCTTCTGGTGCTACCCAGTGACGGTAATTTACGGATTCATACTCAATCAATTTTAACATTGAATTACCTCCGCCAAGGGAGATCAACCCAATTTTGCCAAAACTATAAATAACAGAAAACAAATTATTCATCATGACTGACTGTTTGTTTAAGAAAGCGCACATAGTCGCAGGAAATCTGGTTTCCTATCAAGTGCTTACTGATTAATTTTACGAATTTTTGTGAGCGCCCTTCAATACACGCACTAAAACAAACAAGCTCTCCAATTTGCAGGCGGGCTAATTCGAGTTTAATAGTGGGTTGAACTTTGAGTTTATAAATAAAAGCGACTTTATCAACAAAAATTTCCTGGCTATTGTTTTTTATTTTATGAATTAGTTCTGACGCTCTGTCAGACTCAGTGCCTGGTAAAATATCTGTAGCTGGCCATTCCAATAAGTTAATTTTTTTTCCGAAACCCTGACAGTCAATACTTTCTTTAATAAGAGGTTTATAAAGTAATTCAAGACGCCTTTGCTTAATATTATATAAAGAGTCTGGAAGGAGATAATATAGGTCTTGTCGGTGTTTAACTTGATAATTTGCAAAATTAAGCAACTCATCACTCAAACCATACAAAGTTATAAAACTATTTTCCGGCCAGAAATAGCGTGCTTCCCATCTCAACTCATCAGAATCATCAGCTGATAAAATATCCAAATTGAGAGGCTGTTGATTATTGAGTTCAAAATTCCAGACTAAGCGTTTATTCATAATAGTAATCAATCTTCAAAAGGTTAACGCTAGTTCATTTAGTACATTAAGGCAAGTGTGGTTTGTGCAAGACAATTCTTTTAAAGGCTATGCAATTAATACGCTCTGCCTACGTACCGCGCTTTATGCGCGGTATCCAGTAAAGGTTCAAAGTCGTCCGGCACAAAGGTCATTTGCATTTCAGTGCGGTCACTATATACTAACAATTAGTTAGAGTTTAATGGTCGTAGTAACAATTTAAAGATAAAAATTTAACAGGTTGCTAAATATAGGAAGGGATTAAAAAATGGCTACAATTTTGTTTCTGATTTACCTCGTTTTCACGCTTGTTGTGCTTTATCGTGGCATGAAATTCCCCACTTGGGAAATTGGAAGCATTATCTATTTAATTGTTGCTACCTTTATAGTTGGCTTACCTATTATAACCGGTGTGCTTATCTGGCTTTTGATTGTCGCGGCTTTTGTCGTCATGCATGCTCAGCCTGTGCGTGAGTTAATTATCGATGTTGCATATAAGCATGCGGATAAAGCTATACCCAAACTGTCAAAAACAGAAGAAGAAGCCCTAAATGCGGGTGACACCTGGGTTGAACAAGATATTTTTACTGGAACTCCAGACTGGGATAAGTTGGCAAATATTTCTTCCGAACTTACACCAGAAGAACAATCATTTTTAGATAATGAAACACAAACGTTGTGTGGCATGCTGGATGAGTGGTCAATTAGTCAAGAAAAAGATTTGCCCGAAAATGTTTGGGCTTATCTTAAATCCACAGGCTTTTTGGGTATGGTGATTAGCAAAGAATATGGCGGGTTAGGATTTTCTGCCCGAGCGCATTCAGATGTAGTAATGAAAATTGCCAGTCGTTCAGGTGTGGCTGCAGTAACTGTGATGGTTCCCAACTCGTTAGGCCCTGGCGAATTACTACATTATTATGGTACGGATGAGCAAAAGAACCAATATCTTCCTAATTTAGCCAAAGGTATTGATATTCCATGCTTTGCTTTGACTGAGCCTGGTGCGGGGAGCGATGCGACCTCGATTCAATCAGAGGCCATTGTCACCAAAAAAATGGTTGAGGGTAAAGAAATCCTTGGTTTAACAATTAATAATCTAAATAAGCGCTGGATAACGCTGGCACCTGTAGCCACACTGATTGGTCTTGCTGTAAATCTGAAAGATCCAGACGGCTTGCTTGGTGGTGAAGGTCATGAGGGAATTACTTGTGTGCTCATCCCCCGTGATACTAAAAATCTCGAAATTGGTAATCGTCATTTGCCTGCCGATCAACCGTTCATGAATGGAACCATACGTGGTAATGATATTTTTGTACCGATAACAACTATTATTGGTGGACAAAAAAATGCAGGTATGGGCTGGCAAATGCTTGTGGAATGTTTATCCATAGGTCGTTCTATTTCCTTGCCGGCACTCGGCGCGGCTTCTTCCTCAGTTAGTTATTTAACCGCTGGCGCATTTGCGCGTGTACGCCGACAATTTAATGTTGAAATCGGTCAGTTTGAAGGTATAGAGGAAAAATTGGCTGAAATTGCTGGACTTAATTACCTGATTAATTCGACACGACTGCTCACGGTAGCTGCTGTTAATTTACATAAAAAGCCGTCAGTTGCTTCTGCCATAACCAAATATTTTAATACAGAACTTGCCCGTATAGTGGTTAATAATGCAATGGATATACATGCTGGCCGCGCTGTTGTAGTAGGCCCACGTAATTACTTATCAAACCCCTATGTAGGAATACCTATTTCTATTACTGTAGAGGGCGCAAATATTATGTCGCGCAACCTGCTTATTTTTGGTCAGGGATCAATGGCGTGCCATCCATTTATTCGCAAAGAATTTTATGCAGTATCCAGTCAGGATAAAAAAGCATTTGGTGAGTTGTTATGGCAGCATATGTATTACTTTATGCGTAATTTTGCCAAGACAGTATGCTCTGGTTGGACTGGAGGCATCTTTATCAGTGCGCCTGCTAATGGTTTAAAAAGACAATATCAGCGTCTCGCTCGTTTAAGTCATGCTTATGCATGGCTTGCCGATCTTTCGTTAATTTACCTGGGTGGTGATTTAAAGCGAAAAGAGCGATTGTCTGCCCGACTCGCGGATGGAATGTCTTATCTTTATATGGCTATGGCCGCTCTTCGGTATTACCAGCAAAATGATCAACATGCCGATCAAAAACTGCATGCAGAATGGGCTACTTCTTATTGTTTTTATCAGGCACAAAAGGCTTTAATTTCATTTTGTAATAATTTCCCCTCACGAATCCTGGGTGGTTTGGTAAGATTAATTGCTTTCCCATTTGGACAGACTATGTGTTATCCGACTGATCGCCTCGATAATCAGTTAGCACAATTAATGATGACTAATAATCATTATCGTGATGGTATAAAAAAATGGGTCTACCTCAGTAATGACGCTGAGCAACCCGTTGATAGAATGGAAATGGCTTTGCAGGAAGTTATTCAAAACGCAGATATTCTCCCTAAAATCAGCGACTTAAAGCGTTATTCGTTTGGTGCGCTCAAGAAAAAAATGGCTGAAAAAGTCAGCAAAGGCGAATTGACCCAAGAGGAAATGGATAGACTTGTTGCTATGGAACGTGCACGCTGGGATGCTATTCAAGTGGATGAGTTTTCATTTGAATCAATGAAAAATAAAACTTTTTCGTCGGTTATCGATGAATATAAAAATCCAATGGACTAAATTTACTGTATTTTAACGGCTTTGCAGAAAATCAGGTGCTCCTAAGTGAGCACCACTTTGCTATAATGACAATGTGGAAGCAATCTTAATTAACAATAGAGCATAAATATAATATGAGTTTACCCATAGCCAAACAGCGAAGTAGAAGTGAATCGCTATTACCGGACACGAAAGCAGTACAAAATGCTTTTGAAGTAGCCGGTAATAATCTTGAGGCTTGCCAGTATATTCAAGAACAACTAATAATTCGTTTCTCCAATGAGCGTGTGGACTCCTCAGACTTTTTGGAAACTGTAGATACTATTGTGGAAAATGTTGCTTTACAGCAAAATGCCTCTGATCCGTGGTCTGGGCAAGAAAGCGTTGGTAGCAGCTTCCATGCATTGCAGCAGAATCTTGCAAATATGGCTGCATCGAGTATTGCTTCACAGGTTCAAGGTGCGCTTAAAATGGACTATGCCATTAGCGATATATCTCAGTTAGTCAGAGGATTTTCCATTGATGGCCAGGCAGCCGATGAAGCAGCAATCCCTTCTCTTGATAATCTTTTAAATGCATGGTTTGCTCAAAAAAATATAGTAACAAAGGATGGGGTACTTTTTGAAAGTGACAGCAATGGCGAAATCATTAAAGATAAAGCAGGAAACCCTGTAAGGGAAAGTGCTGACAAAGTAAAAACTCTGATTGCTGACAGGGAAGAGGGGCTGGAAAAATATTTAAATACGAAAGGCATAAAAGCTGAAATTCAGGAACACAAATTTCCTGAAGAAAAAGTACAGGCCGTCCCAACTGCAGAAACATCTGCAACAGAAATTCGTGCAGAACCTGCACCTGCAATCGCCCCTGCGCCCAAAGCCGATTCTCATTCCGCAGAGCCTTCCAGTTCTCCGGGTTAAGTGGCATTAACTTCAGTTAGCCGGTCAATGGAACCAATATCGGTCCATTTGCCCGGATAAACTTGCCCAGTCGCCAGTAATTGTGTCGTTAACCGTCGCAAAAGTGGTGTGACTGAATATCGCCCTGTAGTGCACGATTCAAACGCCTCTGGTCTGTAACAGGCAATACCCAGGTAAGTATAGGTTCTAACTTCATTAGACAAAAAATTATTATTGTCCAAACCAAAATCTCCTGTTGGATTATGAGGCAGATTATGGGCTAAAACCAAATGAGCAAGTGATTTAGGTGTTATTTCCAAATCAATTAAATCAAATCCAGTATAAATATCAGCATTTATAGTAACAAAGGGGTTTTTTCCCAATAAAGGCAGCGCATTATAAATACCACCTCCTGTTTCCAGACCGCCCGGCGGTTCGGGAGAGTAAATAATTTCAACATCAAAACGTTGTCCATTGCCAAGGTGTTTTTTAATCTGATCGCCAAGATAAGCATGATTAATTACGATACGATTGAAACCGGCATTGGCAAGATTGCGGACATGATGCTCAATTAAAGGCATTCCCTTTACGCTGCACATGGCTTTGGGCATATAATTTGTAATGGGTTTCAGCCGCTCTCCTCTGCCAGCAGCGAGAATCATTGCAGTTTTCATGGCAATTGAATCCTTTGTTGCACAAGTTGATAAAAGGGTAATAACTCGCTATAAGTTTCCAGACAAGCTACAACATAATTCAATGTTAAGGGTAAATCCTTTAAATAAGATGATTTATTATCACGTAAATAGAGACGTGTGAATATACCTAACACTTTGATATGTCTTTGCAATCCACACAAATCAAAAGCGCGAATAAAATCAGCGAGAGACAGTTGTTTTGCAAGCTCGGATTGCTGATAAAAAAAGGTTAACCAACTTATAATCTGTTCGCGTGGCCATTGAATATAACAATCTTTTAATAGTGAAACCAAATCATAAGTTAAGGGGCCGGCCATTGCATCCTGAAAATCGATAATACCTGGACGCTCATCGGTATTATCGTTGCAAATCATAATATTCCGCGAGTGATAATCACGATGTATAAAGACAGTAGGTTGCATGTCTATTTCTGCACTTAGCCAGGAAAAAGTATCTTCGATCATAGTTTTTTCGCTAGTGCTTAATTCCAGTTTAAGATAAGCATCCAAAAACCATTGACTGAATAAACCCATTTCCTGTTTCATGAATCGTTGATTAAACGAAGGTAATTGCTCTGTTGGACATTGCTGTATGGCTAATAAGGTAGTAATCGCTTGCTTATATAATACATCTGCTGAATGATTATTTAATTCGCCGAGCAATAACCGATCCCCGAAATCCTCAAGAATAGCAAATCCAAGTTGCTCATCAACTGCATAAATTTGCGGGGCTCGAATCTGATGTTTATTGAGTATTTCGGCAATGGTAATAAATTGATGCAAATTTTCTTTGGCAGGTGGCGCATTCATTATAATACGCTTGTTATCGTCATATTGCAGACGATAATAAGAACGAAAACTGGCGTCTCCGCATAGTGCTGTAAGTTTAAAATGACTTGTATTTAAACATCGTGCTAACCATTGTTCTAATTGTGCTTGTCTATTAATCATAGGAGTCATATTAATATAATTTGAGTGAAGCGTAACGAAACTGATGTTTCTCTGCAATGCTGTCATGAAAATTCTTTTGCCAGAAATATCGCAAAATACTGGATGATGAGTATATACTCATTACCCTTGTTTCTCGCTTGTATCAATTTAATTGGCATGAGTAATTAAGCACAACGTGTAGCATAAGGTATTTGGCGGCGGTGAACATCCGATTTTTTAACAGTTTTCTTTATGCATGCATGCTTGCAACAATCGCCAGCCTGGCCAGCTTTTACTATTCTGAAAGCCGCGCAAGCGAAGTTTTGATTGAGCCAGTACAGGCCTGTGTTATTCCCCGTAATATTGAATTAAGTAATTCAAACAGTGAGCAATTTGCCCGATGTTTAAATTGGGAAGAAGCACCTTCTTATACCCGATGCCAGGGCGCTTACCGTGCAATTACTGTTCAACCATTAAATGTCGTTGATGAGGTAAGAATTCAGGCGAATAATGTATCTTTTTATAATGAAGGCCGATCAACCCTGTCTGGCAATGTAGAGGTTCAGCAAAATGATCGGGTGGTGAATGCTCAAACAGCCTATGTTTACCGAGACGCAAAATCCAATCAGATTACATCAATTGAGTTATTAGGCGAGGTAAAATATCTGGAACCAGAGCGTTTAATGATTGCTCGTAAAGTTACCCTTCACCCACAAGACAAATCGGGAACCGCTGAAGATGTTTTATATCGATTTGATTCCAAACGTAACGGTGCCGTTTTGCCGGCCTGGGGGCGAGCAAGTTTAATAGAACGTTTTTCCAATAAAGATTTGCAATTGCAAAAGGCGACCTATAGTACGTGCACCCCTCAGGATAATGCATGGCATATTGAAGCAGAAAAAATTACGTTGGATAATGCGCATGCCACGGGAGTCGCACGCAACGCCAGGTTATTGGTCGGTAAAGTTCCTGTTCTATATACCCCTTATTTAAGTTTTCCAACCAACAAAGATCGCAAATCAGGATTTTTATTGCCGACCAAAGGTTACAGTAATATTGGTGGTTATGATTTTTCGTTACCTTATTATTGGAATATTGCTCCCAATTATGATGCAACGATTATACCTCATTTATATACGCGTCGTGGTGTAATGCTGGGCGGGCAATTCAGATATTTGACCGAATCATCCGCAGGCCAGATAAATGGCACTTTTCTCCCCCATGATCGCGCTTATAGTAATTTTCTTTATAAAAATGAATGGTTGTATCCGCAATTACGCAATTCATCAGCTGATCGCTGGTCTTTGCGCTATAACGATTTGACGCACATTAACCCGGATTTGGAATTGCGTATTAATTTTCATCAGGTTTCCGATGACTATTATCAAGAAGATTTTAGCAGCAATCTGTCAATATTGACTGAAAGACAACTGGAACGTGAAGGTGATTTAACCTACAGCACTGATAATTGGGTATTTCGTGGCATGGTGCAAAGTTACCAAACCTTACAGCCAATCGATCAATCACCTATTAATGATGTATATCAACGGTTGCCACAATTACTAGCTCGTGGTTTTTATGATGATTTGCCTTTTAATAGCAATTTTACAGTGTTGGGGCAATTTGATAATTTCAAGTGGCCAAATGGTTTGGGGGGCGTACCAGAAGGTCCACGTTATTTTTTCAATCCCATTATTTCAGCGCCACAATTAAAATCTTGGGGATACGTCACCCCTTCCATGGAATTAGTGCAGAATTATTACGATATTCATAATAATGCGGGGTTAATAAATAACCATTATGCACGTACTATTCCACGTTACAGTGTCGATAGTGGTTTATATTTTGATAGGCCAACACAGCTGCTTAACTACCCTATGACCCAAACCCTGGAGCCCAGGTTATATTATCTTCAGGTACCTTATCATAATCAAACACCAATACCTGTATATGATTCAGCCTATATGATTTTTAATGCGGATCAATTATTTCGTACCAATCGCTTTTCTGGCTTTGATCGCATCGGAGATACCAATCAATTATCTTATGCATTAACTTCGCGCTGGTTGTCTGATATTAATGGATCTGAAAAAGCAAGTTTTACTATTGGTCAAATCCGTTATTTTGCTAATCGCCGAGTGCAGTTATGTCAAAGTTACTCTGGTTACTGTAACGATAATACATTTATGTTAGGGTATCTGTCGCCACTGGCAACAACGTCGCCAATTACCTCACGGGCTATATATCATTTTAATCAGGCATTTGCTCTTACAGGCGATTATACCTGGGACACGTTTACACACAGTACAAATAACAGCCACCTGGATTTTCATTATCAGCCTGCATCAAATCAGATTATAAACTTTGGTTATACGTATTTAACGAATGGTGATATTACTCAGGTTGCTTATAGCAATATCCAGAAAAATCCTCTGCATCAGGCAGCTATCTCAGCGGCATGGCCACTTAATCAGCGATGGAGCGCGTTGGGTGCATACAATTTCAATATCAGCAAACGTTACGAAATGTTGTCGTTTGCCGGTGTGCAATATGATAATTGTTGTTGGGCTGTGCGATTGGTTGGAGGGCGTACATTTCAAAGCTTGGATACTCAATTAAGGCCACAATATAATAATAATGTGTATCTGCAGATATTATTGAAAGGGTTAGGTTCATTAGGATATGCTGACCCAGCAAGCATGATACAAACTTACATACCCGGTTATGTGGATAATTTTCATCGTTAGCGTAAAATGATATGTCAGAGAGAAATTTACCTGATAAATATATAATTTTGGTTGAAATTCATCAAGGTTGCTTGTATTTTGAATAAAGATCAAATAAATTGCCGATAATAGAAAAAGTATATGAGGAACACCATGTTGAAGCGCATTGCATTGCTGGGATTATTATTACCAATTATGTCTTTTGCTGAACCGTTGGATAGAGTGGTTGCAATAGTGAATGATGGGGTAATCACGGCAAGTGAACTGGATGCTCAAGTATCGTTACTTCGCAAACAAATTGCTGCCAAGCAAATGGAGCTACCTTCAGACACTGTTTTAAAAAAACAGGTTTTACAGCATTTGATTGATATAGATCTGGAGTTACAGCTCGCTAAGCAAAATGATATTACAATTGATAATACAGAATTAAATGATGCCATTGCTAAAATTGCTGAAAATAACAAATTAACACTTTCTGAATTACGTGAAGAATTAGAACGTCAGGGATTATCCTGGCAGTCATATAGAGAAAATATCCGTAAAGAAATTCTGATTAGCCGCATACAGCAAAAGGCAGTTGGCAAAGATGTTGTTGTGTCACCCAAGCAGGTTGAAGATTATTTGAAAATGGCCCAACAACCGGATAAAACCCAATTAACCTATCACCTGCAGAATATTGTAATTCCATTACCAGAAGAACCTACAACCGAGCAAGTAAAAAGCGCAAAAGAAAAAGCAACTGCACTGTTGGTCAAAATTAAAAAAGGTGACGATTTTAATCGGATAGCAATTGCTGAATCAAGTGGAGAGTTTGCTTTGGAAGGTGGAGACTTGGGTGAGCGTCATCTTGCTGAGCTGCCTGATATTTTTGCCAGCGAAGTCGTCCATATGAAAGCAGGTCAGGTTTCTGGTCCGTTAAGAACAGGCAATGGTTTCCAATTGATTAAACTGGTTGATATTAGTGGAAATGGTAATGAAAAACATGAAGTAATTAAAACGCATGTACGTCATATTTTAGTAAAGCAAGATGCCAGCACCACGCTTGCCGAGGCAACAAAACAAGCCAACAATATTTATCAGCAAATTAAATCAGGCAAGGATTTCGCTGTAATGGCCAAGCAATATTCACTGGACGTCAGTAGTGCTATTAAAGGCGGTGACTTGGGTTGGGTTAGTCCTGGAGAACTGGTGCCTGAGTTTGAAAAAGTGATGAATACCATTGCCATAAACACAGTAAGCAAACCAGTAAAGTCTGTATTTGGCTGGCATTTAATTGAAGTATTGGAACGCAAAAAAATTGACGATTCAGAAAGCTTTAAACGACAACAAGTCAGACAGTTTCTACAACAGCGCAAATTTGGTGAGGCAGTGCAAAACTGGCAGCAACATCTACGCACTAACGCATACATTAAAATTGTAGATAAGGGTTTGGTGTGAAACCTCTTCTGGTAAGTAGCGGCGAGCCTGCAGGTATCGGGCCTGATATCTGTCTGAGTCTCGCTAAAACTGATTATCCAGTAGTTATCATAGGTAATAAACAGCTTCTGCAACAACGTGCAACACAACTCAAGCTGGCAATACAATTTAATGATTATGATTCACAAACACCTTTCGTTAAACAAAAAAATTCGTTAACTATCCTGTCCTTGCCCTGTCCTGAACCCGTAACTGCGGGTCAGCTAAATCCTGACAATGCTGCCTACGTGCTCGAAATGTTATCAACCTCAATCCAGCTGTGTATAAATAAAGAATTTTCCGGTTTGGTAACTGCTCCTGTACATAAAGCTGTAATTAATCAATATGGAATCCCTTTTACCGGCCACACAGAGTATCTCGCTGATCATTGTCAGGTTAAAACTGTTGTAATGATGTTGGCATGTCCATCGATGAAGGTTGCTTTAATTACTACGCATTTACCTTTGCATTCAGTTCCAGCAGCTATAACATCACCCCTTATTATTGAAGTGATTACTGAATTAAATAACGCGTTAAAGAAAGATTTTGGTATACCTGATCCTTTAATTTATGTGGCTGGCCTTAATCCACATGCAGGAGAAGGCGGTTATCTCGGACGGGAAGAAATTGACATCATTAATCCTGCAATTTCCAGATTACAGGAACAGGGTATAAATATTGCAGGACCTTTTCCAGCAGATACTATGTTTGCAGCGCATTCACTTAATAAAGTAGATGCGTACGTTGCCATGTATCATGATCAAGGATTACCGGTTCTGAAATATGCAGGATTTGGAGAAGCTGTAAATGTAACGCTGGGATTACCTATTATTAGAACATCAGTAGATCATGGTACGGCGTTAGAGTTGGCGGGTACAGGTAAAGCGGAAAGCAGCAGCTTGATAGCAGCAGTGCAAATGGCATTTTTAATGGTGAATGAGCGAAAAAAATATGGCAACAATTAGTATAATTGCAGCAGTAGATCAAAATTATGGCTTGGGTAAAGATAATCGGTTACTTTGTTATTTACCGGCAGATTTGAAATATTTCAAAAAAATGACAATGGGTAAGCCGGTGATTATGGGAAGAAAAACGTTTCTTTCTATCGGGAAACCTTTGACCGGCAGGCAAAATATAGTGTTGAGTCAGCAAGTCGATTTGATTGAGGGAGCTGATGTCGTAACTTCCTTTGAGCAGGCAATTGCAAAATCAAACAACGCAGCTGAACTAATGGTTATTGGTGGTGCGGAAATTTTTAGTCAGGCTCTGCCTGTTGCTGATCAGATTTATTTAACGTTAATTCACCACACTTTTGAAGCCGATGTCTATTTCCCTGAAATTGATCTGTCTTCCTGGACTTGTGTAAGTGAAGTTGAGCGTCCTGCCGATGAGAAAAATCAATACGATCTAACTTTTTGTCACTATAAAAGAAAATAACCATTATTGGCAGTTGATGCGTTTAAACGCATCAATGCTACAATTTATTCACATATTACGGTTAACCCACATACCTGCTGCTGACTACTAACAATAGTAATACATTGTTTCGCATTAGCAGCACTTATTGCAAAAAAAACAACCTGCCTTATATCATCTTAAATATGGTTAACTAATTTATGGAGCAACATAGTACTATTTGTCAGTTACAAATGAAAAAATTAATCAAAAAATGAACAAATTCAAGGAATAATAAAATAAATGAAGAAAATTTAAAAAAGTGTTTGACATAGAAGCAGAGATGAGTAGAATACGCCACATGCCTTCGGGGCGGACTGATTAACAAGAAGAGAAGACAAACTGTGTGGGCGCTTTGAGAAATTTGAGTGCTTAGAAGTAGAAGAAATTAGTCAGTTTTAACTGGCGCAGGTATTGAACTGAAGAGTTTGATCCTGGCTCAGATTGAACGCTGGCGGCATGCTTAACACATGCAAGTCGAACGGCAGCACGGTCTAGCTTGCTAGACGGGTGGCGAGTGGCGAACGGGTGAGTAACGCGTAGGAATATACCTTAAAGAGGGGGACAACTTGGGGAAACTCAAGCTAATACCGCATAATCTCTTAGGAGAAAAGCTGGGGACCTTCGGGCCTGGCGCTTTAAGATTAGCCTGCGTCCGATTAGCTAGTTGGTAGGGTAAGGGCCTACCAAGGCGACGATCGGTAGCTGGTCTGAGAGGATGGCCAGCCACACTGGAACTGAGACACGGTCCAGACTCCTACGGGAGGCAGCAGTGGGGAATATTGGACAATGGGGGCAACCCTGATCC
>Ga0335397_10000261_pt1 | contig 63660 bp, 53 predicted proteins | sample MAT04_FD_205740 | JGI IMG/M metagenome (GOLD analysis project Ga0335397, IMG submission 205740) | Freshwater microbial communities from Lake Fryxell liftoff mats and glacier meltwater in Antarctica - MAT-04 (spades assembly) (version 2) ...
CCCGGCGCCCGTCTGGCGTGACAGCCAGGGCCTCGACGAGATCGCCGGGCAATCATGGGTCGACCCGGAGTACCCGCTGGGCGCGCCGATCGTCTGGATCCGCGGTGCCGGCGACGTCCTGCACGGCGACTTCGGCGAGGTCTTCTGGGCCAACTCGACGGTGATGGCGAACGCGGCCGCGCGGGCGTGGGCCAGCTCGAAGCTCAAGGACGAATCGATCGACGACTACATGCGCATCTACGAGCTCGACAAGCTCACGCACCAGGCGCGCGACCAGCTCTTTCCGGTGTGGGATCGCGAGCCGTTCGATGTCGACGCGCTGTGGCTCGATCCAGCGCTCGGCTACGACCCGGCAGCGCTCAACAGCGAGGGCTGCGGCTTTCGCCTGAACGACCTGTACGCGCGTCAGCACCTCACCCAGGAGACTGACGAGATCCAGTACTTCGCCAGCGATCTCAGCATGATGCCGCGCATCACGCCGCTCTACATGCAGATCATCGAGACGCTCAGGACCTCGCCAACACGAACCGTCAGAGAGCTACCAGTGAGCCGGGTCGGCCCGCTGCTCGCGGACGTCGCGGCGACCGACGAGTCAACGCTGGTGCCGCCCTACGACGCCTTGCGAGTTCGTGGACAACGCACCGTGGGAGGACTTCCTGGCGTGCCGCGATGGTCTGACCGCCGACGCGAGCTGGGCGGCGTCGACGCTGCAACCTTCCGAGCTGCGCGAGCTGCACACGTTCGTCAGCGACAACCCGATGGCGCGCGTGGCCGAGCGGATCGAGGTGCCCGATGTGGCGGCGCCGCTGGGCTGGTACCTCATGTGCTTTGGGGCCTTCAACCTGCGGCACGACTTCGCCAAAGCAGAGCTCGAGACGCGCTACGGCACCCACGAGGGCTACGTCGATGCCTATCGCAGCGCGGCCGAGACGCTGATCCGCCAAGGCCTGTGGGACGCCGCGCTGGGGCTCCTCCAGGTCGATCAAATCGACGCGTCGGACGTGCTCGGCGAGTAGGCTCAGCTCGCGGCGTCCGTTTTCGGCACCGGATAAAGGAACCGGATGAGGCGCCCCAGCGTGAGCCCCTGCACGATGATCGAGAACACCACGATGATGTAGGTCGCGGTGAGGATCGCGTTGCGGCCGGGGAACTCGGGCAGCTTCATCGCGAGCGCGACCGAGACGCCCCCCTTCAAGCCACCCCAGGTGAGCACGCGGATGGTGCCGCGCCCGATGTCCTCGCGCAGGTGCAACAAGAGCACGGGCGCCGCGACGCCCACGAGGCGCGCGAGCAGGACCGCCGGCACCGCGATGATGCCCGCGTAGAGGTAGGATATGCGAGTATCGATCGCGAAGACGACCAGGCCAATCAACAGGAACAGGACCGCGTTGAGCGTCTCGTCGAGGAACGTCCAGACGGTGTGGTGGGCGTGCGCGGTGTGCTCGCTCATGTCGGAGCGCCCGCGTTGGCCGATGAACAGGCCGGCCGCGACGGCCGCGAGGGGGGCCGAGAAATGGAACTTGTGGGCGGTCAAGCTGATCGCGAACACGACCGCGACCGACACCAGGATCTCGAGGTTGGCCTCGTCGATCTTGCGCAGCATCCACGAGCCGAGCCAGCCGAACGCGAGGCCCAGACCGACGCCGCCAAGGATCTCTTTCGACACCAGGATGGCGACGTTACCTGCGCTGGTGGCGTCTTGGTGGGCGTCGGGCACTCCGCTCGCGGAGGCGACGCCGATGCCAGTCAGCAGCGTGAACAACACGACGCCGGTGCCATCGTTGAAGAGGCTCTCGCCGACGACCTTCGTTTCGAGGTCTGGCGGTGCGTTCGCGGTCTTCATGATGCCGAGCACGGCGATGGGGTCGGTCGGTGAGATGAGCGCCCCGAACGCGAAGCACCAGATCGCATCGACCTCGATGCCACATGCTTTGAACACCAAGTAGCTCAGCCCGCCGCTGACGACCGTCGAGATGACGATGCCCGCCGACGCCAGCAATATGATGGCACGTCTGCGGCGGCGCAGGCGCGACAGGTCGGTGTGCAGCGCACCCGCGAACAAGAGCACGCTGAGCATCCCCGACAGCACCGTGTCCGCGAAGTTGAAGCCCTGCACCGCGTCGCGCACGTGACCCTGCAGGCCGAGCGCCGGCATCACCTCGTCGACGAGGATGACACCGAACGACGCGAGCAACCCCGAGACGAGCAGCCCAATCGCGAACGGCAGCTTGAACACGTGGTAGTTCACGAGGCCGAAGGCAGCCGCCAGGATGAGCAGGATCCCAGTCGCGTCGAGTACATCCATGACCCTCCATGCATCGCAATTCAGCGCGCATGGCAACCTCAACTGGGCAGTCGTGTGCGTCCCAATGCCAGGCACGCGGCTTGGCATTGGGACGGGGAGCCTACTGCCTGGTGTAGACCGCGGTCTCGGTGTGGCCGTCTACGCACCCGGCGATGCTCTGGAGCGAGGGCGTCCCCGCGACGAACTGCCGCGTCAACGTGAGGGTGGGCGCGGCGTACGTGAAGTCGTGGGGTTGTCGCGTCGGGCGTCGTTGCGTCGGAGGTCGTTGCGTCCGACGCTGAGAAAACAGCTCGTCTGGGTATCGCGTGGGTACGTCGATGACGTAGCCTGGCCTTTGGGGTGGGGAGGGGACCATGCGCTACGTGTCGATGACGACCGGATGCGACTTCATCATGCGCGCGCACGGGATTCGGTCTTGGGGCACGACGGGCGCCGCCGCCGTCAAGTTGCCGCGCGCGCAGATGGCCGCCTGATGTGCTGCTTCTCGGTCGCTTCGCCCGTAGGCTGGCTCTCACGGCTCTTGCGCGTGCTCACCCCGCAGGTCCAGGTGTCCGCGACCAACATCTTTGCGCGCATGCTGCAGCCAGGGGTGCAGGCCCTCGCGTACGGCATGAACCTCGACAGCAAACAAGCGGTCGCGATGGTACTCCCGCTGCCGGTCGCGCCCGGCTCCGGTGAGGACGCCGTGACGTTCGTCGACCTCACACAGCACCCGAGGATGTTCGAGGGCTGGCAGATGATGTTCGAGGCGCCGCCGCTCCAGATGCGCAAAGGCCGGTCGCCATCGATCTCGCGACAGCGGCTGTGGGCGCGCCGCAGCTTACCCTCGGCCTCGATCTCCGCGAACTTCAGGTCGTCACTTGTGTCGTCGAGCGGCGTCTGCAACGCCACCCGCCGCAGTCGCCTGCTGTAGTGCTGCCTGGGGCGCATCCAGCGCCTCGTTGTACCAAGCCGCTTACGGCTTCGTGATCGCCACTGGACGACCCATACAGCGCCGTTTACGTCGGTCAAAACGCCTCCGTACGACCGATACACTGTCGTGTAAAGCGCCGTGATCGCCACTGGTCACAGCGACAGGTGTCGATCACGGACGCTTAAACGACACCTGTCGCACCGTCCAGCGCCGCTCACGCCCGCGTAAGCGGCACCTGTCACCCCGTACCAAGGCACTTACGTCGGTCTAAGCGGCCCAGTCTGCCGCCAACAGCTCGGCTTGCTTCAGCACGGTGTCGACCGCACGCTCCGCGAAGTCCGGCGGATAGCCGTATTGCCGCAGCTTGCGCCTGACGAGCGTGCGCAGCTTGGCGCGCACGGTCTCCTTCTGGGCCCAGTCGATGGTCACGTTCTTCCGGATGGTGTCGGTCAGCTCGCGCGCGATTGCGGTCAGCACCTTGTTGCCCAGGACCTGCACGGCGCTCTCGTTCAGCGCCAGCGCGTCGTAGACCGCCAGCTCGTCGTTGCTCAGCCCGAGGCTCACGCCCTTCTCGGTGGCGGCGTTCATCTCCTTGGCGAGCGCTATCAGCTCCTCGATGACTTCGAGGGTCTGAATCGACCGGTTGCGGTAGCGCGCCAGGCTCTTCTCGAGCTTGACCGAGAACGCCTCCGACTGGACGAGGTTGGTCTTCTTGCGGACCTTCAGCGCGTCGTCGAGCAGCTTGCGCAGAGCTCCGCCGCGAGGTGGCGCTGCGGCAGCCGGTGCATCTCATCCAGGAACTCGTCGGACAGGATCGCCAGGTTCGGCTTCTGCACGCCGATGGCCGCGAACAGGTCGACGACGCCCTCGGCCGCGATCGCCTTCGACACGATCTGGCGCACCGCCAGGTCCAGCTCCGCATCCGACTTCACCGCGCCGACCGACGACTTTGGCAATCGCCGCACGCACCGCCTGATAGAACGCGATCTCCTCGCGCACAACGATCGCGTCGTCGTGGGCCGCGCACAGCGCATGCGCATGTGACAGGTCCAGCACCGCTTTGAGAAGCCGGTCACGCCCGTCCTGCCGATCAAGGCACTAGCGAGCTTTGGTGAGCGAGCGCACACGTTCCAGGAAACGCTTCACGAGGGCCATACGTCTGGCTCCGGGGCGGGTCCAGGCGACGAGCGGGATCCACAGGTCGAGGCCTTCGACGGCGCGTTCGTCGAGGTCTGGATCCTGGGCCGTGTAGTCGGGCACAATGGCGACGCTGGCGCCCGCCCGAACCAGCGCCTTCATCGTCTGGATATGCGGCACGCGGTACCGGATATGGCGCGTCAGATCGTGTGCGTGCAGGAAGTCTTCGACGGCCAGGAAGAAGGGGTCGCCGACGTTGGGCGGGTAAGAGATGAGGCCCCGCTTCGCGAGCACTTGCGGCGTGACGATCTCGTCGAGCGCGTCGCGACTGATAGCGACGGCGCCGACATGTCCCAAGACCTCCGCCGTGACGGTCTGGATCGCGAGGGCCCCGACCGAGACGGCCACGTCGATCTCATGCCGACGCAAGCCCTCGAGGAGTTCGTCGACGAGACCCGGGCGCACCTCGAAGTCGATGTCGAGCCCGCCGCTGCCCGGAGGGTGCTCTGCGCCGAGCGCTGCGAGGGCCGGCGCGACGAGGTGGACCCCGACCATAGGAAGGGCCCCGACGCGGAAGGTCTCGCGCGGGGTCTCCGCTCGGTCGCGGGCGAGGTCCAAGATCTGACGCGCGTGGCCGACCATGGCGCGGAGGTCGTCCATGACGGCAAGCCCGAGCCGGGTCGGCGCGACGCCGCGTCCTTGGCGCTCCAAGAGCGGGGCCCCGAGGACCTCCTCGAGCTGCTGGATACGCGCAGTCACCGCGGGCTGGGTCCGACCGAGGACACGGGCCGCGCGGCCCACACCCCCGCTGTCGACCACCAGGAAGAAGGTGTAGAGCAGGTTCAGGTCGATGGCTTGTAGAGCGTCGCGCATGGGTGGGTTGGAAACTCCTCGTACGCTTCGCTCGCCTCCCTTCCGACCGCCCTTGCGGTCGATGGTACGAGAGCCTGAGCTCGCCCATGGGGTCTCGCTTCGTTTGGGGTTGGCGGGTCCCCTCGTTTGGAGTGGGAAAACCAATGGGCACGCCCAAAGTACCACACCATGGAACCAAGCGCCGGCCGATTCATAAGCCGGGCTGATGAATCTCGGACGATAACTGAATTGTGCCGCGCGACCGTGGTAGGCAGATTCGCTCCATGCTTCAACCCCCAACCGCGTCTTTCCTCCTCGGGCTCGTCCTCACGGGCTGCCTCGACTCCAACCCCGGAACCAAGGCCCCGCCCGCCGTCGCGCTCGAGAGCTGCGACCTGGCAGTCGCCCCTCTCGGGCTGCTCGCTCGCGATGTCAGTGGCGCGGCGCTCGGTCGCTGCGGCCACGTCGGCGTCTGGCGCGAAGCGACCACCCGCGCCCTCGAGCTCTACAGACCGGACCACACGCTCGTGGGTCGCGTCCCTGGCGATAACGGTTTTGGCGGCGAGGTGGCGTTCTCGCCTTCGGAAGAACGCATGGTGGCGTGGAGCTTGGAGTCCGACCTCGGCTTTGGCACCGCCAAGGTCTTCAGGACCGATGCGGAGCTCGTCCCCGTCGCCTCGATCCGCTTTGCGGGCCCACCGACGCTCGCCTTTGGCGACGATGAGGAGCTCACCGTGGTCGCGACCGAGGTCCCTGGCGGGGAGGGCCACATCGATACCCAGGACGGCACCCACATCGAGGCGATCGAGCCTCTGGCGCAGGCCGGCCGACAGGTCATCTATATGCCTGCCTACACGGGCGAAGCGGCGCGAGCGCTCTTCGCGTTCGACCTCGACCTGCGCACGAGCCAGGCGCTTGGGGAAATCGCGCCGACCTGGCGGCAGGGCGACGCCGCACAACAGCGCGAGGTCGTGCAGCTCAGCGGCGACGGCCGCCTCGTCGCCATCGCGCGCGAGTGCTCACTGCCAAACAATGCCGCTTGTCCCACGGCGCTCGAGCGAGTGGTCGATACCGCGACGGGCAAGATCCTGGTCGTACCCGAAGGCTGGACGGAGCCCCGCGTGGGGGCGGGCGCGCTGGTCGCCGCGACGGTGGCCGACGGCATCGGGACCATTGCCGCCGACGGGGTCGTGCGCACGCTCGCCGGGGACGAGGTGGTCTCAGTGATGGCCGCGCATGTGCTCGTGCGGCGGGGCGAGATCATCGAGGCGGTCGACCCGGTGACCGGTCTCGCGACCCCGCTCGGATCCGGCTCCAAGGTCTCGGTCTCGGACGGAGGGCGCGCCGCCCTGGTCGCGAGCAAGGGGTCCCGCACCTGGACGTTCCATCTCTGGGGCTCGAACCACGACGCCCTATCGTTTGATTGGGCGCCGAGCACGACGACCGATATGACCGAGCCCAAGGTCGTGGTCCTCTTCGATGATGGGGTCTCGATCATCGCCGACGGTCTGACTGCGCGTGTGATCGGCGCCGAGGGTCGTGAGGTCCATCGCTGGGACGGGCCGTGTGTCCAAAGGCCGTACCGTTCCGACGCCCCGCCGTCGCGGTTGCGCTCGGTCCCCCTTCGTCGCGACCGCTTCCTCTTCGCCGCCCGCTGTTCAGCCCCAAACGGGCTTCTTGTGCGGGTCGACCTCGACTCGGGCGAGGAGCGTGTCCTCGCCGAGGGGAACACTTTTGAATTCGAGGCCGACGCCTCCGGCCAGGTGATCGCGTTCACCTACCAGCCCCTCTCGGGCACGGTGCGCGAGCTCCACGCCGGGCTGATTACCCCCTGACCCGGGGGCCACTATGATCGCGGCGCAGGGTGCGAATAGAGGCGCGAGGAGGGCCAGGCCGCGGGGGCGAGCTAGACCTCAATCAAGCGATACCTGGCGCACATAAGCAGCTGTTCTGACTTACAAAATGGGCGGACATAGTTCGGCTCCACCGTGGTCGGCTGGGCTTTGTCGGCTGTTGTCTGCAGTCGTCACTTCTTGGACAGGCTGGATGGTTGATGGCTCCCGGTTCGCGCACCGTGCTTCGATGGGAGCGAGCGTCGCTGCAATGCGTCGAGGGTGCGGAAGAGGAACGACAGATCGGGCCGCCAGGCGAGGATGCGATAGATGAGCCCCTCGCCCTAATCGCGCACCTCGCGGCACTCGTGCCCGCGCCGTACATGCACCTCCGCAGATTCTACGGGATTCGCACCGCGACACCGTCTGCGCGCTCACATCGTCCCGATTCCGCCCGACCCCGCGAGCGCCGCCGCACCAGTTGCGCCTAAACGGCTCAAGAGCATGCCCTGGGCAGCTCTACTCCCGCGGGTGGCGCATCGACGCCCTTCGCTGTCCCTACTGCGGAGGGCGCATGCGCGTGATCTGTGCGATCGGCGATCCCGACGCGATGATCACCGCGGACACCGAACCTCGGCCGCAGTCGATGCGCACGAGGGGACCGATGGCGCCCGCGATCCGCCTCCCAGAGCGATGCAAGCACCACACCCCGCCGCCTGAGCGGCCCGTCAGCCGTCCGCGAAGCGACCGTCAACCGGCCGAGCGCTTCGCTGTGCCTACCGCATCACCGATCGACCGAACAAGGACCGCTGACGCCGCGACAACGCCTCGTCTACCGCGTCCCGACCCTCGAAAGGTGCGTCGACGAGAGTCCTCGCAGCCCAGTGTGTGCGACTGTGTGCCCTCCGTACCCGGCGTCGATGCCTTGTTTTTCCTATACTCATACTCAGCCCAGTGGGTGCGACTGTGTGCCTTTCGTACCCGGCGCTGGTGCTTTGTTTTTCCTATACGCAGCACCATAGACGCGCGGATGAGCGTCGTCTCAGTGAGAGTCCAGCCATGAATCTGGCGCTGTCTTGTGCGCGCATAGAATTCCAGGCCATAGTCGCGGCGGTCGGCCCACGACGGTGCCACGGAGAGGCGAGATGCGCTCGTTGCTGATTTTCACCATCGCCGCCCTGGCCATTGGCCAGAGCCGATTCGCGGCGGCGCAATGTTTGCCGAACCCCAACCTCGAATACCGGCTCATCGCACTGGCGCCGACCGCGGGCGGTGGGAGCTTCTACTTCGTGGTGCTCGACCAGCAACCCGCGCTCAACGATCTCGGGCGCGTCGGCTTCGCCGCCGAAGCACGCATCGATTTCAACCCCAGACAGGGTGTCTGCTCATGAATGCGAAGTCGCTCTGTGCGATCGCGCTGTGCCTTGCGGGAGGCCAAGCGATCCAGTGCTCGAACGAGTCCGCCCACGGACCCGAGGGCCACCTCGCGCTCGAGGTCGCGCCGCTCGCGCTGACCGGCATCAGCGACGCGACCTACACGGTCACGGTCAAGAACGGCCTGGGGGCGATGTTATGGTCAAGGAGCTTGACCTCCAGCCGCTTCGGCAATGGCCTCGGCGCCGTCAGCTACGTCGGCACCTGCGACGCCGAGCAGCCGCAGACGACGGTGTCGCTGACGCTCGACGAGCTGCGCGACGCGACGCACGCGCTCGTGGCAGGCGTCGACTACACGAACCCCGCGCCGAGCACGAACCCGATCGTGCTCACGCGCACCTGCGTCGCCAACGTCGACGTGCCGGTCGTCTTCGACCTGACCATCGCGCGCGCCGCGAACCAGGGCTTCTTCGACGTCGCCATCACGTTCGACGACATCTTCTGCTCGGCCAAGCTCGACTGCGGCCCGCTCGACGCGCCGCTCATGTTGCTGCACGACGCCCGTGGCGAGCGCGCCGAGACCGCCGTCGTGGGCTTCGCCTGCACCGCCGGCCCCGGCGCCGACACGACGCTGTGCATGGATCGCCTCGTCATCACCTGCGACAACGGCGGCCCGTTCATCGTCGACGTGGCCGATGGCCCGGGCAACCTCGACCCGCTGTTCGACGATCCGACCAGCGACCTGCTCTACCAGGCGGCCGTGTACCGCGGCACCGATCCGGGCGACGACGGCTGGGACATCGCCTATTGGAATATCGCGCTCGGCCTCAACACCGGCGCATTCGTCAATCTCGGCGCGTGCACGCTGACCGGGACCGCGACCGCCAGCGACGGCCCGTTCGTGAACGGCGCGACGCCCGAAGGACAGCGCTGGCCGCTGGTCACCTGGAGCGTGCCGCTCACCAACGGCGCGGGCGTGCGCGTCTGCACCGAGCACGGGCTCGACCAGGGCAACGGCGTCCGGACGAGCTACAGCCCGACCGAGGGTCACGGCTTCTACGCGTCGTTCACGCGCGCCACCGGCCTCGTCACCGTCACCGGCGCGGTGCCCGATCAGACGACCCTGCTCTCGTGCACGGACAGCATCATCGCGAGCGGGGAGCACACCACCTGCCGCCTCGAGCCGCGGCTGCTCGGCGCCGCCATCCAGACCGCGGCCGGCAACTTCAACCTCGCCTCGATCCCGGGCGGCGTCCTGTCCGCGCTGGCCCCCTCGTATGGCAACCTCTTCACGTTCACGTTCACCGGCCAGGTCTCGGCCATCGTGACCCTCGACGCCGGCGTCGCGAGCACGGTCGTGACCGTCACGGCGACGCCCGACGCGACCAGCGCGCTGACCTGCCCGGCGCACGTCGCGGTCGGCGCCACGGCGCGCTGCACCATCGACGCGCGTCGTGGCGGCGTGGCCATCCAGGCCCGCGCCGGGGCGTTCTCGCCGACCACGACCGCGGGCACCTTGTCGGCCATCACGCCGTCGGTCGGCAGCATCCTGCAGCTCGACTTCACCGCGCCGCCGAGCTCGGGCCTGGTGACGATCGACGTCGGGCCGACCAGCGCCGCAGTGCAGATCACCGACACCGCGGACGCGACCGGCACGCTGAGCTGCGTCGCGAGCACGCTCGCCATCGGCGCGACCACGACCTGCACCTCGACCGCCAGGAGAGAGGGCGCGAGCGTCACCGCGCTGGCCGCGCAGTACACCCCGAGCGCCTCGGCTGGCAGCGTCTCGGCGATGAGCCCCGAGGTCGGCACGGGCTTCACGTTCACGTTCACGGCGCCGCTCTTCTCGGGCTCGGTGGTCGTCGGCGATGGCCTGCGTACGACAACGCTGACGATCGTCGACGTGGTCGACGCGACCAGCACGCTCGCCTGCGACGACAGCGAGCTCGCCGTCGACGCCACCACGACCTGCACCATCACGCCGAAGAAGGGCGGCGCGACCGTCACCACGCAGGCGGGCAACTTCACCCCGAGCGCCACGGTGGGCTCGGTCTCGGCCGCCGCGCCGACCACCGGCGACGCGTTCACGTTCACGTTCCGCGCGCCCGCGGGCTCGGGCCCGGCGCTGGTGCGCGACGGCTTCAACGAGGTCGCCATCACCGTGCTCGACACGCCCGATGGGACCAGCACGCTGACCTGCGCCGACCCGGTGCTGATGGTTGGGATCCCAACGATCTGCACGATCATGCCGCGCCGCGCAGGCCAGCCGATCACCACGCGCGCGACGGCGTTCACGGCCAACGTCACGGCCGGGTCGGTCGGACCCATCGGCCCCGCGTTCGGGACGACCTTCACGTTCATGGTGACCGCGCCCGCGACCAGCGGCCCGATCACTGTGGCGGATGGATTTGGCAATTTCTCCATCACCGTGACCGACACGCCGGACTCGACCAGCACGTTGACCTGCGCCGCCGTGGTGGTCGACGTCGGCGGCCAGACGATCTGCACCATCACCGCCAACCGCAGCGGCGCGAGCATCACTGCACGCGCCTCCGCCTTCACACCGCTTGCGTCCGCTGGCGCGGTCTCGGAGCACGCGCCCGACCTCGGCACGGCGTTCACGTTCGTCCTCACCGCACCTCAGACCTCGGGCCCGGTCACCGTGAGCGACGGCTTCAACAGCGTCGGCCTGACCATCACCGCGACGCCCGACGCGACCTCGACGCTGTCGTGCGCGGACGGTGTCTTGAATGTTGGGATCCCAACGATCTGCACCATCACGCCGATGCGCGCGGGCGCCTCGATCACCGCGCTCGCAGCCGCATTCAGCGCGCAGGCCAGCGCGGGCACGGTCTCCAGCATCAGCCCGAGCACCGGCACGACGTTCACGTTCACGTTCACGGCGCCCGCGACGACCGGCCCGGTCACCGTTCAGGACGGATTCCAGAGCTTCGCCGTCACGGTCGTCGACGCGCCCGACAGCACGAGCACGCTGGCCTGCGCCGCGACCCAGCTCGCCGTCGGCGCGAGCGCGAGCTGCCTGGTCACGCCGAAGAAGAACGGCGTCAACATCTACGCGCGCGCCAACACCTTCGCGGCCAATGCCAGCGCGGGCTCGGTCTCGAGCATCAGCCCCACCGTCGGTAACAGCCTGACGTTCATCTACACGGCGCCCGCCACGACCGGCGCCGTGACCGTACAGGACGGCTTCCACAGCGCGGCCATCACCATCTACGACACCCCTGACGCGACCTCGACGCTGTCGTGCACCGACGCGGTCCTGATGGTTGGGATCCCAACGATCTGCACCATCACGCCGAAGCGCGCGAATTTGGCAATTACCGCCCTGGCCTCGGCCTTCGCGCCGGCCGTCGGCTCCGGCGCGGTCTCGACCATCAGCCCGAGCAGCGGCACCGCGTTGACCTTCACCTACACCGCCGGCGTGACCACCGGCCCGGTCACCGTGCAGGACGGCTTGCACAGCTTCGCCATCACCGTGGTCGATGCGCCCGACGCCAGCACGACGTTCTCGTGCACGAGCAGCACGCGCCAGGTCGGCACCACGATGACCTGCACCATCACGCCGAAGAAGGCGGGCGCCGTCATCTACACGCGCGCCAGCGCGTTCGATCCGAGCGCCACTGGTGGCGGCTCCATCTCGGGCTTCGGCCCGACCGTCGGCAACGGCTTCACTTTCACCTACACCGCGCCCGCGACGAGCGGCGCGTCCTCCGTCAGCGACGGCACGCGCACGTTCGCCGTGAGCGTCTACGACCTCCCCGACACCACGACGACGATGACGTGTGCGAGCGCGACCCAGCTCGTCAGCACCGGCCAGACCTGCACCATCACGCCGAAGAAGGGCGGCGCGCCCATCACCGCCCTCGCGTCGGCCTTCACGCTGAGCGCTTCTGCTGGCAGCGCATCCGCCATCGCGCCGGCGAGCGGCACCTCGCTGACCTTCACCTACACGGCCTCGGCGGCGAGCGGCGCGGTGACGATCAATAACGGCTTCGGCGCCGTCGGCGTCACCGTCTACAACTAGTCCGACAACACCAGCACGGTGGCGTGCGGCACGAACATCATCGACGTGTCGACCGCCGCGACGTGCACCCTCACGCCGAAGAAGGCGAGCAACCCCATCACGGCCCTGGCGTCTGCGTTCTCGACGTCGGCCACGGGCGGCACGACCGGCGGCCTCAGCCCGAGCATCGGCAGCGCGCTCACGTTCACCTACACCGCGGGCGCGACGAGCGGCCCGTTCAGCGTCTCGGCCGGCCTCGCCAGCGTCGCGGTGATCGTGGTCGCCACCCCCGACAGCGGCAGCACACTGCTGCGCGCCAGCGGCGAGCTCGCGGTGAACGGATCGATGGTCTGCAGCATCGGACCGAAGCCGCCACGCCCGTCGCTTACGGTGTAGCTGAAGCTGCTTCGCCGCCGCGTTGCCCTCCTTGCGCTGCCAGTCGGTCTCGCGCGCCAGGACCGTCATCATGCGTCGCTCACCCGCGCTCATCGGCACGCCCGTTGAGGTGCTTGCGGCCGCTATCACGAGCTGAGTCGGCGTCGGTACGGTGAGCACCCGGTAGGTCTCGTCGCGCGTTCCCTGCCGCGCCACCTTCTTGGTCGTCTCGTACGTCCTCGTCGAGGAGGGCTCGACGGTCGTCGATCCCCCGCCACAATCATAGGTCTCCGTGTAGTAGCTCGAGCCCCCGCTCGGGCTCGGGTACGCGACCTGTCGGGTGCAGGTTCGCGATGGCGTCGTGGTGGTCTTGCCATCGACCGTGGCGGTCGTCGTGGTCTCGACGTCCTCGTAGTACGTGTAGGTCTCGGAGGCGGTGCGCTTCGAAGTGGTGCACTGACAACGGAGCTTCGCCGAGAGGGGCAAGGCGCCCGCCGCGGCGGGGTGCTCGGCGAGCAGCGCGGTCCTGCTGACGTGGTTATACAACGAGAGTCGCGGGAGCATTCTTGTCGTCGCGATCTTCCACGCGACAGTCGACATCGCATTCACGTCCAGGTCTCCTCGCCTCTGGTCGTCACCGTTGTGGGCGCAATTGTCACCATCTTGGGAGTCGTCGTGCTGTTCGTCGGCGGATCGCGCTGTCTTTCACGCAAGGGGAACGTTGTCCGATCTCATGAAGCGGGCACGATCATAACATTCGCCTGTCGTGATGGTGCGACCCACCCAAAGCCAGAATAGGAGTGGCAGTTCTCGGCACGCATTGAGAGCACCAATAGTGACAACCCAGTCTCCAGCGCCCGGCGTACGTGCACGGCGCCGACATCGACACGGGTGCGCACGTCGATGACCGCGTCCTGGTCGGCTATCTCAACGACCGGCCCGATCTGGGACAGCGACTACAAAGCGCCTCGGTCGTTCTGCCGCGCTTGGCCGTGGCGAGCCATGCGGGGAGTGATGCCTCACGTTGGCACGACCTGTGTAGTCGACGACGACATGACGAGCCTTGGAACGTGCGCCGCGGGGCTCTTGGGCCTGTCGATGGTGCTTTTTGATCGGACCGCGGCGGCCACGCCGGCGGAGACGGGTGCGCGCTATCGGGCGGGCTTCTACGCGAGGGTCGGGCCTCCGGGACTGCTCATGGATGGCGAGTTCGAGTGGCGCATCGCACTCGCACCCAAGGAAGGATTCCTGCTCGATCATGCCCACCTGGATCTCGGTGGCGCGCTGTCGTTGTCGCCGGTCCACGCGGGTGTCGGACCCGTGCTCGAGCTGGAGCCGGCGGCCTTCCTGGTCGTGCGTGCGCGTCTCCTCGCGATGAGCTGGCTTGGCACTCTGAGCTCGCGCGCGGCCTCCGGCTACCTGGCCGAAGTCGGTGGCCAACTGCGCTTGGCGCTGTCCGACACGGGGCCCATCGTGCTCGCCGAGGTTCGCTACGGCGTCGTCTCCTCCAGCGTGCGCGAGCCCGGCCGCGAGCCGTATCACGACCTGGTGCTGGAGCCCCTCGACCAGGTGCTGACGACCAACGCGATCCTCGGTTGGCGCTTTCGCGGCGAGCTGGTCGCGGGCCTGCGCTGGGAGCGCACCGCCTCGCTCACGCGGGTCGCGCCGCGCCACAACTTCGGCGTCTTCCTGCACGCGCCGCTCTATCGGAGCGAGCGCATCGCGGTCGTCTTCGAGACGCTCTTCGCCGCCTACATCCTCGACGAGGACTACCGCCCGCGCGAAGGGCGCGGCTCGGTCGGCGCGTCGGTGACCATCGAGGCCGGCTTATGACGGCGTGATACCCGGCATGGTGCTTGCTCAAGCTGCCGCTCGACGCCCCCGTCACGCACGACGCTGGCGCCCAAGGTACAGCGATGCAGTTCCCGGAGACGCTCGGCCAGCGATGGCGACGCGGCGCTGTCAAAGCGCCTGGCGAGCACATCACCGAACGCCCACTGCAGGCCGAGCTCTTCAGCGTCCCCCAGCTCGAACGGCACGCGCGCATGATGGCGGGCTGGCACCTGCTGATTGCCCCCAACAGCAGCCGGCAGGCGCAGCCGCGGGGTACGTCGGGCGCAACCAAGCAGACCACCAGGCAGGCGCATGTCCCGAAGAGCGACGGCCTGCTCGCACGCCTGCGCGACAACGAGGCGATGTTCCGCGACGCCTATACGCTCCTGTCCGAGACGGTCATCAGTGGACGTCAGCTGACTCCGGCGGCCGAGTGGTTCATCGACAACTACCACATCATCGACGAACAGGCGCGCATCGCCCGGCGCCACCTGCCGCGGTCCTATAGTCGTGAGCTGCCGCGCCTGGCGAACGCGCGCGTGCCAGGCACCGCGCGCGTGTACGACCTCGCGCTCGAGCTCATCTCGCACTCGCATGGGCGAGTCGATGGCGAGGCGCTGCGGGCGTACGTCGGCGCCTATCAAGCGGTCCAACCGCTCAAGCTGGGGGAGCTGTGGGCGATCCCGATCATGCTGCGGCTGGCGTTGCTCGAGAACCTGCGGCGCGTCATCGCGGCGGTGACGGCGGGCCGCAACGAACGCACGCGGGCCGGCCACTGGATGGCGGAGATGCTGAGTGCCAGTATCGGCGACCCGACCCGGGTGGTGCTGGTGCTGGCCGACATGGTCGAGGCTGGCGAGCCGCTGACGACCGCGTTTGTCGCGGAGCTTGCGAGCCGCTTGCAGGCGCAGGGACCGTCGCTGCAGTTCGCGATGACCTGGCTCGAGCAGCGCATCGCGGCGGAGGGCAAGACGCTCGACCACGTCTTCCATCTGGCGAGCCAAAGCCAGGCGGCCGACCAGGTCTCGGTCAGCAACAGCATCGGTAGCCTGCGCTACCTCGGCGCGACCGACTGGCGCGACTTCGTCGAGGCGGTCAGCACGGTCGAAGCCACCCTCCGCCAAGACCCGAGCAGGGTCTACGCGACGATGGACTTCGCCACGCGCGACCGCTACCGCCATGTGGTCGAGGCGATCGCCCGCGGCTGCGTCGACTCCGACCACGCCGAGGACGACGTCGCGCGCGCGGTGATCCGCATCGCCGGAGGCGAGCACATCGGGCGCTGGCTCATCGGTGATGGGCGGCGCGCGCTCGAGCAGGCGGTCGGCATGCGCTCGTCGCTGCGCTTGCGCGTGCGGCGTGGGCTCCATCGCGCGCGGGCCGGCCTGTATGCGGGCGCGCTGGTCGTGACGACAGGACTGGTCATCGCTGTCGCCGCGACCCTAGCCACCGCACCGACGGGATGGGGCGGGCTGGTCCTTTGGTGGGGGCTCGTTGCGCTCTGCGCAAGTCAGCTGGCGGTCGCAATCGTAAACACCGCGGCCACGCTGCTGGTCGGGCCCACGCCCTTGCCGCGACTCGACTTCATCACCGGCACGGGCGGGATCCCGGCGACCGACGCGACCGTCGTGGCAGTGCCAGCGATGCTCAGCGACGTGGCCGAGATCGACGACCTCGTCGAAGCACTGGAGGTGCGCTATCTCGGCAACCGCGACGTGAACCTGTCATTCGCGCTGCTCACCGACTTTCGCGATGCGGCGAGCGCTACGACCGACGCCGATGCCGCCTTGCTCGCTCACGCGCGGGCCGCCATCGGGGCCTTGAACACGAAGTATGCGCTGCCCGGCGGCGGCTTCTACCTGTTCCATCGGGCCCGCGTCTGGAGCGCTGGCGAAGGCGTGTGGATGGGCTGGGAGAGGAAGCGCGGCAAGCTCGAAGACTTCAATCGCGCGCTGCGTGGTGACAGCGACGGCTTCGCGAGCGTGGTCGGTGACGCGACCACACTCGCAGGGGTGAGATATGTCATTGCGCTCGACAGTGACACCGCGTTGCCACGCGACGCGGCCCGCCTGATGGTTGGGACGATGGCACATCCGCTCAATCGCCCCGTCTTCGACGCGAAGCTCGGACGCGTGACGAGCGGCTATGGGATCCTGCAACCGCGCGTCGAGGTGAGCCTCGAGAGCACGGCACGAACGCGCTTCGCGAGGTTGTTCGCGGGTGAGCCGGGGATCGACCCCTACACACGCGCGGTCTCAGACGTATATCAGGACCTCTTCCAGGAGGGCTCCTTCGTCGGTAAGGGGATCTACGACGTCGACGCGGTCGGGCTGGCGCTCGCGGGTCGCCTACCCGAGAACCGGGTATTGAGCCACGACCTGCTGGAGGGCGCGTTCGCCCGCTCCGGATTGGTGAGCGACGTGGTGCTGGTCGAGGATTTCCCCGCATCGCATATGGCCGATGTGAGTCGGCGGACACGCTGGATCCGGGGTGATTGGCAGATCGCGGCATGGCTGCGGCGCAGGGTTCCAGGCGGTGCCCTTCGCTCACGAATTCGCCACGCAGGCGAAGCCGTGGCGAGTGGAGAGCAACCAGAAATCAGCGACCGGGTGCCCAATCCACTGACGCTGCTATCGCAATGGAAGATCCTCGACAACCTGCGCCGCAGCATCATGCCGATTTCGCTCGTCGCGCTCTTGCTCGCGGGCTGGGCGCGACCTGACGCAGCAGCGTTCGCGACGCTGGCTGTGGCCACGCTATTGATCTTGCCGGGTGTATTGGCAGCCATTTCGGCGCTGTGGCGACGGCCCGACGAGCAGAAGCGCTGGGCACATGTGCGCGAGATTGGGCGCGGCGCCGCACGCCAGGCGATGCGCGAAGCTTTTGGAGTCGCTGCGCTGCCGTACGACGCATGGCGGGCGCTCGACGCGATTATGCGCACGTTCTTCCGGTTGCTGTTCACGCACCGGCACCTGCTCGCCTGGCGCACCGCGAGCGATGCGCAACGCGCGGCGCAAGTCGGGCTCGTTCGCAGCTATGTGGCATTGTGGGAGGCACCCGTGCTGGCCTTGGCCGTCGGGCTGACGCTCGCCTACGAGTCGCCGGCGACGCTGCCGTGGGCCGCGCCAGTGTTGGCGCTGTGGCTCGCGATGCCAGTCCTGTCGTGGTGGTCCAGTCGCCCGCTCGCGACACCGCAGGCGCGTCTGTCACGAGCCGACTTGCTGTTCCTGCGGGGCGTCGCGCGCCGCACCTGGCGCTTCTTCGAGACGTTCGTCAGCGCCGTCGATCACTTCCTGCCCCCGGACAATTTCCAGGAAGACCCCGACGTCGGCATCGCGCACCGGACGTCGCCCACGAATATCGGCCTGTCGCTGACTGCCAATCTCGCCGCATTCGACTTCGGCTATCTCACGGCCGGACGCCTCATCGCCCGCACGGGCTTGACCCTCGACTCGCTCGAGCGTCTGCAACGCCATCGCGGTCATTTCTATAATTGGTACGACACGCGCACGCTCGAGCCGCTGTTGCCGACGTACATCTCGACTGTCGATAGTGGCAATCTCGCGGGGCACCTGCTGACGCTCGCGAGCGGCCTGGATCAGCTCCCGGCCGGGCCGGGTCTCGGGCCGCAGCTCCTCGCCGGGCTCAGCGACACCTTGGTCGCGTGTGACACAGCCACATTGGCCTGGCCGGAGGCGCGCCCTCTCGTGGAACGGCTCACGCTTGCGCTCGCCAACCCAGCGCCCGAATGGCGTCCCCTCCTCGAGCGACTGGTGCCCGACGCGCGTGCATTGATCGACGCCATCGCCGCGCACGATAAGACACAGCCGAGCGCCGAAGTGGTCGAGGCGAGGTGGTGGGCGCGCGCGTTTCTGGCCAGCTGCGAAGAGGCGCTGGCGGAGCTGACGATGGTCGCCAACGCGAACTTCGTCGCCCAGCGCAAAGAAGAGGTCCGCCTCCTCGCGGCGCGCTGCCGCGCGCTCGCCGACTTCGAGTACGGCTTTCTCTACGATGCCGGACGTCACCTGTTGTCGGTCGGCTACAGCGTCGCCGAGCACCGGCTCGACACGAGCAACTACGACCTGCTCGCGTCCGAGGCGCGGCTCGCCAGCTACATCGCAATCGCCCAGGGCAAGCTCCCACAGGAGCACTGGTTCAGCCTCGGGCGCCAGCTCACGGCGACCGCTGGACGGCCTACGCTCTTGTCTTGGAGCGGCTCGATGTTCGAGTACCTGATGCCGCTGCTGGTGATGCCGAGCTTCCCGCGGACCCTCCTCGACGAGACGTGCCACGCGGTCGTGAAGCGGCAGATCGCCTACGGCAAGGAGCTCAGGCTGCCGTGGGGCGTGTCCGAGTCGGGCTATTACAAGACCGACGCGAGCCTCAACTATCAATATCGGGCCTTTGGTGTGCCGGGACTCGGCTTCAAGCGGGGGCTCTCCAATGATCGGGTCGTGACCCCGTATGCGAGCGCGCTCGCGCTGATGGTCGCGCCGGAGGCGGCGTGTGCCAACCTGCGTGCGTTGAACGGCGCCGGCCAGCTCGGCAGCTTTGGCTTCTACGAGGCGCTCGACTGCACGCCTGCGCGCATGCCACCCGGCAAGGACTGCGCCACGGTGCGCTCCTACATGGCGCATCACCAGGGCATGATCTTCCTGTCGCTCGTGCACCTCCTGTGCGAGCGACCGATGCAGCGCCGCTTCGAAGCCGATCCGGCCTTCCGCGCGACCGAGCTGCTGCTGCAGGAGCGGGTGCCGCGCGTCACGACGATCTATCCGCGCCCGCCCGAGCTCGCGGCGCCCGCCGCGGCGCCCGATGACGCAGATCACGGCCTGCGGGTCTTTGGGACGCCGAACACCGCGGGGCCCGAAGTGCACCTGCTCTCGAACGGCAACTATCATGTCGTGGTCACCAATGCCGGCGGCGGCTACAGTCGCTGGCGTGACCTCGCCGTCACGCGCTGGCACGAGGACCCGACGCGCGACTGTTGGGGCACATTCGGCTATCTGCGCGACGTCGCGAGCGGCGCGTTCTGGTCGCTCGCGCATCAGCCCACGCTACGACCCGCGACCAGCTACGAGGCGATCTTCGCGCAGGGGCGCGTCGAGTTTCGGCGCCTCGACGGTGAGATTTACACCCACGTCGAGATCAGCGTCTCGCCCGAGGACGACGTCGAGGTGCGGCGCGTGAGCCTGAGCAATCGTGGGCGGACACGCCGCACGATCGAGCTCACCTCGTATGCCGAGGTGGTGCTCGCCAAGGCCGCAGCCGACGCGTCCCATCCGGCGTTCAGCAACCTGTTCGTCGAGACCGAACTCGTGCACGACCAGGAGGCGATTGTCGTCACCCGGCGCGCGCGCTCGGGCGACGAGCGACCACCGTGGCTCATCCATCATGTGACCGTCGACGGCACGACCAGCGGCCCCATCACCTACGAGACTTCGCGCGAAGCGTTCCTCGGCCGCGGGCGCACCCCGACCGACCCGCTGGCGATGCATCGGGCGCAGCTCGGCGACAGCGCAGGCGCCGTGCTCGATCCGATCGTCGCGATCCGGCGCGTCGTCGTGTTGGAGCCGCACGAGACGGCGCGGATCCACGTCGTCACCGGCATCAGCGAGACGCGCTCTGACGCGATTGGGCTACTCGAAAAGTACCGCGATCGCCACTCCGCCGAGCGCGTCTTCGAGCTGTCGTGGACCCACAGTCAGGTGCTGCAGCGGCGGCTCGAGGCGAGCAACCTCGACATCCAGCTCTACGAGCGACTGGCGAGCCTGGTCGTCTACACGAGCTCGGTGCTGCGCGCGTCGCGGAGCCTCATAGCGCGCAACCGAAGTGGCCAGTCGGGGCTGTGGGCCTACGGGATCTCGGGCGACCTGCCGATCGTGCTGGTGCGCATCGTGGACTCCGCCGGGCTGGACCTGGTGCGCCAGCTGGTGAAGGCACATGCCTATTGGCGGCTGAAAGGAGTGTCCGCCGATCTAGTCGTGTGGATTGAGGACCCGACCGGTTATCGCCAGCTCTTGATGGACGAGATCACCGCCGCTGTCGGCAGGGTCTCGGACCCGAGCTGGCTCGACAAGCCCGGCGGGATCTTCGTGCGCCGGAGCGAGCAGATCTCCGAAGAGGACAAGATCCTCATGCAGACGGTCGCGCGCGTCATCGTGAGCGACCTGGCAGGCACGCTGTCCGAGCAGATCGAACGTTCGGCGGAGCGCAGCCGGCCGCCGGAAGAAGACCAGACCGCCTGGGCGCCGGATCCGGTCACGCCCGACGAAGCGGGTCCGCCGCCCGCCCTCGCCAGTCGCACCGACCTCAGCGCCTTCAACGGGCTCGGCGGCTTCACCACTGATGGCAAGGAGTACGTCATCACCACGACACGCGACCAACGCACCCCCGCGCCCTGGGTCAACGTGTTGGCGAACCCCTACTTCGGCAGCGTCGTCAGCGAGAGCGGCAGCGCCTACACCTGGTGCGAGAACGCGCACAGCTATCGGCTCACACCGTGGAGCAACGACGCGGTCAGCGACGGCAGCGGTGAGGCGATCTACCTGCGCGACGAGGAGTCTGGTCGCTTCTGGACCCCGACCCCCTTGCCGGCCGGTGGCGCCGGCCCCTACACGACGCGCCACGGCTTCGGCTACACCATCTTCGAGGCGGTCGAGAGTGGGCTCACGACGCAGCTGACGACCTTCGTCGCGACCGACGCCCCCTTGAAGTTCCTGGTGCTGTCCTTGCGCAACCGTTCGGGCCGCGCGCGGCGCATCTCGCTCATGGCCGTGTTCGAGCTGGTGCTCGGCGAGAGCCGTGCCGGCAACATGCCCTACGTCGTGACCGAGCTCGACAGCAAGACCGCCGGGTTGTTCGCGCGCAACGCCTTCAACGGCGCCTTCGCGCAGCGGGTCGCGTTCCTCGACTGCAGCGAGGAGCGGCGTACGGTCAGCGGTGATCGCAGCGAGATCTTCGGCCGCAACGGCACCGCCGCGCGCCCTGCGAGCCTGCGCCGGACGAGGCTATCGGGCCGCGTCGGGGCCGCCCTCGACCCGTGCCTGGCGATGCAGCTCAGCGTCGCGCTCGCCGACGGCGAAGAGAAGGAGGTCGCGTTCACGTTCGGCTCGGGCCGCGACCTCGTCGACGCACGCACGCTGGTCTCGCGCTTTCATGGGATCGGCGCCGCGCATTCGGCGCTCGAAGGCGTGTGGGCCCAATGGAACCACCTCCTCGGCGCGGTGCATGTCGTGACACCGGACCCGGCGCTCAACTTCCTCGCCAACGGCTGGCTCGTCTATCAGACGCTCGCGGCGCGCATGTGGGGCCGCTCTGGCTTCTACCAATCGGGCGGCGCCTTCGGCTTCCGCGACCAACTTCAGGACGCGATGGCGCTCCTGCACACGGCGCCGGGCCTCTTGCGCGAACAGCTCCTGCGCTGCGCGGCGCGCCAGTTCCGCGAAGGCGACGTGCAACATTGGTGGCATCCGCCCGAGGGGCGCGGCGTGCGCACGCACATCTCGGACGACTTCCTGTGGTTGCCGCACGCCTTGTGCCGCTACGTGGCGGCGATCGGCGACACCGGCGTGATGGACGAGAAGATCGGCTTCCTCGACGGCCGCGCGGTGAAGCTGGAAGAGGAGAGCTACTATGACCTGCCGGCCCGCTCGGAAGAAGTCGGCACCCTGTACGACCATTGTGTGCGCGCCATCCGCCATGGCCTGCGCTTTGGCGTGCATGGCCTGCCGCTCATGGGCAGCGGCGATTGGAACGACGGCATGAACCTCGTCGGTGCAGGCGGCAAGGGCGAGAGCGTGTGGCTCGGCTTCTTCCTCCACGACGTGCTCGTGCGCTTCGCGCTGATCGCGCGCGCCCGTGGCGATAGCATCTTCGCGGACGTGTGCACGACCGAGGCGACGCTGCTCGCGACCCACATCGAGGCGAACGGTTGGGACGGTGGCTGGTATCGAAGGGCCTACTTCGACAGTGGCGAGCCACTGGGCTCGATGCAGAACGCCGAATGCCAGATCGACTCACTGCCGCAGAGCTGGGCGGTGCTGTCGCACGCCGGCGATCCGGTGAGAGCGCGCATGGCCCTGGCGGCCGTCGATGAGCGGCTCGTGCGGCGCGATATCGGTGTCATCCAGTTGTTCGATCCGCCATTCGACACATCCGACCTCAAGCCGGGTTATGTGAAGGGCTATCTGCCGGGCGTGCGAGAAAATGGTGGTCAATACACGCACGCCGCGGTGTGGACCGTGATGGCGTTCGCCGCCGCGGGCGATGTCGATCGAGCCTGGGAGTTATTCTCGCTGATAAACCCCGTGCGACACGGCGACAGCGACAAGACGATCGCCACCTACCGCGTCGAACCGTACGTCGTAGCAGCCGACGTCTACGTCAACCCACAGCACGCCGGGCGCGGCGGCTGGACCTGGTACACCGGCTCGGCCGGCTGGATGTATCGATTGATAATCGAGTCACTGCTCGGTATCGCGCTCGAGGTCGAGCGCATGCGCTTCGCCCCGTTGCTGCCCGCCGCCTGGCCGGGATTCGACGTGCACTATCGGTATCGCACGACGGTCTATCACATCCATGTGGCCAACCTGGGCGGCGGCGGTCGCGCAGTGCGCAAGGTCGTCCTCGATGGCGGCGTGCAGGCGGACGCGAGCATCCCGCTCGTCGACGATGGCCGCGAGCATCGCGTCGTGGTCGAGGTCGGTGGCTGATCGAGACCTCGCGTCGGCCGCCATCGCTCGAGGCTCGGTGGCGACGCTGTCGCGCCCCCGAGCAGCGCATCGATAGCGCGGATGCCGGCCTTCCGTGCGCTTGAGTGCCTCCGAGATGCGATTCATCGGCAGTCAGTCGGCGCGGTCGAAGGGCGGCAGTGTCGACCGTGCACGCGCGCGCTTTGGCGGTTTGCCAGGACGTCGCTGCCCTGGTGAAGCCCGCCTCGGAGGACGATGTGCGCGCGGCGCTGGAACGTGCCCGCCTGGCGCTCGCGCCGCAGCTCGATCCTCGCTTCGTGCGTACGGAGCATGATGCGGTAATCGCGCCGCAGGGCCTTGGGACGTGGGCCGAGTATAGGGTTGCACGCCGCACCGGCCGCGGTAAGCCACTATCGGTCAGCGAACGAAAGACCCTCTGGACGGTGTTCGAGCGTGCCTGACCGACATGGAGTCGCACCGGCGCCTGGATTGGACGGGGCTCTGCCGCTTCGCGCTGCGTGCCCTCGAAGAAGGGCGCGCCAAGTCGACCTTCGATGCGGTCCTGGTGGACGAAATCCAAGATCTACGCCCCGTCGAGCTGCGCTTTCTGCGCGCCCTCGTCGGCAAATCTCCGGAGCGATTGGCGCTTTATGGCGACGCTGGCCAGCGGCTCTATGCCGGCGGTGTGACGCTCTCGGCGCTCGGGATCGACGTGCGTGGGCGTTCGCATGTGTTGCGCCTCAACTACAGAACTACCGAGCAGATCCGACGTGCTGCCGACAGCATCCTCGAAGCGGGCGCTGCGGTGAATGACGCCTCGACGGCGGCAAGGCCCCGCGCACCGCCCGCAGCCTGCACACGGAGCAACCAGTAAAACCCCTCCGAGTCAGTTGCGCGGCGTCGTTCGCTGCGTCAATATATCGTCGCTCACGCAACGTGGCCGCCGCCTATCGGCGAGCGAAGAAAGTCATCATCCGGAGGTGCCCGAATGAGTCAGATTACCCATGGCGAAGTGACGATCGAAGTCCCTGATGACCTGCCGATCCCGGCCGAAGCCGGCAAGCTCAGCAACGATCAGGTCCAGGCCATAGCCAAGCCCCCGCGCGGCATCGGCTCCGCGACGAGCGACACCGCCGAGGCAGCGCGCAAGGCCGGCGCCAAGTTCGTGATGCCGGCGGACGTCACCGCCGACGGGCTGGAGAAGGCCGGCGATGATGCGGAGCGGATCGACAACATCATCGCATCGGTCGAGGTGCTCCTGACGACCCTGAAGCAGGCCAACTTCCTGCTCGACGGCAAAGCCTGGGAGATGCTGCGCAAGGTCAACGACCAGGTGAACGCGCAGGGCAAGACCAATCCCGAGGTGCTGACCATGTTCGTGCCACTCGTCGCCTACATGAAGCGCTTCGGGCGAACCGGGCCGCGCAAGCCCCCGACCGCCTGAGCCACCCGCTGCAAGCGTCTACGTAGAATGCTTGGAGCGCCTCGGTAAGCCGCGTCCGGTGGCTGTCCGAGGCGCTCTATGTAGCAGACGATGGGACTCCATGTGCGCGTCAGACCAACGCCGACCGGCGCTCGCTGGCGGTCCATGCTGTTTCTGAGCGCGCTCGGAGCGGTGCCAGGGGGCGCTCGGAGCGGGTGCCGGGGGCGCTCGGACCAGGTGCCGGGCGCGCTCGGACCGGGTGCCGGGGGCGCTCGGACCGGGTCGGGGACGTACTCGCAGCGGCGTGTTGAGGCGCTTGGAGCGGCTCGACGAGGCGGCGAAGGCTGGTGCTGGCCAAGGCCGGCGCACCGCAAGAATGGACCGAGAGCGGCGACGAGTAGGGTTGTGCGTCGCGAGGAGGGCAAGATGAACCGCGCTGAGTTCGAAATGCTGCGAGACCTGCCTGGAAAGGTCATTCGCGGCGACATCAAGTTCAGTCGCAAGCAGGCGCTCGCACCGCTACTCGTCGCGGAGGACCTGGTCAGCGAGAACACCGCCGGCGTCGAGCTGCGCATGGCGGTGCACTCGAACCCGGCGACAACCGCGAAGACGATCAACGTGCACGTGCCGGGCACCGGTCCCATTTGCCGGCTGGACATCGATGGGACGGTGCACGGCGCGGCAGGGAGGAGTCACAAGCATTCGCTGCAGACCGGGCGTTGCCCCGACCGCAACCTCCCTGACGGCGTCGTCGCCCGTCCGGAGCTAGCGGGCAAGTCACCGCGAGAGGTCTTCGAGAGCTTCTGCGAGCTCGCGGGCATCGTTCACGATGGGAGCTTCCACGAGCCCGACCCGAGGTGGCCGTGATGGACCTCGAAGCTATTCGTAAGGCCGTCGCTGGTCACAGTCTGGTGCGCGCGGTCGATCAGCTCCCGACCGGGCCCGTGCGCTTCGAGACCGCGTTCCTCTATCCCGAGGGCAGCTCGGTCGACTTGTTCATGGTCGAGGATGGCCCGCTGCTACCCGCCCACCGGCTGAGCGATCTCGGAAACACGATGGCGTGGCTCCACGACGTGCAGGTCAAGCCGTGGCTGTCGAAGAAGCGCCAGCAGTTCCTGAGCGACGCGATCCGCACGCATGGCGTCGTCCAGCGTGGGGGCGCGCTCGAACGCACGCTCCATACCGGCGACGAGCTCATGCCCGGCCTCATCAGCCTGGGGCAAGCGTGCATCCGGGCGGCCGACCTGGTCTACACGCGCCGCAGCTCGCTGCAGGTGCCGGTCAACGAGGACGTCGAGGAGCTGCTCGCCGACACCAACCTTGCGCTATCGGATCGGGTGGCGCTGGCGGACGTGCTCAAGGCTGCTTGAGTCCTCGTTGCCAGGACTCGTCAGATCGGTCACGGGATGGCCGTCGACGACGACGGTCACGGTAAGCAGGCCCCGTCGCTCGTGAGCGCGGCGTCCGCGTTGTCGCCACAGTGCATCGACTGGTCGCCGACAGCGGGTCGTCGCCGCAGGTGTAGGACGCGCCAAAGGCCTGGCGCTCGACGCCGTCAACGTAGTTTATCGCGACCTCCTCCGAGCCGATGGGGTCAGTTGCTCGCGCTGACGCATGCGAGGCGCCCAGGCCAAGCGGCCAGCCATCGCAGGAGGCTGGTTGCGCTATGGGCATGGAGCGCGGCGAGCGCCTGGTAGAGCGGTGCTGACGCTCGCCTGACGACGATCTTTGCGTTGGGCGGGAAGCTCACGCGGACAGCATCGCGTCCAGCGAGAAGCCGTGCGGCGTCGGCAAGTCGGTCACGTGGTGCTGACGGGTACGCCACCCGCGTCGACGGTGCGCTTGCCGATACGCAGGCGCTCCTCGATGACCAGCAGGATCACCTCCCCGTCCTTGCCCACGGTCGCCATGACCGCGGCGGGCACGCCGAGCGCACCAGTCTCGACTGTGTCGAGGTACACGATGTCGTCGCCGATGGTCAGGTCACGCACCGAGTACTCGACGCCCGACTCGAGCCGCACGGTGTCGACGCGCTCGGCGGCGGTGTCGACGATGAGCTCGTCAATCTTGCCGAGCTCGTTGCCCGCGCGGTCCATGAGCTTCCAGCCGCGAATGTCCTGATCCTCGTCGACGAGGCGGTACTCGTCGAGGTCCGAGAGCGCGTGTCGATCCGACCGGCGCTCGAGGTCGTTCATGTCCAAAGGATGATTATGAGCGGTCATTTCGCGCCTCCGATACGAGTAATCTGAAGATAGACACCCTGTTTGCGCATGGCCGTCGCGTCCTCGGCCGAGAGCCCGCGCATGCGCTCATCGGCGGTCTCGGCGTTGGGGGCACGCGCGATCTTGCCGACGAGTGACAGCTTTTGCCCGGGCTTGATCTGAATCGCGGCCTCGGCCGACCCGCGGTCGAGCGCCTCGTCGAGCATCACGTACATCTCGCCGTCGCCCGTCCCCACCGTGAAGACGCGGTCGCTGATCATGCGCCCGACGGTGACGTCGGGGATTTCGAAGCGGCGGTCGGCATAGGTCGTGCGGTCGACCGCCCCATAGATCAGCACGAGGTCGTTGAGTACCTCGCCGTTGTCACCTGCCACCGTGCTGGGGGTGGTGCCGCCCACGGTGTCGCTCGGGGGTATGACCACGAGCGACGGGGCGGCGCCGGCATCGGTGGCGCTCGGGGGCATGACAGGTGCGGGCCCGATGCTCGCATCGGTGGAGGTCGCGACCGCCATGCGCGCGGGCTCGTCCTTTTTGAAGACCAGGAAGTAGAGGGCCACGCCCACGCCGGCCAGCAGCAGCACGACGAGCCACCAGGGGAAGGCGCGCTTGGGCTCGCGAGTAACGGGTATCTCGGCCATTTCAGGAACTCCTCAGGTTGGGTGCGCGGTCTCTATGCACGCGCGCATTCGTATGCGGGTTGTCAGCCTCGTGCGACTGCCGCTTCCCATGTCGAACGTGGGGTCACGAAAGGTGTGGGCAAGACACGCGCCAAATCGGCTGACGGCCAGCTCGAGCTATGTTCAGAGCACTTCGTAGCGAGGCACTGCGCCTCACGTGGGGCATGTCTCCGCGTCAACCTGGTTCAATCGCCGCTCGCGCTGCACGGCCACCGGACAGTCCATTCCGGCAAGTCCGTGCGCGGTTGATTGGCGCGATTCTCGCAGCTGGCGAGGTCCGCCCAGGATGTCTCATCGGTGCCACCCGCGAGCGTGAAACGAGCGGGGCGCCAGCGCCGAGTTCAACAAGATGAGGCCAGCGTAGCTCGGGTCTATTGATTCGGACCCAACCTCAAAAGGAACGAAACTCCATGCAGATTCAAGTCAACACTGATCACAATATTGAAGGACGCGAAGCGCTCGCGGCCCATGTGGAGGCGACGATCACCAAGTCGCTGAGCCACTTCAGCCAGCACATCACGCGCGTGGAGGTCCATCTCAGCGACGAGAACGGCGACAAGAGCGGCCAGCACGACAAGCGCTGTATGATCGAGGTCCGCCTCGAGGGGCGGCAGCCGACCGCGGTGACGTGCGAGGCGCCGACTGTCCACCAGGCGGTGGCCGGCGCGGCGGACAAGATGAAGAGCTCCCTCCATAGCACCCTGGAGAAGCTCCGCGCGCAGGGGTAGCCCGGTTGCGCGGCGCGTCCGGAGTCTCCAGATGCCCACGAAGAATGAGCTCCAGATGTCGGAGGCGTGGCACACGCTGGACGCCGAGGTCGTCGCGCAGCGGCTGCGCTCCGACGGGACGTCGGGCTTGACGAGCGATGAGGCCGCGCAGCGCCTTACGCATTTCGGCGCCAATCGGCTGGAGCAGGCACCCGGCCGCACGCCGCTGGCCATCCTCCTCAATCAGCTCAAGAGCCTGCTCGTGTTGCTGCTCGTAGTGGCCGCCGGGATCGCCTTCGCCACGGGCGAGCCGCTCGAGGGCGCCGCGATCCTGGTCGTCGTCGTCCTGAATACGGCGATCGGCTCCCTCACCGAGTTGAAAGCGCAGCGGACGCTGACGGCGCTCAAGAAGCAATCGGTGCGGATCGGTCGCGTCGTCCGCGACGGCGTGGAGCGCGAGCTGCCCGCGGTGGAGCTGGTGCCGGGGGATCTGGTCGTCCTAGAAGCGGGCGCGCGTGTCCCTGCGGACGGGCGGATCATCGAGAGCGTGCGCCTGCAGATCGAGGAGGCTGCGCTCACCGGGGAGTCGCAGGCGGTCACGAAGTCGACAGAGCCGATCGCGGACGCGGAGGCGGCGCTCGCGGACCGGCTCAACCTGGCGTTCATGGGCACGACGATTACGGACGGTCGCGGCCAGCTGCTGGTGACGGCGACCGGCGCCGCGACTGAGATGGGGAAGATTGGGGCCCTCATCGACGCGGCCAACAATGACGACACGCCCCTCGAGAAGAAGCTGGCCGGCCTCGGGCGGCTCTTGCTCGTGATCGTGCTGGCGCTCTGCGCGGTCATCGTCGTCGCGGGCTGGCTTCGCGGTCACAGCTTGCTCTTCATGCTCGAGGTGGGCATCTCGCTCGCGATCGCCGCGGTGCCGGAGGGGCTCCCCGCAGTCGCCACGATGACGCTCGCGATCGGAATGCAGCGCATGTCCCGCATGGGCGCGTTGGTCCGGCGCCTGCCGGCGGTCGAGACGCTGGGATCCACGACGGTCATCTGTACCGACAAGACGGGCACGCTGACGCGCAACGAGATGACGGTGTCGGCGTTCGTCCTGGACGCGCGACGGGTCGACGTCAGCGGCGCCGGCTACTCACCAGTCGGCGGGTTCGCGTCGGACGGTCAGCCGGTGGATCCTGGCGCTGACGCACACCTGGCACTCGCGCTGCGCATCGGCGTCCTGTGCAACGACGCGAAGGTCACCCACCCCGATGGCGGCGAGGACGCGGTGCTCGGTGATCCCACCGAGGCGGCGTTGATCGTGGCGGCAGAGAAGGCGGGCTTCAGCGAGGACACCCTCGAGGCCGAGTTCCCGCGCGTCCGCGAGCAACCCTTCGACAGTGCGACGAAGCGCATGGCGACCGTGCACCAGACGCCTGAGGGCGGGCTGGTCATGTTCGTCAAAGGGGCGCCAGCCACGTTGCTCGCGGCGAGCTCCTCACAGGTCCGCGCCGGGGGTGTGGCGCCGCTGACGCCGGACGATCGCGCGCGCTGGAGCGCGCTGAATCAGGGCCTCGCCGGGGCCGCGCTGCGCGTCCTCGCCTTGGCCTATCGAGACCTGCCCGAGGGCGCGGGCGGGGATGACGACGACGCCACGGACCAGCTGGTGTTCGTCGGCCTGGTCGCAATGACGGATCCGCTCCGCGAGGAGGCGATCGCCGCGATCGCGACGTGTCGTGCGGCGGGCATACGTTCCGTGATGATCACTGGCGACCAGGAGATCACCGCGGCCGAGATCGCCCGCCAGCTCGGCATCGACCGCGATCTGGACGGTCAGCCGCTGCGGATCGTGAACGCGCGTGAGCTGGCCGATCTCGACGCAGCGGGGTGGCAGGCGGCCGTGAAGGGGGCCGCGGTCTTTGCGCGCGTGTCGCCCAAACACAAGCTCCAGATCGTCGAGGCGCTCCAAGCGCAGGGGCAGGTCGTGGCCATGACCGGCGACGGCGTCAACGACGCGCCGGCATTGAAGAAGGCCGACATCGGCATCGCAATGGGGATCAAAGGGACGGAGGTCGCCAAGGAGACGGCCGACATGGTCATCGTCGACGACAACTTCGCCACGATTGTCCGGGCAGTGGAGCAGGGGCGCATCATCTATGCGAACATCCTGCGCTTCATCCGCTACCTATTCTCGTGCAATCTAGCGGAGCTCCTGACCGTGTTCGCCGCACTGATGGTCGGCTGGCCGCTGCCTCTCGCCGCGCTCCAGATCCTGTGGCTGAACATGATCACCGACATCTTTCCGGCGCTCGCGTTGGCCCTTGAGCCATCGGCGCCGGGCATGATGATCCAACCTCCGCACGACCCGAAGGCACCGCTGCTCCCGGCGCGGCTCCTGATAATGATCGGCTGGCAGGGCGTGCTGCTGGCTGCGGTCACGCTGTTGGCGTTCTTCGTCGGCATGGAGATGTACGGCGTGCAGGGCGAGGGGTTGAAGCACGCGACCACAGTGGCGTTCATGACGCTCGCGCTCGTGCAGGTGGTTCACGTCTTCAGCTCACGGTCGGAGACGCGCTCGGCGTTCGACGCGCGTCTCTTCAAGAACGGCTGGCTGTGGGGCGCCGTGACGCTGTGCCTGCTCTTGCAGGTGGCGGCGGTCTACGTGCCGTTCATGCGCGCGGTCCTCGATACTGTCCCGCTCGTCGCGCGCGATTGGGGCGTCGTGGCCGGTTGCGCCCTACTACCACTGGCCGTCGTGGAGGTCGTGAAGCTGGTCCAGCGACGCCACGCGGGGCCCGCGCAAGACACCCCGAAAGCGGCGCATTGAAGCGTCGGTGACCCAAGACGCAAGAGGCCCAGACAGTGGTCTGGGCCTTGCTGGGCCGGCGTCGCACTGTTCCTGCAGAACACCGGCAATCCCTTGCGGCTCAACGGGCTCCGACGCTACTAGTTGGGCGCTGCCTTCTTTGGGGCAGCCTGCTTCGGCGCCGCTTTCTGCGCGGCCTTCTGCGCGCTCGCCTTATTTGGCGCGGCTTTTTTGGCTGGGGTCTGGGCCAGCGCGCTCGCCGCTGCCGTACGCCCTGCGGGGCCGGTCCTCGCCTTCGCGAGGGCACGGCCTGCGGCGCTCGCCGCGCGCTTCCCGGTGCTCGCCTTGCGTCCGGACTGAGCGAGAGCGCTCCCCGCCGCGGACTTGGCTGAAGGGATCGTCTCGCCGCTACGAAGCGCTTTGCCAGCGGCCGAGGCGGCGTCGTGTCCGGTGCGACGCTCGCGCCTCGTCCTGGGCTTCGGCTTCGGCGCCGGGGCCGCCGCGGCATGGGACTGGAGGTCCGACTCCACCGGTGTCGTTTCGGGCTCGTTCTCCGCCATGATCCACCTCACTTAATTAACAGGCCAATGCTACATGCAATGTACGGCGGCGCGTCTGGGGGGCGTGGTGGCTGGCGGGCGGCATTGTTCGCACCTCGAAGCCACTACAAATGCGCAATCGGCCGCGGGCCTCGAACGGTGCGAGGCCTCCAGAGTCCTATCCGCAGCAGCCTCCCTGCTTGCCTTCTGGTTTGGTCCCGACTGGCGCGGAGCGAAACTTCTCGAGGAAGTGGTCGCTGCAAAAGTAGAAATCCGATCCGTCGCGTTCGGCATGGAGAGCGGTCTTGGGGTCCACGGTCATGCCGCAGATCGGGTCCCTCGTCGCGGATGTCGAGTCATTCATGGTCAGCGTCCTTTCGCGAGGTTGTGGTGGTTGCTGGCTTCGCACGCTGGGCCTCGTCGACACCCGAGAGCACGGCCCGCCAGCCCCTGTTCAACGCAATTTTCATGCCCAAGGCGCTCGACGAGACAGGTTCGCGAAAGTGAGCCGTTGCGCGATGTTGTCTACGAGCGCGAACACCGCGCGAACGTTCGCGGTTGAGACCCGGCGCTGCGGGATCGCGACGACACGACGCACCCAGCTCACCCAGATCGAGGCGAACCGTCTCACCTGGCGGCGGGCGCGCCGGAGCGTGCAACCAACCGCTCGGTGCCAGTGGCATCGCGGCTCCCGAGATCGGCTGCGGCCCGGAACGTGGCTTGCACTGCTTAGCGCGGTCGCTGCGCAGAGCAGCGCAGGAGTGAGTCGTCATGAGCAAGAAGCCGCCCGTTCCCCAAGTCGAGGGCCCCTCGCACGACGACTACAAAGCCACGCTCCACCTGCTCCGGATCGAACTCGTGAAGCTTCAGCGACACTTCATCAAGGACGACGACCGGATCCTCGTGCTCTTCGAGGGACGCGACAGCGCGGGCAAGGACGGCGTGATCAAGCGCATCGTCAAGCACCTGAGCCCGCGCGAGACGCGCGTCGTGGCGCTCGGCAAGCCTTCGGATCGCGATCTCGGTGCATGGTACTTCCAACGTTACGTGCCGCACCTGCCGGTCGCTGGCGAGTTCGTGCTGTTCAACCGCAGCTGGTACAACCGCGCCGGCGTCGAGCGGGTCATGGGCTTTTGCAGCGACGCCCAATACGAAGATTTCATCGAGACCGTGCCGAGCTTCGAGCACATGCTCGTGCGCTCGGGCATCAAGCTATTCAAGTACTACCTCGACATCAGCAAGCACGAGCAGAAGCAGCGGCTCGAAGCCCGCCACGACGACGTGCTGAAGCGCTGGAAGGTGAGCCCAATCGACGACCAGGCGCTCGACAAGTGGGATGACTACAGTCGCGCCCGCAACGACATGTTGTCGCGCACGAACGACGCCATCGTCCCATGGACGGTCGTGCGCGCCGACGACAAGCGCTCAGCGCGCCTCGCGGTGATCAAGGACATCCTGTCGCGACTGCACTACCACCACAAGGACGAGGCGCTGTTGCGTCCGACTCCAGACGTCGCGTTCCGCTTTGCACCGGCCTACCTCGACAACCGCATGATCGCGTCATGACCGCGTCGCCTCCGGCGGCAGGCGCGATAGCAACGCACGACCCGACGACCCTCACAGCGGTCGGCGAAGGCACCGCCACAACGCCCAATCTCGGCATCGTCGCGGCCGTGCGCGGCAGCGTCGTGGACGTGAGGTTCGACACGCAGCTGCCGCCCATCCACACGCTCTTGCGAACCGGGGATCGCGGCCACATCGTCATCGAGGTGCTGGCACAGCGTGACGCGCGACACGTTCGCGGGATAGCACTCACCCCTACACAAGGACTGGCGCGCGGGATGAGAGTCGAGGACACTGGAGGGCCGCTGCGGGCACCGGTCGGACCCGCCATTCTTGCCCGGATGTTCGACGTCTTCGGCAACACCATCGACCGCGGGCCGGCGCTCTCCGATGTGCAGTGGCATTCCGTGCATCGCGCGCCGCCGCCATTCGCTCGACGCTCGACCAGGTCCGAGATCTTCGAGACCGGCATCAAGGTCATCGACGTGCTCATGCCCCTCGAGACCGGCGGCAAGGCGGGCCTCTTCGGCGGGGCCGGCGTCGGCAAGACCGTGCTGCTGACCGAGATAATCCACAACATGGTCGCCAACCAGAAGGGCGTCAGCATCTTCTGCGGCATCGGCGAGCGTTGCCGCGAAGGCGAAGAGCTCCATCGCGAGATGCAGGAAGCGGGCGTGCTGCCAAATATGGTGATGGTGTTTGGACAGATGAACGAGCCGCCCGGGAGCCGCTTCCGCGTGGGGCACGCCGCGCTGACGATGGCCGAATACTTCCGCGACGAAGAGCATCGCGACGTGCTGCTCTTGATCGACAATATCTTCCGCTTCATCCAGGCGGGCTCAGAGGTGTCGGGTTTGATGGGGCAGATGCCCTCCCGGCTCGGCTATCAGCCGACGATGGGCACCGAGCTATCGAAGCTGGAGGAGCGCATCGCCAACACCGATGCGGGCGCTATCACGTCGATCCAAGCGGTCTATGTACCGGCCGATGACTTCACCGACCCGGCCGCCGTGCACACGTTCTCGCACCTCTCCGCCTCCATCGTACTTTCGCGCAAGCGCGCCAGCGAGGGGCTCTACCCGTCGATTGACCCACTGCAGTCGAACTCCAAGATGACGACGGCCGGCATCGTCGGGGAGCGGCACTATAAGCTCGCGCAAGAGATCCGGCAGACACTGGCGCAGTACGCGGAGCTCAAAGACATGATCGCGATGCTCGGGCTGGAGCAGCTCTCGCCAGAAGATCGCAAGGTCGTCGCGCGCGCCCGTCGCCTGGAGCGGTTCCTCACTCAGCCGTTCTTTACGACCGAGCAGTTCACGAATTTGAAGGGCGTGTTCGTCACGCTTGCGGATGCATTGGACGGCTGCGAGCAGATATTGCGAGACGAACTCGATGACTACCCGGAGAGCGCGTTTTATATGATTGGCGCGATCGGTGAGGCGAAGAACAAGAGAGCCACACCATGACCGCGATGCGCATGTCGCTGAAGGTCCTCCTCCCCTTCCAGGTCTTCGGGGACAACGACGACGTATCGCGCATCGTCGCCGAGACACCCGACGGCTCGTTCGGCCTCCTGCCGAATCGGCGTGACTGCATCGCGGCGATCGCTCCCGGGATCATGACGTTCGAGAGCGACGCCGACGGCGAGGTCTTCCTCGCGGTCGACCAGGGCGTACTGGTCAAGACGGGCCCGGCAGTGCTCGTCTCCGTTCGCCGCGCCGTCCGCGGTAACGACCTCGGACAGCTGCGCGAGCTGGTCGATCGCGAGTTCCTGGCGCTCAGCGAACAAGAGCAGGTCGTGCGCTCGGTCATGGACCACCTGGAGGTTGGCTTTCTGCGCCGCTTCGCGAGCTATCGACGTGAGTGAGCCACCACCGCCCTCGAAGGACTCGAGCCTCCCGCGAAAGGCGCAGCCAAGCACCGCTGGCCTCGCGCGACAGGTCAGCGCGAAGGCGAAGCGCAAGCTCGCGGCGCGCGGCACATCGTCGCACAGCGTCTGGCTCGGCCTGGGCATGATGGGGCTCATCGGCTGGTCGGTCGTCGTGCCCACGCTGCTCGGCGCAGCGCTCGGGATTTGGTTGGACCATCGCGGAACCAGCAGCCACTCGTGGACCATCGCGCTGCTCTTCGCGGGGCTCGCGCTCGGCTGTCTCAGTGCCTGGCATTGGGTCGCCAAAGAAGACAAGGCCATGCACGACAAGGACGAAGATAATGAGTGAAGCGCTGTGGCTGGTACTGGCGACGGTGACGGGGGTTGGCCTCGGAATGGTCTTCTTTGGTGGCCTCTGGTGGACTCTGAAGAAGGGCCTCTCGTCACGCCGCCCGGCACTCTGGTTCACCGGCAGCCTGCTCGTGCGCATGGCGCTCGCGCTGGCCGGCTTCTATCTGGTGTCCGACGGCCATTGGCAGCGGCTGCTGCTGTGTCTGTCCGGATTTCTCGTCGCTCGCGTAGTGACGACGTGGCTCACCCGACCGCCGGTGGACAGCGGCGCTCGGATGGCGCACGCGCTCCCTCAGGATCCCGGGGTCACACGTGAACCTCACACCTGACCAGCACATCTTCTGGCAGCTCGGCGTCTTCAAGCTCAACGCCACGATCGTCTTCACCTGGGCGGTGATGCTGGTCCTGGTCGTCGGCGCCAAAATGGTCACGCGCCGGCTATCGACCAATCTCGAGCGCGCCCCTTGGCAGAACGCGCTTGAGATCGTCGTCCTCGCCATCAACAAGCAGATCAGCGAAGTGGGGCTGACCAATCCGGATAAATATATCGGCTTCATCGGCACGCTGTTCCTCTTCGTCGCGACGGCCGCGCTGTTCACCATCATCCCCGGCTACGAACCGCCGACTGGCTCGCTCTCGACCACCGTAGCGCTCGCGCTGTGCGTGTTCGTGGCCGTGCCGGTCTTCGGCATCATGGACCAGGGCGTGGGCGCCTACCTGAAGTCGTACGCGGAGCCGACCTTCATCATGCTGCCGTTCAACATCATCAGCGAGGTCTCGCGCACGCTGGCCCTGGCAGTGCGGCTCTTCGGCAACATGATGAGTGGTGCCATGATCATCGCGATCCTGATCACCATCACGCCATTCATCTTTCCAGTCATCATGACGTTGCTCGGCCTGCTCACCGGCATGGTGCAGGCCTACATTTTCGGCATTCTCGCGACGGTCTATATTGCCGCCGCAATGAAGGCTCGGAAGCCCAAGGCCGAGGCGACCCCAGCGACGTGACCCGCGCGCGAACCATCCATCCAGACACCCTCGAGGAGACCACTATGGACAGCATGACACTCATCGCGATGACATCGATCATCGTCGCCGGCATCACGACCGGGTTCGGGACGATGGGGCCCGCGCTCGCCGAGGGGAGGGCGGTCGCGGCGGCGCTGACGTCGTTGGCCCAGCAACCCGACGCGTCCCCGACCATCACGCGGACCCTGTTCGTTGGCCTGGCGATGATCGAGTCCACGGCCATCTATTGCTTCGTGGTCTCGATGATCCTGATCTTCGCCAATCCCTTCTGGAACCACGTGATCGAAACGACCGCAGGGAAATAGGCGCATGTTGATCGATTGGTTCACCGTCGGGGCCCAGGCGCTCAACTTCCTCGTCCTGGTCTGGCTGATGAAGCGCTTTCTCTATAAGCCCATCCGCCACGCCATCGACGAGCGCGAGAAGCGCATCGCGGCCGAGCTCGCGTCAGCCGACAAGGCGAAGGCCGACGCACAGACCGAGCGCCTGGACCTCGCGAAGAAGAACGATGACTTCGAACAACAACGCGCGGCGCTCTTGCAGAAAGCCAGCGAGGAGGCGACGGCCGAGGGCCAGCGACTCCTCGAGGCAGCGCGCATGGCGGCCGCCGACCTGAGCGCGAAGCGCGCCGACAAGCTGAAGAGCGACGCTGCCAAGCTCTATCCGGCCATCGCACGGCGCGCCCAGGACGAGGTCTTCGCGATCGCTCGCAAGGCGCTGACGGACCTCGCCGCTGCGAGCTTGGAGGAGCGCATGAGCGATGTGTTCACGCGCCGCCTGCGCGAAGTCGACGGCGAGGAGAAGCAGGGGCTCGCCGATTCTATCGCGCACGCGACCGAGCCAGCGGTGGTGCGCAGCGCGTTCGATTTGCCCGAGGTGCAACGCGCGGAAATCCAACGCGCGATCAACGAGACGTTCTCGGCCGACGTGCCCCTAAGATTCGAGACTGCGCCCGAGGTGGTCAGCGGGATTGAGCTCACCACCAATGGTCGCAAGATTGCGTGGAGCATTGCCGACTATCTCGGCGCACTCCAAAAGGGCGTCGCGGCGCTCATAGCCGAGCAGGAGAAGGTCGCGGCCGACCCCCCGGTCAAGGTCACTGACGGCGCCGAAGGCGCACCCGTCGCGAGTGCCGCGTGAGCCAGGAACCCGACCTCCAGCGCCTCTTCGACCGCACCTTTGCAAGCATCAGCGATGTGCGGGCAGGCCACGTGCCGAAGCTCAGCCCGCGCGAGATCGGGACCATCGCGAGTGTCTCCACGGGGATCGCCAAGGTGCTCGGCCTGCCCAACGTAGGCTTCGAGGAGCTCGTCGCGTTTCCCGGTGGCGAACTCGGAATCGCATTCAATCTGGACGAAGACGAGATCGGCGTCGTGCTGCTCGGCGAGCACTCGCGCCTCGCGGTCGGCGCCGAGGTCGAGCGCACCTATCGGGTCATGGATGTCGGCGTGGGCGACGCATTGTTGGGGCGCGTCATCGACCCGCTCGGGCGGCCGCTCGATGGACACGGCCCGGTGAACACCACTGAGCGCCTCCCGACCGAGCGGCCCGCGCCGGCCATCATGGATCGTGCACCAGTCAGTACGCCGCTCTTCACAGGTCTCAAGGTCATCGACGCGCTCATCCCGATAGGCCGCGGCCAGCGCGAGCTGATCCTCGGGGATCGGCAGACTGGCAAGACCGCCATCGCGCTCGACACCATCGTCAACCAGCGCGGCAAGGACGTGGTTTGTGTCTACTGCGCCATCGGTCAGCGCGCCTCCGCCGTGGCAAAGGCCGTCGCGGTCCTGCGGGACAAGGGCGCGATGGATTACACCGTCGTCGTCGTGACCGAGGGCAGCGACCCGCCGGGCCTCGCCTATGTCGCCCCCTACGCCGCGACGAGCATCGCCGAGCACTTCATGGAGGCAGGTCGCGACGTGCTCATCGTCTACGACGACCTCACCCAACATGCCCGCGCCTATCGCGAGCTCTCGCTGCTCTTGCGCCGCCCGCCAGGTCGCGAGGCCTTTCCAGGTGACATCTTCTACATCCACTCGCGCCTCCTCGAGCGGGCAACGAACCTGAGAAAAGAGCGCGGCGGCGGCTCGCTCACAGCGCTGCCGATCATCGAGACGGAGGCGCAGAACATCTCCGCCTATATCCCGACCAATTTGATCTCGATTACCGACGGCCAGATCTATCTATCACCGACGCTATTCGAGTTGGGCGTGTTGCCCGCGGTAGACGTCGGACTATCCGTATCGCGTGTCGGCGGCAAGGCCCAGCGCCCCACCTACCGGGCGGTCGCGGGCGACCTCAAGCTCGCCTATGCGCAGTTCAAAGAACTCGAGACATTCGCGCGCTTTGGCGCCCATCTCGATGACGGCAACCGCAAGATCATCGAGCATGGTCGCCGCATCCGCGCCTGCCTCGCGCAAGAAGAGTCCTCGCCGCTGGCCGTGTCCGGGCAGATCGCGGTCCTCACCGCGTTGACCTCGGAGCTCTTCGACCCCGTTCCCCTCGATCGTATGCGAGACGCCCAGCGCGCGGTGTCCGAGGCGTCGGAACACCTTCCGAGCGAGCTGCGGGAGCGCTTCGACAGCGACGCCCCGCTGCGAGACAACGATCGCGCGGTGATTGTCGAGCTCGCGCAGAACGCGCTGGCGAGCTTTGTCGCGCCGGCGCCCGAAAAGGCTGCGTGAGTGACACCACCGCCAGCTTGCTGAGGCGCATCAAGAGCGGGGCCGATCTCCAATCCGTGGTGCGCGCGATGAAAGCCATCGCCGGCTCGCGCATCGCGCAATACGAGACAGCGGTGCGCGCGCTCGCGGACTACGCAAATACCGTCGACCTCGGCCTGGGCGCGTGCCTTCGCGAGAGCCAGAGCACGCCAATTGGTGTCGCGCCAATTGGGGTCGCGCCGAGACGCGTCGCGCCAGGCCCCGGCGATGCAAGCGTCATCGGCGCGGTGGTATTCGGCTCCGACCAGGGCCTGGTCGGCCAGTTCAATCAGGTGCTGGCCGATCACGCGTGTGCGACACTCGCGGCGCTGCCGGGCAAGGCGCAGGTCTGGGCTGTAGGGGGGCGAGTGCGCGCACGGCTCGCGGAGGCGGGGCTGGCGTTGCAGACCGCGCTGGAGGTGCCTTCCAGCGTGCAGGCGATTGCACCCCTGGTGGGGCAGATCCAGGTCGAGAGCGACGCGTTGCGAAGAGGGGGCGACGCGCGCTTCTACGTGTTCCACAATCGGCCGCTGTCGCAGACGCTCTACGAGCCGGTCGCGCAGCGGCTGCTGCCGTTCGACGCGCAATGGCGCACGGACCGCGCCGCTGTCGGCTGGCCCAACAAGAACCTGCCCGCGGTCATGGGCGCTGAGAGCACGACGCTGCGCGCGCTGATCGGCGAATATGTCTTCATCTCGCTCTTTCGCGCCTGTGCCGAGTCACTCGCCAGCGAGAACGCCAGCCGCCTCGCAGCGATGGAACGCGCGGACAAGAACATCGACGAGCTGCTCGAGAGCGACCGTGCAACATTTCACCGGTTGCGCCAGGACGCCATCGACGAAGAGCTCTTCGATGTGATCTCGGGCTACGAGGCGCTCGCTGCGCCAAGACAGCGATGGCGCACTAATCCACTGGAGTGACCCTCATGGCCGACAATAGCAGCGTGGGTATCGATAGGATGGTTGCCACGGCGCAGGCCCTATTTGGGGGAGACAAAGGCCTGCTCGCCATGGATGAGAGCAACGGGACCTGCAACAAGCGGTTTGCACGTTGGGGCATCCCGCAGACTCCTGAATGCCGGCGCGCGTATCGCGAGCTGATTATCACCACCCCGCGGTTGGGGGAATCCATCGGTGGCGCGATCCTCTATGACGAGACGATCCGCCAGGGGACGAAGGACGGCACCAGCTTCGTCGCGGCCCTCGTCGAGTCCGGCATCGTGCCGGGTATCAAGGTGGACCTCGGCGCGAAGTCGCTGGCGGGTCACACGGGAGAGAAGGCCACCGATGGCCTCGATGGGCTCCGCGGCCGTCTGAAAGAATATTCGCAGCTGGGCGCGCGCTTCGCGAAGTGGCGCGGCGTGCTGACGATCGGCGACGGAATTCGCCGAGCAGGCGAAGCCGTGGCGAGGCGAGAGCAATCAGAAATCCCTAGCCGGGCCTGCATCGACGCCAATTGTCACGCGCTCGCGCGCTATGCGGCGCTGTGCCAGGAGGCGTCGTTGCTCCCGATCGTCGAGCCGGAGGTCTTGATGGACGGCAACCACTCCATGGCGGAATGTCTAGCGGCCACGGAGGAGGTGCTGAGAGCGCTCTTCGAGCAGCTGTATAGACAGCGGGTCGCCCTCGAGGCGCTGATTCTGAAGCCCAATATGGTGCTCGCCGGATTGCGCAGCCCGCTCCAGCCGACAGTCGATGAAGTGGCAGACGCGACCGTCGATTGTCTTCTGCGTACCGTTCCCGCGGCCGTGCCGGCGATCGCATTTCTATCCGGCGGACAGAGCCCCGAGCTCGCCTCGGCCCGCCTGAACGCGATGAACCAGCGGTTCCGAGGGCGCCTGCCATGGGCGCTCTCGTTCTCGTTTTCCAGAGCCATTCAAGAACCAGCGCTGGCGATCTGGCAAGGCCGAGAGGCTGAAGCTTCCGCGGCACAGGGCGCTCTCTACCATCGGGCGACGTGTAACCGCGCGGCCCGCCGCGGCGAGTACGGCCCCGCGATGGAGCGTGGAAAATGCGCACCAATGCCGGAAACCAAGCCACTACGGCTCTACCTGATTCGACATGGCGAAACCGAATGGTCGCTGTCCGGTCAACACACCGGCAGCAGCGACATTGCGTTGACTGCTCGCGGCGAGGACGAGGCGCGCGAGCTGGGCCAGGCGTTGCAAGACATCTCGTTTGACCATGGCTTCACCAGCCCGCGCCAGCGAGCGCGCCGCACGAGTGAATTGGTCGAGCCGGGATTGGCGGTCCAGGTCGAGCCCGACCTGGCAGAGTGGGATTACGGCGAATACGAAGGCCGGCTGTCCGCCGACATTGGCGCGAGCTGGAGTCTCTTCCGCGACGGGTGTCCCCACGGTGAATCGCCAGCTCAGGTGCTGGCCCGCGTGGACCGACTATTGGCGCGTCTGCGCACCTTGGATGGGAACGTCGCCCTGTTCTCTCATGGGCAATTCGGCGCCGTGCTCGCTGCGCGCTGGATTGGCTTACCACTCGTCGAAGCGGAGCACTTCCCGCTCGGCACAGCCTCGCTCGCGATTCTCTGCTATGCGAATCATCATCCCGACGTTTCAGTCATCGAGCAATGGAACGGGCGTACAGAGGCACGCCCAGCGCGCCGAGTTCCGCCCAAGGCAATCCATGAGATCAAGTCACCCGTCGCCTGAGATAGGCGATGAAACCACGGCGCAGAGAGAGGCCGCCTGGCACCACCACGAAGCGAGCGTGGTGCTGGCCGAGCTGGGCTCAGCGGCAAACGGCCTCTCAAGCCTAGAGGCCTCCCGCCGGCTCGCGGCCGACGGCCCGAATGAGCTGCAGGAAGGCAAGCGCATCAGCGCGTTCCAGATTTTGCTACGCCAGTTCAAGAGCATCATTATTTGGATACTCATCGTCGCCGGAGTTATCTCAGGCGTAATGGGTGAGGCCATAGATGCGGTCGCGATCCTCTCCATCGTCGTCCTCAATGCAGTCATCGGCTTTTATCAGGAGTTCAGCGCGGCAAAATCCGTGGTGTCGTTGCGAAAACTGAGCGCGCCGCAAGCCCGGGTGCGCCGCGATGGACAGGTCGCGCTGATCGCCGCCACCAACATCGTTGCGGGCGACATCCTCGTGCTCGAAGCGGGCGACCTGATAGCGGCGGATGGCCGCTTGCTGGGCGCGCATGCGCTCCGTTGCGTCGAGTCGGCGCTCACCGGCGAGGCCGAAGCCGTCTCGAAGCAGTCCGCCGTCTTGGCCAAGCACGACACGCCGCTGGGTGACCGCACCAACATGGTCTTCGTCGGGACCAGTGTCGCGGCCGGCACTGGCCACGCGGTGGTCGTGGCCACGGCGATGCGGACGGAGCTGGGTCACATCGCCGGCATGATCACCGAGGCCGGCGCGGAGGAGCAGACCCCGCTGCAACGTCGGCTGGATTCGTTCGGGCGAATTCTCCTGTGGGCGACGCTGGGGATCGTCGCCTTGTTGTTTGGACTCGGCCTGTTACGCGGAACCGCACCGGGAGAGCTTCTCCTTTCCGCCATCAGCCTCGCCGTTGCCGCCGTGCCCGAAGGATTGCCGGCCGTGGTGACGGTGGCACTCTCGCTCGGCGTTCTGCGCATGGCCCGTCGCCACGCGCTCCTCAGGAGCCTCGCCGCCGTCGAAACTCTGGGCTCCACCAGCGTCATCTGCACGGACAAGACCGGCACTTTGACCGTCGGCGAGATGACGGCGCGGGCTCTCTACGTCGCAGGTCAACACTACGATGTCACGGGCGAAGGTTACGGTCCCGGCGGCGAAGTTCAGGTCGCCGGCAAGCCGGTCGCTGCCGCCGACCGCGAGCCGCTGCGCGAGCTCGCCAGCATTCTCGTCGGTTGCAATGACGCCCATATCGTCAAAGAAGACGGCGCCTGGAAGACCATCGGTGATCCTACTGAGGGCGCGTTGTTGGCGGCCGGCAGCAAGGCCGGCGGCGACCAGCAGCAGCTGGACCGGGACTGGCCGAAGCTCGTCGAGTTCCCCTTCGATTCCGACCGCAAACGCAGCTCCATCGTGCGCCGCGCTGCCGGCGGTCAGGCCCGCGTCTTCGTCAACGGTGCCCCCGGGCCGTTGCTCGCTCGTTGCACCCATCTCTACATCGGCAACGGCACTCGCCCGCTCACCGCCCACGATAGAAAAGAGATTCTGGCCAAGACCTCCGCGCTAGCGAGCCACGCCTTGCGCGTACTCGCCTCGGCCCATCGCGATCTCGATGACGCCTGGTCGGCAGATCCGACGGCGGACAAAGTCGAGCGCGACCTCGTGTTCGTGGGTCTGACCGGAATTTATGATCCGCCCCGGCCGGAGGCCAAGGCGTCGATCGCGGCCTGCCAAGCCGCCGGCATCCGCGTTGTCATGATAACCGGCGACCATCCCGAGACAGCGCGCGCAATCGCCCGTGAAATTGGCCTCGTGACGAGCACCGATCTCGCTGTCGCCGGCACCGAGCTGGATGCGATTTCCGACGAAGTGCTCCGTCAGCGCGCGCCGCAGATCGCCGTCTATGCGCGCGTCACGGCCGAGCACAAGCTGCGCATCGTGCGCGCGCTGAAAGCCAACGGCGCGGTCGTCGCCATGACCGGCGACGGCATCAACGACGCCCCGGCCATCAAGGGCGCGGACATCGGCATCGCCATGGGACAGAGTGGCACGGAGGTAACGAAGCAGGCGGCGGACATGATCCTCACCGACGACAACTTCGCGACCATCCTCGGCGCGGTGGAGGAAGGGCGCGGCGTCTACGACAACATCCGCAAGACGCTTCAATACCTGCTGGCGGGCAGCACCGGCGAGCTGCTGCTCATGGGCACGTGCGTAATCATCGGCCTGCCGACGCCGCTGCTCCCGATTCACCTTCTCTGGATCAACCTCGTGACCGACGGGCTGCCCGCGCTTTGCCTCGCCGCCGACCCGATCGACTCGGACGTAATGAAGCGCCACCCGCGTCCGGACACCGAGCGCATCATGACTCCCAGCTTCGTTCGCACCATGCTGCTGACGGGCGTGCTGACTGCCGGTGTGGCGTTCGCGGTCTACGCGTACGTGCTCCAGACCGGCACGACCGCGGAGGCGCGCACCGCCGCCTTTGCAGTACTGGTCTTCGCGGAGCTCTTCCGGGCCTTCGGCGCACGCAGCGCAACCAAGCCGCTCTGGCGGATCGCGCCCTTTTTGAACCGGCACCTGCTGGCCGTGGTCGTTGTCTCGTTCGGTCTCCAGATTTGGAGCCAACACAGCGCCGCGTTCGGCCGATTCTTGGACTCGACGCCGCTCTCGTTCACCGACTGCTTTGTCCTGCTTGCACTCGGCGCGATCCCGCTCGTCGTGCTGGAGGCGGTGAAGGTCGTGGGCAATGCCTGGAGCCGCCGAACCCACGCCTGAGACCGCTGGGCGAGTCGTCTTGGGCAGCGAGATGACTCGCACTGCGGCATCTGGCCGTGGCGCAGCGGCGCGGCCGCACACGACGAAGCCCACTTGCCCGGGCGGCATGGTGATTGCTGATGCCGCTTCACTACGCGTCGATCGTTGGCATGTGCCTCGGCGACGTGCGAAGGCTCGCGAAGTTCCGCACGCGACATGGAGAACGCAATGTACAAGACAAAGAATGACATCCCGGAGGCAACGCGAGTTCTGTTGGTCGAACTCTGCAATGCGCGCCTCGCCGACGCCATCGACCTGCAAACCCAGTGCAAGCAGGCGCATTGGAACGTGAAGGGACCTGACTTCATCTCTCTGCACGAGCTCTTCGACAAGGTGAACGCCGACGTCGAGGCATACGTGGACCTGATCGCCGAGCGCGCGGTTCAGCTCGGCGGCGTCGCCGACGGCACCGCTCGATCGGTCGCGAAGCGCTCGTCGCTGAGCGAGTACGCCGCCAAGGGAGGCAAAGGCCACGACCATGTGGACGCGCTCTCATCGGCCCTTGCGGCCTTTGGCAGCCTCGTGAGGAAGGCCATAGGCAAGAGCAGCGAACTCGAGGATGCCGACACGACCGACATCTTCACCGAGATCTCGCGCGGTACAGACAAGTGGCTTTGGTTCATCGAAGCGCATCTCCAGGCGGAACGATAACCAAGGTCGAGGGCAGCATGGCTTCACCTACGCTAACGCCGACACTGCGACGCCAAATGCACGCCTATTGGCGCGCGGCCAACTATCTGTCGGTGGGGCAAATATTCCTCTTCGACAATCCGCTGCTCGAGCGACCACTCGAGCTCGCGGACGTGAAGCGCATGCTGCTCGGCCACTGGGGCACCACGCCCGGCCAGAACTTCGTCTACGTGCACCTCAACCGAGTGATCACGAAGTACGATCTCGACATGATCTACGTCTCCGGGCCGGGCCACGGTGGCCCCGCGGTCGTCGCGAATACCTACCTCGAGGGTACCTACAGCGAGGTCTATCCCGACATCAGCCGGGACGCTGCCGGGCTGCGCAAGCTCTTCCTCCAGTTCTCGTTTCCCGGCGGCATCCCGAGCCATGCCTCGCCCGAGTGCCCGGGATCGATCCACGAGGGCGGCGAGCTCGGCTATTCGCTCAGCCATGCGTTCGGTGCGGTGTTCGATAATCCCGATCTCGTCGTCGCCTGCGTCGTGGGCGACGGCGAGGCGGAGACGGGCCCGCTGGCGACCAGCTGGCACGCCAATAAGTTCGTCGACCCGGCCAGCGACGGCGCGGTGCTACCGATTCTCCATCTCAATGGCTACAAGATCGCCAACCCGACGCTGCTCGCCCGCATCACGCGCGAGGAGCTGGAACAACTGCTGCGCGGCTACGGCTGGACGCCCTACTTCGTCGAGGGCCACGAGCCGGACGCGATGCACGAAGCGATGGCCACGACCCTCGATACGGCCATCGAACGCATCCGCGAGATCCAGCACGCCGCGCGCGTTGGCGGCGACCTCACGCGGCCGCGCTGGCCAATGATTGTGCTGGTCTCGCCCAAGGGGTGGACCGGCCCGAAGGTGGTCGATGGCCTCGAGGTCGAGGGCAGCTTTCGCGCGCATCAGGTGCCGCTGCACCCGCGTGAAAACCCCGCGCATCTGGCGCTCCTCGAAACGTGGCTGAAGAGCTACCGGCCCGAGGAGCTATTCGACGCGCAAGGCCGCCTGAACGCCGACATCGCCGCGCTGGCGCCGACGGGACGCCGCCGCATGGGCGCCAACCCACACGCCAATGGCGGCATGCTATTGCGCGATCTGCGCATGCCTGATTTTCGCGACTACGCCTGCGAGGTCCCGTCACCGGGCGTGCGCGGAATCGGCGACACCCATGTGCTCGGGCCCTTCTTACGCGACGTGGCAATGCTCAACGACGAGCAGCGGAACTTTCGTGTGTTCGGTCCCGACGAGACGATCTCCAACGGGCTCGTGGCCCTCTTTGAGGCGACCGCGCGGCAATGGGACGCGGCGACTCAGCCCGACGATGTGTTCCTTGCGCCCAGCGGCCGCGTGGTCGATTCAATGCTGAGCGAGCACCAGTGCGAGGGCTGGCTCGAAGGCTATCTGCTGACCGGGCGGCACGGCGTCTTCAATTGCTACGAGGCGTTCATCCACATCATCGACTCGATGTTCAACCAGCACGCGAAGTGGCTGAAGGTCACGGCGGGCCTGCCGTGGCGACACAAGATCGCATCGCTGAACTACCTCCTGTCCTCGCATGTGTGGCGCCAGGACCACAACGGCTTCACGCATCAAGATCCCGGCTTCATCGACCACGTCGTGAACAAGAAGGCCGAGGTCGTGCGGGTGTACTTCCCACCCGACGCCAACTGCCTGTTGTCGGTGATGGACCACTGCTTGCGGAGCCGCCACTACGTCAATGTCGTCGTCGCGGGCAAGCACCCGGCGCCTCAGTGGCTCGCGATGGATGCCGCTGCGAAGCACTGCGCGGCGGGGATCGGCATCTGGCAGTGGGCCAGCAACGACCAGGGTGGCGAGCCTGACGTCGTCATGGCGTGCTGCGGCGATGTGCCCACGCTGGAGACGCTGGCCGCGGTCTCGATCCTGCGCGCTCAGCTGCCAGAATTGAAAATTCGCGTCGTCAATGTCGTCGATTTGATGAAATTGCAGCCGCCGTCAGAGCACCCGCACGGCCTCCCGGACGAGGACTTCGACGCGCTGTTCACACGCGACCGACCGGTAATCTTCGCCTTCCACGGCTACCCCTGGCTGATTCATCGGCTGAGCTATCGCCGCGCCAACCACGCCAATCTGCATGTGCGTGGCTACAAAGAGGAGGGCACCATCACAACCCCGTTCGACATGACGGTGCTCAATGATCTGGACCGCTTTCACCTCGTAATGGACGTGGTCGATCGCCTGCCGCAGACCGGCGCCGAGGGCGCGCATCTGAAGCAGCAGCTCGCGACCAAGCTGGTCGAACACCGGCGCTACATCGACGCCAACGGCGAAGACATGCCGGAGATCCGGGCTTGGCAGTGGGACGCGAGCTGAGCTCGGGCGAACGAGTCGATCAGGCGGATTCCCGGGGAGCTCAGCGGAGGCCGGCCGGCCACACCGACGGAAGGCTCTCGCCGGGGTGCTGCACGCTCAGGAACAACGTCCGCTCGTCGGGCGTGAAGGCCGGGCCGGTGGCCTCGGAATCGGACGGTACGACCGCAACCCGAAAGGCCTCGCCGCGGGTCGTCGAGCCTGGCTCGAGGTCGAGATAATACAAGGCGTCGCCGGCGGCGTTGACACCTGGATTGCCGTCGGTCGCAAACCACACGCCACCCATCTGGTCGACCATCAGGTTGTCCGGGTTGGCGGCGGCGAACAGCGGGTCGCTCGTCGCGGCGTGGCGACCGTGCCACACCTCGACATAGCTGAACGCGAGCGAGCTCCCGGGGTTGCCCGACTCCTCGAACGCCCACACGCGCCCGACGTCATCGCCGCGCACCGGCGAGAGGAACCCGTGACTGGCTTCGGGGTAGCGCACGCCGCTTCCATCGAGCGCGACCCGCGTCGTGTGCTTTGTCAGGGCGACATAGAGTCGCGCGCGGCCGGTCGCGTCAGCCGGGTTCCACGCGACGTCTTCGGGCCGATTGAGCTCGCTCACGCCGATCTTGTTGCAGGCCGAGTGCAGCGCGCCGCGCAGCGCATCGTCATCCGGGAAGCCGCCGAGCGAGTTCCAGGTGAGGCTCGTCAGGGCGGCGCCGACAGTCGTGCCGGGGCCGAGCGCTGGCGCGTTGGGGGCGATGTCCTCGCTCGTCACCGACAGCTCGACCCAGCGTCCCATCCCGGGCGAGGCGTCGCGTGGCGCGAGCCCGGTCGCGGTGAGGGTCGCGCCGGTGCGGTAGTCGAGGTCGGGCAGGTGCGCGACGTAGAGGCGGCCCGCCAATAGCAGGGCACGCGCCGCCTGGCGGTCCATGTCGGCGCTGTAGCCGCCGTCGCTCACCCACTTGTAGAGGCGCCCACCCGTGCGGTCGTCGCCCGCGTAGAGCACCAGCGGCTCGCCGTCGGGCAGCAGGCCGGCCCTGGTCGTCACGAACGTGACGCTTTCGAAGCGTGCATGCCCGAGGAATCCCCACTTGGCGTGGCCGCGGCCGGTCGCGTCAGCATACGTCTCGCTGGCCGGGCGGGTGGGATCGACCTCGCTCAGGTAGCCCCAGAGATCCCGATCATGGCGGGTCGCGCTGGTCGTGCTGCGGCCAAAGGCGCTGCTGGTCGAAGACGTGCGCGGGATGCTGACCAGCTGGCCCGCGTTCATGCCCTGGCCTGGCAGGAAGCGGCTGTCGCTGCTCCACCACGGCTCGCTGTCACCCCACAGGTCTTGCACGTTCTCTTCGCCGAGCACGACCGTACCCCACGGCGTGCGCGTGCCTGCGCAGTTCGCGGCCGTGCCGACGCTGACATCGGCCGGCAGCGCCTGGCCCGCGTCGTCATGATCGAAGCGCGCCGCGTCGAAGCCGATGCGCCGGAAGCGGGTGCCGCTCGTGGCGTCGAAGCGACGGGGTGTGGCCCCCGTATCGGCCATCCAGGCGAGGCTGGCGGGGTCGAACACGATGCGCAACCAGCTACCGCCGAGCTGTTGCTTGTGTGCGCGGATCGCCGTCTCCACCGCGCCCGTAGTCCAGGCCGCGGCGTTGGTCGTGTCGAACGCATAGGTGCCAAGCGCCGCTTGCAGCCCGGCGAGCGCGCGTTGTTGCCCGCTCGGTGCGCGACCGACCGCGGGCGAGGTGCCGCTCAACGCCTCGTGCGACACCCATAGCCAGCCGGCGCTGCTGCTGCCTGCGAAGAGGCCCGACATGCCGTCCGGCAGCGCGCCGTCGCTGTCCCAGCCATCGCCGAAGAACGCGACGAAGTCGGCGTTGCTGCCAAGGCGCGGCGAGCTCGCGTTGTTGGTCGCATCGAGCGGGTCGAGCCAGGCGCTGACAAGGCTCGGATGCAGGCCGTACATCGCGCGCAGGCCCGACGTCTGGCCCGGGGCCAGCGGGAACGCGAAGCCGTTGCCTGCTTGAAAGGTGGCAACCTGGCTGCGAACGAAGTCCGGGATCGTGTGCTCGACTGTGCGCGCGGGGTCGAGCGCCAGCGCGACCACACCCGAGCGCGGCACCCCGTCGAGGTAGGTCGTCGTATTGACCGGAGCGGTCGGCCCCTGCGGACCTTGTGCGCCTTGGTTTCCTTGTGCGCCTGCCACCCCCTGGACACCTTGCAGGCCCTGGAACCCGCGCACACCCGCGGGCCCGGTTGGGCCTTCCGGACCCCCTGGACCCGCTGGACCTTCGGGCCCGATCCCCCCGGTGATGCCGGGCGTTCCAGGCAAACCCTCGGGTCCCTGCGGCCCGACGGGCCCGGCTGGGCCAATCGCACCGGGCGGCCCCGTCGGGCCGGTTGCAGCGCCGGCTGGCCCCTGTGGGCCTGGCGCGCCCGCCGGCCCGGTCGCGCCCGCCGGGCCCAGCGCGCCATTCTCTCCCGCAATGCCCGGCAGCCCATTGCTGCCCGCGGGCCCTGGCGGGCCTTCGAGTCCCGCATCGCCCTGGAGCCCCGCTGGACCGACCAGCCCCTGCGCACCTCGAGGCCCTTCCAGACCCGAGATGCCTTGCACACCCCGCGGCCCAGCCGGCCCAACGTCACCCGCCAGCCCCTGCGCACCCGAGTCCCCCTTCGGACCTTGCGCGCCGCTCTCGCCTTGCGGGCCTTGCGCGCCGCTCTCGCCCTGCGGGCCTGACGCGCCGCTCTCGCCCTGTGGGCCTGGCGCGCCGCTCTCGCCCTGCGGGCCGGGCGCGCCCTCGTCACCTTTGGGGCCGGCCTCTCCACTTGGCCCCGCCGCGCCCGACTCACCGCCAGGGCCCGGTTCACCCGGCGCCCCTACTGGCCCGCTCGACCCGTCAGCACCTCGCGTGCCATCGACGCCCGCCGGACCTGGCACCCCCTGTTCACCCGCCGGGCCGGTGGGGCCAGGCTCCCCGCAGCCCAGCCCCAGAACGACCGCCAATGGTGCGATGAGCCAGCACCGCTCGTCCCACGCTCGATCGATTCTCGTCGCGCCCATGTCCCGCCCCGTGCCTCGCGCGTCGCCGGTTCCATGGCGAACCCGGCAGCGAAAGCGCATCCAAGGATACTCCCAAACGACCCCGCGACCGCCATGGTTCCGTGCGCTCATGCCAGGACCGTGAAGTCTTGATTCCACACGCGCTATCTGCGCCCTCCCGTGCCACTGTGCCCGCTCTGACCAACGCTGCCCCAGCCCGTTCCGCCCGCGCTCGAGTGGCGATCCTCCTCATGCTCGTCGGCTCCAGAGTAGGTGGACTGTGCCCTCCAAAGTAGCCATCCGGTTCGCGGTAGGGGCGACAACGCTCGTCGCGCTAACCATCCTCGAGCGCCGCTTCCCGTTGCGACGACAGCGACATCGCGCGAATCGGCGCCTGGTCGTCAACCTCGCGGTGGGAACGGTCGCGTTCGCCTGTGTCGCGGTTGTGTACGGCGTCGTGGTGCTGGCCGCTGTTGACTGGTCGGCCGATCACGGGACCGGGCTCGTGCGGTGGCTTGCGCTCCCGGACTGGGTGGCCGCGCCGGTGACCCTGGTATTGCTCGATTACACGCTCTGGATTTGGCACTGGCTCAACCATCGCGTGGCTCTCCTGTGGCGATTTCACGCGGCGCACCACGCGGATCTCGACATGGACGCCTCGACGGCGCTGCGCTTCCATCCGGGCGAGCTGCTGCTCTCGCTACCGTTTCGCGCCGTGCAGGTCGTCCTGATCGGGGCGACGTTGTGGCCATTGTTCGTCTGGGAGGGGCTGGTCCTGGTGCTCACGCAGTTCCATCACAGCAACCTGCGGATAAGTGAGCGCGCCGACAGGCTGCTATCGCAGGTGATCATCACGCCGCGTCTCCACGGGATCCATCACTCGCGACGGCCCGCGGAGCTGCACGCGAACTTCGGCACGTTGCTGTCGCTCTGGGATTGGCTCCACCGCGTGCGAGTCACCAACGTTACTCAGGATTCGCTCGACATCGGGCTACCGCGTCAGGCCGATCCGCACGCGCTCGGCGTTGCCGAGTCGCTGCTGCGGCCGTTTCATCGCAGTGCTCCACCGCGCGCCTGAGCGCCCGTCGCCGCCAGTGTGTCAGCGGATGAGGGCGCTCCGACCAGGGCATCTCGCAAGAACAAGGCGGCCGCGCGCAAGCACGCTTCACACGCGTGAGTGGAAGGCCATCGCGATCGCGCCCTTCGCGCCTTGGTGTCATGCACATGGACTTCTGCGCTACCTCGACGCGCCGTCCCTCAGGATGGTGCCAGGGGCGTTTGGGCGCTGCCTAGCAGGAGCACAAGCAACGAGCCGCGCTACCAGGACCTGGCGAGGCGACTCAGGCGTTGTCGTCGGGCGTCGCAGTCGCGGGCTTCGTCGCAGCGGGCTTTTTCCCGAGCAGCTTGGCGACCTGCTCGAGCGTCTTCACGTCGAACCGCGCATTCTTCTTCGTCAGGACACCGAGGATCTCGGCTACCAATTCATCGGATCTCTGGGACATCGTCTCTCCATGCCGCGCGTCGTGCGCGGTGACGCTATGTAGCGCATGTCGGCCGCGCTCGCAGCTCGCAATCTCCTCATGTCAATTCGGTAACGGCAGCCGTAGGCGATACGGCGCATTCGCCGACGACAGCACAGTGTGCTTTCGCTCGCCGAGCCAAGGCGTCACCAACTGGCATCGGGCCATGCCGGGATGGAGCAGTGATTGCCTCACGATTGACTCAGTCCCCGTTCGAGCCCACCTCGAACGAGTCGGTCGAACACCACGCGACGACGAGGGGAACGAATGCTCTGGGTCATCGTACTGGCTGGAGGGTCTGGCGTGCGCCTTGCGGACACGGCGCGGCGTAAGTACGGCTATGCGCGCCCGAAGCAGTTCTGCGACTTCGACGGCCATGGCACCTTGCTCGCGCAGACGCTCGCGCGTGCCCGGGAGGTAGCTCCCGATCCGCAGATCGTCGTCGTCACCATGCGCGCACACCGCAGTGAGGCGGACGAGACGCTGGCCGCCTATCCCGAGGTCCAGCGCATCGAGCTGCCCGTCAACCGCGATACGACATCGGGCATCGCCATGCCGCTCCGCTTCGTGATCGACCACGACCCCAATGCCGAGGTCGTCATCATGCCCTCCGATCACGCCATCTCGAATCGCGCGGTGTTCACGCGCGCGATCCTCGACGGCCTCGCGGTCGTGCGTCGTTCGCCAGCTGAGATGGTCGTACTCGGCGCCGCGCCGAGCGGCTTTGACGACGGCGTCGGCTGGCTCGTGCCGGGGCCGCAGCCCGCGTCCGGTCGCTGGCCGGGCGTCGCGCGCTTTCGCGAGAAGCCGGACGCGCGAGAGGCGGCGACCCTCGCGTCGCTGGGCGCCCGCGTAAACACGTTCGTCTTGACCGCGCGCGCGAAGGTCATCGCTGACGCCATCGCCGAGTATTGCCCGGACACGTGGCGCTCAACCGCTTCGCCTACCTGCCTCGACGCCGCCTTCGTCGACCTGCCGGTCTCGAGCTTCTCACGCGACGTGCTCGAGCGGTGCGCGCATCGCCTGACGCTCGTGACCTTGCCCGCGGCCGCGGGATGGAGCGACATCGGCACACCCGAACGCCTCGCGCGAGCCATTCAAGGCGCCGCGACATGACCTGATGGGTTCGCGGGATTGCCGTACAAGCATGGCCTGCGCTGTCGTCGGGCCTACCTTGGTCTGCCACCCTGACCTGCCGAGCTGGCAGTTCCACGCAACCAGAGAGCCCCATGCCCGACACCATTTCCGACAAGCCCGACATCGTCGAGCGCCTGCTGCCCGTGATCATCAGCTACGGCTTGAAGCTCATCGGTGTCGTCGTGTTGTTCATCGTCGGGCGTTGGATCGCACGTCGCATCCAGCACGCCGTGCTCGACCGAAGCACCCACAAAGGCTTCGACCCGACGCTGGGTCGCTTCTTCTCGAGCCTCGTCGGCACGGCCATCGTGGTGCTCACGCTCGTCGCATGCCTCAGCATCTTCGGCGTCGAGACCGCGAGCCTCGCGGCGGTGCTCGGCGGTGCCGCGCTGGCCATCGGGCTTGCGTTCCAAGGCAGCCTATCGAACTTCGCCGCTGGCATCATGCTCGTCATCTTTCGGCCCTTCAAAGTCGGTGACCTCGTCACCCTTGCCGACGTCACTGGCCACGTCTTCGAGATGGGCCTCTTCTCCACGCACATCGACACCAGCGACAATCGTCGCGTCATCGTCCCCAACAGCAACATCTTCGGCTCGACCATCGTCAACCTCAGCCACCACCCGAAGCGCCGCGTGGACGTGCCGGTCGGAACCGACTACGGCGCCGATCTCGAAGTGGTGCGCGCTGTGCTCGCGGCCGCGATACAAGACATCCCGGGCGGCCTTGCCGAGCCCGTCCCCGCCGTGTTCCTGAAGGACCTCGGGGCATCGTCGGTCGACTGGGAGGTGCGCGTGTGGTGCAACACCCCCGATTATTGGAGCGTGCGCCAACAATGTGTGGTTGCCGTCAAGCGCGCGCTGGATGGCGCCCACATCGGCATCCCGGTCCCGCAGATGGACGTGCACCTCGATACCAGCGAGCGCAAGGCCGCCTGAGTAGCTGACCGAGTGACACGTGAGCACGCGACTGACAAACGCGCCGCGTTCGCCTGGCTCCGAACAATGCGCGGGGTCGGCGTCGAGGCGCGGATGCCAGCGCAGTGACACGGCGAAGTCGGGCGGGCGAACGGCAGCGCGAAGCCCGCTCGGTCCCGTCAAGCGAGGGCTATCTGCGGCCTCCGCTCGACGGGCTTCGGTGCGGGCTTGGGCGGCTTGGGCGCGGTCGCCTTCATGGCTTCGTACTCTTCGGCCATCTCGGCGCGGCGCGCGGTCGGGATGACGTCGCGCGCATACCCGAACAGCTCGTTTTCCTCCTCTTTGATGTGGTGCGTGACGCCCTCTTTGAGGACCATCAGCCACGCCTTCCACATCTCGTCGCTGGGATCGAGTCCATTGAGCTTCGCCATGCAGCCGACGGCCGACTCGTGCTCGGCGTAGGCCTCGCAGGTGAGTTCCTTTCCTGCCTTCTCGGCGCCGGCCTTCACGGCCGGGTAGAGGACCTTTTCCTCGAACTCCATGTGCACGAGCAGCTCACTCTCGATCTTTGCGAGCACCTCGACGCGCGTCTTCGTCGCCGCGGTCGTGGTCGTCTCCAGCTGCTCGAATAGGCTCTTGACCTTCTTGTGATCGTCTTTCAGGACCGTGAGGATATCCATTTCAATTCCTGTTGCGTTGGTCGTTGTTCTTGTCTGGCGTCAATGCTTGGCTGCTCTCGCGCCACGGCTTCGGCTGCTCGGCTAATTCCGGGCGTTCACACCCGGCTCCCCGCATTTCAAGATCCGATCCGGCCGGAGTTGACGCAGTTTCGCGCCTCGTGCCAACGATGCGTGAGGCATTTCGGGACTGCCACGCCGGTGATTGGGCAAATTGCCGTGGTTGTAGTAGTCGATACCTACGCCTTGCTCTGTAATTCGCCGAGCAGACGCCGTGGCGAGGCGAGAGCAACCAGAAGTATCGCGATAGGCACTTGGCAGCTCAGGCGCCTGCGCACGTGTCGCGGACACAACCGCGCAGCCAACGATGCGCGGGGTCGGCGTCGAGGCGCGGGTGCCAAAGCAGTGACACGGCGAAGTCAGGTGTGGCGAACGGCAGCGCGAAGGTGTGTAGGTCGAAGCGGAGACCCACGGTGTGTTTGTCAGGGACACTTGCGATGAGGTCGGTGGCGCGGGCGAGGCTGATGGCCGTCGCGAAGCCGGAGACGATGGTCGCGATGTGGCGCGCGCGTCCGAGTGCCTCCAGCGCGTCGTCGATGGGACCTTTGTCGCTGCCGCGGCGCGCGTCGACGTGTGGGTTCGAGGTGTAGCGCGCGAGCGTGACGCGCACCAGGCTGAGCGGGTGACCCGCGCGGACGACGCCAACGAGGCGATCGCGGAACAAGGCATGGGCACGCACTTCCGGTCCGGTGGTCTTGTCGACGACGCCGGTCTCGAGGTCGATGGCACCTTCGCGTAGTGGCGCGCTGTCCTTGTCGGGCTTCTGGAGGAAGCGCAGCCGCACGCGCGGGGCTTCAGTGGCGACGCGCGCGATGAGGTCGGGACCGAAGGTCTCGGCGAACCCTTCGCTGGTGCGAAGCGTGAACGTGCGCTCGAGCGTGCTCGGATCGATCGCGTGCGTCGGACGCAGCACGGTCTCCGCGTCGCGTACGAGCGGGCTCACCTGGTCGCGCAGCTCGAGCGCGCGCGGTGTCGGCATGAGGCTGCGTCCGGCGCGCACCAGCAGCGGGTCGCCGGTCGCCTCGCGCAGGCGCGCCAGCGTCCGGCTCATCGCTGATGCGCTCAGGCGCATGCGCCGCGCAGCCCTGGCGACGCTCATCTCGTCGAGCAGCACGTCCAGCGCTAGCAGCAGGTTCAGATCGGGGGTCGACATGCGCCCCATCATAGGGCGTCGAGACCAGGCGTCAAACGCACGGATAAAGTGCGGCCGCTGCGCCTTCCGCCATGTCTCGATGATCGCCATGCTCCTCGTGATCTCGTGTCCGACCAAAAAAAATGGGAGCTGTACGATGAGCTATCCGACGCAATCGACTAGATGGATATTGGCCACCCTGGCGCTCGCCACGCTATTGCCATCGCTCGGCTCCAGCATCGCCAATATCGCGCTGCCGACGCTGGCGGCGAGCTTCGCGACGACGTTCGACGCGGTGCAATGGGTGGTGCTCGCCTATCTCATCGCGATGACGGTCGCGATGGTCTTCGCTGGGCGGCTCGGTGACAGAGTCGGACGCCGCCGCCTGTTCGTCGTCGGGCTCGCCATGCTCACGGCGGCATCGCTGGTCGGTAGCGTGGCGCCTTCTCTTGGGCTGGTGATTGCTGCCCGCGCGGTGCAAGGCATTGGCGCTGCGGTCGTCGTTGCGCTGGCGCTCGCCTTCATCGGCGACACCGTGCCCAGGGACGGGACCGGGCGCGCGATGGGCCTTCTCGGAACGATGTCGGCGCTCGGCACGGCGCTCGGTCCGTCGCTTGGCGGCCTGCTGGTCGAGGCGTTCGGGTGGCGCAGCATCTTCCTCGTCAATGTGCCGCTCGGGCTCATCGCGCTGGCGCTGGCGCGCGGCTTCCTGCCAGTCGACCGTTCGAGCGCGAGGGGGACGAGTGAGCTGATCGACCATGTCCGTGCGCTGCTCGCGCCGTTCCGCGATCGGCGACTACGGGTCAACCTCGGCGCGAACGTGCTGGTGTCGGTGGTGTTGATGGCGACGCTGGTCGTTGGTCCGTTCTACCTCTCACATGGGCTGGGGCTCGACCCGGCGGCCGTCGGCGGAGTGATGTCGATAGGACCGATCGCGGCGGCACTGCTCGGCGTGCCCGCGGGCCGGCTGGTCGACCGCATCGGCGCGCGCCGCATGATCCTCGTCGGCCTCGCGGGCATCGCCGTGGGCGCTGCGTTTCTGGCGTTGCTCCCCGAGGCGTTGGGCGTGCCGGGCTACGTCCTGCCCCTCGTCGTCATCACCGCGAGCTACGCGGTCTTCCAGGCAGCGAACAATGTGGCGGTCATGGGCGAGGTGGCTCGCGAGCGGCGCGGCGTGGTGTCGGGCGCGCTGAACCTGTCGCGCAACATCGGGCTCATCGGCGGTACCTCGCTCATGGGGGTGGTCTTCGTCGCGGCCGGCGTGCACGTCACCTTCGCGCTCGGCGGCGGATTGATGGTGATAGCGTTGCTGGTCGTGCTCGCCAACGATTGGCGTGCAGGTGGCGCGTGCTTACGCTCGCCGCGTTCGTGACGAGGTTGTGTCGTCGCATCAGGAGCGCTCATGTCCCGTGTGTTGGTTACCGCAGCCCTTGGCAATGTCGGACGCGAGGTGGTGCGTGAATGCGCGCAACGGGGGCTGACCGTTCGGGCGGCGGGGCTCCGGGTGGCCGAGCTCGAGGCGCGCTTTCCTACGTTCGAGGCGGTGCGCTTCGATTTTCTCGATCGCGCAACGTGGGCCGCTGCCCTCGCGGGATGCAACGCGGTCTTCTTGCTGCGGCCACCACCTATTGGTGACATGGACGCGACGCTCAACCCGTTTATCGACGCCGCCTACGCTGCGGGCGTTGAGCACATCGTGTTTCTCTCGGTCGCCGGCGCGGACAAGATGAAGTGGGTTCCACACCGGAAGGTCGAGCTGCATCTCGAGTCGACTGGCCAGGCCTGGACCGTGCTGCGGCCGGGTTTTTTCGCGCAGAATCTCCAGGACGCGTACCGACGCGACATCGTCGAAGACGGGCGCCTCTATGTCCCCGCGGCGAAGGGTAAGGTGGCGTTCCTCGACGTGCGCGACGCAGCCGAGGTCGCGGCGCTGATCTTCGAGAGCCCGAGCGCCTTTCGACAGAAGGCGCTCACCTTGACGGGGCCCGAGGCCCTCTCGTTCGATCGCGTGGCGGGCCTGCTCTCGGCCACCCTCGGCAGGACGATTCGCTACGAGCCGGCGAGCGTGCTCGGCTACGTCTGGCACTTGCGCACGAGACGCAAGCTGTCGTGGATGCAGGCGATGGTGCAGACGGTCTTGCACGTCGGCCTGCGTCGCGGTGACGCGGAGCGGGTCGAGCCGACCGTCGCTCAGCTGCTTGGGCGACCGCCACGCTCCCTGGCGGACTACATCACCCGAGAAGCCGATGTCTGGCAGCCGTGACGCGGCGTGACGATGTCACAGTCTCGCGGTCGACCGAGCGAGTAGTGCCAGGTGCAGCGCCGCCAACTCACAGCTTCTTCCACGAGGTCGGGCTGTCGACGTCTTTGGCGATTGTCGGCTTGCCCTGGGCTTCGTACTTGGTGCTGCCGGTGGCAGTCTCGACCTTCTGATAGACCTCTTCGACCTTGCCGGCCCAGTCGGACAGGTCGATGTCCTGCACGATGCCGAACATGTCGATGAGGCCGCGCAGCTCGAACAACGGCGCCTCTTTGCCGGTGCGCTCGTACTTTACGTCGTCCTTGTCGTTGCTCTTGGCGTCGACCTTTTCGTCGACCTTTTCGTCGACCTTCTGCTCGTCGCCCCTCTCGATGTTGGGTGCGAGCTGCTCGCCGACGTCGCTGCCGAGCTTGTCGAAGTCGCTGTCGCTCTCCTCGCCGACCTCCAACTCGCTGTCGTCTTCATGGAGGTCGCGCGGAACCTCACGGACCTCGGCGTCGGTCGCGTCGCCGTAGGCGCCCATGCCTTCCATACGCTTGTCGTTCGACTTACCGAGCTTGTCCTGGGTGTTCATGTTCTCGAGCCAGTCCTCGCGACTGACTGTGCTCTTGTACATCGTCCCTTCGTCGTCGCCGGGCAGGTGCTCCATCTCGGCCAGGACCATGTTCAGCACCGGCTCGCGCTTGGTGTCCTTGAGCTTGCGGTCCTTCATGATGGGCTTGGCCGGCTCGCCGATCTCGCCCTGCACCTTCGGCTTCTTCTGCTTCTTGAACTTGCCGGTCGCATTCTTGCCGATCGACGGGAACATGCGCATCGCGATGGTCATCACGAGGTCCGCCCACTTGGACATGTTGCCCTTCTTGCCGAAGAAGGCGTGCTCCGGCATCAGGCTGAACATCTTGTTGAACGATGTGCGCGCCATTACGCGGAACGCCGACTTCGGGTAGTGCAGCGCCTGCTGGCCCGAGCCCTGCGAGATGTAGTCGAGGCACAACATCACCAGGCCCTCGAGCTCCTGACTCGGCGCCTGCTTGTTCAGGTATTTCTTCTGCAGCTTCTTGTCGGCGAGGTGGCCGCGCACGCCGTTGACGTAGCCCTCGTACGAGGTGCCCTCGCCTTGTCCGTAGAGGCCGGCGAGCTTGTCGAGGGCGATGGCGGGCGACGCCTAACTTGCCCTTCTGGCCATGCGGCGTGACCAGCACATTGTCCTCGCCGCCGCCGTATTTCGAGGCTTTGTGGGTCTTGTTCTTGCCGAACATCTTCTGCATGACGCTCTGCGCGGCGCCGACCGAGGCCTTCGCCTCGCCCTTGGTCGTGAACGGCTTGGTCACGCACTCGATGGCGGAGCGCGCGCCCGCGTCCTCGCCTTCGATCTTCCAGCCCGCGCCCGTCACGACCTTCTCGCCCTTGTCGAGGCGCGTCTTCTCGTCGTCGTCGTGGGTTGTGCCCCACTCGCCGAACTCGAACTCGAAGCCGATGGCGCGCTGGATGGGTCCGCCGGAGGACTTGCCGCCGCCGCCAATGCCGGCCGACAGGCATTGTGCGGCGCGGTCGCCGGCGCGGTCGGCCTCGGCCTCGAGGCTGCGGTCGGCATTGATCGGCGCGCCGCCTTCTTTGGCTTGCGATAAGGCGACGCGGCCTGCCCGCTGCTGCACGACGTGCGCGAGCTCGTGGCCGATGAGCGACTGGCCGCCGGTCGATGACGGGTCATATTGGCCGGGCGCGAAGTGGAGATCGGACCCCTGAGCATACGCGCGTGCGCCGAGCGAGGCAGCCTGGCCACCCTGGTGGACGCGCACGTCGCTGAAGTCGGCGCCGAACGACGCCTCCATCTTGCGCTGCAGCGGCGCCGCCAGTGGGCTGCCGCCACCGCCCGAGCCGAGCGTCGCGGGGTCGACGTTGCGGGCCGGGTCGCGGCCCTTACACTGCAGCGCCGGGACGTTGTTCGCGTAGCGCTCCTTGGCCTGAATCGGCATCAGCATCGCGGCCTGCTCGTCGAACCCCCTTCCCTGAAGCGCCTTCTTCATCCCGTTCGAGTTCGTCGACTTCTCGCTCGACGACGACTGCGGACGAGCGGGCTGGCTCTGTCGTTCTTGGGACGCTTGCATGGGGTTCCTCGTGCTGGGCTGAGCCGGCGTCGAACGTCGCCGCCAGGCCCTTCACGACAGGACCGCGCACGACCCGCCACGCAATCGCAGAGGTGGCGATTATTCGGTGGCGCCGGAGGCGAGCACGAAGTCGCGGCCATCGTCCGTGGTGAGCGTCCAGGTCCAAGAGTCATAGCCCCCCATGCCAATATTCTGCCGCGTGTATGAGCGCCGCAACGTTGCGCCAAACAACTCGAAGAGCCGCAGCTCTTCACCGCTGTCGCCAGTGTAGGTCTTGGTGGTCTGACTCGAAAAGTCGATCATCTGCACCTCGCCCCCAAGCGTCAGCGCGAGCCACGCGACGAGCACGGTGTCGCTCCCTTCGGGGGAGTCGTCGCAGCCTTGTTCGGAGGAGGTCGTCCTGGTGTGGCTCTCGAAGCGCAGCAGCGTCGCCCCGTCGGCGCGCTTCGCGCTCGCGAGCCTGGACGTGAAGTGGCCGTCGCAAAACCCCGGGTCGTTGCTCTCGATCCCGACGACCGCGAGAGGATCCGCGTCGGGCGCGTTGGCGAGCGACAATAACAGCGACGACGACGTGAACACCGCGTTGACGGGGCCAGCGAAGCCGGGCAGATCGAAGCGCTGCGTCTGCTCGACCGGTTGCGCGACGACGTTGTCCAATTCGCCGCCAGGGTTGGGCATCAGGTAGCTCGATTCGGCCAGCAAGAGCGGCTTCAAGGCTGTCGGCGGGTCGCGCTCGAAGGCATCGGCTGCGATGAGCTGACCCTCGATGAAGCGCACGATGCTGGCGCTCGAAGGGCCGAACGAGATGGCGACCCCGGGCGCGCCTTCGAACAGCACCGTGACCTCATCGTAGGCCGGAATGTAGGGCTTCCAGGCGGAGGCGGGCGGCAGCCGCGTGAGCTCGATGCCGCTGGCGCGATGGACGATGCCGCCAGCAACGATCTGGCCGACCGGCACGTCGAGCGCCAGCGCCTCGCGCAGGCCACTCAGGCCGCGCTCGCGATGCGCGTTATTGGTCCCGGTTGATGCACAGGCGGTGAGGAGGAAGCAGAAGAGGAAGTGGCTGCGCATCATTCGTCGCTCGCGAGGACGCGGGTTGCGCCATTGGGGGTCTGGAGCCGCCACTCCCATGTGGAGCCGCGCGATGGCCCTTCGCGGCCGCTGGTGAGCGACATCGTGTGCACGAACTCGAGCTGGCCTTGCGGCAGGTCGACGATGCACGAGAACGTGGCGTCATTGTCGCCGTAGATCGGCGGGGTGTCCGACTGCTCGACGATGCGGGCCTTGCGCTGCGGCGCGAGCTCGATCCAGAGCTCGCCGGTGTGCTCGGAGCCAAATCCGTCGTCATCGCCGAGGTGGCAGGTGCCGTCTTCGGTGCCGGCCGTGGTGCCGATTGTGTAGTCCACGTAGAAGTATTGAACGCCATTGTTGGTGAGGCCGCCCTCGATCGCCGCGCTGAACGCGCAGCGCGTGCCGACCGGGAATTGAAAGTCGAGGACATCGTCGCCGTCGTGCACCTCGACGCCGTCTTGTCCGAGCACGACGCGCACCGGAGCGGGTCGCCCCGGGACGATGACCGCGACCTCGCGCGCCGTGGCCTTGGTGCTGTCGAGTTCCGCGAGCTTGGTCATCGGCGGCGCTGGCTCCGTCTCGAAGACGTGGCGCGGTATGGCGCACGCGACGTCGGGGTCGAGCTGCCAGAGGTTGCCACCGGTCGGGTCGAACGTGAGGACGACACCGGGGTCGCCCTCGAACGCGATGGCCGGGGCACCGTCGCGCCGACCACAGACCTTGCCGGTCGCACCGGCGGGCAGTGGCTCGACGCGCGCAAGGCGCAGGCCGGTCTCATCGTGCACGAGCCACGATTCGTCGCCGACGCGCTCGACGTGGCCGACCACGGGACTCATCTGGAGGGCATGGCGCAGGCCGTCGAGGCCCCGCTCGCCCGCGCCCTCGGGCACGGCGGGAGCGCTCGCGCAGCCGACCAGCAGCGCGCAAGACAGGGGTAGCGAGAGGTACGACATGGTTGTCCTTCGTCTGGTGCGATATGGCTCGCGGGCCATGGCTACCACCAAATCTACCGACAAGACCAACGCCCACGACGTCATCGAGGTCCGCGGCGCGCGCGTCAACAACCTGAAGGCGGTGTCGCTCGACATCCCCAAGCGACGCCTGGTGGTCTTCACGGGCGTGTCCGGCTCAGGCAAGAGCGCGCTCATCCGCGGCTGCCTCGCCGAGCAGCATCCGCCATCGTGGTCGTCGATCAGCGCGTCACGCGCGGCTCGCGTCGCTCCAATACGGCAACGTACAGTGGTCTATTGGATCCCATTCGCAAGGCATTTGCCAAGGCGAACAAGGTCGACGCGGCGTTGTTCTCCGCCAACTCGAAGGGCGCCTGCCCGAACTGCAAAGGGCTTGGTGTCGTCTACACCGACCTCGCCTTCATGGATGCCATCGCGACCGTGTGCGAGACCTGCGACGGCAAGCGCTTCAAGTTGGAAGTCCTCGGCTATCGGCTGCGCGACAAGAATATCCACCAGGTCTTGTCACTCTCGGTGCAAGAGGCCAGCGACTGGTTCAGCGAGAAGACCGTGCGCCCGATGCTCGACGCGCTGGCCGACGTCGGCCTCGGCTACATCTCGCTCGGCCAGCGCCTCGACACGCTCTCGGGTGGCGAGCGTCAGCGCCTCGAGTTGGCCATCGACCTCGGCGCCGCGGCAGAAGGCAGCGACGTCTACGTGCTCGACGAGCCGACCACCGGCCTCCATATAGAGGATGTCGAGCACCTCCTCGGCCTGCTCGATCGGTTCGTCGACAGCGGCCGCACGATGATCGTCATCGAGCTCAACCTCGACATCATCGCGCGCGCCGCTTGGGTCATCGACCTCGGTCCGGGCGCTGGTCGCGATGGTGGCCGCATTGTCTTCGAGGGCCCGCCTGCACTGCTCGCGAAGGGCGACACGCTGACGGGCCAGCACTTGCGCAGCAAGCGAGCTCGACCTCGGGATTAGGCGCGGTCGTGCGCCGCAGTTTCTGGTCGCTCTCGCCTCGCCACCGCTTCGCCTGCTCGGCGAATTTCTGGTTGCTCTCGCCTCGCCACGGCTTCGCCTGCTCGGCGAATTTCTGGTTGCTCTCGCCTCGCCAC
>Ga0335397_10000264_pt1 | contig 63492 bp, 60 predicted proteins | sample MAT04_FD_205740 | JGI IMG/M metagenome (GOLD analysis project Ga0335397, IMG submission 205740) | Freshwater microbial communities from Lake Fryxell liftoff mats and glacier meltwater in Antarctica - MAT-04 (spades assembly) (version 2) ...
AACTTCGATGGCGGCCAATGCTGCGGGCACATTTGGCTCCTCCATGAAGCCGAAGGTCAGCACCACTTGGAAGACACCAGGCTCCACCTTGGTCACCACCGACCGGTCCTCGGCAGAAATACGCGGAGCATCACTGGTCTCGACACTGACGATGAGAGTGGTCTTGTGCAGCACCTTGTTGTGGTTCAGGTTGTTCACCAGTGCAGGTGGCGCCATACCGACGTCCTTGAACAGGAACACACCGGTGCCGTTGACCTTCTTCGTGTCCACATGACTGTCCAGCACATCGCTGATCGGCCGCTCGCCGCGCCTGATGCGCGCCGCCACCAGTTGCCGGCCGCGCCGCCAGGTGCTCATCTGCACCATCAGAAAGGCAGCGACAACGAGCGCAAACCAGCCACCATGAGGGATCTTGGGAATGTTCGCACCCAGGAACCCGAACTCGACCACCAACATCGGCGCGCACACCAGGTACGCCTTCCAGGTCGGCCAACCCCATCGATCTGTCAGCACTCTGAAGAAGATCAGTGTCGTGATGGCCATCGTCATAGTCACCGCGATGCCGTAGGCGGCGGCGAGCGCGGTTGACGATTTGAACCCGATGACCAGACCAACGCAGGCCACCATCAGCGCCCAGTTCACGAGTGGGACGTAGATCTGGCCGGAGTGCTGATGAGAAGTGTGGTCGATTCGAATGCGTGGCAGGTAGTCCAGCTGCACGGCCTGCTGGGTGAGCGAGAACACTCCCGAGATCAATGCTTGCGACGCGATGATCGTCGCCATCGTCGCCAGGATGACCAGCGGCAGCTTCAGCGCCTCGGGGCCCATCAGGAAGAAGAACTTCTGATCGACCAGCTCCGGGTTCTCCAGCAAGAACGCGCCCTGCCCCCAGTAGTTCAGCAGCAGCGCGGGCAGCACCAGCGTGTACCAACCCACTGCAACCGGGCGACGGCCGAAGTGCCCCATGTCTGCGTACAGGGCCTCGCCGCCGGTGACCACAAGAAAGATCGAGCCCAGCGACAGAAACGCCTTCGTCGACTCGTGCTGGAAGAACCGTATGGCCCAGATGGGATTGATCGATTGAACGATCTCGGGCTGATGGGCGATCCAGCGAATACCGAGAACCGCCAGCACTGTGAACCAGACGACCATGATCGGCCCGAAGACCTTGCCGACTGCACCGGTACCACGCCGTTGGACGAGGAACAACCCGATCAGGATGACGACCGCGATCGGTATCACCCAGTCCTTGAACGACTCATTGACGGACTCCATCCCTTCGACGGCGCTGAGCACGGAGATGGCGGGGGTGATGATTCCGTCGCCGTAGAGCAGCGCCGTGCCGAACACGCCGAGGGTCACCAGTGCTCCAGCCTTGACGACCTTCTGGTTCTTCTTCATCACCAGGCTGGTGAGCGCCAGGATGCCACCCTCGCCATGGTTGTCAGCACGCATCACGAAGAAGAGGTACTTGATCGAGATGATGAGGATCAGGGCCCAGAACGCAAGCGAACAGACACCAAAGACGTTGATGCGGTCGACCGCGAGAAGGTGAGTCTCTTCCGTGAACGCCTCTCTGAAGGCGTAGAGGGGGCTGGTGCCAATGTCGCCGTACACAACGCCAAGGGCACCAACCACCAGAGCACTCTTTCCCACCGCAGTCTGCTCACTCATCCGAGGCAACGTAGTCGTTGACGGCTTTCATGTGCGCCACTCAACTGCCAGAAAGCCGCCGAGCCCGGTGGGCTCGAGCAGGCTCTCCGACTCAAGAATTCGGCTCCGCATGCGCAAAGCCGCCAAATTGGGGGCCCCAGCGGCAGCTGCCCACGCTGCTCTGCCCTCCTCCACCAACTCGTCAATACCCCAGAGTTGGAGGAACTGTGACTGGGAGCGCACTGCGGCCGGCTCCGGCAACTGGTCGAGACAGACCTGGGTGGTGATGTCCTGGCGCCCGATGTCGCGTAGGTAGTGGGCACCCCGTTCGTGGCCTCGATAGGTGCGAAGCCAGTCGCGCCACGGCATGTTGGCCAGCTGCCAGCTGGTGGCCGTGCAGTAGTCGAACGCGAGCACCGTTCCGTCTGTGAGCAGTGCCCGTGCAGCACGCACCCACTCGCCCGCTGCCTGCTGAACGGGCACGCGAGCACCGTGTGGAACCGTCGTCGGCAACCACGCCCAGTCGGCTGGAGCCGCGGCCAGCACTTCGCTGGCAGTACCGTCGGCGGCGACCGCCACCATTGCCTCGCGCCAGCCACCGTCGTAGACCGCCAACCGGAACGGAAGGTTGTCGAGCAGTTCGTTGGCGATCACGACTCCGCGAAATGGCGCCGTTGGCATGGCGGCTTCGGATCTCGCGCCATCGGGATGCTTCGCCCGCTGTGCCGCTGAGATCTCGACCGCAACGTAGCGACCGGCCCACTGCGGAGCTGCGAGGAGGACGGAACGAGCAAGCGTGCCCGGTCCAGCGCCCGCCTCCACGATCGTGAAGTCGTCGGGCTCACCCGATCGAACGAACTCAGCCTGTATCCAGTTGGCGAGGACTGCGCCGAACAGTGGGCCAACTTCCGGTGATGTGATGAAGTCGCCGCGGCGACCGGCTTCACCGCCAACCGTGTAGAAGCCATGCTCGCCGTAGAGCGCAGCAGACATGAACTCATCGAAGCCCACCGGCTGGCCCCCGACATCAGGGAACGAAGGCACCGTACAGATCAGAGATGGAGCCGGCCTTGGCAATCAGACCGGGCACCACACCGAAGGCAAGCGTCGCCAGCCCACAGAGTGCGATCGCGGCTGAGACTGAAGCAGGCACCTTGATCGGCGTGACATCGCCATCCGGCACCGGCTTCATCCACATCTCACGCATGACCGTGATGTAGTAGGCCGTCGCGATGACTGCGTTGACAGCGGCGATGATGGCAATGCCATAGCCCCATCCGCCACCAGCGTCGACGGCGGCGCGGAAGGCACCGAACTTGGCGTACCAGCCGCCCAGTGGGGGTATGCCGGCCAGCGAGGCAAGGAAGATCGTCATCATCACGGTGAGGCCCGGCGCGTACTGGAAGAGGCCGCCAAAGCTGCTGATCTCGCCACTGCGGGTCTTGCGCGAGACGGCGATGATCACCGCAAACGCACCGAGGTTGGTGGCTGCGTAGATGAGCAGATAGACGACGACCGCTCGCAGCGAGGCGCTCTCGTTGCCGTTGGTGTATGCCACCGCCAGCGGCATCAGGATGAAGCCGCCCTGGCTGACGCTGGAGTACGCCAGCATTCGCACGATGTTCTTCTGCTTCAGCGCGACCACGTTGCCGACCGTCATCGTCAACGCCGCCATCACCCACAGGAACGGGCGATACACGTCGTAGGCGAGCGGGAAGGCGATGAAGATCAGCGCGATCATGCCCACGAAACCAGCGGCTTTGGAAGCAACGCTGAGGAACGCAGTGACCGGCGTGGGCGCACCCTCGTAGGTGTCGGGTGCCCACGTGTGAAACGGAACAGCGCTGACTTTGAAGGCGAAACCGACAATGACGAACACAATGCCGACGACCTGAATGCCGACCTTGTCACCGTCGAGCTTGACGGTGTTCCCGATGTCGGTGAGCAGGGTGCTGCCGGCGATTCCGTAGAGCAAGCTCATGCCGTAGAGCATGACCGCGCTGGCGAAAACACCCAGCAGGTAGTACTTCACTCCGGCCTCGTTGCTCTTGCGGTCCCGCTTCTTCCACGCCGCCATCATGTAGGCGGGGATGGAGAGAAACTCGAGGGCCACGAACAGGGTGATGAGGTCGCGAGAGCTGGAGATCATGATCATGCCCAGCACGCTGCTCATCAGCATCACGAAGAACTCGCCCTGGTAGTAGCCACCCTCTTGCATCTCGTTGGTGCTGAGCAGCACCACGACGTAGCCAGAGAGCAAGAACAGCGCCTTCATGATCAACGCAAAGTTGTCGACCACGTAGCGACCGGTGAGGCCCGGCCCGCCGAGTGTGGAGCGCACGTCGTCGCCCAGTACCGCCAACGTCACGACCGGCACGAGTGCGGCCAACATGAAGAAGCCGCTGAGCGTGCCCGTGATCCAGCGCCGGCTGTCGGGCACGAACAGATCCACCAGCAACACCACGCAGATACCCACCGCGAGCACCAGCTCGGGCGCGAACGCGTGATAGTCGATGATCGGCGAGGTGAAGGCGAACACGTGGGTCACTTCCCGCCAAAGACACTGGCCAGTTGCTGGACGGCAGGGTCCATCACCTTGAACATCAGCGACGGGACGACACCGAACACAACAATCGCAATGAGCAGCGGTGACCAGGCGATCCACTCGAACTTCGACACGTCGTGAATGTCGGAGTGGTGATCATCGTGACCGTGATCGCCATAGCCGGCGCTGGCGAACTCGGCGGTGGGCTCACCGAAGGCGGTGCGCTGGTACAGCCACAGTAGGTAGCCGGCAGCCAAGACCGTGCCCAAGGCGGCAACGACGGTGAGTACACGGAAGAGGGATTGGTGGCCGTTGGCAACCAGCACCTCGGCCGGGCTCCACGAGGCCAAGATGGCCGGGAACTCTCCCCAGAAGCCAGCCAGGCCTGGAAGACCCAACGACGCCATCGCACAGAATCCAAGGATCCAGCCCATACGCGGCATCTGCAGCAGCATGCCGCTGAGGCGCTTGATCTCCAGCGTGTGGTAGCGCTCCTTGATCGAACCGGCAACGAAGAAGAGCATTCCGGTGATCAGACCGTGAGCGACCATGCCGAACAAGGCCGCGTTGATGCCCAGCGGGGTGAGGGTGCTGATGCCGAGCATGACGAAGCCCATGTGCGCGACGGACGAGAACGCGATCAGTCGCTTCATGTCGGTCTGCGCCAGGCAACCCAGCGAGCCGTAGATGATGCCGATGACGGCCAGCACACCGATTGCAGGCGCCCATTTCTCGGCGGCCTGCGGCAGGATCGGCAATGCGATGCGGACGAAGCCATAGGTGCCCAGCTTCAGCAAAATGGCGGCCAGGATGACCGAACCCTGCGTGGGTGCCTGCGTGTGCGCATCGGGAAGCCAGGTGTGGAACGGGAACATGGGCACCTTGACCGCAAAACCGATGAACATGCCGGCGAAGATCCAGATGGCGGTGTTCTTCGCGATCGACGAGCCGTTCTCGATCAAGTAGGGAATCGAGAAGCTGACCGAGCCGGTGTTGATGAACAGCGCAATGAACGCCACCAACATGAGGGCCGAACCGAACATCGTGTACAGGAAGAACTTCAACGAGGCGTACTGGCGGTTCTCGCCACCCCACACGCCGATCATGAAGTACATCGGCAACAGCACCACTTCGAAGAACACGAAGAACAGGATCAGGTCCTGCGCAGCGAAGGTGCCAGCCATACCGGTCTGCAGGACCAGCATCAGTATGAAGAAAGCCTTCGCGTTACCTGGGTTCGGAACGTGGTCCCACGAGTAGATCATCACCAACAACGTGATGATCATCGAAAGGATGTACAGCGGCAAACTGATGCCGTCGAGGCCAACTGCGTACGTCGCCTTGATCGGCTTGATCCAGTTGTTGGTGGTGAAGAATTGCAGCTTCTCGCTCTGGTCGTAGTCGAACTGGAAGAGCGTGTAGAGGCCGACCGCAAGGGTCGCTGCCGCCGTGATGATGGCGACACCCTTGGCAGTTGCTTCGTCCTTCTTGGGGATGAACAGCATCACGAACACACCCACCAACGGCAAAAACACGCCGACGCTGAGGAGCCATTGTTGGTCTTGAATCATCTCGATTGTCCCTTAGCTGTTCACGAGTACGAGTACGAGCGCACCGACTGCTGCGGCACCGAACAGCAACGCTCCGTACAGGTTGACCTTGCCTGATTGCACCGGTTGCAGCGCCGTACCGGCGCCGCTAGCGGCTGCACCACTTCCATTGACTGCGCCATCGACCAACCCTTGGTCGAGGTACTTGTAGACGAACTCGCCAGAGCGCTTGCCGCCCTTGCCGACCGCGTTGACGATGCCGTCGAGAATGTTCTGGTTGGTCCAATAGACCGCGCGGCTGATCGGATGTGCGATCGAGCGCACGATGACCTTCTCGTACAGAGCATCGAGGTAGTACTTGTTGACCAAGAACTTGTGGCCAGCGCCCAACAGCGCGTTGCGCTGGGTCAGGCCCTGCAGAGCGTTCTTCTTCTCGCCGAACACTGCCTTGGTCAGCGCAAGGCTGACGATGAAGCCGAGCGCCACCAGCAGCAAGCCGGGCGCAGCGGCGGCCCACGTGAACTCAGGTGGCGGCGGCACTGACATGGCAGTGCCAGAACCAATGGACGACTCGGTCATGTGCTCGAACCAGTGAATGCCCAAGGCCGGCGCGTTGAGGTATCCGGAGACGACGGCCAGCAGACCGAGAATGATGAGCGGAATGGTGATCTGCCACGACGAGTCGCTCTTGGCAAACGACAACGGAGCGCTGTGGTGTGCCGCGGCGTGGTGGTCGTCGTCGTGACCGTGGTTGTCGCCGTGCACGAAGTGGGCTGCGCCACCGCGAGCCTTACCGAAGAACGTGAGGTAGGTGGCTCGGGTCATGTAGGCGGCGGTCATCGCAGCACCGATGATGGCCACGAAGTAGAACAACTTGTAGTCGTTGTACTTGGCCGAGTCGATGATCTCGTCCTTGCTGAAGAAGCCACTGAAGAACGGCACACCGCACAGGGCGGCGGTGCTGACCATCCACACGCCGAAGGTGACGGGCATCTTCTTTCGCAAACCACCCATGTCGGTCTTCATGTCGAAGCTGTGGTGGCTACCGGTGTGGGCGATGGAACCAGCACACAGGAACAGGGCGCACTTGAAGAACGCGTGGGTGAAGATGTGGAACACGGCGCCGGTCCACGCACCGACACCGAGGCCCAGCATCATGTAACCGAGCTGGCTGACGGTGCTGTACGCCAGCACCTTCTTGATGTCGTCCTGCACGAATGCCAAGCCGGCGGCGATGAGGATGGTGATACCGCCGATGACCGCGATGAGGTTGAAGTGCTGCCCGGCGATATTGATGTCGAGGCCCACGTGGAACACGGGGTACAGACGGGCAACCAGGAACACACCAGCGACCACCATGGTGCTGCTGTGCAGCAGCGAACTGACCGGCGTCGGGCCAGCCATCGCGTCAGGCAACCAGGTGTGCAGCGGGAACTGGCCGCTCTTGCCGATGCAGGCGATGAACAACGCAACGGCGGCAAACATGAGCAAGCCCTTGTTGTCGCCGGCGAAGTTGGCGGCCTTCTCGTTGATCTCGCTGATCTCCAACGTGCCGAAGATCCCGAGGAGCACCGCAGTACCGACCAACAGGCCCATGTCGCCGACCCGCACGGTCCAGAACGCCTTGAGCGCGGCCTCGCTGTTCGCCTCTTCCTCCCACCAGTGCCCGATCAGGAGGAACGAGCACAGACCCATGATCTCCCAGCCGAGGATGAACTGCACCATGTTGGGTGCGAGCACCATGGTGAGCATGCCCGCGGAGAACAGCGTGATGCTGGCGAAGAAGTGCGTGTAACGCCGGTCGCCGCGCACGTACTCGGTGGAATAGATCTGCACCAGCGTGGAGATGAACGCCACCAACAGCAGCAGCGTGACAGCCAGACCGTCGATGTGCGAGCCGATCGACACGTGGAGGTTGCCGATGTCGAACCAGTTCCAGCTCTTGATGACCGGCGCGACCTCGTGACCGACCTCGGCGACCGGCGCGTCGACTCGCTGGATCCACTGGTAGGCGGTGCCGGCGGCGATGACCAGCGAGGCAAGCATGCTGGCGATACCGATTTCGCTGCCGCCGCGAGGCAGGCGCTTACCGAAACCAATGATCAGGAAGAATGCGACCGCCGGGATGAGAGGAATCAACCACGCGTTTTCGAGGAACCAGCCGGCGGCATGCACCGCTGCCCCTGTTTCTTCAGCGAGCATGCCTCAGCCCTTCATTTCCGACAGGTCGTCGAGTGCGATCGTCTTGCGGTTGCGGAAGATCAGCAGCACCATCGCAAGTCCTACGCCAACCTCGGCTGCAGCGACGGCAATGATGTACAACGCAAAGACATTGCCGTCGACCTGGCCGCCCCAGAGGCGGTCGAAGGCCAGCAGGTTGATGTTGACCGAGTTGAGAATCAGCTCGATGCTCATCAACACGAGGACCGCGTTCTTGCGGACGATGACGCCGTACACGCCGATGCAGAACAGCACCGCGCCGAGGATGAGGAACTGGTTGATCAGCATCGGTCAGTCCTTCCTGGCCAGCACGATGGCGCCGATGACGGCGGCGAGCAGCACGAACGACAGCGCCCAGAAGGGCAGCGCGTAGACCGAGAAGATGGTGTCGCTGAGCGCAGCCGTACTTGTCTGCGGCAGATTCGGATCGAGCTTGGTGTCCTCGAAGCCCTTGATCAGCACGTACGACATCACGCCGAGCAGCAGCAGGGCGACGGGCACACCGATCAGCGCCCCGCCCTTGTTGTTGAGGTCGACGTCCTTGCCCAGCTTGGCGCGAGTGAGCATGACGCCGAAAAGGAACAGCACCATGACGGCGCCGATGTAGACCAGAACCTGGGTGACGGCCACGAACTCGGCAGCGAGCAAGAGGTATTGGGCAGCAGCGCCGGCCATCACGGCAATCAGCGACAGTGCCGCGTGTACGACGTTGCTACTGCGCACCACGTTGACGGCCCCGAGGACCATGATCGTGGCGATGATGCCGAAGCCGATGTTCTGGGCGACCTGAATGTCGGAAGCGAGCATCACTTCCCCTTCTTCTTCTCAGCGCCGGCCTCGAGTGCAGGGGCCTCGGGCACCGTTTCCATCCACTCGCCGAGCTTGGTCTTGTCGTGCAGCAGGTCGGCGATGCGGGGTTCGCTGTACTCGTACTCGGGGCTCCAGAAGAGTGCATCGAACGGACAGACCTCGACGCAGATGCCGCAGTACATGCAGAGCGCGTAGTCGATGTCGAAACGGTCGACCTTGTTGACCTTGCGCGGGGCGCCACCGGCGCGGCGCGGCGGTGCGAGTTCCTTGTGGGCCTCTATGTAGATGCACCAGTCGGGGCAGCTGCGCACGCAGAGCATGCACGAGGTGCAGTTGTCTTCGCGCAAGGCGATGACACCGCGCGCACGGATGGGCGGGGTCTCCTTCTCGTGCGGGTATTGCACGGTCGCAGCACCGCCACCGAGCTGCTTGGGCTTGATGGTTTGCAGCATTGTGCCCAGCGTGACGCCGAGGCCCTTGATCAGGCCGGGAACTTGGGGCTTCGCCATCAGAAGGCCACCTTGAAGATTGCGGTGAGCATGATGTTGACGAGCGACACGGGAATGAGCACCTTCCACGCAAAGCGCTGCAACTGGTCCTCACGGAACCGCGGGTAGCTGAACCGGACCCACATGATGATGCCGGTGAGCACCATCATCTTGGTGAACATGATCAACGGGCCGGCGAAGTTCATCCAGTTGTCGACCTGGGTGATGTCGTCCCAACCGAACCATGCGAACGGGACGCCCCAACCGCCGAGGAACAGCACGCTGGCGATGAAGGCGAACACGCCGGCCGTGGCGAATTCGGCGATGAAGAAGATGAGGAAACGGAAACCGCTGTACTCGGTCATGTAGCCCGAGACCAGTTCGGACTCGGCGATCGGCATGTCGAACGGCGTCTGCGTGAGCTCGGCCTGCACGGCGATCATGAACACCAGGAACGCAACGAACTGGGTGAGGATGTAGGGGTAACCCAGCCCGTTCCAGCCGAAGATGCTGTCGCTGTTCTGCTTGATGACGATGGTCTGCAGGTTCATCGAACCGGCCTGGATGACGACGCCGAGTACCGCCAATACCATCGGCAGTTCGTACGCGATCAGCTGACCGGCGGCGCGCAGACCGCCCAGGAGTGAGTACTTGTTGGCGCTGGACCAGCCGGCCATCAAGATGCCCAGCGTGGAAATGCTGCTGACCGCGAGCAGGTAGAACACGCCGGCGTCGAAGTTGGTGAAGTAGGCGTCGGGGCCGAATGGCACCACGGCGACCAACAGGAACGTGCTCATCAAGACGACGAGCGGTGCGGCCCGGAAGACCTTGATGTCGGCCCGCTCAGGCGCAATGTCCTCCTTCTGCAGCCATTTACCGACTTCGGCAAAGAGCTGCATGCTGCCGTACGGCCCAGCTTCCATCGGGCCGAGACGACTCTGCATGAACGACATCATCTTGAACAGGAACAGGTACACGATCGTGCCGGCGGGTAGCAGCACTGCAACAGTGCCGCCGAGTACGCGCAGCAACGACTGCGCCCAGTACGGGAGATCAACAGCGAAGATCATCTGTCGATGTCTCCGAGGATGAAGTAGAGCGACGCGAGGATGGAGATGATGTCGGGCACGTACACGCCACGCAGCACCCACGGCACGATGGAGATGTTGTTGAAGCTGGCCGAGCGGATCTTGACGCGGAACGGGCCCAGGTCGCCCTTGCTGACCACGTAGTAGCCCATCTCACCGAGCGGGTTCTCGGTACTGACCCAGGCTTCGCCTTCTGGAACCTTGATGATGCGCGGCACCTTGGCCATCACCGGGCCGGAGGGAATGCCGTCGATCAGCTGGTCGACGATGAGCGTGGCTTCACGCGTCTCTTGCAGGCGGATCCAGCAGCGGGCGAAGCTGTCGCCATCTGGGTGGGTCCAGACCTTGAAATTGACCTTGTCGTAGGCAAGCGGCAGCTGCTGATCGCGTCGCAGGTCCCAGTCGACGCCGCTGGCGCGCAGGTTCGCGCCGGACAGGCCGTACTGCTTGGCCACTTCGGCGGGAATGACACCGATGCCGCGCAAGCGACTCTGGAAGATCTCGTTGCCGAACAGCAGGTTCTCGATCTCGTCGCAGAAGTTGCGTAGCTTCTTCATCACCTGCTTGGTCTCGGTGAGCCAGCCCTCGGGCAGATCGTCCTTGAGGCCGCCAATGCGGTCGAAGTTGGGGTGGAACCGGCCGCCGGTAGCGCTCTCGATCAGGTTGAGCACGTACTCGCGGTCGCGGAAGGCCATGAACACCGGAGTGATGGCGCCCAGCTGCACGCCCAGGTCACCGAGGAACAGGCTGACGTTGGCGATGCGGCTGAGCTCGAAAAGAATGGTGCGAATCCATTGCGCGCGCGGCGGCGCCTCGATGCCCATCAGCTTCTCGGCAGCGAGAATGAAGGGGACTTCGTTGGCGAAGCTGCCCAACCAGTCGATGCGATTGACGAGTGCAGTGACCTGCGGGAACGTGCGCACTTCGGTCAGCTTCTCGTAGCCGCGATGCATGTAGCCGGCGCTGGGCTCGGCCCAGATGACCTGCTCGCCGTCGAGGCGGACGATTATGCGCAACGTGCCGTGCGTGGCCGGGTGCTGCGGGCCGATGTTGAGGGTCATGCCCTCGGTTTCCAGCTCGACGTTCAGGCGGGCATCGGCAGCTTGCGCGGCGATGTAGCTGAGCTTCTGACGATCGGCGATATCAGTCACTCTGCAACCTCATCTTCATCGTCGCCACCTGGCAATGGTTCCACATCCACGATGCCCGGCCACGGCTTGACCAGGCGGGCCAGCAGTGGGAAGTCCTTGCGCAGCGGATACCCCTCGAAGTCGGTGGGCAGGTACATGTTGCGCAGGTCGGGGTGGCCGTGGAAGCCGATGCCGAACATTTCGTGACACTCGCGCTCGTGCCAGTTGGCCCCGGCGTAGACGGGAATCCAGGTGTCGATCATCGGCGCATCGTCTGGCACATCGGCCTTGATGGTGACGCCGAAGTGCTTTCCGATGGAGCTCACGCGGGCGAACACCTGCATGCGAGTACTACCGCCGGTGTAGCCCTGCTTGATGGACATGTCGCGCTCCACCGGCGGCGCCGATGGATCGTCTTCGCTGCGGCCGAACGGACTGGGCATCCAGTCGATGGCCGACAGGAAGCAGAAGTAGTCGCAGCCCACCACGTCGCGCAGCACGAGGCCGGCCTGCTGCCACGCTTCGGCGGTGACCCGCACCCAGATGTCGTCGTTGGGCTTGATCAGGCTGTCGAGCAGTCCTTCGCCGAGTGCGTCACGCAAGGCCGTGACGACGCCTTCGCGGAGGGCGTCGCCGGGCAGTGCCAGCGTGTCGTTGGGGTTTGCGGTATCACTCAATTGGGCCACCTCCGACGACGATCGGTGCTCGCTCGGCGGCAACCGTGGCAATGTTCTTGTGGCCTTCGCCGCGCCAGCGGGCGCCCATGTCCTCGTTCTTGATGCGCTGCTGCAACAGCACGACGCCCTCCAGCAAGGCCTCGGGCCGCGGCGGGCAGCCGGGCACGTAGACATCGACCGGAATGATCTGGTCGACGCCCTTGGTGACGGAGTAGCTGTCCCAATACGGGCCACCGCAGTTGGCGCACGAGCCCATGCTGATGACGTACTTCGGCTCAGGCATCTGCTCGTAGAGGCGCTTGATACTGGGGGCCATCTTGTCGGTGACGGTGCCGGAGATGACCACCAGGTCGGCCTGCCGAGGGCTGGCCGGCAGCGGGATGACGCCGAGACGCATCACGTCATAGCGCGGCGAACCGAAGGCGGCACCCATCTCGATGGCGCAGCATGCCAAGCCCCACTGGTACACCCACAAGCTGTAGGAACGGCCCAGGTTGAACAATGACGTGAGAGGTTTGGGCAAGCGCCCTTTGTCGACAAGACCCATGTGGTTACACCCAGCGCAAGACGCCCTTGCGCCACGCGTACACGAGGCCAAGGAGCAGGACGAAGACGAAAATGCCCATTTCAGCGAGGCCGAACAAGCCGTAGACCTCGAGTCGGGTAGCCCACGGGAAGATGAAGACAGCTTCCACATCGAAGACCACGAAGAGCAGAGCGAAGATGTAGTAGCGGACCTGGCTTTGTGACCAGCCGTCGCCAACCGGGTTGACGCCACTTTCGTAGGCCATGTTTTTCTCGGCCGACGGCTTGTTCGGCCGCAAAATTGCCGAGATGCCCAGCAGCAGGGTGGCCAGCACGATGGCAATGGCACCGAACCACACCACGTTGAGGTAATCGCGCAGGAAGTCAGACATCGGGCACGAAGCTACTACGCCACGTGAATCCCATCACAAATGGACGACCAATTGCCGCCGGCGCCGTCTCGCCGTGCCCAGTAGTGGTGTGGAACTTTGCTCGATCTCTGGACTGCTGCTTCGGCGAGCGGTGCTCGGCATTCTCCTGGCTGCAGGCGAGCCGATGACCGCTCGCGAAGTCGCCGCTGCGTTGCGTAACGGCGGATCCACGACACAACCCATGCTCCAGAAGCGGGCGAGTCGCGTCATCGCGGATCTGATCGCCTATCAGGCGCGTATCGGAAGGGTCCGTAAGGTCGGCCCGGCAACCTTCGTCGTGGTGCCAGGCAGCATGAGCCGATCCACCCGCTGGCGCTGCTTGCACTGGCGCGACGAAGTCGCCCGCTCACGAGCGTTGGCCGACGAGTTCCCGCCTTCGCCAACATGGATCAGTTCACCTTTCTCGGACGCGCCGTCCACGGCCAACACCGCGTCCGACAAAGGTGAACTGGGGAGGGATATGTCACCCGCGCGGGTCTCTGGCGAGTCGTACGCTCGCCGGATGTTGCGCATCGATCACGCGTCGCTCGCCGACCTCAATGCATTGGTTGATCTAGAGAGCCGGCTCCTCGAGGAGGACGCTGCCGTCCACGACACCTTCATCGACCTGGCCTGGTCGGAACGCGAGGGCGCTGCCGACTTCACTCGGCTTCTCGGCAGCCAGGACTGCCTGGTGCTTGTGGCGCGGACGGCGGAGGAGGTCGTCGGCCATCTCGTCGGCTACACAAGGCAGTCGTCCCCCACTCGCCTGCCCGTCACCTACGCCAACCTGCGCAGCCTGTTCGTGCTCCCCGCTCACCGCCGACAAGGTGTGGCCGATCTCCTCGTGGACGACTTCTTCACATGGGCGCGCAGCGGCGGCTGCGTGGAGGCACACGTCGACAGCTACGCGCAAAACGATGCAGCGCAGATGTTCTACGAGCGGCACGGCTTTGCTGCACGCAGCACCTCGCGAGCGCTGGATCTGACTACGCCGTAGCGGGCGGGAGGGATTGGGTGGCATCGAGCCACCAGGACATTCCTGACTCGATCTGTTCGCGCGAGACGCCGCCGGCGTAGAAGGCCCCAGATTGGGCGGGGGTGCCGACCTTGTCCTTGGCGTACTCGATCGCAGCTGTGAGATCTACCGCGAACTGCTCGACCACACCCTCCTGGGTGTTGGGGCGAGTGACGCAGAAATGCAGGGCCGCTGGGCGCTGCAGGCCGTTCAGCCGCCAGCGCTGCGACGCCATGTAGTCGTTCACCACGAAAATGTCGAGGCCACTGTCATCCGTGGTCGTGAACGCGACATTGAAGAATGGGTCGCCCAACACACGCAGTTCCGGCACGCCCTCGATCACTGCACGTAACGCTGCTGCGGTGCGGAAGATCTCGCCTGCGATGGTCATGTAGCCGTCGCGGCCGAGCGTGACCAGCGCCGCCCACGCGGTGGCGATGATGCCACCCGAACGCGAGCCGCTCATGCCGGGTGAGGTGTAAAGACCACCGGACCAGTCCGGCACGATGAAGTACTGCAGCCGCCGCAACTCAGCCGTGCGGTACAGCAGCACGCTGCTGCCCTTCAGGCCAAAGCCGTATTTGTGTGTGTCGGCGCTCATCGACGTGACGCCAGGAAGACGAAAGTCGAACGTGGGCACTGGGTGACCGAGGTCCTGCCCCCACGACAAGATGAAGCCGCCCAGGCACCCGTCGACGTGCAGGTTGATCCCGCACTCGATGGCCAGCGCTGACAGTTCTTCGATCGGGTCGATCAGGCCGTGCGGGTAGGTGCCGGCCGAGCCAATCAGGGCGACCGTGTTCTCGTCGATCAGTGACCGCACCGAGTCCATGTCGGCGATGAACTGATCCGTCACCGCAGCCTTGCGCAGTTCGATTCCGAAGTAGTGCGCGCCCTTGTCAAACGCTGGATGAGCCGTGTCGGGCATCACCACGTTGGGCTGCGTGATGCCTCGCTCACGACCCCACTCGCGATACACCAGCAGCGGGTTCATCAGGCTCTCGGTTCCACCGCTCGTCAGCACGCCGAACGGGCCACCTACCTCCGCACCGGGGCTGTGCAGCATGTCGCCCGTCATCGCAATGATCTCGCCCTCGAAGCGAGTTGCACTGGGGTACATGTCGCGCTGCAAAACGTTGGCATGGCTGTAATGCCCAAACACCTCATTGAGGAATTCGTAGTGCTCCTCGTCGCCGCTGTAGATGCTGCCGCTGATCTTGCCCTCGTGGTACGGCGAGTCCTCGAGTTGCGACATCGCCTCGATCTCGGCCAGCACGTCGGCTCGCGCGCGGCCCTTGGCCGGGAAGCTGCGGGTGACGGTGTAATGGTCGGCGTACGGGTACAGGCCCATGAGGTGGCTTCTCCTAGAAAGAGGGGCGGAGCGCAACGGGACGCACTCAACGCACAATCTGTCACTTCCACACACCGCCCGACCTGCTCTGCTACACCTTTGCTATGAGCAAGGCGGATATCGAGTCGTTGGTCAAGCGTGTACCCGGCTGGGAACACCACGAGATCGAGCTCACAACACTGCACGGCGGTATCACCAATACCAACTACGTGGCGGTCGTCGATGGTGCGAAAGCGGTCGTGCGCGTACCAGGTGAGCGCACCGAACTGCTGGGCATCGACCGCGCCAACGAGGCAGAGGCCGCGCTGAGGGCGGCGGAACTGGGCATCGGTCCGGCGGTGTTGGGCAAACTCCCTGAGATCGGCACCCTCATCACGGCCCTTGTCCCGGGTCGGCACCTGGACCCCACGCCCTTCACCGCCCGGCTGCCCGAGGTCGTGAAACTGCTGTGCACGTTCCACGACAGCGGTCCGCTCCGTGGCACCTTCCCCATCCATAGGGTCGTCGAGTGGCATGCGCGCGACGCGTCGTCGTACGGCGTCGTTCCACCGGGTTCGTACGGTCGTCTGCACCAGCAGAGCCGCCGTATCGAGTCTGCGTTCGCCGTTACCCCGCTCCCCACGGTGCCGTGCCACAACGATTTGCTGCCCGGCAACGTGCTGTTCGAAGAGGTCGGCGAGCGCGTGTGGCTACTCGACTTCGAGTACGCCGGGATGAACGATCGCTTTTTCGACCTCGGCAATCTCAGCGTGAACTGCGGCCTCGACACCGCTGGCGACGAGGAGTTGCTGCGTCTCTATTTCGGCGAGGTCACCGCTTCCCGGATGGCGCGCATGCAGCTGATGAAGGTGATGAGCGAGTTTCGTGAGGGAATGTGGGCCGTGGTTCAGCAAGCCATCAGCACGTTGGACACCGACTTCGTGGCCTATGCACACGAACGGCTGAGCAACTGCGAACGCCTGGCCGCCCGGCCGCAGTTCGAGCAATGGCTCGTCGACGCCGCGTCACCTGCGATGTGACGCGGAAACGGGCCGGCCCGAAGGCCGACCCGTTCCGAACTCGATTGACGATCTGCCGTTAGAGCGAGCCGTGCTCCAGGGCATCGAGCTCACGCTCGATTGCCAGCAGTTCCTCCTTCGTGCCCATGACCTTCGGACCTGTGAACCACTTTTTGGCGGACGCAACCCACCAGAGCCCGACGCCGATGAACGCCAACAGAATCAGTGGCCCAGCGAAGTTGGCGGTGTTCACCTGGTCGCTGTCCCACCACTTCCAGGTGGGGAACAACGGAGAGAAGAACAGGACGGAGATGAAGCACACCCACACCACCGCGATCCAACCGATGATCTTGCTTCGGCCCTTCAGGTTCCACGGCCCCTGCTCGAAGTTGGGGTTCTTCAGCCGTAGGTAGATCGGGATGACGTAGCTGATGTACAAGCCGACGACGCAGATTCCGGTGAGCGCGAAGAATGCAGTCGACACACCGTCCTTCTGAATCAGCGACAGCGCACCAGTGACGAGCGACACAACGACCCCCAGCCAGACTGCGTTCGTTGGCGTACGTGTCTTGGGGTTGATCTTGTGCCACCACTTCGAACCCGGTAGACCGCCGTCTCTCGAGAAGGCGTAGATCATGCGGCTGTTCGCCGTGACAGAAGCCAGCCCGCAGAAGAACTGCCCGACCACCGTGATGAGGACGAGCACCTTGACGAGGAAGGTGGAGATGCCCGAGGCCTCGAAGATGGCCACAGGGAACGTGATGCCATAGTTGTAGAAGGAGTCGATTCGCTTGAGCTCCTTCGGGGTGGCCAACAAGAACGCGATGTTCAGTACCAGCGCCGCGATTGCAGAGATGTAGATCGACCGGACGATGGCCTTTGGAGCGTTGATTCGCGCACCCTTGGTCTCCTCCGACACGTGCGCAGAGGCATCGAAACCGGTGATGGTGTACTGCGCAAGCAGGAATCCGAGGAAAAACACATACAGGACGCTGATGCCGCCTTGCCACTGCGAGTTGTTCTGGTACTGGAAGATGTATCCGATGCTGTTCTTCTGATCCGGCCCGATGAACAAGATGCCGAAAATCACCACCACACCAACCACATGCCACCACACGCTGATGTCACCGAGCAACCTGACCAGCCTCACGCCAAACGTGTTGAGCAGGCCGTGGGCGAGCAGCATCAACGCGAAAACCATGAACAGGTTCGTCGCCGTGGGCGTGATGATCGGTTCGATCGACCCGTCGGCCGCCTTGCCACTTGCGTAGAGGTTGATGAAGCGCACAACGTAGTTGGCCAGGGCATAGTCAACCGATGCGATCACGCCAATCTGGCCGATGAAGTTGAACCAGCCGGTGAACCAGCTCCACAGCGCTGCGTTCTTCGTGGCCAACTTTGCGGACCAGAAGTACAGTCCGCCAGCGGTTGGATACGCCGAGCAGATCTCCCCCATCGACATCCCAACGCACAACGCCATCGCTCCCACGATGAGCCAACCCAACGTGACGACCAGAGGGCCGCCGTAGGTGGCACCGATCGCGTAGCTGGTGAAGCCGCCGGCCAGGATCGAGATGATCGAAAAGCTGATTGCGAAGTTACTGAACGTACTCATGCCGCGATGCAGTTCTTGGGCGTAGCCCATCGAATGCAAATGGTCGCGGTCTTCATCCACGGTGTCTGCCATGGATATCCCCTCCTTGTGTAGGACTAATGAGGCTCGTTGAGCCGCCAATGCCCCCACTCGCGGCCCACGAGTTAGTGCGTGTTTAGCACGTCGTGGAACTCGCTCGGAACGATGGTCTCGCAGAACCAATCGACGATCCGATCGGCATGGGCACGGCTCTCCTTGACGGAGGCCTGAGTGGTTGCCATCAGCTCTTCAGCGCTCGAGCCGATGCGAACCAACTCCTCGGCACCAAAGCCGGTGGTCCACCGACGCAGCATCGCTTCATTGGCCTCCGGATGGAACTGGGTGCTGAACATTCGTCCCAGCCGCCACGCCTGCGGGCCGACGGCGCTGCGCGCCAGTTCGGTGGCATGGCCGGGCACAGTGACAACGTCGTAGTGCCATTGCATCCAAGGGCCTTCGGCAATGGTGAGCGGGATGTCGCTGACGACATCCATCCAGCCGATCTCTGGTTCGCGGGCACGTTCTACCGTGCCGCCCAGCGCGTGCGCCAGCACCTGATTGCCGAAACAGATTCCGAACACCGGAACACCGCGGCGAGCCGCCTCGTGGACCACCGCCACCTCGGCAGACACACTGTCCGCCACCTCCGGCCAGTAGACGCTCCACTCGCTGCCCAGCATGACGATGAGCTCGTGACCGTCGAGCGACGGCCAGTCGCCGGGGTGCTCGCGATGACATTCGTCGAACGCGTAGCCGTGTGAGCGGAAACGCTCGCCCACGAAACCCGCATCTGCGTCGTTGGCATTGGCAATCAGCAAGGCACGCACGATCGATACGGTACCGCGCTCTACGAGTCAGTCCGTAGAGATGAAGACGTTCTTCAGTTCGGTGTAGTGATCCAGCGCGTGCATGCTGTGCTCGCGACCGATTCCGCTTTGCTTGAAGCCCCCGAATGGAGTGGCGTAACGCACCGACGAGTTCGAATTCACGCTGAGCGCGCCCGCCTCCATCGCACGAGCAACGCGCAGGGCGCGGGCGCCGTCGCGAGTCCACACCGAACCCGACAGGCCATAGATGCTGTCGTTGCAGATTCGGATGGCATCGGCCTCGTCGTCGAACGGAATAACGACGGCCACCGGGCCGAAGATCTCCTCATGACACACGACTGCGTCGTACGCCGGCGTCGCAATCATCACGGGATGCCAATAGCCGGGCCCGGTTGGAGCATCACCGGTGAAGACCGTCTCCAGCCCGTCGCTGTAGCGGCGCACCGCCGCGAGGTGACCCGCCGTCACGAGCGGACCCATGGCCGTATCGGAGGCCATCGGGTCGCCAACTTTCCAACCTCTCGCGGCCTCGATGAACAGCTCCATGAAGCGATCGAACACGCTGCGCTGCACCAGCACACGGCTCCGCGCACAACAGTCCTGGCCCGAATTGTCGAACACGGCACCGGGCGCAGACTGCGCTGCCTTCTCCAGGTCTGCGTCGGCGAACACGATGTTGGCGCTCTTGCCGCCCAGCTCCAGCGTGATTCGCTTCATCTGGTCGGCGCAGCCCACCATCAGCCGTTTGCCGACGTCGGTGGACCCGGTGAAACCGATCTTGCGTACGTCGGGGTGCTCGACCATCCGCCACCCCACGGATGAGCCGGGTCCGACCACCACATTGAGGACACCCTCGGGAATGCCCGCTTCCAACGCCAGCTCGGCCAAGCGCATCGAGGTGAGCGGCGTGATCTCCGCTGGCTTCAACACGGCGGTGTTGCCGGCGGCCAGGGCAGGCCCGATCTTCCACGAGGCCATCAGCATCGGGAAGTTCCACGGCGTGATCAGCCCGACCACCCCGAGCGGTTCGTGGAAGGTGACATCGACGCCACCCGCAACAGGGATACTGGAACCGGTGTGCTTCTCGATGCCACCCGCGAAGTAGTGGATGGTGTCGGCGACGGCGTTGGCGCACCACTTCGCACTGCTCAACGGCATTCCCATGTTGCGAGTTTCCAGCTCAGCCAGCTCATCCACGTGCGCGCCGATCGTGTCGGCAAAGCGACGCATCAGCCGGGTGCGATCAACCGGCGACAGTCCCTTCCACGCCGGCGACGCCGCCTTGGCGCGAGCGACGGCGGCGTCTACATCCTCCACGGTGGCGTGGGGCATCTCGTGGATGACTTCTTCGGTGGCCGGGTTGCGGAGCGTAAGCATCGATGACACGTTGAACGAGAGTAGCGGACGACAGTTGTAGATGACTCTGGCTGGTCGGCCACACTGGTGAGGCATGAGCCAACCACCGCCCCTGATCGCGCTGTGCGCCCGCGTGCTGACCTTCTCCGACGAAGGAAAGCGGGACGCCTTCAGCAGTAGTCAGCCCTACTCGCGTGCCGTCGCCCGCGCTGGCGGAGTACCCGTGATGGTGCCGCCGATCCATGAGCTGGCGGAGAACGCTCTCACCGTGCTGCAGCACTTCGATGGTGTGCTCTTGCCCGGCGGCGGCGACGTCCATCCGCGCCGTTACGGTGAGGAAGCCCTCGACGAAAACCTGTACGGCATCACCGAGATTCACGACGAGCTCGACATCGCCGTCTGCCTTGCGGCGATCGAACTCGACCTGCCGATGCTGGCGCTGTGCCGTGGCATGCAGGTGCTGAATGTGGCGCTGGGTGGCACGCTGCAGCAGGACATCGGCAACAGCGACCATTGGATGCGCGAGCACACTGTCGATCTCACCCCCGGCTCGCTCATCGCTGAGGCGTGCGGCACGACGCACCTGGAGCATTGCCACTCCGTCCACCATCAGGGCATTCACCGGCTCGCCGACCCGCTGGTCGCGTGCGGCTGGGCGACCGACGGCCAATTGGAGGCAGTCGAGCTCCCGACCGCGACATGGATCGTTGGCGCACAGTGGCATCCCGAAGACACCGCCGCTCGCAAGCCGCAGCAGCAGGCCATCTATGACGAGTTGATTCGTCGAGCCGCCGCCCGTGCGGCGACTCACGACTGATCCGTTCGGCTAGCGTTCCAGCGCAACGCGTTCGGGCGGACCGGACGCGCTCGAGGGGGATCTCATGTCAGGCCAACTGCCAGTCACTCGGAGCCACCGGTCGCGAACGGCAGTCATCGCCTGCGCCGTCGGTCTCGTGCTCATCACCGGTTGTTCAAGCTCAGCCTCGACGGGCACAGCGGTCACCGAGTCCACTGCCCCTCTGACGTCCGACACGGTGGTTGCCGACACGTCCACCACCGTCGTGCCCGACACAACGGTCGCTGCGACCACGACCGAGGCGCCGACCACAACAGCCGCTCCGGCCGCCGCACCGTTGATTCTGCGGGGAGACGGCGTGGGCAGCTTCGACCTCGGGATGTCGTACGCCGATGTCTCGGCCGGGCTGTCTGCGCGGCTGGAGCCCACTACGGACGAAGCGCTCGAATTCCCGATCACGACGGAATCCGGCGGTTATGTCAGCGCCGACGAGAACCAGGGCTTCGTGGCGCCATTTGCCCGCATCGCCTGCTGGGCTGACGGTGGCGACAGCGAACTGTGCGCGGCCTTCGGTGGCGCTGACGCAGCGGCGTTGACCTTCGTTGGTTGGACATATGGTGGCAGCACCCTGCGCACCACCTCTGGCGTCACCGGTGGCTCACTGTGGAGCGACTTCCCCACGATGATCACGCCCGGTCAGGGTGGTTGCTTTCTCATCAGCTCGGGCAGCATCGATGGCGTGCTCGTATCGGTCATCTCCGCAGGCGCGACGTTCGGAAGCTACGACGACCTCGGAAACTTCGTGCCCGGCGACCCGAACCCGGCCGAGGTCAGCGTCACCGCGCTGGACGCCGGCAACTATCCATTCGACACCAACGCCGACTGCTGACCAGCTCACTTATGCTGGCGGAGTGAATCCGCTGGTGTTGATCGTTGGTCGGCTCGCGACTGAGGCGAAGGGTGTTCGTGGTGAGCCGTTTGCTGTAGGTCGTCGGTACTTCGAGTCGGTCGCACGGGCCGGCGGCATGCCGCTGATGCTGCCGCCCATCACGTCGCTGATCGACGACATACCCGATCTGCTGCGCCAGGTCGATGCGGTTGTCCTGCATGGAGGCGGCGACGTCGATCCGCGCCGCTACGGCCAGAGTCCGTCTGCGGAACAGCTGTACGGCATCGTGCCCGAGCACGACGAAGTCGAGCTGGCCGTGGTCTCGGCGGCGCTCTCGTTGCAGGTGCCGATGCTTGCGATCTGTCGGGGTATGCAGGTGCTCAACGTGGCCATGGGAGGAACGCTGCAGCAGGACATCGGCAGCGAATCACACTGGTTCGCGCACCACCAGGTCACACTGGAGGCCAGGTCACGGTTGGCAAAGGCCATCGGCAGCGAGACGGTGGCCGCGGCGCATTGCGTGCATCACCAAGCCCTCGACCGGGTCGCCGACGGCTTGGTCGTGGTCGGCACGACGGCAGACGGCATCGTCCACGCCTGCGAAACCACCACCGACGCGTGGGTCGTCGCTGCCCAATGGCACCCAGAGGACACCTCGGCCACCGATGCCCAACAGCAGTCCCTGTTCACCGCATTGGTAGACGCCTGCTGACCGAGAACTGCGGGCTCGGGCTAGGGCGCGATGTCGATGAGGCGACCGGGCAGGAAGCCGATCACCAGGGTGAACGCAACCGACAGGCTGATTGCGACGCCGAGCAGCGCGGGCACGCGGACGGGTTCGCGGGTGTCGTCGCCGGCCTCGGGCTCGCTGACCCACATGCTGACCATGATGCGCAGATACAGGAACGCTGCGATGACAGCCGACACCATGGCAATGAGGGCGATCGCGTAGCTGTGCACATCGACTGCTGCGGTGATGACACCGAACTTGGCGATGAATCCACTGGTGAGCGGCACACCGGCCTGCGCGAGCAAGAGCACTGTCATCCCGAGTGCAAGAGCAGGCTGGTTCTTGCCCAGCCCGCGGAACCCGGCCAGCCCAGTGTTGGCATCACCCGTGCGACCGACCGCGCTGACAACGCCGAACGTGCCGATCACCAGCACCGAATAGATCAACAGATACAGCAGCACCGACGAGACACCGGTGGTAGAAAGCGTGGCCCCGGTGCCGTGAGCCGCAGCCTCGACACCGACGAGGATGAAGCCGGCGTGGCTGATGGACGAGAACGCGAGCATGCGCTTGACGTTGGTCTGGACGACCGCCATCACCGAGCCACCGACCAGCGTGAGGACCGCAATCACCCAGAGGGCCGGTCTGTAGTCGTCGCGCCAGTGCGGCAGCGCCAGCAGCAGCACTCGCAACATCGCACCGAAGGCCGCCGTCTTGCCGACCGAAGCCATGAACGCCGTCACCGGCGTCGGTGAACCCTCGTACACGTCGGGCGACCAGAAGTGGAAGGGCACAGCGGCGACCTTGAATGCGAGCCCGACGAGCAGCAGCGCGACACCCGCCAACACGAGGGCGTCATTCTGACGATCGAGCTGAACAGTGGCGTCGAATGCCGCCACGATCTGGTCGAAGTTGGTACTTCCCGCGCCGCCATACACGAGCGCGACGCCGTACAGGAAGAACGCTGACGAGAAGCCGCCGAGCACGAAGTACTTGAGGCCGGCCTCTTGGCTTTCAATGCGCTTGCGATGGCTGGCCGCCATCACGTAGAGCGAAATCGACAGAATCTCAAGACCGAGGAACAACACGATCAGGTCGTTGGCCGAACTCATCACGATGCCGCCAAGGGCAGCGAGCAGAGAGAGCGAGTAGAGCTCGGGGCCGTCGAGATCCTCGCGACGGAGGTAGTCGTCGCTGACAAGCGCAGCGAGGAACACTCCCACGCACATGGTGATCGTCAGCCACAACCCGACCTTGTCGAGGCTGAGTGCGTTGCCGACCAGCCTGACAGGGCCCTTGTCATCAATGCGATACCACAGCAGCACGCCGCACACGCCGGCTGCAATTGCGATTGCGGACGTGAACAGCGCGTACCCATGCTTGGGCCACGGCGGGGTGAGTGCGCCTCCGACCAGCAGCAGCATCGCGCCACCGAGCAGGAGCAACAGCGGGCTGAGCGCGAACCAATCAATCTTCGGGCCTTGCAGCGTGGCAGCGAAAAGCGCGCCCATCACCCTTCTCCATCCTCAGCTGAATCGGTAACGGCAGACTCGACTTCGAGAGGCCTTACTCCAACAGTTGGTTGCGGTGCCCGCCAGTCACTGCGCTCTTCGATGTGGGTGATCAGCTTGTTGACCGACGGCTCGATGCGGCTGAGCATTGGCTTGGGGAACACACCGGCGAAGACGATGATCGAAATGAAAGGCAGCAGCAATGTCGCTTCCTTCCACTTCAGCTCGGGGAACGTCTTGTTGTCGTCGTCGGGCTCGCCGTGGAAGACACGCTGATACGCCCAGAGCAGATACACCGCCGCGAAGATGACACCGGAGGCCGCAACTGCGACCCACCAACGAGCGGTGCCGAACGACCCGATCAGAATCATGAACTCGCCAACGAAACCGTTGAGGCCGGGCACGCCAATACTGCTGAGCATGATGACCATGAATGCAGCAGCAAATACGGGCGCAGCTTTTTGCAGGCCCTTCAGCTTCGAAATCTCACGCGTATGACGACGCTCGTAGATCATGCCGACCATCAGGAAGAGTGCGCCGGTGGAAATGCCGTGGTTGACGCTCTGCATGACCGAGCCGGTGATCGCAACGGTCGTGAGGGCGAACGTGCCGAGCACGATGAACCCAAGGTGGGCGACCGAGGAATAGGCGACCAGCCGCTTGAGATCGGTCTGCATCGTGGCCGCGACCGCACCCCAAAGGATGCCGATGACTGCCAGAGTGAGGAACAGTGGACGAGCCCAGACTGCTGCTTCGGGGAACAGGTACACACCGAAACGCAGCAATCCATAGGTGCCCATCTTCAACAGCACGCCGGCCAGGATGACCGACCCACCGGTGGGTGCCTGCGTGTGCGCGTCGGGCAGCCAGGTGTGCAACGGGAACAGCGGCACCTTGACCGCGAACGCGATGGCGAACGCAAAGAACAGCCACCGCCCCGTGGACGCGGCGAACGTCGCGTTCTCGGCGATCTTGATCAGGTCGAAGGTGACCGAACCTCCAGGGCCGGCCTTCGCCAGCACCGCGGTGGAGATGATGCCCACCAACATGAACGCCGAGCCGACCATGGTGAACAAGAAGAACTTCGTGGCCGCGTAGATGCGGTCGTCGTAGCCCCATCCGCCGATGAGAAAGTACATCGGCACCAGCACGATTTCGAAGAACACGAAGAACAAGAACAGGTCGAGGCTGATGAACGAACCCATCACGCCGGCCTCGAGCAGCAGCATCCACGACAGGTAGCGCTTGTGGTCGTGGTGGGGATCGATACCGATGATCACCAGCGGGAACAGCACGCCCGTCAAAACGACGAGGAACAGCGAAATGCCGTCGACACCGAGGTGCCACGAAATGCCCCACGGCTTGATCCACACATGCTGTGAGACGAACTGGAAGTCGGCGTTCTGCGACTTGAATGCGAAAAGGACCCACAGGGCCATTCCGCCGGTGAGCACGCTGGCGATCATCGCCACAACTTTGACCAGGTCTGGTTGCCGCTTCGAGATCAGCGCCACGATCGCTGCGCCCGCAGCGGGAACGAGAACCAGCAGGGTGAGAATCGGGAACTTGATCACAGGATTCCTCGCACGACGACAAACCACATCAACAACAGCACGACACCAGCGCCGATTGCGGCGGCATAGGTGCGAACGTTGCCGGTCTGCAGCTTGCGAACCTTGCCCGCGATACTGCGAACGAGAGCGCCAGTGCCGTTGACGGCACCATCAACCACGTGACCGTCAGCCCACGCCAGCCCATCGAAGGCCTGTCGGCCGGGCCCACCCATGAAGTTGCTGACCGCACGGTCGTAACCCCATGCGTCGGCCAAGATCTGAGGCTCTATCGCCTTCACCCGATGCTTGGCGTAGACAATGATGGCCAGCCCGATTCCGACCAACCCGACCACGATGGCAATGATCGCCAGCGGCAACTTGGCTGTGGTGCTCTCGCGCACGACGACCACCGGCTCGAGCCAGGTGACCAGCCGTTCTGTCGTGTGCGAGAACGGCAGGTTGATGGCACCACCCACGATGGAGAGCACGGCCAACACCATCAACGGCGTCACCATCATCCACGGGCTCTCATGCGGCTCCGTGTCGCCATGCGCGCCGTGCTCCTCGTGAGCGTCGTTCCAGCGAGCCTTGCCGTAGAACACCATGATCACCTGACGAGTCATGTAGTAGGCAGTCAGCAGAGCGGTCACCAGACCGACGAACCACAGGATCGGGCTCTTGTCGTAGGCGAACAGCAAGATTTCGTCCTTACTCCAGAAGCCTGCGAACGGCGGCACACCAGCGATGGCCAGCCAGCCGATGATGAACGTGATCGCAGTGATGGGCATCAGCTTGCGCAAGGCGCCCATGCGACGCATGTCTTGTTCGTGGTGCATGCCATGGATGACCGAGCCGGCGCCGAGGAACAGCAGCGCTTTGAAGAATGCGTGGGTGATCATGTGGAACAGCGCGGCCGTGTACGCACCGGAACCGACGGCCAAGAACATGTAGCCCAGCTGACTGACAGTGGAGTACGCCAGCACCTTCTTGATGTCGTTCTGCGCGACCGCGATCGTTGCGGCATAGAACGCGGTGGCGGCACCGATGATCGCAATGATCCAGCCCGCGTAGTTGGAGGCGATCTCCAGGACCGGGCTGATACGACACATCAGGTACACCCCAGCGGTCACCATCGTGGCAGCGTGGATGAGGGCCGAAACCGGGGTCGGGCCCTCCATGGCATCGGGTAGCCACAGGTAGAGCGGCAGCTGTGCGCTCTTACCGCAGGCACCGATGAAGCAGAACAGCGCGATCGCGGTTGCCGTGCTGGTGGACAGCAACGAGTGATTGATGACCGAATAGTCGAGCGAGCCGACTGCCCAGAAGGCGAAGAACATCGCCATCATGAAGCCCCAGTCACCCACGCGGTTGGTGATGAACGCCTTCTTGCCGGCCGTTGCGGCACTGTCCTTCTGATGCCAGAAGGCAATGAGGAGATAGCTGCAGGTACCGACGCCTTCCCAACCGAGGAAGGTGACCAGCATGTTCGAGCCGAGGACCAGCATCAGCATGCTGAAGGCGAACAGGTTGAGGTACAGGAAGAATTTGCTGAACTTGGAGTCGCCGTGCATGTAGCCAACGGCGTAGAGGTGAATGAGAGTTCCGATGCCGGTGACGAACAGGCACATCGTGATGCTGAGCGGGTCGGCCAGGAGCGCCAGGTCGACCTTCAGTGAGCCGACAGGGATCCACTGGAAGAGCGTGCGTAGATGGCTGCGCTCCTCCGCCGTCTTGGACATCATGTCGGCAAACACACCGACCGTGACCAAGAACGAGGCGCCCACCATGGCGGTTGCGAAGTAGCCAGCCTTGGGGTCGCCCAGCTTGCGACCGAACAACAGAATGCAGATGAACCCCGCGAGGGGTAGCGCGGGAATCAGCCAGACGAGGTCGAGCATTACATCAGCCCTTCAACTCGGCCATGTCGTCGGTGGTGGCATGGGGCTTGCGACGCAGGATCGCGACCACGATGCCCAGACCAACCACCACTTCTGCAGCAGCGACGACCATCACGAAGAACACGGTGCTCTGGCCACCGATGTCGCCGAAGCGGCGAGCAAGTGCGACGAATGTGAGGTTGACAGCGTTGAGCATCAGCTCCACGCACATGAACAGGATCAATGGGTTGCGGCGCACCATCACGCCAATGACACCGATGGAGAAGAGCACCGCTCCCAACAGTAGATACCAGGTGGTGGTGGGGGTCGCGATGGCAGCAATCATTTGACCGACACCGGGGTCTCGATGATGACCAGTTCGCCAGGCTTGGGCTTACGCGCCAGCATGACGGTGGCAACGACTGCAATGACGAGCAGCACCGAGGTCAGTTCGAAGGCCAGCACATGGTCGCTGAATACGTCGCGCGCAAGAGCACGAATGTTGCCGTCGTGCGGGTCGAGCGCTGCGTCTTGCACAGCCTGACTCTGCGTCACGACCGGCACGGTTGCCTTTCGGGACGCGATGATGGCCAGACCGATGATGGTGACCAGGCCACTACCGACAGCAGCAGCCACGGGGCGCTGGACTCTGAACGGCTCGATGTGCAGGTCTTCGGCGTTGTCGACGCCCAGCAGCATGATCACGAACAGGAACAGCACGACGATGGCTCCGGCGTACACGATCACCTGCACGGCGGCCAGGAAGTGAGCCTCCTGCGCAACGAACAACACGGCGATGCCGAACAGCGTCATCACCAAGCTCAGCGCTGCGTGCACCGGGTGTTTGCGCACGACAACGCCAACGGCACCAACGAGCACCATTGCGGCTGCGACGATGAAGACGAAAAGTTCCATCAGTCGGCCGGCTGTTCCGGTTCGCGCAGGCCATAGCCCAGCTCGTTGCTCCAGCCGACCTGGCCGACGAAGTCCGCATCGCCACCGGGCGACGTAGCGCGCATCCAGCCACTGGTCAGCAAGTCTTCGCCTTCACGCCAGTCTTCCCACGGCATGTGCTGCGGCCTGCCATCGTCGCCAACGACCAGCTCGGCCTTCGTGTAGACGGCATCGGTGCGGCTGGTGAAGCTGAACTCGAACAATTTGCTTTCGGTGATGGCCTCAGTGGGGCAGGCCTCCACGCACAGATCGCAGTGAATGCAGCGCAGGTAGTTGATCTCGTAGACGAAGCCGAAGCGCTCGCCGGGGGACGTGGGATTCTGCGGGTCGTTGTCGGCGCCGCGCACCAGGATGCACTTGGCCGGGCAGACGCCGGCGCACAGCTCGCAACCGATGCACTTCTCCATGCCGTCTTCGTAGCGGTTGAGGACATGACGACCGTGCATCCGCTCGGGCTTGTCGATCTTCTCATCGCGACCTTCGGTCGCCTTGCCCTTCCTCGCGATGCGGCCACCTGAGTACTCGGTCGTGACGCGCTCGCCGCCGAACACTCTGTGCTGCTTCAGCGTGACGAGGAATCCGTCGAGGTAACCCATCAGAACATCGCCCCCTCTCGTTCACGGTTGCGGGTGCTGACACGCGTGGCCAAACGCAGCAAACCTGCGCAGGCAATCAAAACCAACAGGCCGATACCGCCGGCGACGAAGCGCGCGGACTGCGACCAGCCCTTGTCGCTTGCCACGCGGAACACGGCAATCAGCATGAACCAGCCCAGCGCCAATGGGATCATCAGTTTCCAGCCGAGGTTCATCAGCTGGTCGTAACGAAGGCGCGGCAGTGTCGCACGGAACCACACGTAGATGTACAGGAAGACCAACACCTTGAGCAGCATCCACACGGTGCCGCTGAGCGGCCCGAGGAACGACAAGATGTTCGCGTTGCCGAGAATCTTCAACGGCTGCGGGCCACCGAAGAACAGCGTCACGATGACACCGCTCATTGTGATGGTGTTCATGAACTCGGCAAGGAAGAACAGCGCGAAACGGATACTGGAATACTCGGTGTTGAAGCCGCCGACCAGTTCCTGCTCAGCTTCCACCAGGTCGAACGGCGGCCGGTTCAGTTCGGCAGTGGCCGCGATGAGGAAGATGATGAAGGGCAACACGCCGGTGGCAACGACATGCCAGCGAGTGAAGCTGCTCTGGGCAGCCACGATGCCGCTGGTACTGAGCGTGCCCGCAATCAGGATGACGGTTGCCAGGCTGAGGCCGAGGGCTGCTTCGTAGCTGACCATCTGCGCCGAGGCCCGCACTGAGCCGAGCAGCGGGTACTTCGAGCCCGAACTCCACCCGGCCAGCATGATGCCGTAGACCGCAATGCTGCTGAGCGCCAGCAGCAACAAGACCCCAACCGGCGGGTCGGCCAACTGCAGCTTGGTGGTGTGGCCGAGAATGCTGACCGAACCGTCCTTGCCATTGCTGAAGTCGCCGCCAAGGGGGATGACGCTCCACACCAGGAACGCCGGCACGAACGCGAGGTACGGGGCCAGCTTGAACACGAACCTGTCGCTCTTCTCGGGGATCAGGTCTTCCTTGAAGAACAACTTGATGCCGTCGGCGAGCGTCTGCAGCAAACCCTTCGGTCCGGCCTGGTTGGGACCGACGCGGTTCTGCATGAACGCGATGACCTTGCGTTCGAACCAGACCATCAGCATCGTGCCCACCAGGCCGACGATGAAGATGACCACAACCTTGATCAGCACCACGACAAAGGCGGTGCTGAAGGTGGTGATGCCGTCCAGCAGTGGATCGACAGCCAACATCACAGGTTCTCGATTCGAACGTCGTTGGTTGCTGCGAAGCAATCAATCAGTTCGCCGACGTTCGGCCCCGGATTGTTGAAGGGCACGAATGCGGTTCCGCGCAACACCGAGTCGTCGGCCACCGTGGAGAAGATGACGGTGGACCGTGGGCCGATGACCTTCACGTCGGTTCCCGCTGTGGTGCCGACTCGCTCGAGGTCGAGCGGGTGGAGGTGCAGCACCGAACCACGCGGCAGATGCGCAAGTGAGGGCGAGTTGGCAGTACCGACCGCCTCGTCATAAAGGGTGCGGCTGACGACCAGCCGGAAGTCGTACGAATTGCGCTCCGAAACGACGACCTCGGCCTGGTTGATGGGGTCGATGCCGGCGGGCACGCCGGCGAGCACGCCGTTGCTGTCGGCGGCGAGCGCTTCGGCGGTGACGCCGGCGAAGCCGTCCACCTTGCTGGCGATGTCGGCGGTGACGTCGTCGACGCTGCCGTAGCCGAGATCGCCACCGAGCTCGAGTGCCAACTCCGCCGCGATCATCCAGTCGGGCCGGGTGGAACCGGCGGGAGTGACCTGACGGGCGACCGTGCTGACGCGCCCTTCCAAGTTGGTAGTGGTGCCGGCCTTCTCGCCATAGGCGCTGGCAGCCAAGACCACGTCGGCGAGCGACGACGACTTGGTGAGGAAGGTGTCGATCGCGACGATGCGGCGAGCGCCGGCCAAGGCACGGCGGGCAAGATCGGTGTCGGGGAAGTCGGTCAGTGGGTCGGCGCCGAGCAGCACCAGGCACTCGAGCTTGCCGTCGGCCGCGGCCTGCAGCGTGCCGCGCGTGTCCAGCCCACCCTTGTCGGGGCGGAAGCCAACCTGCAGCGCGCCGACCACGTTGCCGCGTCGGAATGCAGGCAGCACCTTGGCACCGGGCGCTGCTGCCAGCAGCGTGTTGAGCGCGGCGACGGTGGCTGCGGATGACTCGGCCAAGTTGGCACGGCCAGCGACGATGACGACGCTGCCCTTGCCCAGCTGCGCAGCGATCGCAGGGTCGGCCAAGGCGGCCTGCACAACCGAAACCTGCGTGCCCGGCTGGTAGCCCAACTGACGCCACGCGTAACGGCTGAGGCCGGTCTGTTTCGGAGCGAACTCGATGATCTTGCTGCGCTTCTTCTCGGCGGCTTCGCGCAGGCGCAGGTACAGCACCGGCAGCTCTTCCTTGAGATCGGGCCCGAGCAGGATGATGGTGGTGGCCGAGGCGGCTTCGTCGATGGTTGCCCGGTCGAGACCCAACAGGCCGACGGGCAGGCCGTCGCCCATCTGGGAGTACACGTTGGGGGTGCCGATGACCTCGTGACCCAGGCGGGCCCACGCAAACGCATCCTCGTTGGTACCGCGGGCGCCACCGATGACGGCGATGCTCTCCGCCCCACCAGCAGCCTTCGCCGCTCGGATCAACGCCGCAGCCTCGGCGAACGCAGTGCTCCAGGATGCAGGTTCGAGGACGTCGCCGTTGCGAACCAACGGCTGCAGCACGCGCTCGTCGCTCTTCACCGATTCGAAGTTGAAACGGCCACGGTCGCACAACCAACCATGGTTCACCGGGTCGCTGTCCACGCCCATGTAGCGCAGCAGTTCGTCACGGCTGCTCTGCACAACTGTGCGGCAACCGACCGAGCAGGTGGTGCAGGTGGATTCCTGCTGCGCGAGGTCCCACGGCCGAGCCTTGAAGCGGTAGGGCTTGGCCGTGAGCGCTCCAACCGGGCAGATCTGCACGGTGTTGCCGCTGAAGTAGCTGCTGAACGGCTCGTCGGGGTAGGTGGTGATGTACGTGTTGTTGCCGCGACCGCTGAAGTGGATGAGTGCATCGCCCGCCACTTCGTCAGCGAACCGCGTGCAACGGTCGCACAGAATGCATCGCTCACGGTCGAGGTAGACGATGTCGCTGATGGCGATCGGCTTCTCGTAGTGGCGCTTTTCTTCCACATAGCGGCTCTCGCCGGGGCCGTTGCTGAACGCTTGGTCTTGCAGCGGGCACTCGCCACCCTTGTCGCACACCGGGCAGTCCAGCGGGTGGTTGGCGAGCAGCAGTTCCAGCACGCCTTCCTGCATCCGCCTGGTGCTCTCCGACTGCGTGTCGATCTTCATGTCGGGCGCCACGGGCACCATGCATGACACGGTGACTGCTGGGCCGCGACCCGAGTCGCACTCGACCAGACACATACGGCATTTGCCAACCGAGGTCATCCGTTCGTGGTAGCAGAAACGTGGGATGTACTCGCCGGCGTCGGCGGCAGCTTCGATGACCAGCTGGCCCTTGCGCGCCGTGTGCGGCACGCCATTGATGGTGACCTGGACCGCGTTGAGGTCCGGCGGCGGTGCGGCAGTGTCGATGATTGGTTCGGTCGTCGTCATCAGTGAGGTCCGACTGGTTCCGCGCTGACGGGAATACGTTTGCGTTCCACGATCTTGGCGTCGAACTCGCTACGGAACAGCGTGAGCGCGGAGTGGACAGGCGCATACGCCGACGGGCCGACGAAACAGATCGTGGTCATCTTGTACGGGAACGGCGCGGCCGCAAGACCCAGCTCGGTGCTGGCCGCGTGCGGGAACGTACCGGGGCAGATGGACTCGCCGATCTCGAACATCTGATCGAGGTCGGCATGAGTGCCCTGGCCATCCACCACGCGGCTGAGCACACGCTCGAGCCAGGTGCCACCCTCGCGACACGGGGTGCACTGGCCGCAGCTCTCGTGGGCATAGAAGCGGGTGAGCGTCAGCGCAGCGGCGGGAATGTCGGTGGTGTGATCCATCACCATGATCGCCCCGGAGCCGAGCATCGAGCCGGCAGCGCCAACCAACTTTCCTTCGAAGGGAAGGTCGAGTTGCTCGGGCGTGAACCACGGCGCAGAACCGCCGCCCGGTACGAACGCCTTCAGCTCGTTGCCATCGCGAATGCCCTGGCAGAACTCGTCGCCGTAGAGCAGGTCGCGGAAGGTGGTGGTGCCATTGATGATCTCGTACACACCCGGCCGTTGCACATGGCCCGACACTGCCACCATGCGCGTGCCCGGGCTGGTAGCGGTACCGATAGCCGTGTACGCAACCGACCCGTTGACCATCAACCACGGCAGATTGGCCAGCGTCTCGACGTTGTTGACGATGGTCGGGCGCCCATAGAGGCCAACTGCGGCGGGGAAGAACGGCGGCTTCAAGCGCGGCTCGCCGCGCTTGCCTTCCAGCGATTCGATGAGCGCGGTCTCCTCGCCGACCACATACGCACCCGCACCCCAGTGCAACACGATGTCGATGCTGAAGTCGGTGCCGAGAATGTTCTTACCGACATACCCGGCGGCGTACGCCTCGTTGAGGGCCGTCGCCACACGCTCTTGTGCCAACGCCATCTCGCCACGGATGTAGAGGAAGCACTGCGACAATCCTGCCGCGTACGCCGCGATCAGGCAGCCTTCGATCAGCTGGTGCGGGTCGCGTTCCATCAGCAGGCGATCCTTGTACGTGCCCGGCTCGCTTTCATCGCCGTTGACGACGAGGTAGCGCGGCCACACTCCCTGCGGGGTGAGCCCCCACTTGGTACCGGCCGGGAAGCCAGCACCACCGCGACCCAACACAGTGGCCGCCTTGACATCGTCGTGGACTGCGGTTGGTGTACGGCCGAGCGCGGCCTTCAGGCCGCCGTAGCCGCCGGTGGCCAAGAAGCGCTCGAGCGTGTAACTGTCTTCGAGGTGGAAGCGGGAGGTGACGACCTTCGGGCGATCACCATCGTCGATGTAGCCGACGGCCCAGGGATAGGTGGTCACTTCGAAGCCTCCGTGCTTGCGGCCGCGGCGCTGATCCACAGTGGGGCACCCTCGACGGCGTCTGGCGAAAACACACCCACACCGCGATCGGCGGGAATGTGCTGTCGCACGCGGGCGACGGTGCCGTGAGGAGGGATCTCGCCTTCCAGACGTCCGGCGACCAGATCGTTGATGAACGTGTCGAGCGTGTCGGGCGTCATCCGGTAGCGGAAGCGGTAGTTCGCCTGCAGGCACGGGGCCTCTGTGCATGCGGCCTGGCATTCGGCGCGCTCGAGAGTGACCATCCCGTCGTCGGAGGTGCCACCAACCTTCACACCCAGCTTCTGCTCGGCGTGGTGGATCAGTTCTTCGGCGCCCAGCAAGGCGCACGACATGGTGCCGCAGATGTTGAGGAGATACTTGCCGACCGGTTCGAACTTGAACATCTCGTAGAACGTGGCGGTACCGAGGATCTCGGCGGACGTGGCGCCGACGAGCTCGGCAATGTGAGCGATGGCTTCGTTGGTGACGTACCCGTTCTGCTGCTGCGATAGGTGCAGCAACGGAATGGTGGCCGAACGCGCCTTGGGGTAACGCCCGATGATCTCCTTGGCCACGATCACATTGGCCTCACTCAATCGGCTCATCGATCGACCTCGCCCAGCACGGGGTCAACCGACGAGATCACTGCAACGGCGTCAGCAACGAGGCCGCCGCGCATCATGTGCGGCAAGCACTGAATGTTGACGAATGATGGGGCACGCACGTGCAGGCGGTACGGCGTGGCCGAACCGTCGCTGGCGATGTAGCAGCCGATCTCGCCACGAGGGCTTTCGATGGCCACGTACACCTCGCCCTCGGGAACCTTGAAGCCCTCGGTGAAGATCTTGAAGTGGTGGATCAGCGCTTCCATGCTCTCGTCGATGCGAGCGCGCGGTGGCGGCGTGACCTTCTTGTCCTGAATGCGGTAGTCACCGCCGGGCATGCGATCGAGGATCTGGTGCACGATGCGGATGCTCTCGCGGATTTCGTTGAGACGAATGGCGTAGCGATCGAACGCATCACCGTAGGTGCCGACGACAACATCGAAATCCATCTCGTCGTAGTGAAGGTACGGCTGGTCGCGCCGAAGGTCCCATGCAAGACCCGTACTGCGCAGAATGGGGCCGGTAGCGCCGAGGGCGATGGCCTCGGCCTGCGTGATGACACCGACGCCCTGCAACCGATCGCGCCAGATCGGCTGCCCCGTCATCAGCGTGTCGTATTCCTCCAGCCGCGGCGGGATCATCTCCAAGAGATACAGCACGTCGTCGCGCCAGCCAGCGGGCAGATCGGCGGCAACACCGCCGGGGCGAATGAAGTTGTGGTTCATCCGCAGGCCAGTGACCTTCTGGAAGAAGCGCAACACCTGCTCGCGCTCGCGCCAGCCGTAGATCATCATGCCGACGGCACCAAGGTCCATGCCGTTGGTCGCCATGAACAGCAGGTGGCTGCTCATACGGTTCAGTTCGCTGAGCAGCATGCGCATCCAGACGGCGCGCTCGGGAATGTCGCCGTCGATGCCCAGCAGCTTCTCGGTAGCCATGCTGAACACGAGTTCATTGTTCAGCGGGCTGAGGTAGTCCATGCGAGTGACATTGGTGCCGCCCTGCATGTACGTGAGGTTCTCGCCTTGCTTCTCCATGCCGGTGTGCAGGTAACCGATGATCGGCTTGCAGCGCAGCACTGTTTCACCCTGCAGTTCGAGCATCAGGCGCAAGACACCATGCGTGCTGGGGTGCTGCGGCCCCATGTTGATGATCATGGTTTGGTCGTCGGCGGGGTCCAGCGGAATGTCGCCCAACTTGGCAGCATCGGCTTCGCTCAAACGCAGCACCGCGCCAACCTCACGCAACAGTTCGCGTGCAGTCAGTTCGCTGCGCGGCTTGAGGCCCTGCTCGGCCTCGTTACCCTCGCGGATCGTGGAGAGAATGTCGTGGGCAGCCGTGCTCCCAACGGCCCTCTCCTCAACGGCCCTCTCCTCAACGGCGCGGTCGGTCATTGCGCACGCTCCTTGGCGGCGAAGTCTGTGCTGAACTGCACTGGAATGCGCCCCTGGTCGTAGTCCTTACGCAGCGGGTGACCTTCCCAATCCTCCGGCATCAGAATGCGAGTCAGGTCTGGGTGGTCGGTGAACGAGATGCCGAACATGTCGAACACCTCGCGCTCCATTGCTTCGCTGCCCGGATACAGGTCGAACAGCGTGGCAATGACGGGATCATCGGCGGGCACCTGTACGCGGATTCGGATGCGCTCGCGACGCTCGATGGAGAGCAGGTTCACCACCACTTCGAAACGCTCTGGCGACACGCCCTCCGGCAGCGAGCGACCGGGAAAGGTGAGGTAGTCAACCGCTGTCAGGTCGGCACACATGGTGAACGATTCGTCCAGCAACGAGCGCACCAGCTCGAGGTATCCCGAGCGCGTCGGGTGCAGCACACGCTGGCCACGACTGTCGCTCAACGGTACGCCATGCAACATCAAAGGCTCGGGCATGGTCGGCGATGGCGCGACTACTTCCGGCTCGGCGGTGTCCGACATCGCTACCGACTTCCCAGAATGACCGGAATCGGCTGCGCGCCGCGTTCGATCTCGGTGACGTGCAAGCCGGCACCGGCACCCGTGACAGCGCGGCGCTTCAGCAGCTCGCCGCTTTCGATCTTGGCGTGCAGCGTTTCGATGGCGTGAATCAACGTCTCGGGGGTCGGCGGGCAACCGGGCGCATAAACATCGACTGGCACGATCTGGTCGACACCCTGCACGATGGCGTAGTTGTTGAACATGCCACCACTGCTGGCGCAGACACCCATGCTGATGACCCACTTGGGCTCCATCATCTGGTCGTACACCTGGCGCAGCACTGGCGCCATTTTTTGGCTGACGCGTCCGGCCACGATCATGATGTCGGCCTGGCGCGGCGAAGCCCGGAAGACCTCCATACCGAAGCGGCTGATGTCGTAGTGCGCACCACCGGTGGCCATCATCTCGATGGCGCAGCAGGCCAGACCGAATGATGCCGGCCACGAGCTACGAGCACGCGCCCAGTTGACCAGGTCTTCCAGCTTGGCGGTGATGGCGTTGTGCGGGATACCGCCGAAACCGTCGTTTTGAACATCGTTCACGAGACCCATCAGGCGGCATCCTCGCTGAGCTTCTCATCAACGCGCTCATCAACGACCGGACGACCCTCGAGGCCAACCCGACGAATGGTGCTGGTGGTCGTACGTTCCGAGGAGAGCACGGAATCCAGACGGCGTTGCTTTCCGATCGGGCCCCACTCGAGCGCGCCGCGGGCCACGACATAGACAAAGGCGCCGAAGAACACGAGGCTGAAGCCGATCATCTCCCAGAGGGCGTAAGCCCCCAAGAACTTGCGGTCGACCGCGAACGGGTAGATGAAGATCAGCTCGATGTCGAACATGATGAACAACATGGCGACCACGTAGAAGGTGACAGGGAAGCGCTCAGGCGGCTCGCGGCTGGGCACGATGCCACACTCGTACGGCGCCTCTTTCGCAGCTGACGGACGCCGAGGCGCCAACAGGCCGGATGCAAAGAAGCTCATAGCGCCGAACAGCCCCGCCAGGACCAGGAGGCAGACGATCGGCAGGTATTGGCCCATGTGGTCAGACCTTCGCCGGTATTGCCTTGGCTGAGCGGTTCAGCGCCACACGTCGATCGCGGGTGTGCAGCATCCAACACAATGTGAGGAAGATGATCAGCGAGGAGATGCAGATGATGGCCGACGGCACGCGTTTGGACCCCATGTCGCGAATCATGAAGACGTACTCGTGCGGTCGTGACGTATCGATGACAGCACGGGCTGGGGCACGCCCAGGTTCTGCGCGCTGAGGAACGAGCGGCGCGACTTCCACCAACGCGTAGTGGGGCTTGTGGAAGAACGCGAAGTAGTCGATGCGATCGTTCCAGAACGCTGGGCCGCGCTCACCACCCTTCTCGAACACGCCGACGACTTGGAACTCGCCGGCGGCATATGCACCAGACTGCTCCAGGAGGACACTGCCAGCGGAACCGGCCTGTGCGTACGATGGCAGCGCAGAGTTGAGTTGACCCCACGTGTCCTTCAACAGCGACTGCACAGCACCAGCGTCGGCAGCAGGGTCGTCGGTGCGCGTAAATGGTGCGTCGATCACGCCGACCTCGTGGAGCGAGCCGGGATCACGGATCACGGTCTTGCCGGCAACAGGCTGCCACGAAGGATCTGGGCCGAGCACGCCCTTGCCGTACGTCCACCACACGGCGCCCATGATGAACATCCACCCGGCGAGACCGGTGAGCGCTACGAGGAAGCCGAGGCGGGCACCAAGGTTGGTGCCCAAGATGAGGTACAGACTGCCGCACAAGACACCCACCGCCATGATGACGATGAGGGTGCCGCGCAGCTCCCATTCCCAGGGGCCGATCGGAATCTTTGTCGTGTTGGCGATGAGTCCCGCGGATACGGGTGCAAGGGCTGCAAGCATCTAAAGGCTCCGGACATATTCGACGATGGCGGCAATCTGTTCATCGGTCAGCAGGTGACCGAAGCCGGGCATACGACCCGAGCCCTGACCCTGCAAACCGTACTTTGCGCCGTTCTTGGAGCCGACCTTGAGGAAGTTGATCATGTCCTGGTCGTTGGGGAAGTGCGCGTTGGTGGCACCACCGGTGAGGTTCCAACCAAAAGCGCCCTGTGCCGTGACACCTGGCTGACCATAGCTCCAACCCGGTGTGTGGCACCGCGCACAGCTGTACGCACCACTGTTGAGATTCGAGTTGAAGAGCGCCTCGCCTTCGGACGCGCCGGGGTTGGCCACCAGATACTTGTCGACGCTGTCCTGGATGGACTGCTGATCGGCCTGCGGCAGCACGCCACCCTCACAGACGTACGGGTCGGCCTTGTCGACGAAGCTGTCCTCGGTGAGGCACCCTTCCGGCTGGATCTGAATCGACTTCAAGTACACCAGCAGGGTCTCGATGCCCTGAGCGGTCATTGGTCCACCACCTGGTGCACCCCACGCCGACATCGGCGAGAACGGACGGCCGTAGTTGAGGATGAACCGCACCTCCTCTTGGCTGAAGCGGTAGAAGACCGTGTTCAGCGCCGGCGCATACCAGTTGACAGCGGTCACCTCTTGAGTGTTCGTGTCGGTGATGGCGTACGGCGCGACATTGCCGCCGCCCTGCATGCCACCATGGCAACCCGCGCAGTTGAAGCCGCCGTTGGCCGTGGTTTGGAACAGTTCTTCGCCCCAGAAACGGAACCTTTCCTGCTCACCACTGACAGCACCCGCCTGTCGGCTGGGTTCGAATATCCAGTAGAGCGGCAGACCGATCACGATGGTGATCAGCAACAGCACACCGAGCACCTGAACCCGCTCGAGACGGCGACCTTCGAGGACTTCGTCGTCGTAGTACGGCTTGCGGTTGGGAGCCATCTCGACTTCGGAGCCGAGCTCGGCGGCGGCACTTCCTCTGTTGAGGAGGAAGTACGTCACCCAGCCGATGCTGATGACGACGAAGAGGACCCATGCGACAGCAGAGGAATTGAGCGCGATCATATGCAGTGAGGACCTTCCGCCTCTTGGCCAGTGGTATTGGTACCGATGGGAGCTCCGACGAACACCGTGGACGTGTCGATGATGACATCGCCAGTGCCGCCAACGGTCACCGCGAAGTGATCCATGCCACGAGGGGCCGGGCCACCCTTCTTCTCACCGCTGCGGTTGTATTGCGAGCCGTGGCACGGACATTCGAACCACTGGCTGCTCTTGCATTCGGGAACACGACAGCCGAGGTGCGGGCACTTTTGATAGAGCGCAACGATGCCTTCCTCCATGCCTGCAAGGATCGGCTTGTACTCCTTGACTCCGCGAGCCTTGGGAAGCGCTTCCGACGGGTACACCGTGACGTACGAGCGAGCATTGGAGGCGTAGAAGAATCCGCCGTTGCTTCGAATGTTGGCCAAGATGTCGTTGAGCTTGCCGACGTTGACCTTGCCACCAAAGATGGGTGCAGCAGTCGGCCACAAGAAGGCAACGAAGCCAGCCGCAGCGAACGTCAGCAAGCCGGTGCTCATCAGCACCACGGTCGAGCGGTTAAGGAACTGACGACGGTTGAAGCCGATCTCATCACGGTCCAGCGGAACCCAAATGCTGGGCGGTGCGGCGGTGGCCGGAACCAACGCCTGTGTGCGCTCTTCCACCGCTGCACGCTCGACGGCCCTACCCGTCGGCGCGGCCGGCAGGTCGATGTCGGCGTCACGGTCGCGGCGGCGGGTTTCGCGGCTCAGTGCACCGGCGCCGCGTACGTCTGCCTTGCGCGCGGTTGCCAACAGCACCACGGCAAAGAGAACGACGATGGCGCCGACGGCGAGAGCGATGATGACAGCGGGACTCATGATGGTTCGTGCCTCACAGTTCGAAGAAGAGTCCGTCACGCCACGGAAGCGTGAAGTTGAAACCGGGACCACGGAAGAACGAGCCGATGATGACGAGTACTGCCCAGAACATGAGGTGCACCGTCATCAGTGAAGTCGCGAACTTGCGATCCTCTGGCTTGTTGGAAGGGTTCTTGTCGATGTAGGGAGCCAGGATCAGCACGATCATGCCCACGCCCGGAATGGTCACGCCGGCGACCATTGGGTGGAACATGGTGAGCAGTTCCTGAAGGCCCAGGAAGTACCACGGCGCCTTCGACGGGTTCGGGGTCTTGTTGATGTTGGCCTGCTGCAGCAGCGGCGCATTCACGAAGATGGAGAAGAAGAACGTGAACGCGAGGCACGCAAGCGCAGCCACGAACTCGGCGGCGAGCAAGTGGGGCCAGGTGTGCACCTTGTCGATCGGCGACGCTTTGACATCTTGGATGCTTCCGCTCTTGACGACCGTGAGTAGGCGCTGGGTGTGGCCACCGGGGCCGGCACCGAGGGGCACTCCACCACCAACAGGTGCAGCGGCGACCACACTGGCCACCTTCTCCTGTACAGCAACGCCGCCACCACCGTCGGCAGTGGTCTTGCGGGCCTTGCTGCGCTCCAGGAGGTGCGCGGGAATGCGCGAATCCGAGGCGGTTGCTTCGCTCGGTGCGGCCGGTGCTGCCGCCTCGGCGGGCGCGTCGGTTTCTGCCGCAGCCTTGTCGCGGGCTGCTTGCGCCCGCTTCAGAAGGTGTTCTGGAATTTCAGTCATCGATCGCCTCCTTCTCTACAACGGAACTATTCATCACAAAGGACCTGAGATGCCGCCGTCTTTGCGGACACGCCAGAAGTGAATGGCCATGAAGATGACGATCACGAACGGCAGCAACAGCACGTGCAGCACGTACCAGCGCAGCAGCGTGTCGCCACCGATTTCCTTGCCGCCCAACAGGACGAAACGTACCTGCGTACCCAACACCGGGGTGTAGCCCATCATGTTGGTACCCACGGTGACAGCCCACAACGCCAGCTGGTCCCACGGCAGCAGGTAGCCGGTGAACGACAGCAGCAGCGTGAGCATCAGGAGCACCACACCAATGACCCAGTTGAACTCACGCGGCGGCTTGTAGGCGCCGTGGTAGAAGACGCGAGCCATGTGCAAGAAGACGCTGAGCACCATGAGGTGCGCGCCCCATCTGTGCATGTTGCGCACAAGTAAGCCGAAGGTCACCGATGTCTGCAGGTTTGAAATGTCGTTCCAGGCCTGCACGTCGGTGGGCCGGTAGAAGAACATCAAGAAGATGCCGGTGACGGTGAGCAGGATGAAGAGGAAGAAGCTGAGCCCACCGAGGCACAGTGTGTAGCTCACCTTCACTGCATGGCGCTTCACCTTCACCGGGTGCAGGTGATACAGCACCGAGTTCATGATCACGTAGCTGCGGTTGCGCGGGCTATCGGTGTAGCCCTTGCGGAAGATGCTGCCCGGCCGGAAGATGCTGTTCCAGGCTTGGCTGCCCTGCACGTCGCCGACACCCTTGTTGAGGCGATCTTTGACCGTGGGTCGTGGTGTCTCGTCGAGAATTTTTGCCATCGTTCTTCGTTTTCCCTCAGAGCCTCAGGCCGTAGGCATAGCCATGGCTGTTGGTACGGATGTGCGAGTCGCCGGCGACTGCCGGTGCTCCCACTTTGCCCATGATGATGACGCCCGTCGGGCAACGATCGACACACAGTTGGCACCGCGTGCAGATGTCGTCATCGATGATGAACAACACATTGTCGCTGGGGTCCAGCCCCGGCAGCTCTGTGTTGCTGGCTTCCACGATGGCGTCGGTGGACACCATGTGGATGCACTTCCATGGACAGATGTCGACGCAGCCCTCACACATGATGCACTCGGTTTGGTCGATGTGAATGAACTGCTTGGGCTTGATGGCCTTCGACAGGTAGTCCGCGTCGACCTCGACGAGTGTGTACTCGTCGGTGTAGGGCATCATCGGGGGGTTGGCGTCGGTCTTGGCCATGTCAGGTCTTCTTCACCAGCGGGCGACCGAACGTACTGGTCGCGATTTCCTTGGTGGTGGTGCCGTCGCCACGCTTCTGCCACACGCTCCACAGGAAGATGAGCAGGCCGAAGTACCACACGTGAATGACGATGACGACGATGTCGCGAACTGCTTCGTACGACATGGTGAAGGGGAAATTGCCGCCGAGGGCCTGCGGCTTGAAGATGTCGCCTGGCCCGTGGATGATGAGGTTCTTGTTCCAGCCGAGCTCGGCGTCGGCATGCGCGATGAACTTGTCGGGCACGATGCCGAACGCAACGAACATCAGACCGAAGACGTACACGGAGGCGAGCATCGCCTCGCCCCACGAGGTAGGCGTGCCCTTGGGCCGCCGCTTCGCATAGGGAAGTACCAACAGTGCGCCAACGGTGGAGAGGATGAACGAGAAGAGGAACGCCTCATTCATCCCGGGCCACTTGAGCGGGTTGGTTTCGAATGCAATCAGCACCAGTGATGCCCTTCCTCGTGAACTGCTGCACAAACTGTAGCCACCACACCCCTGGTCGATACCAGTTCGTCGAAGAGAACGCGACAAGAAACAGGCGAAGTGACGGGCGGCACGGGATCGTGTCTACCACGCGGCACGCTCGAGCACAGCCTGGTTGTGAACTCGTGCACGACACTGCGTTGAGGGGTTCGTCGCGATCACTTGCGCCGGATTTCCCGAATACGGCCTCCGGGCGTCTATCGTTCGACCTGTGACCGAGATTCCCGAGCACCTGCTGAAGCGCAGCCAGGCACGCAAGGCCGGCGGCGACGCCGCCGCTGCGTCCGCTCCTGCCACCACCCCTGCCGCCGGCGAGTCGGCGGTACCCGCCGTTCCTGCGCCAAAGGCACCCGCTGTTCCGGCCGGGCCTCCCCCGCCCAAGCCCGACATCCCGGTCGTCGCTGCCTACAAGGCGCGCAAGAAGATCCCTGTGTGGGCAATGGTCACGCTCAGCATCCTTCCGCTGTGGGCCTTCATGTACATACTCGCCCTGCGCCCCCAGCCGGTCAAAGCCAGCGGCCCGCTCGGCGTCGGCGCCGAGGTCTACGGCGGCAAGGGCAACTGCGCCGGCTGCCACGGGGCGGGCGGTGCGGGTGTTGCCGGCGGCGCATACGGCTTCATCAACGGCGACGCGATGACGACATTCCCGCACATCGAAGATCAGGTCCGCTGGGTAGATCTTGGAACGCAGGCCTACTCGGCTGCGGGCATCACCATCCCTGGCGATCCCGATCGTCCGGGTGGTCCGCACATCACCGGCGCCAACGGCATCATGCCCGCTCGCGGCGGCGCCGAGATCACGGACGCTGAAGTGCTTGCCGTCGTGTGTGACGAGCGCTATGCACTTGGTGGCGTTGCCGAGGAGGGTCCTGAGTTCGAGCTGTGGTGCGCCGAAGAGTCCCCGGTTTTCATCGCCCTCGAAACTGGCGCCGCCACGTTCGACAACCTGCACACCGTGGTCGCCGGTAAGGGCATCATGGAAATCGGCAGCATTCCCAAGGCCGGCTCACCCGCCGGCGCATGATCACTCCCGCCGTCACCACTGAAGTTCTTGTGGTTGGCGGTGGCCCTGCTGGCGCTGCGGCTGGTTACTGGCTGGCGCGTCATGGGCACGACGTCACGATCGTGGAGCGCAAGACGTTCCCGCGCAACAAGACCTGCGGCGACTCCCTGACACCGCGAGCCGTTCACCAACTCGATGAAATGGGCTTGACCGAACCGCTCAGTGAGTTCCACCGATACAACGGGTTACGGGCCACCGGCATGGGGCACGAGTTGGAGCTGGAGTGGCCCAGCCATCCGATCTATCCGCAGCACGGGTACGTCGTGCGCCGCCGCTACCTCGATCAGATGGTGGTCGACAACGCACAGGCTGCCGGGGCGACAGTGCTCATGGGGCACGAAGCCATCCAACCAATCGTCGACCGTGGGTTCGTGCGCGGCGCAACGGTGGCCGTCGACGGTGGGGCTACCCGCGAGATCCACGCGAAGTACGTCGTCGTGGCCGACGGGGCCAACAGCCGCTTCGGTCGTGCGCTCGGCACGTTCCGCACGCGCGAGTGGCCCTACGGCACTGCCATTCGCACCTACTGGGAAACTCCGCGACACGCCGAACCGTGGATCGAATCGGCCCTCGACCTGAAGGACCGCAACGGCAACCCTATGCCCGGCTACGGCTGGATCTTCCCTGTGGGCGACGGCACCGTCAACATCGGTGTTGGTCTCCTCAGTACATTTCGCGACTTCAAGAGCGTCAACACCACCCACCTGCTGGATGCCTACGCACACCATATCGCGGACCGTTGGGAGATCGATCCGGGCCAACCGACGAAGAAGGCTTCTCGGGGTCGAATACCGATGGGTGGGTCCGTTGGTCCCAACGCCGGGCCCAGCTTCCTGGTGGTTGGCGACGCTGCCGGCAATGTGAACCCGTTCAACGGTGAGGGCATCGACTACGCCTACGAGACCGCTCGCATCGCGGCCCAGGTGCTGCACGAAGCCCTCGTGACCAACGACCCGTCGGTGCTGCAGCAATACCCGCGCCACATCGACGACGAGTACGGCGAGTACTTCAAGGTTGCCCGCCTCTTTGCTCGCGTGATCGGCCGACCGACGCTGATGCGCGAACTCACCCGCGTGGGAATGAACAGCCGCACGCTGATGGAGTGGATGCTGCGCATCACGGCCAACCTGCTGCGCGACGACGAGAAGGGCCCCGCCGAATTGGCCTACAGGGCCGCGGCAAAGATCGTCAAGCTCGCACCCAACGCCTAGGACCTAGTGCTCTGACCGCGAACGTTCGCGCGTTGTGGGGCGCCATTTCTGGACCGTTTGACACCAAGTCCGCCAACCGAGACGGAATGCACCCATTTGTGTGCGCAAGGACTTTCTGGGCAGCGATGGTCCCATAGCTCGATCTGGGTGTGGTCAGTTCCGCAGTCCGGGACGCAGCACGCCCAGAAGAGCCGGCAGCAGCAGTCGGCAGGACGCGACCTACTAACCCATGTGGTCAGAGCACTAGCCGGTCCGGACGTGGGTCAGAGTGTGGCGAGCAGCGTTGCGGGGGCAGCGCGCAAAACGTCGGTGGCGCCCGAAGCCGGCAACCGATCGCATGCAGCCTCGGCCCGCGTTGCCCACTCGACGGCTACCGTCATCGCCGCCGCGACGCCGCCGTTGGAGCGCACTATACCGAGCGCCTTTTCCTGCTCGGCGCCGACCAGCGGCTTGCCAAGCAGCGAGAGCAACTCGACCGCCGCGACACCACCCGCCTGCAGTGTGCGCAGCACGGGCAACGTGTACACGCCCTCGACCATGTCGTGGCCCGCCGGCTTGCCCAACTGCTCGTCGGTCGCGGAGATGTCGAGCAGGTCGTCGGCGATCTGAAACACCATGCCGAACGCCTCGCCGTATTCGGTCAGCGCGTCGATCGCGGGCCGATCGAGGTCGGCGACGAGCCCACCGATGCGGGCGGCGGTGGAGAACAGCGAAGCCGTCTTGCCACTGATGCTGGAGAGGTAGCTGGCTTCCGGCCGCGCCGCGTTGTAGGTGTGGCGCAGCTCTTCGATCTGGCCTTCGCACAGCCGGCCGATGGTGCGGGCCAGCAGCCCGGCGACTTCGGTGCCAAGGGAGGCAGCGATCTCCGACGCCCGCGACAGCAGGAAGTCGCCAGCGAGAATCGCCTGCAGGTTGCCCCACTTCGCGTTGACGGTCTCGACGCCGCGGCGAGTGCCGGCTTCGTCCATCACGTCGTCGTGGTAGAGCGAGCCGGTCTGCACGAGCTCGCATGAAATGCCGCCCTGCACTGCGCGCTCGTGCAGCGCAGCGTCGGCGAGCCCTGCAACCTGCGCCGCAACCACTGTGAGGATCGGCCGCAACCGTTTGCCACCGGCGATGATCAGGTGCGACGCAATGTCGCTGAGATAGGGGTCCGGCGTGTGCACCGACTCTTTCAATGCGTCTTCGATACGCGCGAGATCTGCAGCATGGCTGGACAGCGCGAACAGCGGCGTGGACGACACGCCCGCAAGGCTACGCCAGATCGTCGCCGGCAACCCCACGATGCTTCTATTCCCGATTCCGACGAACACGGGCGTGACACAAGTCGTGACGCAGCCTTAACGTTTCACGCGTGGCTGAACGACGTTGCGACCGAAAGCCACCGATACACTTCTGCCATGTTTGAACGCTTCACCGATAGGGCTCGTCGGGTGGTTGTGCTGGCGCAGGAAGAAGCTCGCCTGCTGAACCACAGCTACATCGGTACCGAGCACATTCTCCTTGGTCTCATCCACGAGGGTGAGGGCGTGGCCGCGAAGGCCATGGAGTCGCTTGGTATCTCTCTAGAGGCTGTGCGCAGCCAGGTGGAGGAGATCATCGGCCAAGGCGGCTCATCGCCGTCGGGTCACATCCCTTTCACTCCTCGTGCCAAGAAGGTGCTCGAGCTGTCGTTGCGCGAAGCGCTGCAACTGGGTCACAACTACATCGGCACCGAGCACATCCTGCTCGGCCTCATCCGCGAAGGCGAGGGCGTTGCCGCGCAGGTGCTCGTCAAGCTGGGCGCAGACCTCAGCCGCGTGCGCCAGCAGGTCATCCAGTTGCTCTCCGGCTACCAGGGTGGGCAGGGCAAGGGCGAGCCGCAGGCAGCCGCCTCACCGGGTGGCGCTGCGAAGGAAGAGGCCACCGACAAGGGGAACAGCCAGATCCTCGACCAGTTCGGTCGCAACCTCACTCAGCTCGCTCGCGAAAAGAAGCTCGACCCGGTCATCGGTCGTAGCCGCGAGATGGAGCGGGTCATGCAGATCCTCAGCCGTCGCACCAAGAACAACCCGGTGCTCATCGGCGAGCCGGGCGTTGGCAAGACCGCCATCGTCGAAGGGCTTGCGCAGAAGATCGTCAGCAACGACGTGCCCGACACACTGCGCAACAAGCAGCTGTACACCCTCGACCTCGGCGCACTCGTTGCCGGCAGCCGTTACCGCGGCGACTTCGAAGAGCGCCTCAAGAAGGTGCTCAAGGAGATCCGCACCCGCGGCGACATCATCTTGTTCATCGACGAGATTCACACGCTCGTCGGCGCCGGTGCTGCCGAGGGTGCCATCGACGCGGCAAGCATCCTCAAGCCGATGCTTGCTCGCGGCGAGCTGCAGACCATCGGGGCAACCACTACCGACGAGTACCGCAAGCATCTGGAGAAGGACGCTGCGCTCGAGCGCCGCTTCCAGCCAGTGAAGGTGGAAGAGCCGACGCTTGCACACACCATCGAGATCCTGCGCGGCGTGCGCGACAAGTACGAAGCGCACCACCGGGTCACCATCACCGATCAGGCCATCGTCGCCGCGGCAAACCTGGCCGATCGCTACATCAGCGACCGCCACCTGCCCGACAAGGCCATCGACCTCATCGACGAGGCCGGCAGCCGTCTGCGCATCAAGCGCATGGCAACCCCGCCAGACCTCAAGGAGCTCGAGACCAAGCTCACCGACGTGCAGGAAGCCAAGAAGCGCGCAGTTGAAGAGCAGCGCTTCGAAGAAGCCGGCCGCCTACGCGACCAGGAGAAGGCGCTGCTGGAAGAGAAGTCGGCGAAGGAAGTCGAGATCAAGGCCAGCGGTGTCGATCTCTTCGACGAGGTCGACGAAGAGGCCATCGCCGAAGTGCTCAGCATCTGGACCGGTATCCCCGTGTTCAAGCTCACCGAGGAAGAGACCGCCAAGCTGCTCAACATGGAAGGTGAGCTGCACAAGCGCATCATCGGCCAGGAGAACGCCGTCAAGGCCGTCAGCCAGAGCGTGCGTCGTACTCGCGCAGGCCTGAAAGATCCGAAGCGGCCCAGTGGCTCCTTCATCTTCCTCGGGCCCACGGGCGTTGGTAAGACCGAGCTGGCCAAGACGCTGGCGGAGTACTTGTTCGGCGACGAGAAGAGCCTGATTTCGCTCGACATGAGCGAGTACATGGAGAAGCACACGGTCAGCCGACTGGTGGGTTCACCCCCCGGGTACGTGGGGTACGAAGAGGGTGGCCAGCTCACCGAGGCAGTGCGGCGCAAGCCGTTCAGCGTGGTGCTGTTCGACGAGATCGAAAAGGCCCACCCGGACGTGTTCAACACGCTGCTCCAGATCCTGGAGGAAGGCCGTCTCACCGACAGCCAGGGCCGCACCGTCGACTTCCGTAACACGGTGCTCATCATGACCTCCAACCTCGGCTCCGCCGATCTGCGCAAGGCCAACGTCGGCTTCACCAAGATCGACGAAGCCATGAGCTACGAGCGCATGAAGGACAAGGTCACCGACGCGCTGAAGGGCCACTTCCGCCCAGAGTTCCTCAACCGCATCGACGAAGTCATCGTCTTCCACGAGCACAGCCGCGACGCGGTGATGCAGATGGTCGACCTGATGACCAAGCGTCTCACCGGCCAGCTGGAGAATCAGGGTCTCGGTATCGAGCTGACGCAGTCGGCCAAGGAACTCTTGGCGGAGAGGGGCTACGACCCGCAATTGGGCGCCCGCCCGTTGCGTCGTGCGATTCAGCGGATGATCGAAGACGTGCTGTCGGAGAAGATCCTGTACAAGGAATTCCACGCCGGCGAGATCATCGTCGTGGATACCGAGGACGACCCCGATCGCCCCGGCGAGCGCAAGCTGTCGTTCCACGCGGTCGAGGGCTTCCAGCCACCGGCGGCAATCGAGTTGGCCACGACGGCCGCACCCGATGCCGCCATCACCATCGCCGAACCCCCCGCCCCCACCGAATAGGTCTGCACGTGTCGCGCCGCTGGCAACGGCGGCGCGACTGGCAGAATGATCGTGTGCGCCGTCTACTCGTCCTCATTGCCGTCGCGCTCGCGCTCACAGCGTGCAAGGTCGACGCCACCGTCGACGTCGCGGTGAAGGCCGACGGTACCGGTGTCATCACTCTCACGGCCGTTGCCGACGCCGACGTGTTGGCACAGGCGCCGGGACTCGCGGACGACCTTCGCTTCGACGATGCGATCGCGGCGGGTTGGGTGCTCACTGCGCCTGCGGCAACCGAGGCCGGCGGCTTGCTGGTGGTCCTGACACATGGGTTCGCCAACATCGAAGAAGCAACGGCGCTGCTGCAGTCGATCAACGGCACGCGCGGGCCGTTGCACGACGTGGTGCTGACCCGCGCAGTGACCGCCGACGACATCACCACAGCGCTGGCCGGCACGTTGCGCGTGGATGGCGGCATCGACGCGTTCGCCGACCCGGATGTGTTGTCAGCCATCGGCGGCAGCCCCTACGCCGACAACATCGCGGCCACAGGTCTGCGGCCCACCGACGTCGTGACGTTCACGTTCACGGCTGAATTACCCGGCGAGTCACCGACACCGGCAACGGGGACTGCAGTTGGCGACCAAGCGCTGACATGGTCGGTGCCCCTCGATGGAACGACCGCCGACTTGGCCTCGTCGGCTGTGCTCGCGCAGGGCACGCCGTCCAGCATCTGGGGCACAGTCTCGACGATCGCAATGGTCGTGTTCGTCGCATGGTGCGTGCTTGCCGCTGCCTTCATCGCCTTCGTTGCACGGGCCCGCAAACAACGCGCCCAACGCCGCACCACTCTGTGACACCCATTTCGTAGGGTGCAACCATGGCCAAGGTTCGCGTCGTCTATCGCTGCTCCGAGTGTGGCGCTGCCACCCCCAAGTGGGCTGGCCGCTGCGCCGCATGCGAGGCCTGGAACTCGTTGGTGGAAGACGTCGACCTGCCCGCTCCCGCCGCTGGCCACAACCTCGGGCCGTCGGCGCCGGCCATGCCCATCGGTTCTGTCGACGCCACGTTTGCGAAGCCACAGTCCACCGGCATTCCCGAGCTCGACCGCGTGCTCGGCGGCGGTCTGGTTCCCGGCTCGGTCACGCTGCTCGGTGGCGAGCCAGGCATCGGCAAGAGCACGCTGCTGCTCCAGCTGCTGGCACAGTGGCCCCAGCGCACCCTGTACGTCAGCGCGGAGGAGAGCGGGCAGCAGGTTCGGTTGCGCGCCGAGCGGCTGGATGCGGTGCGCCCCGAGCTGTGGCTGCTGCCGGAGACCTCGCTCCCCCACATCATTGCGGCCATCGACGACGTGCAGCCAACGTTGGTGGTCATCGACAGCATCCAGTCCATCGCCGACCCCGATGTGCCCTCCGCACCGGGCAGCGTGGTGCAGGTACGCGGGTGTGCCCATCGTCTGGTGGGCGAGGCCAAGCGTCGCAACCTGCCCATCGTGTTGGTCGGCCACGTCACCAAGGAGGGTGGGCTGGCCGGGCCGCGGGTGTTGGAACACGTCGTCGACACGGTGCTCAGCTTCGAGGGCGACCGCCACCACTCGCTGCGTCTGCTGCGCGCGGCCAAGCATCGCTTCGGGCCCACCAACGAACTGGGCGTGTTCGAGATGGCGGGCGAAGGGCTGATCGGCGTGCCCGACGCCAGCAAGCTGTTCCTCACAGACAGGCGCACGGGCGTCGCCGGCTCGGCCATCACACCCACTCTGGAAGGGCAGCGGCCGTTGCTGGTGGAAGTGCAGGCACTGACCAACCCGGTCACCCCCGGCGCGCCTCCGCGGCGCAGCGCAACGGGTGTCGACTCCGGTCGGTTGGCGCTGCTTTTGGCAGTACTCGAACGGCGATCACGCGTGTCGCTCAGCCAACACGAAGTGTTCGCTTCCGCCGTGGGTGGCGTGCGGCTCACCGAGCCTGGCGCCGACCTGCCGCTCTGCTTGGCACTGGTGAGCGCATACTTGAACTACCCCATCCCTCCCGATCTGGTGGTGTTCGGCGAGGTCGGTCTGGCAGGCGAGCTGCGCCAGGTCGCGCATGCACCTCGCCGTCTGGCAGAGGCCGCTCGCATGGGCTTCACGCGAGCGATCGTTCCGGCCAACTCGCCCAACGGCGTAGAGGGCATCACGCTGACTCGCGTTTCCACCATCGACGAAGCGCTCTACGTCGCCGGTCTCTCCGAACGCACGCAATGACCCTCACGATGACGGCCGGTGCGTCGTTGGCTCACCGAGGGTGCTCGTAGACTGGCGGCGATGTCAGGCCAAACCTCTCCCAACGATGCGCTGCACAAAGCGCTGGCTCAGGTGGCCCCGGGGACGACGTTGCGCGACGGGATCGACCGGATAGTTCGGGCGAAGATGGGGGCGCTCATCGTTGTCTGTGATGAACCATCGGTTCTGGCCATCTGCAGCGGCGGGTTCCTGCTCGACGCTGAGTACACCTCTCAGCGGCTCAGCGAACTGGCCAAGATGGACGGCGCCATCATTCTCACCACTGATGGCAGCCGTATCGCCCGCGCCAATGTGCATCTGGTGCCTGACACCAACGTGCCCACTGCGGAAACCGGTACCCGCCATCGCACCGCCGAACGTGTTGCCGTCTCTTTGGGTGTACCGGTCATCAGCGTCAGCGAAGAGATGAGCGTCATCAATGTCTACGCCGGTGGCATGCGTCGCCAGCTCAACGACGTCGGCCGCTTGCTGGATCGCGCCAACCAGGCGCTGCAGACACTCGAGCGGTACAAGACCAAGCTCGACGACGCCACCAGTGCACTGACCTCGCTGGAAGTGGAAGATGTGGTCACCGTGCGCGACGTTGCCACCGTCGTACAGCGCGGTGAGATGGTGCGCCAGATCGCCGCCGAGATCGAGACCATGATCGTCGAGCTCGGTGTCGATGCCCGCCTGCTGCGTCTGCAGTTGGAGGAGGTGTTCACCTCACTCGACGACGAGTTGGATCTGGTCGTCGCCGACTACCCGGTCGCCGCGCAGAGCTACGCCACCCCAGCCGCCGCGGATGCACCGGCGTCACCCAAGGGTCTGCGCATGCTGGCGCGGGTGCCGCGGCTGTCGGAGGATCAGGCTGCAGCGATCGCGGACCACTTCGGAGAGCTTGCCAAGCTGCTTCGCGCCGCGGCCGAAGACATTGCCATGGTCGATGGTGTCAGTTTGAAGGAAGCTCGTGCTGTGAAAGAGACGCTCGATCGACTCACCGAGACGACGATCCTCGACCAGTACTACTAGAGACTCGCCGGGTGGTACGGCGTGGTGACACCTGGTTGGGTGCCCTCGAAGGTCACCGCGCCATCTTCCACCAGCTTGATCAGGTGGGCCAGCACGCTGCGCCCGGCCGCCTTGTACAGCTTGGGGTCGACGCCGACGTAGAGCTGCTTGACGATGTCGGGGATCATCGTGGTTCCTGCACTGACAGCGGCCAGCACGCCGGCTTCGCGGTCGAGGCGGTGCTGCACGAACGCGTCGACGAACGTCTTGCCCTGGGTCACCGGGGCTCCGTGCGTGGGCCACAGCACGGCAGGATCGAGGTCCTTCACCCGCTGCAACGACGTGAGGTAGTCGCGCATGTTGCCATCGGGTGGCGTGATCACCGTGGTGCTCCAGCCCATCATGTGGTCGCCGGTGAACAGTGCTCGCTGTTCTTCCAGCCAGAAGCACATGTGATTGGAGGTGTGGCCGGGAGTGTGAACGGCACGGATGGTCCACCCGTCACCTGCGGCTGCGATGTCGCCGTCGGCTACGCGCACGTCGGGGTCGAAGGCGTAGTCCAACGTCTCTTCCACCTTCGCCTCGCCAGCGGCCTCGGCCGCCGCGGCCGCCGCCTTCTCCTCGTCGTCGGGTTCCTCGGGGGTGTCGTCTTCCACCCAGCTGTGGCTGATGGCGTGCGGGCCGTACGCAATGGTCGGTGCGCCGCTGTACTCGCGCAGCCAAGCGGCGAGCGGCGAATGATCGCTGTGGCAGTGGGTGATCAGGATTGCGACCACACGTTCACCTTCGAGTGCGGCGATGAGTGCATCCCGATGCGAGTCCGCGATGGGACCAGGGTCGATGACCGCTACCTCGCCACGGCCGACGATGTACGTGCCAGTGCCGTGGTAGGTGAACTTGGACGGGTTCTTCGCAATCACCCGTCGGATCAACGGAGCGACCTCGATGGCCTCGCCGTAGTGCGGATCGTCGAGCAGGACGTAGGGAATGCTCATGGCGCAATCGCCCGAACGGAACCGACTCGACGGCCGTGCCCCATGATCCGTTCCTCCACCAGTGCTGCGACCGCTGTCGTATCGATGCCCAATGCTCGCAGACCCGCCAGCAGCACTGCCGGTCGAGCGCGATCGGCGCCGTCGGAGATCTTCAGCGCCACCGTTCGTCCGTCGGGCAACGCGGCAGCGAACACCCCGTCGGCACCGTCTTTGGCCATCAAACCCGGCACGTGGCGCATGATCGGCGTTGCCTGGCAGGTGTTGCCACCCACCATCTCGGGGTGCGTCGTCATCGCCTCGTAGACCTCGCGTCCTGCGGCACCGGCGCTGCCGATTGCGATGGTTCGAAAACCTCGGGCGAGGCCGACCAACGACATCGCGTGCGCCGGGGCGCCACATCCATCGACACCGATGTGGAAGTGTGGTTCGTCGGTCAACTCGTCGATGACTCCGGTGACGGCGACCTGCAGTGGGTGCGCGACGTCGAGGTAGGACGAGTCGTGCGCCCAACCGTTGTGAACGCAAGTGGCCAACATGCTGCTGTGCTTGCCGCTGCACGTCATCAGCAGCGCGGTGGGCGCGCCGCCCGCCCGCAGGACGACCGCGGCGGCAGCGGGGTCGAGCGGCAGCCCAGGGGTGTTGGCCAACGCCTCGGGCGGCAATCCAGCGGTTGCCAGGATGCGGCATACGCCCTCGATGTGCATCGGCGTGCCGTCGTGACTGGCGCATGTCAAGGCCAGGAGCTGCGGTGGCAGTGACAGACCGGCTCGGACCATCGCCACTGCCTGCATCGGCTTGTTGGCCGAACGCGGATAGATGATGGCGTTCGGGTCGCCGGCCGCGAACTCGATGTCACCGCTGGGGCCAAGGCCGACGACCGCACCGAAGTGGACCGATTCGTCGATGCCGCTGCGAGTGGTGATGGCGACCGGTACGAACGATTCAGGAGTCGGCATCAGTCTCTGCAGTCGGGTGCTTGGAGCGCGCCGCGCGCCGCTGATCGCGGCGCAACTTCGGCTTGATGACGGTGAGATCGTTGTCGATCACCTCGTGCCGGGCGCCGGTGTTGCTGAGCAACGCCTGCACCATTGCTGCGCCAGGAATCGCCAAGATCGCGCCCACACCGCCGAGCACAGCAGCGCCGGCGATTGCGGAACCGAAGGCCACCGCCGGGTGCAGATCCATCGTGCGAGCCGTGATGCGGGGCAGGAAGAGATAGTTCTCGATCTGCTGGTAGATGACGACGAAGATCAGCACCACCAGTGCCTTCGTCGGCGAGTCGATGAACGTCACCAGCACCGGTAGGGCGCCGGCGATGTAGGTACCGACCACCGGTAGGAACTGACTGATCACACCCACCCAGAGGGCGAGAGCGACGGGCGCCTTGGTGCCCAGTGCCTGCAACACGACCCAATGCGAGAAGGCGGAGAGACCGGCCAGCAACGCCCGCGAATACAGGTAGCCGCCGGTCTTCTCGATCGCCAGGTCCCAGGTGTCGAGTACCGAACGCTGCTGTTCGGGCCGCAGTCGACTGCAGATCACTCGGCGCAGCTTTGGTCCATCGGCAACCAGGTAGAACGTGAACAGGATCACGGAGAGGCCCTGCACCAGGAGACCCAATGCGGTCACGGAGAGGTCGACCACGCGGTTCTGTTGGCTGTTGATGAACGACTGGACCGCACCGTCGGGTTTGTTGATTTCATCGATCACCTGGCTGGCGTCGATATGTGCCCCAAAGTTGTCGTTCAAGAAGTTGACGGTGCGTGTGACGTACTTCTCGGAGTTGCCCAGCAGTTCGGCAATCTGCTGGCCCACCAGCGCTCCGATGGCGATGAGGAAGACCAGGAACGCGACCAGAACTCCAAGGAGTATGACAACGGTGGCCGTGCCGCGCCGCCAGCCACGCTTTGCCAATCGGTTGACACCGGGTTCGACCGCCAGCGAGAGAAACAGCGAGACGAGGAGCAGCAGGAAGAACGTGTAGAGGCTGGCCCACAGTGACCGGAACGCGAGGGCCGCGACCGCGCCTCCCCAGAAGACGGCCACTGCCTTCCATACCCAGCGCGGCATCCGGTCCGGGGACGGCGAGGGCTCGAGAAGTGTCATCGGCTGGAACTGTACTGACCTGCCACCCGCACCAGGGTGGAGGCCAAGTCGCCACGGTCGGCGATGTGGACCCGTTCGAGCCCCAGCCAGCCCGCCATCGACTGCAGTTCGTGCACCACGTCGGGCGCCAATTCATCCATCGGCACACCTGGTTCGGCATACGCGCCCTGCACCAGCAGCACGCTGTTGTGGCGGTCGGCCTTCAGATCCAGCCGGCCAACGAGCGAGTCACCCCACAGAATCGGCAGCACGTAGTAGCCGTAGATGCGCTTCGGTGCAGGAGTGTAGATCTCGATTCGATAGTGGAATCCGAAGAGCCGTTCGCCGCGGTCGCGGTTCCAGCACACGGGGTCGAACGGGCTGAGGAACGCGCACGCATCAACACGGCGGGGCAGCTTCGCCTGCGGATGCAAGTAGGCGGGCTTCCCCCAGCCCTGCACCTGCACCAGCAGCAACTGTCCGTCCTCCACCAACTCGTCGAGCAACGGTTTGCACGGCGCGTTCTTCTGGCGGTGGTAGTCCGTGAGGTCCTGCATGGTTCCGACCCCGTGGTGCTTGGCGGCAAGGATCAGGAGTTCCTTTCGCGCTTCGCGCTCGGGCACGGCCGCACGGGTGTGCACATGCGCGGGCAACACACGCTCGGGAAGATCGTAGATACGCGCGAAGTCGCCGGCACGACGAGTCGCCGTGAGCTGGCCGTTCCAGAACAGATGCTCGAGGGCGACCTTCCCGTCGTCCCAGTCCCACCACTGGCCCTTCTTCCCGACTTGTTCGTTGAGATCGCCACTGGCGAGTGGCCCATCCACTGCGATGCGTCGTAGGACCTCATCGATGTAGCCGGGTCGGCGTTCAGCGAGCGTCCAATAGCGATCCCACTTGTGATCACCCGCCATTCGCCAGCGATGGAGGTGGTGGTGCTCAGTGGGGACATGGCTGGCCTCGTGCACCCAATACTCGAAGAGCTCACCGTCGGCGGTGGCATCCGCAATCATCGAGCGTGGGTGGGGTCCAAGACGTGCGAAGAGGGGTAGCTCCTGGCTGCGTACCAGCACATTGACCGAGTCAATTTGGATCAGCCCCATGCGGTCGAGCGCACGCCGGAAGTGCCGGCGGTCGACGCGACCCTTGGGTCGCGGGTCAGCAAAGCCCTGTGCGGCGAGCGCAATTCGACGTGCTTGCGCAAGCGACAACTTCTGCGTTGCCATTGGGTCGGTGACCCCTTGTGCCGTTCGGTGACGCGGTCAGTCAGCGACGGTGATGGTGACGGAGTTGATGACGACCTGCGTACGCGGACGGTCGCTGTGGTCGGTGTCGACGCGCTGCATGGCATCGACAATCTCCAGGCCCTTCACGACCTGGCCGAAGTGGTTGTACTGCGGGGGCAGGCCAACACCGCTGGGACCGCTGATCAAGAAGAACTGGCTGCCGTTGGTGTTGGGGCCGGCGTTGGCCATGGCGAGCGAACCGATCTGATACTTCTGCTTCACCGGCTCGTCGTTGAACTTGTATCCCGGGCCGCCGCGGCCGGTCCCGGTGGGGTCGCCGCCTTGGCACATGAAGCCGTTGATGATGCGGTGGAACACCACGCCGTCGTAGTAGTGGTGAGCGGCGAGAAACACGAAGTTGTTGACCGTGCCGGGGGCGTTGATGGCATCGAGTGCGATGACCATGGCGCCCATCGAGGTCTCCATCGTAGCCGTGTAGCGCTTCGACGGATCGATCCCGAACTCGGGAGCCTCGTCGAACTTCTGCGACACGGGAGCGGAACCATCAAGTGCGGGAAACGGTGTAGCCATGCCCGCCACGATACCGACTTTCCCAACCCACATCCCCGCCCCTCCGCCCCTGATCGCAACCACCCGCCCCATCCCGCCCCGCCCGCCGTGCCCCATTCCGCCACCCACGCCCCCCATTTGCGCGCGAAAGGAGTTACCGGGCGGGACCTGTCCCAGAGAGGATTCTGGGTGTCGTCAGTTTCGGTATCCGGAACTGACGACACCTGGAAACATGGGACCGACACTGATTTTGCCGAATTGGGAACCTCACCGTGCCCATTAGGGGTATGAGACTTCAACAACTGGACACCTACGCCACACGCCATCATGGACTCATCTCTCAGGACGCCGCCGCCGCACTCGGCGTCAGCCGCAGTAGCTGGTATCGAGCGATCAACAGTGGCCACCTCGAGCAGCTCTTTCCGACGGTCGCCCGTCTCCACGGCACTCCGTCGACACTTCAACAGCGCGCACTTGCGGCGGTGTGGGCATCTGGACCGGGAGCGATGGCGTCGCACCGGACCGCCGCAGCACTCTGGGGTGTCGAGCGGCCAGCGACGGACCCCGTCGATGTGATCGTCCCGACGCGGAACCGGACGCCACGCCTTGCAGGCGTGTTGATCCATCGACCGCGCGATCTCCTCGACCTGCGACCGATCATGCGCGACAAGGTCCCAACCTGCAGCCCGGCTCGGATGCTGGTGGACCTGGGAGCAGTCGACGAAGGATCCGTCGATGCCGCGATGATCGCGATCATGGTGTCGAAAGTCCTATCGCCCATCGGAATTCGAGCAGCGCTAGCCCGACATTCCGTTCGCGGACGCAGTGGCATCACCCCGCTTCGCAGTGCATTGGACCGGTGGGTCGGCGACGAATTACCGCCAGACAGCCTGCTCGAGTCCAGGATGTCAGCGCTCATTGCGGACTACGACCTTCCGCCAGTGCAGTTCCACGCCGTCGTGGGTGGCTACGAGGTCGACTTCCTTGTCATCGGAACTCGAATCGTCCTGGAGTGCGACGGCTGGGGGACGCACGGGCTCGACCGCGATCAATTCGAATTCGACCGACTCCGCGACGCAGACCTGACGGCCGATGGCTACATCACCGTGCACTTCACCTGGCGTGCCCTCACCACCTCACCTCAGAAAGTGGCAGATCGAATCCGCGGAGTACTGGCACGCTGGTCCTGACGACTTCCGCGCCCGAGCCGGGTGTGTCCAGTTCCGTAAACCGGGACTGGACACACCCAGAATCAACTCTGGGACCCCCGCCGCCCAGAACTTCCTTGCGCCCACAAATGGGGGGGGTGTGGTCCCACGGGTAGGGCGCGGGGTAGGGCGCGGGTCAGGTGTTGCGGATGTTGTAGTCGGTGATCAAACCGTTGGCTTGCTTGGCCGCGGCGTCGAGGGTGGCGGTCACGTCGGCACCGTCGAATACCGCGGCGATCGCGGTCGCCAGCACTGAACGCACCTCACGCAACGGACCCATCACGGGACCGGCTGATGTGGGTGCATCGGGCGAAGCCAGCAGTTGCTCGTAGGCCACCCCGAAGCGAGGGTCGGTGGCCAATGTGGTCTTGAACGGGTCCAGCCCGAGGGCGTCGGTGCGCACGGGGATGTACCCCGTTGCCGCCGCCCACTGGCTCTGCTGCTGCGCACCGACCAGGTAGGTGATGAAGTCCCATGTTGCTGCGGTACGCACGTCGTCACCGCTGTCCACCGGCCACAGCGAGGCGCCGCCGATCAGGGCGCCGGGCTGGCCATCGGGGCCGGGCATCGGCCCAACACCCACATCGTCCGGCCCGATCTGGGGGAACTGGCCACCGGCGAGCACCGTCAGCACCTGTCCAAGCGATGCCGACGTCGCCATTGTCATCGCTGCCGGCTCCTTGTCGTCAGCCAACTTGAGCAGGTTGTCGAACCCGGTCTGGGTGTTGTCGCCGACGTTGACGGCGAGCCCGTCCTGCAACAGCTGCTGCAGATAGGTCATCACCTCGACGCCGGTCGGTGCGTTGAACAACACTTCGGTCGCGCGACTGGTGCGGCCGTTGTCGCCGTCCGTGTAGAACTCCTTCGCCTTGCAGAACCACTGCTCGACGTACCATCCGCCACCGGAGTCGAAGCCCGACTCGAGCGCGAGCCCGTACTTGGAGGCACCCGAATCCACGATCTGTTGGCTGAACGCTCGCATCTCGTCGAGGGACTTGGGCGGCGTGTTCGGGTCCAGCCCAGCGGCGGCAAACGCCTTCTTGTTGTAGAAGAGCACAGGGTTGGAGATGTTGAACGGAATCGACCACTGCACGCCCTGGGTTGCGTAGGCAGCAAGCGCCGTGGGCAGGAACGCAGAGGTGTCGTAACCGCTGGCCTCGATGCACCTGCCGACCGGAACAGTGCTGGCGGTGTCGACCATCGCTTGCAACTGATACTCGGGCAGTTGCACGAGGTCGGGTCGATCGCCCTGGCTGGCGAGGTAGTAGTTGTCAGCCGTCTCCTCGTAACTGCCCTGCACCAGCTTGACCTTGACCTTGCTCTGGCTGGCGTTGTAGGCGTCGGTGAGCTTGACGACTTCCTCACCGAGGCTGGCCGACATGCTGTGCCAGAACGTGATGTTCGTGGTGCCCGTGGCCGTTGCCAACGCATCGGTAGGGCAGTCGGGCAACGCGTCGGGGGCGACCGAGGTGGTGGTCACCGCCGCGGCCGTGTCGCCGGGCGCAAGGCTCTCGCTCGGTGCAGGAGAAGGCGTCGTCGCCGCGTCGCCCGAATCGGTGATGTCGCCGCCGCCGCTGCACGCGGCAATGAGACTGACGGCGGCCAACAAGAACGCGATGCGAGTGGATCGAGTACGCATCAGCCCTTCACCGCCCCTGCAGTGAGACCGCGTACGAGTTGGCGTTGGAACACGACCAACAGAATGAAGATGGGAAGTGCAGCGACCACGAGTCCTCCTGTGACGAGATTGAGTCTGCTGATGTCTGACGACTTCAGTCGGTCGAGACCGATCTGAATCGTTTCGTGCGTGCGATCACCACGGATCACCTGCGACGGCCAAAGGTACGCGTTCCACGTACCGAGAAATGTGAAGAGTCCGAGCGCGCCCAGCGTCGGACGACTGAGCGGCGCCGCAACTTCCCAAAGAAAGCGAAGGTGGCCCACGCCGTCGAGCGATGCTGCCTCGCGCAGCTCGTTCGGCAACTGCAGGAAGACCTGCCGCACCAGGAACACGCCGAAGGTGCTGGCCAGTGACGGCACGATGAGACCCTGATAGCTGTTGATCCAGCCGAGCGAATCAGCGGTGCGCTGGTTGAACACCACCGTCACCTCGCCGGGCACCAGCATCGTCGCTAGATAGAAGACGAAGATGGGGCCTTTGAACGGGAAGTTGAGGAAGGCGAATGCGTACGCCGCGAGCAGGCTCGTGACGATGACCCCGGCCGTCACCACCACTGACACGAACAGACTGTTGGCCAGCAGACGACCAAGGTCGCCCTGGTGCCACGCCGCACGAATCGTGGAGAAGGTGAGATCGACCGGCAGCAGCGACCGCGGATGGTCGAGCGAATCGGGACCGGACTTCAGGGCCTGCAGCAGCACTGCATAGATCGGGAAGAGCACGATGACGGCGACGAACGTCAGTAGCGAGTAACGCCCCACCTTGCGCCAGCCGTGGGTTGCGCCTACCGAGGCAATGTCAGTTGCCATAGTGCACCCGCTTCTCGAAGCCACGGAACTGAACCAGCGCGAACACCAGCGAGATCAAGAACAGCAGCACGGCCGCCGCTGACTTGAGGCCGATGTTGCCGCTGATCAACGAGTTCTTGCCGTAGATCAAATAGGGAATCGTGGTGGTCGACTTCTCCGGCTCCGGCCCGCCACCCGTGAGCAGAGCGACCTCACCGTAGGTCTGCAAGGCACGCGTACTGAGCACGACACTGATGAACAGAATCGACGGCGAGAGCATCGGCAGCGTCACGTTGGTGAACCGGCGAAAACTACCCGCACCGTCGACGTAGGCACTTTCGTACAGCTCCTTGGGCACGCTCTGCAGGCCGGCAGTGATCACGATGAAGGTGAAACCGAGGCTGGCCCAGATACTGCTGAGGGCTACGGCCGGCAACGCCGTGTTGGGGTCGCGCAGCAGACCCGGATTCTTGAGCGCAGGAATCCAGTTGCTGAACAGATCCGACAGCACCCCGATCTCGGGCTGGAGCAGCACGAACCACACCAGGCTGGCAACGGCGACGCTGGTGGCGACAGTGCTGGAGAACACGGTGCGGAAGAAGCCGATGCCACGCAAGTGCTTGTCGGCCAGCACGGCCAAACCGATGCCCAGGATCAAGCCGATGGGAACCGTCATCACGGCGAGTTTGATGGACACCCACAGCGCGTCTTGGAACTGCTTGCTCTGGAAGACGTCGAGGTATTGGCCCCAACCCTTCTCCGTGCACTTCCGGCCGGTTTGGTCGCAGCTCAGGTGGCCGGTCTGGATGGCCCGAACCAGCGGATAGATCGTCCACACACCGAGCAGCACCAACGAGGCGCCCAACATCAGCAACGCGGCGGGGGCATCACGCAAGCGACGCTTCACGGCACTCGCACTCCGGTGATCGCATCGAACCGGTGCAGGTGGCGGTCGGCCACATCGAAGCGCACCGTGTCGCCCACCACTGGCAGGTCGGCGTGCGGCGCCACGCGCGCAGTGAGCCGACCAGCGGGCGATTCGGTGAGCAGCAGCACTTCGTGGCCGAGGTGTTCGATCTGGCGCACGGTGCCTCCCAACGCACCGTCGACCGCAATGAGTAGATGCTCGGGGCGAATGCCGACCTGCACATCGGAGGAGCCCAGTTGGCCCGACTGCAGCAGGTTCATCGGTGGCGTGCCGATGAACTGCGCGACGAACGCCGACGCCGGATGGTCGTACACATCCTGCGGCGTACCCACCTGCTCCAACCGGCCGGCGTTGAGCACTGCCACGCGGCTGCCCATCGTCATTGCTTCCACTTGGTCGTGCGTGACGTAGAGGAAGGTGCTGTCGAGCCGGCGATGCAGCTCGACCAGTTCGGCGCGGGTGTCGCCGCGCAGCTTGGCATCGAGGTTGCTGAGCGGCTCGTCCATCAGGAAGACGGCAGGGTCGCGGACGATGGCGCGAGCCAACGCCACTCGTTGGCGTTGGCCGCCACTGAGCTGGCCGGGCTTTCGCTTCATGTAGTCGGTGAGGCCCAACACGTCAGCGGCCTTCAGGGCCTCGGCTGCTCGTTGCGACTTGTCGACACCGCGAACCTTCAGCGGGAACTCGATGTTCGCGGCAACTGTCTTGTGTGGGTAGAGCGCGTAGCTCTGGAAAACCATCGCGATGTCGCGCAACTTGGGCTCGACGTCGTTCACACGTCGATCGCCGATGAACACGTCGCCGCTGGTGGGGTCTTCCAGACCCGCGACCATTCGCAACAACGTGCTCTTACCGCATCCCGACGGGCCGAGCAGGATCATGAACTCATGGTCCTGCACATCGAGCGTGACATGGTCGACCGCAGTCACCTCGTCGTCGCCTTCGCCGAAGGTCTTGGTCACCTGTTCCAACCGCACCTGTGCCACGGCCGCACCATACGCCATGCGTGGGCGAGTCGCACCGGTCCATCGCTAACCTTCACCCAATGGACACCGAACACACGCACACAGACCCTGACGCCGTCGACGCGCCGCTCGATCTGGATGGCATCGAGCGCGATCTGGCCGACGTCGAGGTGGCGCTGACCCGGTTGGACGCTGGCACCTACTGGACCGATGAGGTCACCGGCGTGGAACTGTCGGCCGAACTCTTGGCCTCGACGCCCACCACCCGTCGCGTCGGCACGCTCTAGCTGGTGAAAGGGCTGACCTGGTGAGCAGCGCTCGCCTGTTGCGCGCACGGCGCACCGTGCGCGTCTGGCGGCTGATGGCG
>Ga0335397_10000274_pt1 | contig 62872 bp, 53 predicted proteins | sample MAT04_FD_205740 | JGI IMG/M metagenome (GOLD analysis project Ga0335397, IMG submission 205740) | Freshwater microbial communities from Lake Fryxell liftoff mats and glacier meltwater in Antarctica - MAT-04 (spades assembly) (version 2) ...
CCGTGCGCGCCAATCGCCTCTTCAACGCCGCGCTCGGCCGCGGCCGCGGTCGTGTGTGGGGCGATCGCTACCACCGTCGCGATCTCACGAGCGCACGCCAGGTGCGCCGTGCCCTCGTCTATTGCCTTCAAACTTACAAGAAACACCAGGCCGTGAAGAGCGGGAGGCCGCGCATCGATCCCTGCTCATCCGCGCGATGGTTCCAGGGATGGACCGCGATTCGCCAGCACGACGACGGCCCACGTCCGACGGAGCTTGCGCGCACGGTGCTCTTACGTACCGCGTGGCAGAAGCACGGCACCATCCATCCGGGTGAAGCACCACGGACGCCAAGCTGAAGAGGCGACGCGGCTCTCGGGCAGCTCTCGTCTCCGCATCCGAGAGGATGCGGAGACCCGAAGGCGCGGCTCTCGATGCGAGAACCCCCGCGCGAAGGTCGACATGCAAGGGTCACGACATCGCCAGCGCGTGCCCAGACCCGAATCGCGGTCGGTCGTTTAGCGGTACGGCGAGCCGCCCTGGCTCGCGATCGTCATCGCGAGGAGGTGCGCGAGGAGATCCATGCCGTCGCGGGAGCTTCGTTCGCCCTCGGCACCCGCACGCTCGGCGACGCGGCGGCGCGCGAGGCGGTCGTCGTAGACGGCCATGGCCGCTTGCTCGCGCATGCGCGTGAGCGTCCGCGTGAAGTTCGCGAAGGCGATCGGCGTGCGATCCGCGCCGAGGCCGACGTAGCTCGCGTGCCGCTCGCGGAGCAGCCAGGGCCTCTCGCCGCTTCGTCGGAAGAAGTACGCGACGTGCTCTCGCTCCTCGTTCTTCGTGACCACGCGCAACGAATGAGAATGGATGAGCTGGCGATCGGTGATGACCGGGCGCGGTGAGCGCTCGAGCTCGCTCGTCGAATCGTGGACGGCGCGCAGGATGGCGTAGACGTCGCCGTAGGGGAGGAGATCGCCGGTCGACGTCCGCCGCATGCCCTCGGCATCGAGGATGAAGTCATCGGCCCTCGTCATGTGCTCGCTCGCGACGAAGTTCTCGTCGTCGAACACGTGCGCGCCGTGGCCGCGCGACCGCAGGGCGCCGAGCACGTCGTTCGCGCGATTGCGGTCGGTCGTGGAGAGCACCACCGACGGCGGCCCGGCTGCGAGCGCCAGCCGCGCCTCGTACGGCGTCATCCCGAGGGTCGGGGCGAGGGCGTCGGCTTCGGCAACCGCGGGGCGCGCGAGGTTCGCGACGAAGACGACGTGCACTCCTTACACAGTAGGTTCGTGCGCGTCGCCCCGCTACCCTCTCTCTCGCACGATGCCCGAGCGCCCGAACGACGAAGCCGCGGTCGCGCGTGAGCTCGCCGCGCTCTCCGTCTCGGAGATCGTCGATGCGGCCGGTGCCCGCGGCGCGCCGTGGATCGCGCGGCGCCTGGTGTCGATGCTGGCCGCCTTCCCGAGCGATCGTCTCGGCAGGTCGCTCGCGCGCTTCGACGCACAGGTCGCGCGGGTCGGGCCCGGCGCCGCGGCGCTCGGGCTCCTCCGCCGGTTCGGTGCCACCGTCGACGTCGAGGGAGCGGTGCCCGCGACCGGCACCGTGCTGGTGGTCACCAACCATCCCGGCGCCTACGACTCGATCGCCATGCTGGCCACCGTCGCTCGCGACGACGTCGCGCTCGTCGCGGCGGAGCGCTCGTTCCTCGCCGCGATGCCCCGCTTTCGCGAGCACCTCGTCTTCGTCGCCGAGCCGGGCGCGAAGGAGAGCGTGGCGGGGCGGAGCGCCGGGCTGAGGCGTGCGCTGACGTGGCTCGATGCAGGACACGTGCTCGTGCAGTACGGCGCGGGCGCGATCGAGCCCGATGCTCGCTTCGCGCGCGCGGGCGACGACGTCCTCGGCGAATGGTCCACCGGAACGGGCATGCTCGCGGCCTACGCGGCGAAGCGCGGCGCGGCGGTCGTTCCCGCCCTGGTCTCGGGCGTCCATTCGCGACGCGCCAAGGCGCTGCCGCTCGTTCGCTGGGCGGAGCGTCGTGGTGTGTCGACGATCGCGTCCTTGATTCAGGCGACAGTGCCAGGGTTCCGGGACGTGCGCGTCGGAGTGCGCTTCGGCGCGCCGATCGACCGCGGCGCGCTCCTCGCGGCGCCGACCCACGCCGCACGAACGGCGCTGCTGCGCGCGGCCGTGGCCGACCTGCGCGCGCGCGCGTAGCGGTCAGCTCACTTCACGAAGTCGACGCGACGGATCTTGCCGTCGGTGATCGTGTAGATCGCGGCGACCTCGAACGGCTCGGAGCTCGGCGTGCGAAGGACGCGCTCGTGGTCGATGACGACGCTTCCGACCGCGATGCGTGCGAGGAGCACGGCCTTGTTCTCGGGAAAGTCCGCGAAGACCTTCGCGTAGCGCGCGCGGTAGGCGGCGAGCCCTTCGACGCTGACGGCGCCGTTCAGGTCCGCGACCTTCACGTCCTCGCCGAAGTGCGCGCAGTGCGCGTCGAGATCCTGGGCGTTGTAGGCATCGAGTTGGGCTTGCGCGACGGCGCTCGGGCTGGTCATCGGCGCATTCTCTCACACCGCGTGCGCGCGCCGCGGGCCCTACTTCAACGAAACGGGGAACGACATCGGCGCAGCGTCGCTGCCGAGCACGAACGAGAACCGGACCTCGCCGACGCCGTGAGCGCAGCGATCGGGGACGGCTCCCTCCGCGCCGCAGGTCACGACGGCCGACGCCGCCTGCGCCGTACACCCCGGAGGCTCGATGCTCTCGACGTGGACGACGCCGTCGTAGCGAGTCGCCAGTGCCGCAGAGGCGGACCCGGTGAGGACCTCGCGGCTCACGCCCTGCGGACAGCCGAAGGCCGCGCCGGTCACGCATGTCCCGGCGAGCAGGTAGACGAGGCCGTCCCAGTGCACGTCGACCGACTCGCCGGGCGCGAGCCGCGTGTAGCTCGTGCGCGGCTCCGGCGCCTTGCACTCGCAGCCGCACGGGGCGGGCGGGACGACCACGAACGGAGCGCCACCGCGGACGAGGTCGAAGGTCGAGCAGCCCTCGTCGGCGGTGGTCTGCACCCAGCGCGGCTGGTCCGAGTCGTTCGTCACGTGAAACGAGATCGCGCGGATTATCGTCCCCGACGGCACGGTCGCGGGCAGCGACTCGACGGGGTTCGGGCAGCTCGTGGCCGCATCCGCGTCGAACGTGGACGGCGCGAGGTCATTGCTCGTCGAGCACGCCACCACGAGCGTGAATGCGGCAGTGCTCGCGACGCTCGCGAAGGTCCCCGTGACGAACAACCCCTTCATTCAGCTCCGGTTGCCACCGTATCCCAATGGCCGGCCTGGTAGCGATCCGTCGTGAGCGTGCTCACGGTCACGCGAGGAAGACGGGCTCGAGGTCGTCGGGCTTCGCGGCGACCTCTTCGCCCGTGAGGCGCGCGTAGATCTCGATCAGGTTCCCGTCCGGGTCCTTCAGCCAGAGCTCGTGGAGCGGTGTGCCACGCCACGTCGTGCGCGGCGGCTTGGAGACCTCGACGCCTGCGCTGTTCGCGCGGTGGAACGCCTCGACGACGGCGGCCTTGCCGTCGACGGCGACGCCCAGGTGATAGAGCGTGTCGTGGTGGAGCTCCATGCCGTCGGAGACGACGATCACGAAGTTCGTCCGTAGCCCGGGCGTCACGAACGTCGCGTAGCGGTGCGTCCACTCCTTCGGAGCGTCGCCCAGCAGCCACGCGTAGAAGCGCGCGCTCTTCGCGAGGTTGGTGACGCGGACGCTCGCGTGGAGCTCGGTAGGGTGTGGGCCCTCCGGTACGTCGAGGAGCGCGGCGAGCACGTCGATGCGCGCCGCGATCTGGTCGCGTGCGGTGCGGAACCGCTCGAGCATCGCCTCGCGCGAGAGCGATGGGTCGTCGGATGCGGGGTCGCTCACGGGCCAGTGCACCCGCCGCGCCTTTCCCAGGAAGACGGGGCACACCTCCTCGGCGCAGAGCGTGATCACGGTGTCGACGCTCGCCGGGTCTACGGTGTCGACCGACTTCGACGTGTGGCCGCTCAGGTCGACGCCGATCTCGCGTGCGACCTCGATGGCGAACGGATTCACGTGCGAGGGCTTGCTGCCCGCGCTCTGCACGCGCACGCGGTCGCCGAGGCGCTGGCGCGCGATGCCGTGCGCGAGCCGGCTTCGCGCCGAGTTCGCGACGCACATGAAGAGGATGCTCCTCGTGGACTCGAAGGTACTCATTCTGCGGCCTCGGCCGCGGATTCGCCGCGGAAGTAGCGCTCCTGGAGCCAGAGCGAGACCCGCACGAGCCCGATCAGCACGGGCACCTCCACGAGAGGGCCGATGACGGCGGCGAACGCCGCGCCGCTGTGAATGCCGAAGGTGGCGACGGCCACGGCGATCGCCAGCTCGAAGTTGTTGGAGGCTGCCGTGAACGAGAGCGTTGCCGACTGCTTGTAGTTTGCACCGACCCGTTTGCTCATCGCGAACGAGACGAAGAACATGATGACGAAGTAGACGAGCAGCGGAATGGCGATGCGCACCACGTCGAACGGGAGCTGGAGGATGGTGTCGCCCTTGAGCGAGAACATGACGACGATGGTGAAGAGCAGGGCGACGAGTGTGATCGGGCCGATGCGCGGGACGAAGTGCGTCTCGTACCACTCGCGCCCCTTGGCCTTCACGAGCACGCGCCGGCTGAGGAACCCGGCCGCGAAGGGGATACCGAGGTAGATGGCGACGCTCCTGGCGATCTCGCCGATCGTGATGTTCACCACCGCGCCCTTCAGCCCGAGCCACGAGGGGAGCAGCGTCGCGAAGAAGTACGCGTAGACCGAGAAGAACAGCACCTGGAAGATCGAGTTGAACGCGACGAGGCCCGCGCAGTACTCGGTGTCGCCCTTCGCGAGGTCGTTCCACACGATGACCATCGCGATGCAGCGCGCGAGGCCGATCAGGATGAGGCCGAGCATGTACTCGGGTTTGTCGCGCAGGAAGAGGACCGCGAGCGCGAACATGAGGACGGGGCCGATCACCCAGTTCTGCAGGAGCGAGAGCGTGAGCACGCGCTTGTTGCGGAAGACCTTGCCGAGCTCCTCGTAACGGACCTTGGCGAGGGGCGGGTACATCATCACGACGAGCCCGATGGCGATCGGCAGCGACGTGGTGCCGATGCTGAGCCGCTCGATCGCCGCCGGTACGGACGGCGCGAACGCACCGAGCCCGATGCCGAGCGCCATCGCGAGGAAGATCCAGAGGGTCAGATGCCGGTCGAGGAACGAGAGGCGACTGCGCACGCTCGCTCGCGGATGGCTCAACAGCACTCCTTGCTTCCGGCCTTGCCGCGCTTGCAGCAGTCCTCCCAGAGATACGTCGTGAGCCCGCGCAGCGCGTCGTAGTTGGCGCGGTAGTAGATGAACGTGCCCTGCGTGCGCGCCGAGACGAGCTCGGCTGCCGCGAGGCGACGCAGGTGGTGGCTCAGCGTCGACGCCGGGATGTCGACGTGGCTCTGGATGTCGCCCGCGGCCGTCCCCTCGGGGTCGCCCTGGACGATGAAGCGGAGGATCTGCAGGCGCGCGGGATGACCCAGCGCGCTGAGCTGAGCCGCATGTCTGTCGAGCAGTGAGGCCACGAAGTGTTTCTAGTTCTTTCGAACTAGTTGCACAAGGCCCTCACGGCGCCGCGAGCGGTGCGCCCTCGCGGGGCGGCGCGGGGGCCTGTTCGGCGACCAGCCTCGTCTCGCCTGCCTTCACCGACCACGCGGCCGAGAACCTGGGGGCGACCGGCTCGGGCAGCACGATGTCGTCGAAGAGGTGCCACGCTCCCTGGACGCGCTCCGGCGTGATGTCGAGGATGACGAAGCCGCGATGGCTCGGCTCGACGAAGCGTATGTGCGGGTTCAGCGGCCGCGTCTGCTCGAGGAGGCCGAGAAATAGCTCGGGAAAGCCCGGCGAGGAGATCGCCGGCGTCACCAGCTCGACCGCCAGCGAGCCCTTGCCTGTCGCGGGATCGTATTGCTTCGGGTCGTTCGGGTCGATGACGAGCTCGTTCGCCCAGGAGCTGTGGATGTCGCCCGTGAGGACGATGACGTCCTTCACGCCGGAGTCGCGGAGGAACGTGAGGAGCCGCGTCCGCGACTCGGGGTAGCCCTGCCACTGATCGAGGTTCGCGAGCTGCTTACCCTTCTCGAGGATCAGGTTGGCGACCATGACCTGCTGGCCGACGAGCTTCCAGCGGGCCGTCGACGTCTTCAGCTGGTCTTCCATCCACGCGGCCTGGTCGTCGCCGAGCAGCGTGCGTGCGGGATCCGGCGCCGGCGGCGCACCGAGCGCCCCGCCGGGCTGGACGGTGCGCGCGTAGAGCCGCGTATCGAGGAGGACGAGGTCGACCAGGTCGCCGAAGGCGACCTTGCGGAAGATGCGGTCCTCGGACTGCTGCTCGCGGATCGGCATCCACTCCATGTAGGCGTGCCGCGCAGCCGCCTTGCGCTCGGTGAACGAGCCCTCCGCGCCTTCCGTGTGGTTCTCGGCGCCGTCCTTGTACGAGTTGTCAGCGACCTCGTGGTCGTCCCAGATCGTGATGAACGGGTGCTGACGGTGGATCTCCTGGAGGTCCAGGTCGCCCTTGTAGTGCGCGTGCCGCGTTCGGTAGTCCGCGAGCGTCAGGATCTCCGTCGGCGGCTGGTACTTGCGAACGTCGCCGTACTCGCCGTCGCCGTACTCGTAGATGTAGTCGCCGAGGTGAACGACGGCATCGAGGTCGAGATGCGTGGCGAGCGCGCGATAGCCGTGGAAGTAGCCGTGCGCGAAGCTCGCGCACGAGACCATGGCGAGGCGCAGGCGGGGCGTGGCTCCGCTCGGTGCCGTGCGCGTGCGGCCGATGCGCGAGGCGCCGCCGAGCGCGCGGAAGCGATAGTAGTACGTGCGGCCAGGCAGGAGACCGCGGACGTCGACCTTCACGGTGAAGTCGCGGCCGGCATCGGTGTGCGCCGTTCCCGACGCGACGCGCTTCGTCATCTCGGGGTCCTCGGCGACCTCCCAGTCGGCGTCGAGCGGTGCGCCGTCGTCGCTGCTCACGCGCGTCCACAGGATGACGCCGTCGGGCAGCGGGTCTCCGCTCGCGATGCCGTGCTTGAATCGCTCCGAAGCGGGCGCGTCGTCCGTGCTCGAGCACCCCGCCAGCGCGGGAGCGAATGGGGCGGCCAGGACCGCTGCCCCGCGCAGGAGGTCGCGACGGCCGACGGTGAAGGAGCCTTGTTCTCTCTTACCCATGCGCTGCCAGCTATCGTGTCGGAACGCCACGCGCAATTCTCGGCGGCGTCGTGGAGGCAAAGATCGAATGATTGCGTGTCGTCTATTGCATCACTGGCCACAATTCGCTCTCGCTCTCGCGACCGAGGTTTGCGAAGAGGCGGTCTCCGCGCTACCTAGACGGTCGATGCGTTCACTCGTTCGCTCGGTCGTTCTCGGGTCCGTCGCGGTGCTCGCCGCCTGCTCGTCGGAGAGCGTCGTGGTCGCTCCGGGCGCCGGTACCCCCGGCACCGGGCCCACGTGCTCGGGTGACACCGAGTGCTCGGCGACCGCCTCGACGCCGCTCTGCGACACGGCCGCGAAGGCGTGCGTTCCGCTGCCGGCAGGCCACGAGATCGGCTACCGCGACGGGTCTCCGACCTCGGTGACGTTCACCGAGATCTACGCGGCGTCCGCGACGGCGAAGCCCGTCGACCTCGCGTTCCGCGGTGAGGCCGAGCTCTGGGTGGTGGGCTATGGCGACAACGCCCTCTATCGCGGCAGCGGGCTCGACACCGACGCGCCGACCTTCAAGAAGATCATCGACCCGGCGGCCGGGCACTTCATGCTGAAGCCCCCCGCCATCGCGATGGGGACCCCCGAGTACTTCGGAACCTGCGGCGACAACCTGAACGAGCAGGGCGGCGGCGACGGGTCGAACGCTCTCTTCATGGGACCCGCGCTGTTCTCGACCGACCCGGCCATCCTCGGCAAGCGCACGTCGGGCGGGCTCGGCTCGCACATGGACATGCTGCACAACACGCCGCTCTGCCGCGGCATCGCGCACGAGAAGGCGAACGTCTACTGGGTGTTCAACGGGATGGACCACTCGCTCGACAAGTACGACTTCAACGCCGACCACGGGCCCGGCAACGACGACCACTCCGACGGCGAGATCTATCGCTACGCGATGGGCAAGGTGAAGGGCGTCTCCGGAACCGACGGGACGCCCAGCCACGTGTTCTTCGACGCGGACGACAGCTTCCTCTACGTCGCGGACACCGGCAACCAGCGCATCGTGAAGCTCGACACGACCAAGGGGAAGATGGGCGGCGAGCTGGAGCGCCAGAACGAGCCGCTCAAGGCGCAGGCCGTCATGCTCGACACCGACGTCGAGGAGGTCGTGCCCCCGGGCACGCTCGAGAAGCCGAGCGGCCTCGAGGTCTACAAGGGGAACATCTACGTGACGGACACGGCGACGAGCACGTTCCACGTCTTCGACAAGACGGGCAAAGAGCTCCGCAGGCTCGAGACGGGGTTGCCCCCGGGCTCCCTCGCTGGCATGGCGTTCAGCCCCACAGGCAAGCTGTATTTCACCGACAAGGTCGCGGGTAAGGTCCTGCGCATCGACACGCAGTGAGCGGCGACGGAGAGGGCGACCTTCCGAACGTCCTCGAGCCGTACCTGCAGATACCCGACGCCGCGGCGCCCGAGGGCGAGCGCGCGCGGGCGTCGACACATCCGCCGCGCATCCTCCTTCTCTACGGCTCGCTGCGTGCGCGCTCGTACAGCCAGCTGCTCACGTTCGAGGCCGAGCGGTTGCTGAAGCGGTTCGGCGCGGAGACGCGCGTGTTCGACCCGCGAGGCTTGCCGATGCCCGACAGCGTCCCGGCCGATCACCCGAAGGTGGTGGAGCTGCGCGAGCTCTCGCAGTGGTCCGAGGGCCAGGTGTGGTGCAGCCCCGAGCGCCACGGGACCATCACCGGCATCTTCAAATCACAGATCGACTGGATCCCGCTCGAGCTGCGCGGCATGCGCCCGACGCAGGGCCGCACGCTCGCCGTGATGCAGGTCTGCGGCGGCTCGCAGTCGTTCAACGCCGTGAATGCGCTCCGCATCCTCGGCCGCTGGATGCGCATGCTCACCATCCCGAACCAGTCGTCGGTCGCGAAGGCCTTCCAGGAGTTCGAGGAGGACGGTCGCATGAAGCCGTCGGCCTATTACGACCGCGTCGTCGACGTGATGGAGGAGCTCGTGAAATTCACGCTGCTCACGCGCGATCGCACCGAGTACCTCACGAGCCGCTACAGCGAGCGCAAGGAGGCAGGCGCGAAGGCCGCCGCCGAGGACCTCGCCGCGCTCGCCACCAAGCAAGGCTGAACGAAGCGTCCCGATCCTAGGGCTAGGCGCGCGCGAGGGCGGCGCGGAACTGCTCGGCGCAGGCGGTCCACGTCGGCATCCGGGGCGCCGCAGCCCGTGCCGCCGCGATCATCCGAGCGCGCAGCGGAGCGTCGGTCGCGTAGCGCGCGAGCGCCGTGGCGAGCGTCGCTTCGTCGTCGGCGAACATTGCCGCGTCGGGGCAGGGGGCGAGCGCCTCCTCGAGGCCCTGCGCGCGCGCCGCGATCACCGGCACGCCGGCACGGATCGCCTCGGTCGCCGCGATGCCGTAGCCCTCGAGTGAGGAGGGCATCACGAGGACGTCAGCCTCCGCGAGCGCGCGCGAGACGCCGGCCTCGTCGACCTCGCCCGCCATGACCACGCGCGCGTCGAGCCCGAGACGGGCGATGGCGCCACGCACCTCGTCCACGTAGGGCGCGTCGCGCGCCGTGCTCCCGACGAGCGTGAGCCGTCCGCTCTCGTGCGCGGCGGCCGCGAAGGCTCGAACGAGCTCGAGCACGCGCTTCCGTGGAACGACGCTGCCGACGAACACGAAACGAACGTCGGTGCCGCCACGCGCGTGCGGCACGCCTTCGCCTTGCGCGAGCCGATCGGCGCCGGGCAGGGCGACGTCGATGTCGACCCGCGGTGCGCAGTCCGCGAGGAGCCGTTCGCGGGTCGTGCGGCTCGTCGCGACGAGCCGATCGCTCGCGTCGATCGCCATTCGCTCCTCGGCGAGCATCGTGCGGCGCACCTCGGGGGCGAGCTCCGTCTCCCACGCGGTCAGGTGGTGGACGAGCAGCACACGCAGGCCCGCAACGGCCTGGTCGCCGAGCGAACGGTACGCGGGCCCGAGCTGGCGGAAGCACAGCTCGTCACCGACGACCACGTCGGGCGCGATCGCTCGGAGGCGCGCCGCGAGGGCGTCGCCCGAAGCTCCTTCGTCGAGCGAGACCAGCTCCACTTCGTCGCCCGCGCGCTCGAGCCCGCGGACCACCTCGGCGTCGTAGATGGTGCCGCCGGTCCGCTGGTCGAGGCTCCCGTAGAGCACCCACGCGATGCGCATCGCGAGCCTCTCAGAGCGCGCGCTCGAACGACGCGAACGCGACGGGCGATTCGCGGAGCAGAACGCGGAGCGTCGCGCCCGCGGTGGGCTTCGCGTCCTCGGGCAAGGTGGCAAAGGCACGGGCGAGCTCGTTCGCGACGTGCTCCGAAACGCGCTCCGTCGTCGACGTCCGGCCCGGGAAGGCGGGGTGCTCGTCGAGGTTCGTGTAGTCGAGCGCCTCGAGGGTCTGGCGGAGGATCGAACGCATCGCGCCGATGTCCATCACGACGTGGTGCACGTTGAGCGACGGAGCGCGGACCTCGGCCTCGACGGCGTACGTCGCGCCGTGGAGGCGCTGCGCCGGCCCGAAGGTCGGGTCCGCGAAGCTGTGAGCGATCATCACGTGGTCCGAGACGCCGACCGAGAACATGCACCCACAGGTACACGATCGGCCGGGCATGCGCGCCCGGTCTCCAGACCGTCCCCCGATACGGAGTTGTTCGAGCGGGACCCCGGTTGGGTGTAGAGCTTTTGCTCTAATGTCCACGCAGCCCCGCCAAGCCCCTTCTTTTTCGGCAATTCGTGCCTATGCGCTCTGCGCAGCGGTCGTCGGCACGACGCTCCTTGCCTGCGGCAGCGAGGGGCGGCCGACGTACGACGAGCCCGGTGGGGCAGGCGCAGGCTCGGGGGCGGGGGCAGGTAACCCCGACGGCAAGGGCTCCACCACCTTCGGCACCGACCCGAGCGGAGCCGACGGCGGCAGCGGCAGCGGCAAGGGATGCGCCCCCGATTCGCAGGACAGCGAGGGCTGTCCCTGCACGGAGCTGAATGCCGTGCGCGCCTGCTACACGGGGCCGCCGTCGAGCCGAGCCACCGGCATCTGCAAGGACGGCCAGCAGGCCTGCGCACCGAAGGACGAGCTCGGCGGAGCGTGGGGCCCCTGCGCGGGGGCGACGATGCCCGCGGTGGAGGACTGCACGGGCACGACCGATCGCAACTGCGACGGCAAGCTCGGATGCGCCGACCCTTCGTGCGCGAGCGCCCCGTCGTGTCAGCCGACCTGCAACACCGGCGACACGAAGCCCTGTTACTCGGGTCCGCCCGGCACCGCGACCAAGGGCGTCTGCAAGGCAGGTGCGCAGAGCTGCGTAGGCGGCAAGTGGGACGCGACCTGCGTGGGTCAGATCCTTCCTTCCGCGGAGCTCTGCACCGACGGCGTCGACAACGACTGCAATGGCGTCGCGGACTGCGCCGACTCGTCGTGTGCCGTCGCGCCGACGTGCTGCACGCCGAACCCCATCAGCGTCGACGGCACGATCTACGCGAACTCTCCCGATGCGCTCTACCGCGTGAATCCGGTGACGTTCGCCGTCACGAAGGTCGGCAACTTCAACGCGGGCGACCAGATGACCGACGTCGCGGTGACGCCCGCCGGCGCCGTGTACGGGGTCTCGTTCACGACGCTCTATGCGATCAGCAAGACGACGGGCGCAGCGACCGCGCTCGGTGCGCTCGGCGGCAACGGCAACAACAGCCTGACGTTCCTGCCCGGCGGCCAGCTGCTCGCGTCCGACTCGAGCGGCGATCTCAAGACGATCAATCCAACCACGGCAGCGGTCACGTACGTCGGCAGCTATGGCGGAAGCCTCGGCAGCTCGGGCGACCTCGTCGCGGTGGCGAGCGGCCAGATGTTCGGCACCGCTCCCGGCCCGTCGAGCGACATGCTCGTGAAGGTGAACACGGCCACGGGCGCGGCCACGTCGGTCGGTGCGACCGGAAAGAGCAGCGTCTGGGGCCTCGCCTATGCGGGCTCGCGCGTCATCGGCTTCACGACGGCCGGCGAGATCCTGAAGATCGATCCGGTGACCGGCGCGACGACGTTGCTCGCGAGCACCGGCATCAGCTTCTGGGGCGCTGGCCAGTCGCCGTCGGTGATCGCGAGCGGCTGTCCCTGAGCGGACGAGCGGCTCACCGATACACGAAGAGGTGCGCGGGCGGCAGGTCGCTCGGCGTGTCGAGCGAGGCGTACAGGTCGGCGGCGCGGTCGAAGGGCGTGGAAGGCGCGAGCAGCGCGTCGAGCGCGCGCTCGTGGAGGAGCGAGAGCACGAGGAGCCAGCGGCGCGCGTAGGTCCAGCGCTCGCGGAGGCGCGGCGGGATCGACGACACCTGGCTCGCGCGCAGCTCGAGCCGGCGGCGATGGAAGGCGTCGCCCAGATCGAGCGGGGCGCGGCGTGTGCCATAGAACGAGGCGACCACGATGCGCCCTTCGGGGCGTGTCCACGCGATCGCATCGTCGAGCACGCGCGGATCTCCCGTCGCCTCCACGACCACGTCGGCGGTCCCGTCGGGGGTCGCGCTCGCCTCGACGATGGCCGAGGGCACGAGCGCGCGAGCGGCGGCGCGCCGTGCCTCGCTGCGCTCGACGAGCGTCACGTTCGCGCCCGACCGCGCGAGGAGCCATGCCGTGAGGATCCCGACGACGCCGCCACCGAGCACAACGACGTCGTCCCCGAAGCTCACGCCCGCATCCCACGCGCAGGTCACCGCGGTCTCGAGGTTCGCCGCGAGCACGGCGCGCGTCGCCGGCACGTCCCCGGGAAGCGCGCGCACCGCCTCGTCGCCGAGCGTGTGCGTGTCCCCGTGCGGAGCGAGCGCAAAGACGCGCGTCCCGACCTCGAGCCGCGCGCCACTCCCGACCTCGCTCACCTCACCGACCCACGCGTACCCATACCGCCGCGGATACGTCGTTGCGCCGCGTGTCTCGAGCGAAGGATCGAAGACCTCGGGCCCTTCGCCCTTGTAGAGCAGCATCTCCGTGCCCTGGCTCACGCCCGATGCGAGCGCTCGCACCACGACCTCGCGCGGTCCGGGCGCACGCACGGGCTCCTCGCGGAGCTCCACCAGCCGCGGCCCCACGAACCAGAGCGCGCGCTCACGCGTAGACAACGTCGCCTCGCACGAGCACGTTGTCGCCGAGGCGCTCGACCGACACGTTGGTGAGCGAAGGCGCATGCTCGAGCGCACCCACACCGAGCGAGCCGAGCATCGCGGTGCCGGGGGCACCGAGGAGCCGCATCGTGATCTCGATGCTCAGTCGATCGACCCTGCGCGCACGGAGGAACGACGTCACCACCTTCGCGCCGCCTTCGACGAGCAGCCGCTCGACACCTCGCGCGGCCAGCACATCGAGCACACCGTCGATCGCGACCCGCCCGTCGCCATCACACTCGGCGACGGCGACGGCGACGCCTCCGGCCTCGAGGGCGGCGCGCTCCACTTCGAGAACGCAACCCTCCGCGCCGATCACCAGCGCCTTGCCGGCAACCGAGAGCGCATGTGCCCCTCGCGGCAATGCGAGCGTGCTCGCGAGCACGACGCGAAGCGGGTCGCTACCGGGCGCGTCGCGCACGGTGAGCCGCGGGTTGTCGATGCGGACGGTGCTCGAGCCGACGAGCACCGCGTCGTGTGCCGCGCGAGCCGCGTGTGCGCACGCCCGCCCGGCGGCCGTGCTCAGCGGCGTGGCGACGCCGTCGAGCGCGACACGCCCGTCGAGCGACTGAGCGAGATGAACGGTTACGTACGGCCGTCGGCGCACCCCTGCACGGTCTCGCGGCTCACCAGCGATTGCAAGTGTGAGACGAGAGGACGGGCGCGAGGAAGCCATTGCACCGCACATGGATGCTCTTCATGGTCCACTCGACGTTCGGGCGGGCGCGCTCGAAGAGCTCCTTCGGGCCGCCGGCCTCGACGAGGAACAGGCGGTCCTGCGCGAGATAGATCGTGGTCCAGTAGGCGTACGGCTTGTCGTCCTCGTCGTGGCCGAACTTGAGGAGGCGGCCCTTCGTGCCGTCGGCCGATGCGACTTCGCTGCTCTCGAGCAGCGCGTAGCCGCTGACGTCACGGAGCTGGAGCGTGACGGCCTGCGTCCAGAACGCGAGGTCGCCGCGCTTCTCGTCCTCGACGACGCGGACGCCGACGACCACACCCTCGGGCGTCGTGGCGCGCCAGTCGAACTCGCGCTGGTTCTCGAGGGCCACCATTCCGGGCGCGGTCTTCACGTCGAAGGGCCTGCCGCACGCGGTGGCGCCGAGCGCGAGCGCGGCGACGACGAGGGCCTTAATCACGAACGAATGACGGGGGTTCATCGGTCCTCCGAGAGCTGCAGGAGCCTGGGCAGGCCGAGCTGGGTGAGCCAGGGGAAGGGAAGCTTGATGCGCGTGGTCTGGATGGTCGACCCGCGCGCCTCGAACGCGACGGTGATCGTCGAGAAGGCGATCTTGTCCTTCAGGAGCTTCAGCTTTCCTTCGAGGAGCTCGATCTCCTCGGTGACGCGGCGCATCTCCTTCTCGATCTCGAGGGCCTCCTTCACGTTCGCCTTCTCGAGGAGCACCTTGAGGCGAACCTGCATGGCGCGCGCGTTCTTGATGCGAATCTCGGTGTCGACGAAGTCGTCGGTGACGTCTAGCGCCTGGATGTCGCGATGGAGCACGTCGCCGATCTTGTCGATCTGTGCGAGCGCAGGCTCGAAGCGGTTACGCGGGATGCGGATGACGATCTCGCGATCGTGCTTGACCGAGAGGTAGCCGCCGTTCTCCTTGGCGACCTTCTCGACGGCCAGGAGCCCCTGGTCGACCTGGTAGACGGCCATCGTCACGCGCGCCGTGTAGATGAGCATCGAGGTCTCGTGCGGAGCCTGGTCGCCCCCGTCGGCGGCCTTCGGCTGCTCCTTGGTCGGCTCGCCCTTCTTCTCCGGCTTCGGGGGCGGCGGAGGCGGCGGGGGAGGGGCACCGAATTCGTTCCGGCCGGGGGCGGGCTCGGCCGGCGGGGCGGGTGCGGGGGCCTGAGCCGGCGAATCGCTCTCCTCCGACACCTTGAGCGCTCGGTCGCTCGAGGCCTGCGCGGTGGCGCGCCCATCGCTGGGCCCGAAGGCGGCCCTCGAGCGCTCGGCGCCTGCGCCGCAGCCACCGAGGAGGAGCGCTGCGAGCGCGAACAGCAGAACGACGTGTTTTTCGAGGCCGTGCGAAGGCGAGGTCATTCGCGGGCTCCTGGCGGGGGGAGGTTTGGAGAAGCAAGCAGGCCCGAGAACGGGCTGCCAGACCGCGACCTTACACTGTCGGCTCGGCTTGCGGCACGGTCCCCCCTCTGGTACTTCCGGACCCCTAAACCGCCGCGCGAGTCATCTCGCGCACCCTCAAGGAGAGACGATCATGAAGAGCCCCCTCGCTACGCTCAAGGACAAGTTCGGTGACAAGGCAAAGCTCGTCGCGGAGCTCGAGAAGCTCACGAAGGACGAGGGCCTCTGGGTCAACCGCGTCAACGCGTCCAAGGGCCTCGCCCACGTCTCGAACGCGAAGCTCCTCAAGCTCCAGGCGACGTTCGCCGCGGTGAAGGAGAAGTTCGGTACCCGCGCGAAGATGATCGACGCGATCTGCGAGCTCGAGAAGCGCAAGGACGAGGGCTTCAAGACCCGCCTCGGCGCCTACCCCGTTCCGCGCCTCTGGGACATGTACAAGTCGTCGGCGAAGCGCGCCGGCGCCGTTGCGGACCGCGCCGCGGGCAAGACGAAGAAGGCCGCGCCGAAGAAGGTCGCCGCGCCGAAGAAGGCCGTCGTGAAGAAGCCCGTCGCGAAGAAGAAGGGCAAGTAGTCCGGAGCGCGGCGCGCCTCCGCGCTCGCCGCTTTCGGATCGACCCTCGTCGCGCGCGAGCCCAGGCTCGTGCGCGACGGTTTCGTTTTGTGACCCCCCACCGGAGCTCACCGTGCCCGAGATCACGCTTCGCCACGAGATCGACACCGACGAGGACACGTACTGGGCGAAGTGCGTCTTCGACGCCCCGTTCAACGAGAAGCTCTACATGGGGGCGCTGAAGTTCCCGCTGTGGAAGGTGCTCGACTCGAAGGACGACGAGGCGAAGCTCTGGCGTCGAGTGCAGGTCGACCCGCCCGTGGGCGACGTCCCTGGCGCGGTGAAGAAGGTGATCGGCGACCGCCTCAGCTACGTCGAGGAGGGGACCTTCGACAAGAAGACGAAGCGCTACTCCTTCAAGGTCACGCCGAGCACGATGGCCGACAAGACGAAGGTGTCCGGCGAGATGTGGGTCGAGAAGCTCGGCGACAAGAAGATCGCCCGCGTCACGCGCATCGCCGTCGAGGTGAAGATCTTCATGGTGGGCGGCCTGGTCGAGGATCGCATCATGGGCGACCTCCGCTCCTCGTACGACAGGGGCACGACCTTCACGAACCAGTTCCTCGAGGAAAACGCGATCTAAGTCGTCCTCCGGGGTTCGTTTACGAAGCTTTACCGGCCCCGTTGCACGCATCTCGGACCTTCCGGCGTCATACTGGCTTGGAGGTCATGATGAAGAACGTCCGTAGCTTCTTTTTTGCCGTCTCGGTCGCCTCGGTCGCCGCTCTCTCCGTCGTGGCCGTGGGCTGCGGAGGCTCGGTCGAGCAGCCCCAGACGCAAGCGAGCGCCGTGAGCAAGGCTCCGGTGGCGCCGCAGACGCACGGCATGGTGAAGCTCATCGGTGACGCGCTCGGCGAGGTCGCCCTGCGCCCCGACCAGCGCACCGAGCTCGAGAAGCTCGCGGTCGCCGCCGACCAGCGCCACGTCGCGATGGGCGCCGGCAAGAAGGAGCTGATGCTCGCGGTCGCCGATCAGCTGGAGAAGGGCGCGATCGATCGCGCTGCGCTCCAGCCGAAGATCGACCGCATCGTCAGCGACCTCGAGAAGGGGCGACCCGACGACAGCGCCGCGCTCGCACGCGTCCACGCGATCCTCGACCCCGCACAGCGCAACGCGTTCGCGGACGCGCTCGAGTCCAAGTTCAAGGGCGGACACCGTGGCGGCAAGCATCACGGCGGCGAGAAGGGCGAGAAGGGCGAAGCCGGCGAGGCGGGCAAGCATGGCCCGATGGGCGGCATGCACGCGATGAAGCAGCTCGCCGAGGACCTGAAGCTCACCGACGAGCAGAAGAGCCAGATCAAGGACGCCATCAAGAGCGCGCACGAGGGCCAGGGCCACTCGTTCCGCGAGATGCGCGAGAACATGGGCCAGGGAAAGCGGGTCCTCGAGTCGTTCCGCTCCGACAAGTTCGACGCGAACGCCGCCGCCCCGCCGGCCGACAAGCTGCGTGAGCGGGCGGCCAGCGGAACGCATCGCATGCTCGGCGTCGCGGAGAAGATCCTCCCGATCCTCACGCCGGAGCAGCGCAAGCTCGCCGCGGAGAAGCTCCGCACGATGGCGAACGCCGGCGCGGACATGCCGTTCGGGCACTGAAGTCGTCCTCCCGCCGCCGCGTCGACTAGGCTGGCCGCATGTCGCGCCCAGGAGCCCTCGCCGCTGCGTGGGAGATCTGCAAGAAGGACGTCCGCATCGAGCGGCGTACCGGCGAGATCGTCGCGACGGCGGGCGTGTTCTCGATCGTCATCGGCTTTCTCGCCAGCATGGCGTTCCACGTCAACGACAAGACGAACGCCGCGACGGCGGCCGGCACGATCTGGATCACGATCTTCTTCGCGGCGACGCTCTCGTTCGGGCGCGTGTGGCAGCGAGAGCGCGACGAGTCGGCCCTCACGGGGCTGCTCGTCGCGCCGATCCCGCGTGCCTCGATCTTCCTGGGCAAGGCGCTGGCGACGTTCGGGATGATCGTGATCATCGAGATCCCGCTCGTTCTCCTCTGTCTCTTCCTCTTCCAGATCGACTTCTCGAGCGGCGTCGGCCTCTCGGACGCGACTCCCGAGCAGCTCCTCGAGGCGAAGCGCTCGGCGAATGCCCACCTGCCGGCGTTCCTCGGGCTCCTCGTGATGGGCACGGCCGCGCTCTCCTGCGTCGGCACGCTGTTCGGAGCGATGACGGTGCGAACGCGCGCGCGAGACCTCGTTCTCGCGATCGTGCTGTTCCCGCTGCTCTCCCCGGTGCTCGTGTGCGGCGTCGTCGGCACGCGCAAGGCGTTCGAGCTCCAGCCGTTCGACAGCTACTCGGGCTTCCTGGGCCTGATGGCCATGTCCGTCGCCATCACGCTGGCCCTCGGCATCGGCCTCTTCGGCGCCCTCGTCGACGAGTGAGCTCGGCGCGATCTAGCGAGTGCCCGGCGCCGGAACGTTGACGACCCAGCCGAGCCCACCGCCGTCGGGCGTCGGTCGTTCCGGATCCGGGCGGGTGAGAAAATACGTCCCGACCGCCGCACCGGCGACGACGACGGCCGCCGCGCTCCAGAACCAGAAGCTCTTGTAGATCGGCGGCTTCTCCAGGACGAGGTCCGCCTGGAGCGTGGGCTTCTCGCCGGCGTTCACCCGCACCGTCGTCACGTAGGGCACGTACCCGCTCTTGCGTACGGCGACGTGATAGATGCCGGCGGGTCGGGTGACCTGGATCGGCGCGATGCCACTGTCGAGATCGTCGATGGTGACCACGGCGCCGGCCCGATTCGACGCCACGCGGATCTCGGCAGGCAAGCTCTGGAGGTCGAGCTTGAGAGCGGGCCTTCCGCCGGGGTCGAGATGTCTCTGTACGACGGCGTTCGCGAAGCCCGCGCGAGAGACGGCGAAGAGGTGATCTCCCGGGTCGACGAGCAGCGTGAACTGCCCGCCGGGCGTCTTGATGGCCTCGGTGCCGGGAGGGAGGCCCGCGACCAGCAGATCGCCTTCACGCGCGAGCGGGGCTCCGTCGACGAGCAGCGTCGCGTCGGCGGGGACGAGCGTCACGGAGGCACGGACGACGAGGCCGTCCATCTCCTCGATCCATCGCTTCGCGTCGCTGGCGAAGCTCTTCGGAAGGTCGCGATTCCCGGACGCGGTGTCGGCGTCGAGCGCGCGCTTGAAGGTCACGCGCGCGCGCGTGTAGCGGCCGAGGGCGCGCTCGCACGCGGCGATGTTGTAGGTCGTGAGCGCGTGCGGCTTGAGCGCAGCCGAGCGCTCGAAGGCCGCGAGCGCCTCGCCCCAGCGTGCGTTCCTCACGTGGTCCGTTGCCGTCACGAACTCCGAACGCGCCTTCTGGAGCTCGTCGCCGTCGGCGCGCGAGTCTCGCGTGATACCGAAGGCCGCGACGAAGACCGCGGCGCAGAGGAGCTCAGAACGGTACTTCACCAGCGACTCCTCCCGGCAACCGGCTCGGTGCTGCTTTGACTCGCGGGGGCGCCGGCAGGGACGACGACGCTGCCGGCTTCCTCGCGCTCGTGCTCGTGCTCGCGCTCGTCGTCACGACGGTCGGGAGCTGAGCGCTCGCGGGCGGTGCCGGTCGTTCGGGCTCGGCCGAGGCCAGCCCCGCTGGCACCTCGGGGATCGCGGGGGCAGGAGCGCTGGCGCTCGCCGCTGCCGGAACGGCCCTCGCGGCGTCACGCGTCCGCGCACGGAGCGCGGCGCCTCCCGCCAGGACGCCGACCACGAGCAGCGAACCGAACGCGAGGAGGGCGAGCGGAAGCACGCGGCTCCGGGGGGCCGGGGTGACCACGGTCGCGGAGGCGAGCATCGTCGCTGCGTTCGGAGACGTGGCCGCGCTCGCGGAGGTGGTCGGCGGTACGATCTGCGCGTCCGCGTGGCGGGCGAGGAGCGCCTCGAGCGGCGCGAGATCGGGACTGCGATGCGATCGATCCACGAAGATCGCGTCGATGGCAGCCACGACGTCTGCCGGCAGCCCCCCCACCATGCTTGAGAGCGTCTGGATCTCTCGCTTGATCAGGCGCGAGAGGATCTGACCGTAGTTCTCGCCGTTCACGGGGGTCGAACCGGTGAGACACTCGAACACGATCGCTCCTATCGACCAGACGTCGGTGCGTGCGTCGAGCCCCGACTCGCCGGCCGCTTGCTCCGGCGACATGTAGACCGGCGTTCCCATCAACGTGCCCGTCACGGTGAGCTTCTCGCTCGGGCGATCGAGCCTTGCGATGCCGAAGTCGAGGACGCGCACGCCGGTGACACCGCCCTGCTCGCTCGTGATGAAGATGTTGTCCGGCTTGAGGTCGCGGTGCACGACGCCGGCGGCGTGCGCGGCGCGCAACGCAGAGACGACCAGACGAAGGACGGCGGCTGTCTGGCCTAGACTCAGCTGTCGTTCGCGCTCGAGGCGCGCGCCGAGCGACTCGCCTTCGAGCAGATCCATCACGAACGCCGGCGTCCCGTCGTCGTCGTACGCAACCTCGTGAACATGCAGGATGCACGGATGGTGGACGGCATTCGCTGCCTCGGCTTCCCGGAGAAAGCGCTTCTCTGCATCGAGTGTTCGCGCCTCGTCGCGGAGGAACTTGATCGCTGCGCGACGGCCCGTCGCCGTCTCGACCACCTCCCAGACGACGCCCATGCCGCCCTCGCCCAGCTGCCGGACGAGCCGGAAGCGTCCGCCGAGGACGTGGAGGTCGATGGCGAGCGTCCTCATCTCACGGCCTCGAGGAGCTCAGCGGCGCGCGCAACGGAAGCCTGTCTCGCTGTGCATCTCGGTCATCCCGCGCTTGACGCGAAACGCCGCACGATTGGTGAGGATGGTGAACGGCCAGGCACCTCCGCGGGCCGGCCTGGCGTCGGGGCCGTCGATACCGGCAAGAGCGTTGACGGGGTCGACCGTCGGCAGAACGCTTGCCCAGAACGGCTCCGAAGGGCGGCCCCAGACATCGAGCATCCATTCGTTCACGTTCCCTCCGAGATCGACGAGCTCGGGACCGCTCCCGCCCGTGCGCGACGGATCGACTCTATCACGCGTGCCCGAACCGGGAAGCGCGGCGGAGTCGCTCGTCGTCGCGGTTCGGCACGCGCCCGAGCCTTCCGAGAACAAGCCTTCACCGCCTCTCCCCCAGACCGAGCCGTTGCAGTCCGCTTCGTCGTCTCCCCATGCATACGCATGCTCCTCGCCGAGTCCGCTCGCCACGTACTCGAGCTCGGCTTCGCTCGGGAGGTCTCCGCCGTTCGCGCGACAGAACGCGCGTGCGGTCTCCCACGAAACGCAGGAGACGGGGAGTGCCTCGAGGGCGCCCGGCGCATCGGTCCAGCTGCAGAAGTCGGCATCCGTGCCGGTCTTTCCCTTCGGATCGCGCGCCAGAGGCGGCTTCGCTCCAGCGAGGGTCGGGAGCGCGGCGCGGAACCTTGCGACGGTGACCTCGCGGGTGTCAAGGAAGAACGGTGAGATGGTGACGAGCCGCTCGTCGACGATGTCGTTGGCGAACGTGCGTCCCCGGAGTGCGGGATCCCCGAAGAAGAACGAGCCCCCCGCGATGCACGCTTCGCCTTCGCGAGGCGGCGTGGCGCAGCCGAGATGGAGACCTCCGTGCCAGGTGCCGACGCGCGAAGGAGGCGGTCTTCCAGGGGCGGCGGCGACCGGCCCGACGGGGCGGCCGAAGTCGTCGGCGGAGAGCAGGATCGTGAGCTCGACGATCCCTTCGTCGGCGACCGGCGGAAGGGAGACGGTCGTGTCGAGCGTGACGCCCGCGGGAACATCGTCGGCGACCGCGCGATCGGCGCGATAGAGGCGGACGCGTACCGCGACCGCGGCGTCGTTCGCGACCGGAGCGATGCCGAACGAGAGCCTTTGCGTACGAACGAGCTCGTCGTCGATCGGAAAGACACGCGCGCTCCCGCCGAGCGGCTTTCCGTCGACGAGGATCTCGAAACGAGCCCGATCGACCTGGGGGGACAGTCGCTTCGGATCCTTGTCGTTCGAAACGACGATCGCGTCCGTGTCGACGAACAAGACGATCTGACCTCTCGGCGGAAGCGACGGCGTGCAGCCGACGAGCAGAACGAGCGGAACCAGTCGCCTCATCGACCGGGCCTCGCACAGCGGAAGCCGGCGTTGTCGTACCTGCCGGCCGGTGGAAGCGCGTGTCGCACGGCGGAGCTCGCGAACAGACCGAAGCCGGCCCAGTCACCGCCACGAGTCGACTGGAGCGGCGCGGTCGCGCTCGCGAGCGCGTCGAGCACCCCGCGCAGCCCCGCCTTCTCCCAGACCGCATGATCGTACGGATAGAAGCCCGTCGAGAGCCATTCCTTCACGTTGCCGCCGAGACCCACCACGCCTTGCGGCGAACGGTCGCCAGCGAACGCTGGGTCGTCGACGGCGACGGGCCCGTACGCCGGCGCGCAGCGCTTGGCGCTCGTGTCCGAACGCTCGACCGCGGTGCGCTCGCAGGTCGGCAGATCCTGGCCCCACGGGTACTGCGTCTCCGTGGGTCGATCGGCGGCGGTGGCCGCGTGCTCCCACTGATCCTCGGTCGGCAGATCCCCGCCGAAGAAGTTGCAGAGTGCACGCGCCTGTCCGAGGCTCACGCAGGTCAGGGGAAACGACTCGCGTGTCGACACTGCCTTGTCGTAGGTGCACGCGCTGCTGCCGGCGCCGGCGGCGATCGGACCTGGGTTCTCTTGCGGGTCGCCGGGCACCCCGGGGAAGCCGCGGCGGATCGCCTCGCGATAGCGGCCGACCGTGAGCTCGAAGCGATCGAGGAGGAACGGCTCGACGACGCGCATGCGCTCGGGCCGGTCTCGAAAGTCGCCATCGGTCAGAGCCAACGTGTCGCCCAGGAGCAAGGCGCCGCCCGGGATGCATACCTCCTCGTCGAGCAGTGGCGACGGCGCACGTGGAGCGGTCGTGCACGGGGCTGCGCTCTCGGCGACCCACGGCGCCGGACGCGCCGCCGTGCGCGACAGCTCGCCGTCTGCGACGAAGCGAGGAGCCGCGACGAGCTCACCCGCGCGATCGATGCACGTGAGGCCCGCGGCCACGTCGACGGCGACGCCGAAGCACTCGCCGGAGAGCGTGACCGGGACCGTGCCTCGATAGCCCTGTACCAGCTCGATGCGGACGAGCCGGTCGATGGTCGCGCCGCGCGCGGGCTCGAGGACGTCATCGGCGACGGCGGGAGCTGGTGGCGGCGCTGGAGCGAGGGCGGGCGCTCCAACGCGCGTCGCGAGGAGGGTCAGATCGGCCGGCGCGGGATCGGCGCCTCCGGTGACGAGCCAGTAGGTTCCGGGGTCGAGCGCGATCTCGAAGCCCGAGAGTCGATTGTCCGCGGTGACGTCGTCGTTGCAGACGACCTGTGAGGTCGGGAAGAGGCAGTTCTTCCGGAGCGAGAGGGTCGTGTCACCGCCGGGGTCTCGATGGGCACCGTTCGGCACGCCGGAGACGATCTCGAAGCGGTACCGATCCTTCTCGGTGATGGTGATCTTCGCGACGGCCGAGCCTGCGCGCGTCGGCTCCGTGCAGTCGACGCCCGCGTCGACACCGGCGTCGACACCGGCGTCGACACCGGCGTACGGAATGACGCTGGTGATCGGGACGGCGCCTCGTCGCGCCGAGAGCGGGCGGCCGAGCTCGAGGGCGGGGGCCTGACCGCACGCCTCTTCGAGCGTTGTGAAGACCGCGGGCTCGTCTGCGCCGCCGTCCTTGACGGCCTCTGCATGCGAGACCACGTGGCCCTCGGCGTAGGCGCGAAGCCTCACCGTCGCGCTCCGGAGCTCTTCGCGATCGGCGACGACGCTGAAGCTGATCGGCCAGTCCTCCGGCCTCGGCGCGATGATGTCGCGTGAGTCGATCAGCGCGCCGTCGCCCCCGAAGACGTCGGCACGGAGCCGGTTGACGTGCTTCGGAACGGCCACATCGGTGTCGACGACGAGGAGCGCCTCGCCCAGCGCAAGCGGCCGCGTTCGACAGGCCGCTCCGTCCAGGAGGACCACGGCGACGAACAAGGGAACAGCAGCACGGCGCAAGACCGGACCAGTGTACGTGCTGCCGATGCCTTAGAGCAGGTCGGTCTTCGAGACCCCGGCACCCTGGCCGCCGCTGCTGGTACCGCCGTGGCCGCTGCTGGTGCTCGAGGCCGACGTGGAGCTGGTGGACGACGTGCTCGACGAGGAGCCCGTGCCGACGTTGGTGCCCGAGGTCCCGCCGCCCGGGGGCGCGCCCGAGGTCCCGCCGACCGGGGCGAGGGCCGCGGTGCCGCGGAAGGCGAGGGTCGGCACCTTGATGCAGGCGCCGCCCGGGACGGCGGTCGACGCCTGCGTCTGGGTGTCGATCGTGACCTGCACGAGCTCGGCGTTCTCGAGCGTCCCCTCGAAGGTCTGACCGGCGGCGTTGGCCACCGCCGCGAACGTCGCGGAGCCAGACCGCGGATAGAAGAGCGCGGCGCGCGAACAGTCGGAGCCGGCACATCCGATCGCGACGACGAAGCAGTGCGTGCACGTCGCGAAGTTCGCGTTCCCACCGGTACCGACCGCAGTGGTCTTGCCGACGAGCTGCGCGGGGTCGCCCGACGCGAGGATGGTGAGCTTGGTCGCCTGCGGCCGATCGAGGGCGTTGAACGAAGCCGACGCGAGCGACGCCCCGATCAGCTTGATCGCGGCGGAGCTGCCGGAGAGAGCGCCGAAGTCCTCACACGACTGGAGCGAGGAGTGGGAGACGCCGTCCTTACCGGTCACCTCGGCGGGATTCGGATTGCCGAGCGTGGCCGGCAGGTCAGGACGCTCCGCGTCCTTCGTGCACGCGCCGAGCACGATGACGACCGCGCCGAGCGCCACCCCGAAACAAAGCTTGAGATGCACGATCTCGAGCATAGCGGCGTTGCGGGCGCGAACCACGGGCGCACGGCCCCACGTGCGATTTTGGTCGTACCTTCTCCCCCAGAAGTGTCAGGAGGAGCGGCATGTGGGCGTCGCTCCGCTCCGAGGAGGGCTCACTCGATCCGTGCGGACAGACGCGCGGATTCCTCGTCGATCGCCGCGGCGTCGAAGGGGGTGCCCGTCATCTCGCCGACCGCGTAGACGCCGTACTTGATACGGCCCGAGTCCGTCTTCACGACGAAGCCGCGCGGCTCGTGCACCAGCGTCGCGCCGACCTGTTCTGCGAGCTCGTAGGCGGGGGAGCGAGGCGCATCGATGAGCACCGCGTCGGCGGCGTGCTCCTCCTCCTTGCCGGAGGCGTCGCGTAAGACCACGGCCTTCACGTGGCTCGCGCCACGGATGCGGAGCGGCTCGCCCTGCAGCACGGTCGTCTCGGTGACCCCTCTCGTCGCCGCAGCGAACGAGGCGCCGAAGGGCCCGCCGCCGGCGGGCGTCACCACCACCACGCGCTTGCCCACCACGACGCCGCGACCGAGCAGCCACCCGGCCGCGCGCGCGCTCATCACGCCGGGGACGTCGTTGCCTTCGAACGCGAGCGCGCCGTCGTGTGCGCCGCACGCGAGCACGAGCGCGCGCGCCTCGACCACCTCCGCGCCGCGAGGACCGACGACGAGGAGGTCGCGCCCGTACATGCCGCCGGCGACCGTGCTGCTGCGGAGAACGATGCGCCCGCTCGCGACCAGATCCATGCAAGATGCATGGATTCCCTCGAAAGCCTGCGCCTCCGCGCCGCCGAGCGCCGTGATCCCGCCGCCGGGAGTGAGCTGATCGTCGACGATCTCGACCGTGCGACCCCGCTGCGCGAGGCGCGCGGCGATCGCCATCCCCGAAGGACCGGCCCCGACGACGACGACGTCGGTGCTCCGGCGGACCGCGGCGTGCGGGGCCTCGGCCTCGGCGGGCAGGCGACCGAGGCCTGCGACCCTTCGAGCAAAGGCCTGCATCACGTTCTGGACGCCCGGGACGCCCGCGAACAGCTCGTGGTGGTTCATGCCGTCGGGGAAGAACCAGTCGGTCATCCGCAAGAGATCGGCCCCGCGAGGCCCGAGCCGGTTCTGCGAGACGACCGCCGTGCCCTCGACGGCCGGGACCATGCAGGTCATCACGTTGGGGGTCTCGTCGACGCGCGCGAGGCATCCGTCGCACGCGGCGCGCATGCAGGAAGGGCCGCGCGGCCGGTGGAACTTCGGACTGCGCGCGAGCATCAGCTTGCCGGCGGCGACGAGCGCGGTGGCTACCGGCTCGCCTCGCTCCGCCTGGATGGGCTCGCCGTCGAGCGTGATCGTGACCGGATCGCGCAGGCTGCGCGGCGAGCCAGCAGGCGACGGCGGGCTGCGGCGCTCGGGTCCGGACGACACGGCTGGCCATGCTAGCAAGGGCGTTCCGCGAAAAGCGCGCGAACGAAGGCGAGGCGAGGCTTTACTTTCCTGTCCCGCATCGGGAGACTGCGAGGTCCAACATGCGCCTCGGACTCCTCGGCCCAGCGGGTACGGACGTCAGCGCGCTCGGGAAAGCCGCGGAGTTTCTCCTGAACGGCGCCCGGGTGCACCGCGCGATCTACCTGGGGAACGACGGCGCGCTCGATCGCGCGGTCGCCGCGTGGGCGCGCAAGCTCGTCGGCGGCGACCCGAGCGACGACGCGGCCTGGCGACGCGCGGCCGACGTCGCCGTGGGGGGAGGCGCCGCGGAGATCGACAAGTTCGTCCAGACCGAGCGCGCGCGCCTGCGCCTCAAGTCGCTCGAGGCTCTTCCCGAGGAGATCTCGCGCACCATCGAGATGGTCGGCGATCGCGTCGCCGTGCTCATCCACGACAAGGCGATGCTCGACGAGGAGGACATCCTCGCCGCGAACCTCCTCTTCTTCGGCAAGAGCGACGCCCCGCTCGTCCGCAAGATCGGCGCTCGCTGGTTCGTGACGCCCGGGCCGATCGGCTGCGAGGGCGGCGGCATCGCCGTGCTCGACGACGAAGGGGAGGAGATCATGATCACGATCTACGACTCGGCCGGGAAGGCGACTCAGGAGGAGGCGCTCTCCCTCCATCGCGCCACGAAGATGCGGGTGCAGGGGGACGCGTGACGACCGCACAGCCTGTCGTCGGCGTGTTCGGAGGGAGCTTCAATCCTCCTCACCTCGCGCACGTCCTCGCGGTCACGGTGGTGCTCGCGCGCTTCGACGTGGCGAAGATCCTCGTCGTGCCGACCTACCAGCACCCGTTCGCGAAGGCGCTCGCGTCCTACGAGGACCGCGTGAAGATGTGCGAGCTCGCGATGGGCTGGCTGCCGCGCGTCGAGATCTGTCGCGTCGAGGAGGAGCTCGGTGGCGAGAGCCGCACGCTGCGGACGATCGAGCACCTCCGCGCGCAACACCCCGACTGGCAGCTGCGCTTCATCATGGGCGCCGATCTCGTGGTCGAATCGTCGAAGTGGTACGGCTACGAGCGGATCATGGAGCTTGCCCCGCCGATCGTCCTCGGCCGTGTCGGTGTCACGTACGAAGGCGCTCCGCCTCCCGTTCTTCCTTCCATCTCGAGCACCGAGGTCCGCTCGATGATCGGCGCCGGCCGCTGGAAGGAGCTCGAGCCGCTCGTCCCGCGAGCGGTGCTGGCCCATGCCCGCGCGAGAGGCTTGTACGAATCATGAAGGTCTTCATCTTCGGCGCGGGAAAGGTCGGCCGCGCACTCGCGAAAGCGCTGCGCGCGCATGGTGACGTCGTCACCCTGACGCCCGCGCGCAAGGGCGTCCCGACGCGGCGGATCGACGCCGACATCATCATCCTCTCGGTTCGGGAGCGTCAGCTCGGGCCGATCGCCGCGGACCTCGCGGTCTCCGGCGTCGTGAAGAAGAGCACGGTCGTCGTGCACAACGCCGGCTCGCTCGACGCGAGCGCGCTCGCTGCCCTGCGCGGCGCGTGCGCGGGTGTCGCGCAGATGCACCCGATGATCTCGTTCGCCTCCCGCACGTTCTTCCCGACGCTGACGCGCGGTCAGTGCCATGTGAAGGGAGACCCGGCGGCGGAGAAGCGCGCGCGTGTCCTCGCGAAGCACCTCGGCATGACGCCGCGCACGTTCGCGAAGCTCGACACCGTCGGCTATCACGCGGCCGCGGGGCTCGTCGCGAACGGCGCCGCGGCGCTCGCGGCCGTCGGCGCGGAGCTCCTCGTCGTGTCCGGCGTTCCGCGCGCGGACACCGCGAAGATGCTGGGGCCGCTCCTTCGCTCGGTGGCGGAGAACGTCGAGAAGCTCGGTTTCCCCGAGGCCCTCACCGGCCCGGTCCGCCGGGGCGACGCGGCCGCGATCGAGCGACAGATCGCGCTTCTCGGCGAGCGCCTCGAGTCGGCCCTGCCCCTGTTCGTGGCGAGCGCGTGGGCGCAGCTGCCACTTGCCCGCAAGATCGGCGATGCCCCGCCCGAGGCCTTCGAGGCGATGGCACGGGTCCTGACGACGGCCATGAGCCGCATGAACAACAGTAAGCGACGCTGACGGCAAGGCGTGCATGCCCTGACGGCGGCGGGCTCCCGGGACCTGCTTCACGTGATTCCATGTACTTGGCATCCATCTCGCCATGGATCAGCTCTTGCAAATCGTCCGGGCAGGTCAGGCCGACCCCGTCATCCACGAAGTCCCTCGCCGTGCGCGAGCGATGTTCGAGATTGCGGGGAAGGTCGGACGGAAGCGTGCCGTACAAGCCTTTGTTTGTGACTTCCGACCGCTAGTCTTCCAAAGCGGTCGCGAGACGCGACAGAGGCTGCTTCCGTCCTTGAACAAGGGCATCTTTCGAGTAGGTTCCGTCGGCTTTGGCACACCCCGCCGCCTCTCTATCCCTAGTTACCGACGGACGCGGCGCGACGCCTGCTTCCGCGGCCGCCCATGTGGCGAGCTTCGTCGAGTTCGACGAGCGGCTCGTCGCGGCGGCCACGGCTGGCGTGCTCCTCGTTCGCGCCCCTCAGGACGTGCACGCTGCGCTCATGGCGCACGCCGCTCGCCGCCTCCGCACCAGCGGCTGGTCGGCGCTCGTCGACCCCATCTCGCCGACCTCGGTCAGCGGCCGTGCGCTCACGGCCAGCACGCGCGCTCCGCTCTTCCGCGAGCTCGCGACGCAGCTCGGCCTCGGTGCCGTCTCGAGTGATCCGCACGCATGCGCGGAGGCGATCGCGCAGGCCGCTGCCGCGAAGCACGCCGCCGTCGTCGCCGCCCTCCCGAAGGAAGGCACCTGGGACCGCGCCGTCGCGACCGAGCTCGTTCGCATCACGCGCGGCCTCGTCGTGTTCGTGACGTCGAGCGAGCTCGCGCAGATCACGCTCGTGAACGGCACGGAGAACGTCTCGATCTCGACGTTCGATCTCGTGGGCGAGCTCAGCGCCAACGACAAGCTTCGCTGGCTCAGCGCCGTCGCCCAGGAGGCGCAGGCCGAGCTCCCCGGCCAGGACCTCCGCTCCCTCGAGGCCTGGTGGGCGAAGGCTCGCCGCGTCACCCCGCTCGACCCACAGGCGTTCCTCGAGAGCGCGAACGCGAACCTGACAGAGGCTGCTCGCGCCGTGCTCGCGTGCCTCGCGCTCGCCGGCCGCTCGCTTCCGCTCCCCACGCTCGCGACGCTAGGTGACGACGCGCTCGCCGCGGTCGACGAGCTCGTCGCCGCGTCCCTCGCGGTCCGCACCACCTTCCTCGTCTCGCTCTCCACGAGCTGCGACGCCTCTGCGATCGAGTCGAAGGCAACGGAGGCCGAGCGCCTCGCGACGGCCCGGCTCCTCGCGGGTGGCCCCGGCTTCGATCCCGATCCCTGGGCCTTCGCCCGAGCCGCCGAGCTCCTCGTCGCGGCCGGCGCCATCGAGGCCGCCGACGCGGCGATCGAGAAGGCGGTCCGCGGCATCGAGGACAGCCAGGCGACCTACGAGATCAACAACCGCTGGTTCTCCGCCGTTGCGCCCGTCACGGGTGAGGGCGGGCTCCTCCTCCGCGTGCGCGGCGCTCATCGCGCGCTCGCGATGGGCGAGGCGAATGATGCGCAGCGTTGGTGCGAGAGCGCCACGGTGCTGTCACCCGAGGACCCGACCATCGCGCTCCTCATGGGTCGCGCCCTCATGCAGCTCGGCGACCTCGTCGCCGCGCGCGTCTCCCTTCAGAAGGCCGCGGCGGCTGCGAACGACGACGAGCTCCGTGCTCGCGTCGCATCCGAGCTCGCCGAGCTCAGCTACCTCGGCGGCAATCTCAAGCTCGCAACCGAGCACGCGACCCGCGCCATCACGCTCGCCACGACGGCGTCGACCCGCCTCAGCGGCCGCAACACCATCGGCAAGATCAACCTCGTCGAGGCGCGCTGGGACGACGCCGACGCTCACTTCGCCGAGGACGCGCTCACCGCGTCGGCCGCCGGCGAGGCGACCGCCGAGCTCCGCGCTCGGCTGAACCGCGGCATCGCGCTCATCTCGAAGGGGCTTCTCGACGACGCCCGCGCGACCCTCGAGCGCGTGCTCGACGACGGCGCTCGCCTCGGCGAGGACCGCGCGCGTGCCTACGCGTTCGCCAACCTCGGCGTCATCGCGTATCGCCAGCACGACTACGGCTCGGCCCTCGCGAGCTGGGATCAGGCGGTCCGCTTCCGCCAGACGCTGCGTGGTCGCGTGGCCACCGCGCACACGATCGCCAACCTCGCGGAGCTCCGCCTTCGCCTCGGTCTCACCGAGCACGCCGAGCATGCGATCGCCTTCGGTCGTCGCCTCCTCGTCGGCGCCTCGGCGCCGGCGCGCACGGCCCACTACAAGCGTGTCGCCGCGCAGATCGCGCTCGCGCGCAAGAACACCGAGCTCGCCCGCCGCGAGATCGAGGCCGCCCAGGCGGACGCCGAGGTCTCCGGCGACAAGGACGTCCTCAGCGCCGTCCTCTTCGTTGCAGCCCGCGTCGCTCTCGAGGACGGCGACGTCGCTCGCGCGGCGGCCGCGGTCGCACAGGCCCAGCAGCTCGCCACCGGCGGTCGCACCGATGCCGAGGCCGCCATCCTTCGCGCTCACGAGCTCCGCGCGCGTGGCGCGCTCCCGGGCGCCGCGCTCGACGCCGCCGGCGAGGCACTCTCTCGTGCACGCGCCTGCGGTGAGGAGGACCTCCTCGCGGAGATCCACACGCTCCTCGCCACGCTCTGCCGCGACGCGGGCGACCTCCAGGCCGCGCAGTCTCACTGCTGCCGCGCCATCGCGGTTCGCGATCAGGTCGCCGCCGGTCTCCCCGCGGACATCCGCGCTGCCTTCCTCGCGAAGCCGGAGATCGTCGCGGTCTCGAGGCTCAATGCCTCGCTGGCCAGCGCGAGCATGGAGCCCGACGTGGAGGAGGAGGCCCCGCGCACGCAGCGCCTCCTCGCCGTGGGCGCGCTTCGCAACGAGGCCGGCCCGGCTCGCGAGATCATCGGCAACGACCCGGAGATCCGCAGCCTGATCGTCGCGATCGGCAAGGTCGCCCGCGCGAACAGCACGGTCCTCATCCGCGGCGAGAGCGGCACCGGCAAGGAGCTCGTCGCCGAGGCGCTCCACCGTGCGAGCGAGCGCGCGAACGGCCCGCTCGTCAGCCTCAACTGCGCGGCCCTCGTCGAGACCCTCCTCCTCTCCGAGCTCTTCGGTCACGAGAAGGGCGCATTCACCGGCGCGGCCTCGCGTCGTCGTGGTCGCTTCGAGATGGCCGACGGCGGCACGCTCTTCCTCGACGAGATCGGCGACATCTCCTCGCGCACGCAGGTCGCCCTGCTCCGCGTCCTCCAGGAGAAGACGTTCGAGCGCGTCGGCGGCACGCAGCCCATCCGCGCGAACGTTCGCGTGATCTGCGCGACCCACCGCGACCTCAAGGCGATGGTCGAGCGCGGCGAGTTCCGCGAGGACCTCTACTACCGCCTCCGCGGCATCACGCTCGAAGTGCCGCCGCTCCGCGCGCGCCTCGGCGACCTGCCGAAGATCGCCGACCACCTCCTCGGTCGCATCGGCACCGAGCGCTCCGAGACGCCCAAGACGATCGCGTCCGACGCCCTCGAGCTGCTCCAGCGACACCGCTGGCCAGGCAACATCCGCGAGCTCGAGAACGTCCTCCGCGCCGTGTCGCTCTTCGCCGACGGCGAGCACATCACCGCGAGCGACCTCATCGACAACGTGGACGACTTCCGCACCGCGGCGCAGTCGGGGCCGGCTTCTCAGCCTCCGCTCTCGCTCCGCCCGAGCCTCGTGCCCGCGTCTCTTCCCAGCGGCGCCAGCGGCGCCAGCGGCGCCAGCGGCGCCAGCGGCGCCAGCGGCGAAGGCTCCGACGACGACGACGCATCCGGCGCGCTCCCCGACTTCGAGTCGGGCGCGACGTCGGTCGCCTACGCGCAGGTTCGCCAGGGGGCGGTCTCGCTGTCCGACATGAAGCGTCAGATCGAGCGCGATTGCATCGCGCGCGCGCTGGCGGAAACCAAGGGAAACATCACGCGCGCTGCGGCGCTGCTCGGCATGAAACGGCCGCGCCTCTCTCAGCTCGTGAAGCAATACGGTCTTTCGGCGTCCTCGGAGGGGAGCCTATGAAACGCATCACCATCACCCGTCTCGCGCCCGTTCTCGCGTTCCTCGCGTCCTCTGCCCTCATGGGCTGTCTGGGCGAGACGAGCAGCACCACCGGCACGGACGAGAGCACCATCGTCTCGAACCGCGCCCGTGACGTCGTCAACGGTGACGACCGCAACGCCGAGTTCAACGGCGGTCCGACGCGAGCCCTCGAGCTCAAGACCCGGACCGACGACGAAGGCCAGGGGCCGCACCCCGAGCCGTGGCTCGACCGGGAGGGCCCGCACCCGGAGCCCTGGCAGTCGAAGGACATCACGACCACTCCCGATCCCGATCCCGATCCGAACGGGAACGGCGACACGAAGAAGCCCTAGGTCATCGGTCTCGGCTCGGACGCGAGACCCGCGCGAGCGTTCGTCCTAAACGCGCTATCTTCCACCTCCGATGGAGGACCTGCGCGCACGGACGACGCTCTTTTGCGGAGTCATAGCGTTCGCCATCGCCCTGTCGATGTTGCTCCGCGGAAGGCGGATGCAGCACTGGCTGTTCGCGGCGTTCTCGACGTGCGTTGCCTTCTGGTACGTGAGCCAGTCGCTCACCGACCTCATGAAGGACGTGGGCTTCGAGCGCGTCACGGCCGTGCTCACGGTCCTCTTGCCGCAGTTCGCGGTCCACCTGTTCGGGTCGATCGCTCCGCTGGAGGAGACGCGGCAAGGGCAAGCTGCGAGCGCGCGCTCCCGGCTGCCGAAGATCGCGACCGCGCTCGCGCTGCCGATGCTCGCGGTCGCGCTCTCGCCGTACCAGCAGGCGGGGCCATGGGTCCGCGCGCTCGTGCTCGGCGCCGTCTACTTCTACGTCTTCGGGCTCCTTGCAGCGGCGCTCATCGCGCTCTGGCTCCGCGGGCAGAAGAGCCCTTCGCGCGCCGTCCGCGATCGCATCCGCTTCCTCGCGGCGGTCGGCGCGGTCGCGATGACGTTCACGCTCGGTGACTTCATCTCGTTCCTCGGCGTCTATCTCCCGCCGATCGGCGCGGTGCTGGCGATCGTCTTCCTCTTCGTCCTCGCCGAGTCGCTGACGCGTCCGCGCCTCGCCGACCTCTACGAGCTCTCCGGCCGGCTCCTCGTGTCGACGGCGCTCGCGTTCGCGCTCGCCGGCATCTTCTACGTGTTCATCACGTACATCGGGCGGTTCGGCGCGATGTACCTGAACGCCGTTCTCGCCGCGATCGTGTTCCTCGTGCTCTTCGAGCCGCTCGAGAACCAGATCGAGACGCGCATCAATCGCTTCTTCTTCCGTGAGCGCTACGACCTCGAGACCAGCGTCGTCGAGCTGCGCCGGCGCCTTGCGCATACGCTCGAGAACGAGGAGATGATCCAGGTCGTCCTGGCGGGGCTCGAGCGCTCGCGACGCGTGACTTCCTGCGCGATCTACCTGCGTGACCTCGACGACAGCGGGTTCGACCTGGTCGGCTCCGTGGGCGCGACGCCGCCGCCGCGCCTCGAGGCGCTGGCGATGCGGCCGCTCCTGGAGCGACTCGGCATGTCGCTCTCGCTCGAGGAGATCGCGCGCGAGGCCGAGAACGACCGCGATGCGGCCGGCGCCGTCGCTCGCGAGGCGCTCGCGCCCACGATGACCGCCGTCGAGGCGCTCGGTCCGATGAAGAGCTCGGTCATCCTGGCGATTCGCGGTGACTCCGAGGAGCTGGTGGGCCTCCTTTGTGTGGCCGACGAGCGAGTTCGTGACGCGTTCACGCCTGAGGAGATCGCACTGCTCGAGACGATCGCCGCGCAGATGGGCGTCGCGATCGCCAACAGCCGCATCTACGCCCGCATGAAGGAGCGCGACCGCCTGGCGGCGCTGGGCTCGATGGCGGCCGGCCTCGCGCACGAGGTCAAGAATCCGCTCGGCGCGATCAAGGGGGCGGCGCAGCTGCTCGAGGAGCTCGGCGTCGGCGCGGACGACGAGGACCCGCAGACGAAGGAGTTCCTCGGGATCATCCTCGAGGAGACCGATCGCCTGAACCGCGTCGTCGGGAGCTTCCTCGACTATGCGCGTCCGCATGCGGGCAATCCGGTGCCCGTCGACGTCAACGCCGCGGTGAGGCGCACCGTCCAGATCTTGTCGAGCCAGCAAGCCGAGGGCGTCGTCGTGAGGCTCGAGCTCTCGGAGCCGATGCCGCGTGCGCGCATCGATCCGGAGAAGCTGCGGCAGGTCCTCTTGAACCTGGTCCACAACGCGATCCATGCGATGGACGGCCACGGGCTCGTGACCGTGGCCACGACGCATCGACGGACGCCGCGCGCCGGCTGGTCACCCCCCAGCGAACGGTCGGGGGCATTGCGAAGCGAGGACGGGTCGAGCGAGGTCGTCGAGATCTCCGTTCACGACACGGGCCCGGGCATCAGCCAGAAGGTGCTGAAGAACCTGTTCGTGCCGTTCTTCACGACGAAGGAGAAGGGGACCGGGCTCGGGCTCGCGATCAGCCAGAGCATCGTGCAGAACGCCGGCGGCAGCATCTCGGTGCAGAGCCAGGCGGGCATGGGCTCGAAGTTCGTGATCTCGCTCCCGGCCGCCGACGAGACCGTGGCGACGCCGCTCCCCGCCGCGTACGACGCCGCCCGCCCCGCCCTCGAATAGGCGCGAGCTGGCGGTTGCCGATTGAACAAGCGGAGACGCTGAGGCGCGGAGATGACGCGGAGGGCGCCCGCCTCTCTTCCTCACTGGACGCTCGTCGTGCCGGGGAGAATCCGCAAAGCCGGGTTCACCCCGGTGATGAGACTCGATTCCGCCCTGCGGAGTCCTTCCTCGCTCCATTGCCTCGCTCCGCATCGGACATCTCGTCCTACGGGGCGTCGATGAAGAGATCTCCGATGCAGGCCGGGACAATGGAGCGAGGAACGACGGACGCAGCACGGTGGGGAGGACTCCCCACCGGGGTGAACCCGGCTTTGCGGGTTCTCCCGGAACCACGAGCGTCCAGTCCACGATCGAGGCGGGCCCCCTCCGCGCTGTCTCCGCGCCTCAGCGACTCCGCTTGTTCAATCGGCCTCCCGTGGCGCCGCCCTAAGGTGCTCGGTCAGTCGTTTTGCATCAGGCCCTTGATGCGGCCGTTCGCGAGGAGCTTGATCGAGCGTGAGGCCGGCACCTTCGGGAGGCCGGGCATCGTCATCATGTCGCCGGTGAGCGCGACGAGGAAGCCCGCGCCCGCGGAGAGGCGCACCTCGCGCACGGTGATCGTGAAGTCGCGCGGGCGACCGAAGATCGTCGGGTCGTCGGTGAGCGACATCTGCGTCTTTGCCATGCAGATCGGAAGCTCCGCATAGCCGAGGTCGCGGATCCGATGGATGTTCTTCTCCGCCGCTCCGGTGAAGTGGACCTCCTTCGCGCCGTACACGGTGTGCGCGATCTTGCGGATCTTCTCCTGCGGCGTGTCGGTGAGCTCGTAGAGGTAGCGAGCCGCGGGAGGAGCAGCGTCGGTCGCGTCGACGACCTCGCACACGACGCGCGCGAGGTCGAGCGCGCCTTCGCCGCCCTTGCCGAAGCCCTCGGAGCGGGCGAGCCGCGCGCCGAGCGCGCCGACGGCAGCCTCGACCATCTCGATCTCGCCCTCGGTGTCGTTCGGGAAGACGTTGATGGCGACGATCGGCTTGAGGCCGAACGCGTGCGCGGTCTCGAGATGCTTCTCGAGGTGCTCGATGCCCTTCTTCAGCTTCTCCGCGTCGGGCTCGCCGCAGGTCTTCACGGGGGCTCCGCCGTGCATCTTGAGCGCGCGGAGCGTGGCGACGATCACGAGGGCGCGCGGCCAGATCCCGGCCTGGCGACACTTGATGTCGAGGAACTTCTCGCCGCCGAGATCGAAGCCGAAGCCTGCCTCGGTGATCGCGTAGTCGCCGAGGTTCATCGCCAGGCGCGTCGCGAGGATGCTGTTGCAGCCGTGCGCGATGTTGCCAAAAGGACCGCAGTGGACGACCGCGGGGCCGCCCTCCTCGGTCTGGACGAGGTTCGGCTGGAGCGCGTCGCGGAGCACGGCGGTCATCGCGCCGGCCGCCTGGATGTCGCCGGCGGTCACGGCCTTGCCCTCGTACGTCTGGCCGATGACGATGCGCGCGAGGCGCTTCTCGAGGTCGGCGTGATCGGTGGCGAGCGCCATGATTGCCATGATCTCGCTCGCCGCGGTGATGTCGAAGCGCTCCTCGCGCGGCGTGCCGCTGGCCTTGCCGCCGAGCCCGACGACGCAGCGCCGCAAGAAGCGGTCGTTCATGTCCATCGAACGACCCCAGGTCACCTGGCGCGGATCGATCTCGCCTTTGTCCGGGATGACGTCGCCGAAGTAGATCGAGTTGTCGACCAGCGCGGACAGGAGGTTGTGCGCGGTGGTGATGGCGTGGATGTCGCCCGTGAAGTGGAGATTGATGTCGTCGGCGGGCGTGAGCGACGCCTTGCCCCCGCCCGTCCCTCCGCCCTTCACGCCGAACACGGGGCCGAGCGACGGCTCGCGAAGCGCAAGGACTGCGTTCTTGCCGAGGCGGCGCATCCCCATGGCGAGGCTGATCGACGTGGTCGTCTTGCCTTCGCCGGCGGGCGTGGGGTTGATCGCGGTGACGAGGATGAGCCGCCCCTTGCCGCGTGCCGGCCGAGCGCCGAGCGCCAGCGAGAGCTTGGCCTTGCCGCGCCCGTAGAGATCGTAGTCATCGGGGCCGAGCCCCAGGTCGGATGCGACGTCGGCGATGGGTCGGGGGGCGAACATTTCGCGCACAAAAGACCTTCGGCGTGAGCCCGTCAAGAGCGCCGCCGTCGCCCGTCTTCACGTGCCCGTGCCCGTGCCCGATCTCCCTCCGCCGACCCGCTACCCGTAGCGCTTCTCGAACAACGCCCGGATCGTGGGCATCTCCCGCATCATCTTCAGCGAGTGCTCCGCGTGCCCGTGCGCGAACCCGTTGCCGATCATCAGGTCGACGTCCTTGCCGACGCCCTCGGCGCCGAGCGCGGCCTTCGTGAAGCTCGTCGACATCGCGAAGAAGTAGGCGATGCCTCGATCGCGCGTGACGAGGATTGCGCTCATCTCCGCGTCGGTCACGTTCACGCAGGAGAGGGAGAGGTCGACCTCGCGGCCGTCGTTCGCGGCCAGGACGGCTCTGCGGACGGCGACCGGATCACGCGCGTCGAGCGAGAGCACCTGGTCGCAGAGACCGAGTGCGCGGAGATCGTCGGCGAAGGGAGCGTGGCTCTCGATGCCGATCACGCGTGACGACTTGCCGCCCGTCCTTCGGGCCTCGGCTGCGCAGAGGACACCGCTCTTGCCGCCTGCGCCGAAGATGCAGACGCTCGTGCCCGGCTTGACGAGGCGTGACACCTGAGGAGCCGCGCCGGCGACGTCGAGCACCGCGAGCGCGAGCCGGTCCGGCATGTCGTCGGGCATACGTGCGTACGCGCCCGTCGCGAAGAGGACGGCCTCGCCGTCGATGTCGAGCTGCGCGCTCGGTGCCCGCACCGCCTTGATGCGATCGACGCGCAGCGGGGTGAGCGAGAGCGAGACGAGCGTCGCAATGCGGGTCCCAGGCGGGAGCTCGGCCGCGTCGGGGCGGTCCGGGGCGGCCTGGAGGACCCTCGCGAGGAGCATTCCGCCCGACCCGGTGACGGGATTGTGCTGCTTTCCGCGAATCTCTACCGTTTCCAGGACCAGACGGGAAACCGCAGCATCGGGGGCCTCGCCGGGCCTGGCCGCCTCCTCCATTTGCCGGAAGCTGGCGGCGTCCACGTTCAGGGTGTCGACCGTCAGGAGCAGCTCCCCCGCGTAGATCCTCGTGAAATCGTTGTTCAGCCGCTGGGCCGGCTGCGGGAGGGACCCCGCAGGCTCGACCGCACGATGCGTCCCGAACGGGTCGCCTCCGGGCTCGAGAACACGTACTGTCCCACCCACCTGCGCAGACGTATCCGTCATGGCTGTGTCCTTCCCATACCGCGACTTGACCTTTTTTGGGTGGGCTCGATACTCTTTCCTTCGGGATTCGTTTGGAAGATCCCACGGATCGAGCGGCGCGTGCGCTCGCACGTCCGGTCGTTCGCCCCCGCCCCCCTGACGTGATCGTGATAAGCCCATTCCGGGCCTAAAAGCTGATGCAAGACCCCGCACACAAGGCATCTCAGGTGCCGTCGATGCGCCCCGGAGGCGGGCGCTCGTACGTCTTGCGCTTCATCAGCGGCAAGTACCAGGGCGGCGAGTTCCCCATCGTCAACGACAAGCCCATCATCGTCGGTCGCTCCAGCGATCTCGACATGGTGCTCGTCGAGGACATGGTGAGCCGCAAGCACGCGCGCATCACGATGCAGCAGGACCAGATCTGGATCGAGGACCTCGGGTCCACGAACGGGTCGTTCGTCAACGGCGAGAAGATCAAGCGCGCACGCCTCAAGGAGGGCGACCGCGTTCTCATCGGCACGAGCATCCTCAAGGTCATCGCGGGTGAGGGCGCCGTGCGCCCCGACACCGACGTGAAGGCCAACCTCGAGAACGTTGCCGCTGCACGCCGCACCACGCAGGCGCGCACGATGAGCGGCAGCATCGAGGAGGTCCCGCTCCCCGACCTGCTCCAGCTCTTCGGCACCTCGAAGAAGAGCGGCGTCCTCGTCATCCGCACCGAGGCGGACGACGTCGGCAAGATCTACATGCGGAAGGGCGTCATCTACTACGCCTCGATCAACGACCTCGAAGACGTCCCGCCCATGAAGAGCATCTTCCGGATGCTCACCTGGCAGAAGGGCCTCTTCGATCTCGACCCGCCCGACGAGCGCGAGTTCCCGAACGAGCTCACGGTCAGCGTGCAGGAGGTCCTCATGGAGGGGCTCCGCCAGCTCGACGAGTTCAACGAGATCCGGAACGAGCTTCCCGACCTCAACACGCGTCTCGTGCTGTCGCAGCCGGTCATCCCGCCGCTCCGCGATCTCAAGCCCGAGGAGCTCGACATCCTCCAGCTCGCGCACAACTACGGTCACCTCGAGACGGTGCTCAACAAGAGCCTCTCGACCGACCTCGACACCGTTCAGTTCATCCTGAAGCTGATCAAGAACGCGTACCTCCGCCCGGAGTGAAGGCGCTCGGCGTGAAGATCGAAGGCGTAGTCTTCGATCTCGACGGGACGCTCGTCGACAACATCGCGTTTCACTTCGAGGCGTTTCGCGCCCTCGCGAGCCGCCTCGGGCTCGCCACCATGGACGAAGCCACGTTCCAGTCCTTCAACGGGCTGAAGAACGAGGACATCTTCCCGCGCTTTCTGGGGCGCGAGCTGACGAGCGCCGAGATCTCCGCGCTCTCGGACGAGAAGGAGGCGACGTACCGCGCTCTCTACGCTCCGAAGCTCGTGCCTCATCGCGGCGCGACCGAGCTGCTCGATCGACTGTGCGCCGCGGGAGTGAAGCTCGCGGTCGCGAGCTCGGCGCCGCCCGCGAATCGCTCGATGGTGCTCGACGGCCTCGCGTGGTCCTCGCGCTTCGACGCCGTCGTCGCGTCCGAGGGTCTGCGCGGGAAGCCCGCGCCGGACATCTTCCTCGCCGCCGCCGAGCGCATCGGCGTCGCGCCCGGCGCGTGCGTGGCCTTCGAGGACGCCGCGAACGGGATCCAGGCCGCTGCCGCGGCGGGCATGCTCGTCGTGGGCATCACGACGAACGTGCCGGCCGCGACGCTCGTCGCCGCGGGCGCGCGGTTCACTGCGCCCGACTTCCTCTCGCTGCCGGCCGAGCTCGAGGCGATGCTCCCGGCCTGAGAGCGGACTTTCTCCTATGCTCGCTGGCCATGTCGACCGCGGCGAGCAGCAGCACGGGCAAGCGCATCTTCGTCACCGGTGGAGCCTCGGGCTTCGGGCGCGCCATCGCCGAGCGCTGGGCGCGAGCCGGCTATCGCGTGTGCATCGGCGACATCCACGACGAGCGGCTCGCCGAGACCGTCGCCTCGCTTCGCGCGATCGGCGCGGTCGCGCACTCTCTCCGCTGCGATGTGACGAAGGAGGCCGACCTCGAGGCCGCCGCGGAATGGCTCGAACGCGAATGGGGCGGCGTCGACATCGTCGTCAACAACGCGGGCGTTGCCATCGGTGGCGGCATCACCGACATCTCGATCGACGACTGGCGCTGGATCATCGACATCAACCTCCTCGGCGTCGTGCGTGGCTGCAAGGTCTTCACTCCGCTCTTCCGCAAGCAGGGCGGCGGCCGGTTCGTGAACGTGTCGTCGATGGCAGGGCTCATCCACCCGCCGATGATGTCCGCCTACAACGCCACGAAGGCCGCGGTGGTCGCGATCTCCGAGACGCTCGCCGTCGAGCTCGCCCGCGACAAGATCGCCGTCTCGGTGGTCTGCCCGTCGTTCTTCCGCACCAACCTCACCGAGACGATGCGCGCCGGGAGCGCCGACATCGCGGCCGTCACGAACAAGCTGGTGAACAAGGCCAAGCGCGGCGCAGACGAGATCGCCGATCTCACCTTCAAGGGCGTCCAGCGGGGCGATTTTCACATCCTCACGCATGCGGACGGCAAGGCGGCCTGGATGCTCAAGCGCTACGCGCCGTTCTCCGTCTACGCCGCAGCGATCACGAAGAACACCCGCCGCATGATGGGCAAGGACCAGCCGCGGTGAGAAGCTCTAGAAGTACTGCCACTCGAAGTTGAGCGCGCTTCCGAGGACGGAGGCATCCTTGAATTTCGCGGGGAACAGCTCGAGCGAGAACCTGAGAACGTGATGCTTGATGGCGAGGACCGCGTACCCGGCCCGCACCGAGGCGCCATATCCGGTGACCGGCTTCTCCGCGGGCGTGAGAAACGCGTTCTCGCCGAACAACATGAAGCCCGGTCCCGCGCTCATCATGAACCGATCCGTGAACCAGTACTGGAGATGGGCGCCGTAGAAGGCGCTCACGAACTGGCTCGTGTCGCCGTTCGCTCCCTTCTCGAAATACGACGTACCGGCCGCGCGCGCGAGGAGCGCGATGTCCGGCGTGAGGAAGCCGCCGAGACCCAGCGAAAGGGGCGCGAGGCCAACCTTCGTCTGTGAGGTGCCGTTGTCGGGGCTCACGTGCGTGAGCGCCGCGCCGAGGCCGAGCTCCAGCGTGAACCCTTGGCGAAGGGGGCCCTCCGCCGGCGCCTCCTCGTTCTCGATGGGCGGGGGCGGTGACGCGGGCGCCGTCTGCGCGGGCGCCGCGGCCGGAGCGCTCGGCGGCGACGCCGCCGGGAGGGGGCTGAGCGTCTCCTCCTCCTCCTGCGCGTGCGCAGAGGAGGCGCACAGCGAAGCGATGAAGAGCGTGGAGAGCGTGGAGAGCGTGGAGAGTGAAGCCCTGGTCCGGTGCCGGAAGTCGAAGAGCATTGGAGATCGCCGAGCAACGTACGTGCCGATGTCGCAGTTCGCAATGCGTGGGCGCGGGCGCTTCTTGTTCGCCTCCGTGTGAATGGGCCGACCCACACGCGTGAACCGGTCGCGGAGGCGGGATACGCTCGGCGCATGTCGACCGTGATCATCACCGGCGCTTCGATGGGGATCGGGCGCGCTCTCGCGCTCGCGTGGGCGGACGAGAAGGCGACGCTCATCCTTTCCGCCCGCGGGCGCGATGCGCTCGACGCGGTCGCCGCGGAGGTCGCGGCGCGAGGAGCCCGAGCGGTCGTCGTCCCAGGTGACGTCACCGACGAGGCGCATCGCGTCGAGCTCATCGGGCACGCCGTCGATCACGGGGGCGTCGACGTCCTCGTCAACAACGCCGGCCGCGGCTTCTACGCGCCCGCGACGAAGATCGACATCGAGCAGCTGCGCCAGCTCTTCGAGCTCAACGTCGTCGCGCCGCTCCGCCTCGTGCAGCTCGCGGCTCCGCATCTCGAGCGCTCTCGTGGCACGGTGGTGATGATGTCGTCGGTCGCCGGCGTGGTCGCCGCGCCCAAGTACGCCGCCTACGCCGCATCGAAGTTCGCGCTCGAGGCCATCGCGATGTCGCTCCGCTCCGAGCTCGCCGCCGTCGGCGTCCGGGTGGTCGTGATCCGGCCGGGCCCCGTCGACACTCCGTTCCGCGAGCACGCGACCCGCGCCGAGGGGATGGTCGGCTACGACGCACCGGACCCGAAGGCCCAATCGGCCGACGTCGTCGCCCGCAAGACCGTCCGCGCCGTCCTGCGAGGCACCCCCGTCATCGAGACGAGCAACTTCGTCCGCGTCGCTTCGGCCACGTCGCGCTACGCGCCATCCGTGCTCCGCCTCGCGCTCCGCCGGATGGCCACGAAGAGCCCTTAAACACGAACGCCCCGGCTCTTTCGAGCCGAGGCGTCCGGGGGTTACGCGAGCGGCGGGGTTAGCCGCCGTTCACGCGGGTGTCACACGCTCAGTAGACGCCCTTGAGGTCGCCCACGTGGCGGGTCCAGCCGAGCTGCGAGAGGGCCTCGTCCATCAGCTTGGGAACCGCAGCGTAGTTCTGCATCTTGGTGCAGTCCTTGCTCATCTGGCAGGTGCCGTTCGCGATGACCGCGCCAGCCGCGTTCTTGTACTGGACGTTGCCGGCCGCATCGAGCACCGGCTTGTGGCCGATGATGTTCGTGCCCTTCATGATGGGCGCCGTGACGACGGCCTTCTGGAGGAGCTGGTTTGCGTACTCGAGGACGCGAGCGGCGATGCCCTTCTGGACGGTCTTGCCGTAGAGGACTTCGGTGCCGAACGTCTTCGCCACGTAGATGTGGCCGTCGGGGTTGTGGAACTCGATCCGGTTGTCGAAGTTCGTCAGATCCGGAGTGTTGGTCTGCCAGACGTCCATCTGGTCAACCCAGTTGAGGCGTCCGTTCTCGGGGAGGTAGATGAGAGAGAACAGAAGAGCGAACTTCTGCTGCTCCCAGCCGACCTGCGGGTCGATGACCGGACCGCTGCCCGTTGCGGGGCCGATCGGCGTGGTCGCGAACGGGTCGCGGCAAGCGAGCTTCTCGCCCGTCGGGAAGCAGGTCTCGATGCCCTGGGTCGGCCACCAGGAGGTCTGGCCGAGGAGCGCGTAGCCGTTCGGATCGAGATCCGCGGGCTGCGGGCCGGTGCCGCCAGTGCCACGTGCGTAGACGCCCTTGATCGCGTCGTCGCCCGTGAGGTTGTTCGCGATCCAGCGGCGGTAGCCGTCGGGGAACACGTCCGCGAGGGAGACCGAGCGGAAGCGGGGGTCGACGAAGTCGTCGCGAGAGGCGCTGATGAAGTTGTCCGCGGACTCCGTGAAGAGCATCGCGGTGAAGGCCTTCTCGTAATACGAGCCGACGTTCAGCGTGTACTCCGAGTTGTAGTCGCGGCCCTGGTCACGAGCGAGGCCGTTCTCGATCGGGCGACCGCCCAGCGAGATGGTGCCGAAGCCACCGGTGACGCCGTTCGCGACAGAGAGGGCGATGCGTGCCGGCGGGTTGGCGAAGGCAGTTCCGTCGGTGGAGCGGAGGACGTCGTCGTCCTTGCCGACCTTGCCGTGCTCGCCCGGCTGCGGCCGGGAGAAGACGTGCGCGAAGTGGTCGAAGGCGATCGAGCTGGCCACCGTGTTGTCGACGGCGATCTCCTTGAGGATCGAGGCGACGAACGCGTTGGGGTCGTCACCCGAGTTGTACTGGGTGACCGTGTCACGAGCGAGCGTGACGTAGAGGCCGATGGCCTTCGCCGAGTCGCGCATCTTCTCGTGGTAGCGGCCGAGAGCGCGGTGGAACGCGCCGTAGATGCTGAAGTCGCGCTTGCCGCGGCGGTAGTTGGTGAAGATGTGGTTCACCTCCTGCTGCGCGATCCAGAACTGCATCGTCTCGTAGAGATCGGCGCCGTTGTCGTGACGGAACACGGCGATGTTGCCGAGGTCCGCCCAGTTGTCGCTCGCGAAGCCGTGGGGCACGCGGACGCGGCCGCTGGCATCGTGGGCATGCGTGTTCGACTCGGTGTCCTTGAGCGTGTCCCACTGCACGAAGTCGACCTTCGGCATGGTGCAGCGCGTGGACTTGCCGGACTCGTCGGTGACGACGTGACCGTCGATGACCTGGCTCCACTGACCGTCCTTGGCGTCGTTCCAGTTGACGGGCCTGAAGCTCTGCGCGTCGACCGCGGAGCACTTCTCGATGAGGTTCACGGTGGCGTCGAGGCCCGAGTAGTGGATCGGAGCCGAGAACTCGCCGTAGCGGTAGCCGAGGAGACCACCGAAGTCGCCCTGGTGACCCTCGGCGATCGTGCCGGCCTCGCCCGTGTTCTTGAACCGAGAGTCCGTGTAGACCGTCGCAACGTTGCCGTAGAACATGCGCGCGGCGCCGAAGTCGTAGGAGCCGAGGCCGAGGAGGTCCTGGGTGGGCTCACCCGGGTACTCCATGGTCGACGACTGCGCCCACATCTCGACGATGTTCTTGCGCTCGTTCTGCGAGACGGGGTCCTGCCAGCGCGGGCCGACGCACGTTGCGCCGTCCGAGGTGCCGTCGGCCTTGCAGGCCGTGCTGGAGAGCTTCTTCGCGTTGGTGCGGAGGAGCCAGTACTGCGGGCGGAAGTTCCACGCGTCCGAGGAGGACACGAAGTTGTGGCGGAGCGCGATGGAGTGACCCATCTCGTGCGCGATGACCGCGTACTGGGCGCGACGACGAAGGTAGTCCTTCATCTTGTCCGCGCGCTCGGCCTGCATTGCTGCCGGCTCGCTCGCATTGAACTTGCCGAACTTCTCCTGGAGGATGTCTCCGAGAGCGGCGTAGCCGAGGGGCGCCGTCGCTGCTGCGATGTCCGCGCTCATGATGCAGGCGCCGCGCGCCGCGAGGTTCGCTTCCTTGCGCTGCTCGAAGGCGTGACGCACCTCCGGGCTCAGCCCCTGGAAGATCGACGTGGCCTGGACCTTCGTGGCCGGGTCGAGAGCGACCGAGCCGTAGCCTGCCGAGGCGAGCTGCTGCATGGCCGGGGTCGCGATGGCGGCCTCGAGGGGGGTGCCCTTCGCGAGGTTCATGCGCGCCTGGTAGAGCGGCTGGTTGACCGACGGAGCGTCGAGCGAGCCCTTGGTCTGCGAGATCTTCTTGAGGTTGGCGATGAGCGCCTTCTCGAGCTGCGCCTGCTGGCTGTTCTTGTTGCGCTTGGCAACCAACGACTTGGCCGAAGCCGCGTTCATCTTCTCGACCGTGGTGCCGGTGACGGAGGCGACGCGCTTGTCGATCTCGTCCTGGCCCATGAGCGGCGTGAGCGAGCCGCTCTTCGACTGACGGGCAGCCTCAACCCACTGGTTGATGTACTTGCCGTCGGTGATGTCCTCGGTCTTGAGCTCGTTGTTGATGTAACGGAGCGTGTCGACGATGCCGCGCGAGAACAGGTCGTTCACGTGCGTCCAGATGTTGATGCTCGCCGCGATGTGCTCGCCGGTGAGCGGGTCGTTCGAGTCGCTCATGATTCCCCAGGGCGAGTCCGTCTCGGGGGTGGCGATCGCGCTGACGAGGTGGAAGCGGAGGTCGCCGAGGCGAGCGACCGCACCGACCGTGCCGCACTCCTTCGGGTCCTTGTCGGACACGGGGCTGTGGCAGAGGATGACCATCGGCTTCGCCTTGGCGAGCGCGACGACCGCCGGGCTGTAGTTACGCGTCGTGCCGAGCTGGTCGGCGAGCGCGTCACAGGCCTCGGGAGCAGTCCCCTGGACATCACCGCGCTTGCACGCGTTGATTTCCTTCACGAGGTAGAGGGCGTCTTCCTCGTCGGCGAAGTTGCCGGTGATGACCTCGCCGCAGTCCAGGTCGGGGGTGAAGCGCTTGCACTCGGCGTACTTCGCCGCAGCGACCGCTCCGCGCATCGCGGTGTCCCACTCCTCGGCCGCTTCGCGGGTCGAGTCGAAGTAGGTCTCCGGGCTGCCGTCCGAGTAGTGCCAAACGATGGGCTTGGGCGCGCGATCCTTGTACGGAAGCGTGCACTTCTCGTGGTGCGTGTCGCAGTGCGACATGCCCTTGACCGAGCCGACGGCGCTGCAGTCGTCGTCGACCTTGCACGCCGTCGCGCCGGTCATGGCCGTCGCGTCGGTGTAGAAGTGGCTGCGCTCCCAGATGTTGTAGCGGGAGATGTAGCGGCGACGAGCCTTGTCGACGAGGCCGTAGTCGCGGGCGTAGCCCTCGCGCTCGGTCTCGAACGCGCCGTAGGCCTCGAACTTCTGGCCGTCCCAGTCGAGCGGCTCGTAGTCGGTGTCGACGACCTTCTTGAAGGAGTGACGGATCGTCAGCTCGTTCGGGTTGCAGTTGCCGCTCGGCGACGTGCCGCCCGAGATGAGGTTCGGGAGCATGCAGCCGGGGAACTGGAAGCCGCCGCCGAAGTCGATCATCTTCGGGTTCGCGAACAGCTTGTTCGTGACGTCGAAGTACCCCTTGTCGAGGTCGAACTGGGGGGCGTTCGGGTCGTCCGGGTTACGGATGTCGAACTCGAGGGGCGCGTAGTCGACCGCGTTGTAGACGCCGAGCAGCGACAGCGTGTCGAAGTCGTACGCCGTCGTGACGAGGTTCTTCGAGAAGTCGACGCGGACGTAGTCGCGCTGGGTCCAGGGGCGGTCCGCGGTGTTCTCCTCGACGACGTTGTTCTCTTCGCCCGTGCCCGAGTTGTAGCCGCGCCGGATGTCGAACTGGCTCTCGATGCGGAACTGGTAGACGACGAGGCCGTCGTTCTGCCCGAGCGGCTTGGTCGGGTCGGCGGCGCCGGCCGTCGTGGTGTTCTTACCCTGGCCGTCCGTGCCCGCGATGCGCTCGAACGAGACGCGACCGATGAGCTTGTCTTCCTGGATCTGCCACTTGATCTTGGAGACCGAGTTGATGCTGTTCGTGAACAGCAGGGAGTCGCCGCCGGACTGGCCGTACGGGACCCTGATGAGCATCGAGCGGGCGTAGAACTCCGGATCGTCCTTTGCGTCCGTGTAATCCGCGCCGACAAGGAAGCTCTTGGGAATCGCGTTCAACTGAACGCGGTTGATCGGGTCACGCTCGGCAGCGCAACCAACCATTCCACCGGAGCTGCCAACAACCCCCATCACAAGGGCGCTCAAGCCGATCCTGCCCAACCACTTCGATTGCATCCCGACCTCCATAGACTCTTTCTGGCTCCGCACTCGTGAGACGACTCGCGCCCACATGCAACAGTCAGACCTGATTACAAACCTTCAAAACTACGAAACTTTTGCCGTACGAGGCTTCTCAGCGTTAGGTCCGTGACTCGCGCTTGGGAGTTTCTCCGTCACCCCTTGCACGGCCCGCACGCGAGTCAGGGTCGCTCTCCCCTAGTCCGGTACGGATAGTCACGGCCCTTGCGTGCGCCTCGAGGCCTTCCAGTCGAGCGAGCGCGCAGATGGCCTTTTCGTCTCTCCGCAGCGCACTCGCCGAGTAGCGAATGAGCGAGGTGCGAGCCACGAAGTCGTGGACCCCCAGCGGCGAACCGAAGCGAACCGCCCCTCCCGTCGGCAGGACGTGAGAAGGCCCGGCGACATAGTCCCCAGCCGCCTCAGGCGTCAAGGCCCCGAGGAAAACCGCGCCCGCGTGCCGGATGGACGCGAGGAGCGCCTCGGGGTCTTCGACCTGCAGGCTCAGATGCTCGGGGGCGATCGCATTCGCGACCTCCGCGAGCCCGGCGCGGTCGGCGACGACGAAGGCATGGCCGTGGCGGGAGAGCGACGCGCTCGCGATCGCGTGCCGCGGGAGCGTCGCGAGCTGGCGGGTCAGCTCCGCGCTCACGGCCTCGACGAGCTCGCGCGAGTCCGAGGCGAGGAGGGCGTAGGCGTCCTCGTCGTGCTCGGCCTGAGAGAGGAGGTCGGCGGCGACGTGGCGCGGGTCGGCGGTGCGGTCGGCGAGGACGAGAATCTCGCTCGGGCCGGCGATCGAGTCGATCGCGACAGTGCCGTAAACCAGGCGCTTTGCGCACGCGACGTAGGCGTTGCCGGGCCCGACGATCTTGTCGACGCGCGGGATGGTGGCGGTGCCGTAGGCCAGGGCGCCGATGGCCTGCGCTCCGCCGGCATCCACGATCCCCGTGATGCCCGAGAGGTGCGCCGCCGCGAGGATCATGTCGTCCGACGAATCGCCGGCGAGCGGACTCGCGAGGACGATCTCCGGGACGCCCGCGACGTGCGCGGGGATCGCGCTCATCAGCACGCTCGACGGATACCGAGCCTTGCCGCCCGGCGCGTAGACGCCGACCCGATCGAGCGGGCGGACGCGTAGGCCGAGCGAAGCGCCCCCCTCGTCCTCGAAGCGGAAGCCGTCGCCGGGGAACATGGTCTCGCGCTCGCGCGCGTGGAACCGGCGGATTCGATCGGCGGCGTACTCGAGGGCCTCGCGCGCGTCGGCGGGGAGACGGGCGAGCGCGCCGGCGCCGTCGAAGTGCGCGGTGGAGGAGAGGAAGAGCGTGGCGACCGAGCGCTTCTCGAAGCGCTCGACGTAGCGGCGGACCGCGGCGTCGCCGTCCTTCCGGACCTCCTCGAGGATGGCGCGGACCGCGCCTTCGACCTTCGCGAAGTCCGCGTCGCCGCGCTCGTGCAAGAGCGCGAGCATGCTCGTGAAAGCGGAGGTTCCGTGAATGCTAGAGGCCAGCAAGGGGGCGGCATTCTTAGCGCAAGGGGAGGGAAAAGCACGCTCAGCCGTAGCGTTTTGCTCCGCTTAATCGTCGGCGCTCGAGGTGTACGTTTCATCCGTGCACCAACGGCGGATCGTTGCAGTGCTGCTCGCGCTCTCGAGCCTTGCCGCGAGCTCGAGCTGCGGCCGGCCTGCGCCGCTCGACCACGGCCGCGCGAGCGCGAGCGGGGCGCAGGCCTGTCCGCCCGGGTCCGAGCTCGGCCGTTCCGGTTGCACGTGCCGCCCGGACCTGCGACCGGTGCTCGGCGCGTGCGTCTCGCCCCGTACGGCCGCGGATTTCTGCGGTCCTACCGCCCTTCCGACCGATCTGGGTTGCTCGCCGAGGCCTCCGTGCGATCCCGGGCGGGCGCTCGATCTCGGCTCGGGCGCCTGTCTGCCGCGCCTCGAGGTCCGGGCGATCGCGGTCGGCCTCGGGATCCTGGTGGGCGACGAGCAGCGGGTCGGCTGCCCGCACGGCGGTCTCCTCGTGGCGTCGAGCGACGGCGCCGGTGGGCCCTCGCAGCTTGGTTGCATCAAGGGGCCATCGGCGCCGGCCGGTCGGACGTGTCCGGCCGGCGCCGTCGCCGCGGCCGACGGAACCTGCGTCAGGGTCTACGACGGGAAGAGCGTCGACGTCGTCTCCTGGCTCCACGCCGTGGTCACCCCTGCGGCGCCGGCCCCCTCTCCTCTATGTGAGGCGCTCGCTCGTGGCCCGGGCGCCCTCGCACCGCAGCGAGCCGCGGCTTCCGGCGCGGGTGTCTCGCTCGTGTTTCCCGACAACGACGTCAGCCTGGTGCGGCTGAGCTCGACGGCCGCCGAGCTCGAGCGCGCATTTCCCCCGATGATCGAGGCGCTTCGAAGCCTCGGCGGCACCGCGAGCCAGGCCGCGCTCTCGCTCCGCGTGAGCTGTGCTCCGGTACCAGCTCCAGCGCTAACGGAGAGGCCCGCCGCGGTGATCCCGGAAAACGATCACGAGAAGTGAGGAAGGGGTGCTAGGTTAGGTCCCCTTCGCGCCTGGCCCGAATTCGGGGTTTCGGGGGGTTTGGTTTCCGTAGGCCGCGAATGGCTTGTCGTTTGGACGAGGGCTCCCGTGGACAGTGATCTCGCAGATGCGGTCGAGGGGCTGAAAGAAGTCTTCCAGAAGCGAAAGCTCGAGTGCACGTTCGGCAAGGCCGACAAGGCGCTCGTCGAAGACCTCCGCAAGCAGCTCCGCATTCCCTCGCGAATCCGCGCGTTTTACATCGGTGCCGACCCCCTCAAGGTCGAGACGGTGACGCCGGTGGAGCGCGTTCGGCTTTTCCCCGCCGCAGAGCTCGTGAAGGCCCAGACGGTCATCACGTCGCCCCCCGAGGGCGCGACGCCTTCGCTCGACTGGAAAGCCGGTTGGGTCGTCATCGGCGAGAGCTCGCTCCTCGGCGATCCGTACTTCCTCGACACGAGCAAGCCGGACCCGGAGGGCGACTGCCCGGTCTACACCGCCATCAGCGGTCAGGCCCGGTGGGTCCCGACCCTGGCGGCCTCGAGCTTCGCGCAGTTCCTTCGCATCCTGTCGACGGCCATGGAGATCGCCGCCGGCTTCGGCGACGGCATCATGGACGACGAGGACGAGGACAGCTTCCGCGAGTCGCTCGGCCCCAAGGTGAAGGTCATCGACGCGCCTGCGCTCCGCGCCGGCCACTGGACCTGATCGCGCGCGCGATCGCGGGTCTGAACGCGCCCGTAAACACGCGGGCGAAAATCGAGTAGGTCTCTCCCCCATGGTCGAGAGCGCCTACGCGACGAGTCGGTACAAGGCTTCGGAGATCGAGCACCGCTACGGTCCCAACGTCCACCTCCTGGACGACCCTCTCGCCTGGACGCAGCTCGCGCGCCTCTGCGCGCGCGACACGATCCAGCCCGAGGTCGGGCAGCTCGTTCGCACGCTCTACGAGAAGCTCGCGCAGGTCGTCGTCGCCTCCGAGTTCCCGCGCGCTCGCGTGGCCGTGCCGACACGCATGGTCATCAAGTCGCCCGAGGCCGTGTATCGAGGCGTCGCGCTCGAGCCTCACACCAAATGCGTCACCGTGGGCATCGCTCGCGCGGGCACCATGCCGTCGCAGGTCGTCTACGACCTCATGAACCAGGTCATCGACCCGGCAGGCGTGCGGCAGGACCACCTCTTCATGTCGCGCGCGACGGACGCCGACGGCAAGGTCATTGGGGCTACCTGGCACGACGCGAAGATCGGCCGTGACGTCGAGGACCGCATCCTGATCGTCCCCGATCCGATGGGCGCGACGGGCTCGTCGATCAACAGCGCGCTCACGCACTACAAGACGCGCCTCGAGGGCAAGCCGCGCTCCTGCATCACGATGCACCTCATCGTGACGCCGGAGTTCGTGCGCAACGTGCTCAAGGAGCACCCCGACACGATCATCTACGCGCTTCGCATCGACCGTGGGCTCTCCCCGTCGAAGGTCCTCGCGACCGTCCCCGGCACGCACTGGGACGAGGAGAAGGGGCTCGACGAGCACCAGTACATCGTCCCCGGCGCCGGCGGCGTCGGCGAGATCCTCAACAACGCCTGGGTGTGAGAGGCCTTCTTGTTGGGGACCTCCGGTCCCTCCGGTCCCCCTCGTCGCTTCGCTCCGAGCCCCACCAGGAAACATCGGCGCTGCGCGACGACCGCCGTGCGCAGCGCACGCCGTTTCTCGTGAGCTGCCAGCGAGCGATCTCGAGAACCTAACAAGCGGAAGCTCACAGCCCTTCGCACCGCAGGCGTGAAAGTCGGCGCCGTCTGCGGCGCCGTTCGCCGAAGGCGAATCACGCCGGAAAGTCCACATCACGGGGAGGCTCGCGAAGCGAGGGGCGGAGCCCCACCAGGAAACATCGGCGCTACGCGCCGACCGGCGTGCGCAACACACGCCGTTTCTCGATGCGCGCGATCGCTAGCTAGACCTCACAAATGGAAGCTCACAGCCTCGCGCGGCCCAGGCGTGAAATCGGCGCCGTCTGCGGCGCCGTTCGCCGAAGGCGAATCACGCCGGGCCGGTGGCGCGATGGGGAGGCTCACGAAGTGAGGGGCGGAGCCCCACCTGCTAAGAGCGCTTCTTCTTCTTGCGCGGGTTGTGCTTGTTCACGAGCGCGAGGTAATCGGGCATCGGCGCTTCGCCGAGGGGCACGTAACGCGTCGCGGCTTGCTCCGCATACGCCGGGAGGCGCTCCACCATCGCGCGGAGCTCTTCCTTCCCGGGGATGACGGCTCCGTCCTTCTCCCAGGCGTCGAGCGCCGCGGCGAGCTCCTCCACCTTGGTGCCGCGCAGGTGACCTCGCTTGCCGAGGTCGTGGTAGCTGCGCGCGAGCGCGTCGCCGTCGAAGCGATGCTGCGTCACGAGCTCCGTCGCCACACGAAGGGCGCCCTGCGCCGGCAGACGGCCGTCCTCGTGCACGACGAATGCAGCTTGCAGGTAGTTGTAGAAGGGCACCACGAGGGGCCCGTAGATCTGGAAATCGCTCGGGGGCGTCTGCTGCTCGAGGTGGATGAGGATCCGCTCGACGACGGCCTTGCCCTTCACGAGGCGAACGCAGCGCTGCAGGTCCTCGAGCACGTCCTCGTAGACGCGACCGCGTTCGCCGATGGCGTGCACGAGCTCCGCGCCTGCACGGCCCGCCATGATATCGGCGTAGAGCGAGTACACGAAGGCGTCGGCCTCGGCGTCGTCGCCGAAGAGCGTCTCGCGTGCGTCGGTCTCCCCGACGCTCGTCCGTGACTGCAGGAGCGCGGGCAGCTTGTAGCCGAGCTGGTCCTTCAGCGCGCGGAAGCGCAGCCGGAGCATGTTCTGCAGGTTGGGCTTCAGCGTGAACGAGTCCCACACGATGCCGTCGAGGCGCAGCTTGTCCTCGAGGCGCCGGCGCATCTGCTCGGGCGAGCCGGAGAGGATGTGGATCGACACGCCCGCGCGCGCCATCTCACGGAGCAGCGTGGCGGCGCCTGGGTTCGTGCGCTTCTCGTCGGCGCGCTCGAGCGCCGTGCGCACGAGATCACGGACCGTGTCGAATTCGGTCCGAAGGTAGGTCTTGTCGAGGTCCCAGCGGGAGATATGGCGAGCGGCCATCGCCCGTCACTCTAGTGGCTTCCTGCGCCTCGTGGGAGACGGCGCGGCCTTGATCGCCTCGACCATCTCGCGCGGCGGCGGCTTCTTCAGGCGCCGAGGAGGCAGGAGCTCCGCCTCGCTCGAGATCTTCTTGGCCAGGAAGAGCGCGGCGTCGAGCCGGTAGAAGTTGCGCGTGCGATAGAATTTCAGGGCGTTTTCGTTGTTCTCGGCCACCTCGAGGACGAGGTGCGTGCAGGCGCGCGAGGTGCTCGATCTGCTCGAGGAGGAACGCCCCGATGCCCTGACCCTGCAGCTCGGGATGGACCGCGAGCTCCTCGACGTAGAGCGGTCGCATGTCCCGGCTCGAGAAGTACCGCTGGTTCATCCAGTTGTCGGAGCCGACGATCTCGAAGGCGCACTCCGCGTAGCCGACCTCGGGAGGGGTTCGCGTCGCGGAGAGCGACTCTCGATCGTCCGACGAGCTCGGCGGCACGGTCGCCATCGTCGCTCTACTTCTTCGTCGGGGCTGGGGCCACGGGGGCTGCGGCCGCGGGCGGCGCAGGGGGAGCGGCGTGCTCGGGCGGTGAGCACGCGGCGACGGCGCCTCGCGCCGTCGGATTGCACGCGCCCATGCCGAGGCTCGCGCAGGCGACCTTCTCGAGGCGGCCCGCGGCGCAGAAGGCGAGCGACTTGCCGCCGTCCGCGCACTTCGGGAGCATCTCTTTGTCGCATTCGATGTCGGCCGGGACGTAGCAGCCCGCGCGCGGACCCGAGCCCGTGCAGCGGAGGCCGAAGCCGGCGCAGTCACTCACGCGCACCTTGCGGTCCTGCGTCGAGCACTCGACCAGGCGATCACCCTCGCAATGCCGAGCTCCGAGGAGCCCGCATCGGCGGCGCCCGGGGAGCTCGCAGCTCGCGGTCGCGTCGCCGCTCTCGTCCTTGTGCTCCTCGCAGCGCGTGCCGGGGCGGCACGTCGCGCGCTCGATGGCGCCGTCGTGGCACGACACGACCGCGCCTTCGCCGTCACACCGCGCCTCGGGCGCACCCGGAGGACACTTCTGCGGCGCGAAGCACGCGCGGATCACGAGGCCGCCCGCGGTCTTCATCTCGCGGCAGCTCGCTCCGAGCGAAGTGCAGTCGGTGACGGTGCTCTCCTGCGCGTCGTCGTCGCCGCAGCTGACGAGACGATCTCCGTCGCAGCCCGACACGACGCCGGGGCGTTGCGAGCAGAACTGCGCGGCGCGCGCGTCGCCGCCGCCGTGGATGCACGTGGTGATCTGGTCGCAGGTCGTGGCCTGCGTGAAGCACTTGAGCAGCGGCTCGGGGGCAGCGGCGTCGGAATGTGCGACCCACCAGTCGACGCACGCGCTAGGGTCTCGCAGGCGCGGGGCGTCGTGCGCATGCGTGCACGAGGCGATGCGCGCGCACGTCTCCGCGACCTGCTGGAGCGACGCGGGATCCTTGCGGGGCGCCGCGGCAGTGGGAGCGTTCACGGGCGGCTCTTGCCCGCCGCATGCGGCGAGGACCATCGCGACGAGGAGCGCGGCGAGTCCGGTCGAGAACGGACGCTTCATCACGCCGGGATCATACCGCGATCGACTTCTTCAGGTCCTCCAGCGAATGCAGCAGCTCGTGGGCGCCGGAGGCGAACGCCAGCTCGAGGGCCTCGAGGAGGTAGCGATGGGCCTCGTCGTTCCGATCGCGGATGGCCGAGACCTGGGCGAGCGCGCCGAGGACGCGAGCGCGATCGGACCCGCTCGGGCCCGCCATGTCGAGGGCCTCGCGGAGGACGCCCTCGGCGTCGGTGAAGTGACCGGCGGTGGTGAGGGCCTCTCCGAGCTTGCGCGCGAAGATGAGCACCGCGCGCATCGGGTCGTCGAGCTCGCCGCGGAACAGCTCGCGTCGGGCGAGGTCGAGCCCGCGACGGAGCGCCGAGATGGACCCGCCGAGATCGCCGCGCGAGGTCGCGCGACCCGCGACCTGCTCGAGGAGGATGAGCGCCTGGAACGTGTTCTGCGCGCTGTACTCGTGGAGCGCGCGTGCCTCGAGGGGCATGCCGTTCTCCTCGCCGATCTCGGCGCATCGACCGTGCAGGCCACGACGAACGGCAGCGGGGATCGTCGCGAGGACGACGTCGCGGATGAGCGGATGGGCGCTCCGGAAGCCGTCGGTGTCGCGGGACTCCTCGATCATCCCGGCGCCGAGGAGCACGTTGGTCGCCTCGGCGAGGTTCGTTCCCTCGGTGACCATCTTCTGCACGACGACCTCGTCGGCGTTGTCTCCATAGACGGCGATCGCCTGGAGCACGCGACGGGCGTCGGGCGGGAGGCGCTCGACGCGGAGCGCGATGAGGTCGGCGAGACGCGTGGGGGCGCGACCGCCCTGCTCGCGAGAGAAACGAAGGAGCTGGTCGACGTAGAGAGGAGCGATGCCTCGGCCGCCGATCGACGAGCTCGGGCGGCTCGTCCCCGCGAGGAGGCGAGAGACGAGCCCGGGCGCGAGGCCCATGAGCACGCGCGCCGATGCGATGCTGGCGGGCCAGCCCGGATCGTGGCCCGGCGGGTAGGTCACGACGAGGACGGAGGGAACGAGCGGCGGCTCGCCGACGGCGTCGGCAAACGCGGTGCGGCTCGCGCCGTCGATCGCGTGGAGGTCGTCGACGGCGACGATGACCGTCTCGCCCTTGGCGTGCTCGCTCGCGCGCACGATCGCCCAGCGCAGGGCCTCGGCGACCGCGAAGCGAAGCTCGTCGGAGGAGAGGTCACCGCGGTTCGGGTGCTCGAAGATGTCGACGAGGCCGCGTCGTGCCTCGGCGCCCGCGGCCGTCCAGTCCTTCGCGGCGCCGCCGTCGTTGGGGAGGCCGGCGAGCGAGACGATGGCCTGGCGCACGGCGAAGTAGCCGACCTCGGCCCAGCCCGGGTCTGGAGTCACCTCGACGACGGAGCGCCCGCTCGCGCGGACCTTCTGGAGGAACTCGCGGAGGAGGCGGGTCTTGCCCATGCCCACGTCACCGACGATGCGCGCGCCGACGAGGGAGGTCTTCGCGTCCACCAGGCGATCGTCGAGCCAGAGGAGGTCGTCCTCGCGACCGACGAACTCGAGCGGGAACTGCGCGCGGTCGCGATCGATCATCACCTCGCGCCGACCCGTGCCCGGCTCGATCGAGATGAGGTTGTCGGGGGCGGGCGTCTCCGTGCCCGGGATCGGCGGGACCGTCGGGACGGACTCGCCGTTCGTCACCACCGGGGTGGGCTGGAGGGTCGCGCCGCACTCGCCGCAGAACTTCTGCGAAGCGGTGTTCATCGCGCCGCACTTCGGGCAGCGAATGGTCGCGGCGGCCGGGAGCGCACGCGGGACCGTCGACTCGATCTGCGAGAGCGCGTCGGCGAGGGCCTCGGCGAACTCGTCGGCATTGCCGAAGCGATGCGCGGGCTCCTTCGCCAGCGCCATGAGGCAGACGTCGGCGATGAGCGAGGGGATCATCCGCTCGGGCGCCGCGCTTCGCGGGTCGGGCGGCGCCTCGGTGATGTGCATGAGCACGACCTGCGTCGGGCTCTCGGCCTCGAATGGCAGCCGGCCCGTGAGGAGCTGATAGAGGATGACGCCGACGGCGTAGAGGTCGGAGCGCGGATCCAGCGGATCGCCGCGGCCCTGCTCGGGGCTCATGTACTCGGGCGTGCCGCAGACGATGCCGGGGCTCGTGATGCCGGGGCCGGTGCCCTCGCGCATCTTCGCGAGACCGAAGTCGACGACCTTCACGAAGTCGCCGCCGGTACGCACCGGCTCGAGGATCACGTTCTCGGGCTTGAGGTCGCGGTGGATGATCTCGAGGTGGTGCGCCTCGGAGAGCGCCGCGAGCACCTGACGCAGGATGCTGACGATGCGGCGGAAGGAGAGGGGACCCTCCTCGTACTGGACGCGCGCGAGGTCCTTGCCTCGCAAGAATTCCATGACGAGGTAGAGCTGGCCGTCCTCGGTCTTGCCGAAGTCGATGACGGCGACGGAGTTCGGATGGTTGAGGCGGCTCGCGGCGCGCGCCTCGGTGATGAACCGTGCGGCGGCGTTCTCCTCACCGACGAGGTGAGGATGGATGATCTTCACCGCGACGGTGCGGCCGAGGTTCGTCTGCTCGGCGCGGTAGACGCGGCCCATGCCGCCGATCCCGACGAGGTCGAGGATGACGTAGCCGCCCGGAAGCGTGCGACCGACCAGCGGGTCGTCGGTGTTCTGCGCCACCTTCGCGACGGGGAAGCCGCACGATGGACAAAACTTGTGCGTCTCCTCGCAGGGGCTCTGGCATTGGGGACACATCCGGATCACGGGGCTGACCGAGGCTATCACGGTGAAAACGCGGAAAGAAACCACCGAGGCGGGGTCCTTTACTAGGGGAAACCCGTAGGGTCGCGCCCAATCACCGGATGGTTGGCCCCACCTGGCCCCCTCCCGCTACCATGGCTTCGTGGTCTTCGATGCGAGCGCGCCTCCCCAAGGCACCAGCGGTGAAGCCCGCCGGCCGCTGCTCGGAGAGCTGCTCATTCAGGCGAAAGTCGTCACTGCCGAGCAGCTGGCGGAGGCGCTCGCCGCGCAGCCGGTCAACGAGAAGAAGATCGGCCAGCTCCTCATCGAGCGCGGCTGGATCACCGAGGCGCAGCTGACCCAGACGTTGAGCCTCCAGCTCAGCGTCCCGTGGGTCTCGCTCTATCACATCGATTTTTCGAGGCAGCTCCTGAACCGCGTCGAGCGCGAGCTCGCCGAGCGCTACTGCCTCATCCCCATCTTCGTCCGGCACGTGAAGGGGCAGGGCGAGACCCTCTACGTCGCGATGGACGATCCGACGAACACCGCGGCGCTCACCGAGGTCGCGCGCCAGGCGAACCTGCCCGCGCGCCCCATGATCGCCTCGGCGACCGATATTCGCAGCGCGATCCGCGTCTATTACGGCGAGCCCGGCGGGCCTGGACAGATCATCGACGTGCCGCCGCCGCCCACGCGGGTCGAGCCGCGTGGCGAGCCCCCGATGACGACCCGCGAGGGGCCCGTTCGCGCGCCGCCGGCGAAGGTGCAGTCGCAGCCGCCGCGCGCTCCGACGAATCCGCCGCCGGCCCTGCCCGCGGTGCGTCGTCCGGCTCCTCCTTCGGCTCCGCCGCCCGCCGCGCACCACGAGGACGAGCCGCCGCCGCCGCCGACGACACGCTCGAATCCGCCGCCGGGCGGCCGTACCGGGCGGCTCTCGCTCGAAGCGACCGGCGAGAACCCTGCCGTCGAGCCGCACGAGGCCGTGTCGCCCACGCGCATCGAGGGGGGCGAGGCGCGACGTCGTCCCGTGAAGATGCTGAGCCTCACGCTCCTCGACGGCACAACGATCTCGCTGCCGGCGAAGAAGAGCGTGGTCGCCCAGGAGGGCCTGACGGCGCGTGATTTCGTGAGCGCGCTGCGTGCGACGGCGCACGGCGCGGACGCGACGGAGATCCTCGGTGAGAAGCCCCAGTGGGAGCCGGTCGTCGCCGCCCTCCTCTCCGTGATGCTCCGCAAGGGCCTCATCGCGGACTGGGAGTTCATCGAAGAGCTCCGCAAGATCTAGCTAGGTCGTCAGCGGATGGCGCCTTCGGTGCGCATCGCCTCGATCTCGTCGTGCGCGATGCCCGCCTCGCGGAGGATCTCGAGCGTGTGCTCGCCCTGCGAAGGCGGCGGGCGGTGGGCGCGGTCGACGGACGTGAGCGGCGTGCGCATCTGCTGGATGGGCCCCCACTTGGAGGCCATCTCGAAGAACATCTTCCGCGCGACGAGGTGCTCGTCGGTGCGCGCCTCCTCGGCGCTCAGCACGGGCTCGAGGCAGCAGTCGCGTTCGCTTGCATACTGCACCCATTCGTCGCGGGTCTTGCCGGCGAAGATGGCGGCGAGCTTCGCCTTGAGCGCGACCTGGTGCGGGCCGGGGACGAGGTCGCTCATGTCGATGTCGTGGCCGACGCCCGACGAGAACGCCATCCAGAACTTCGGCTCGAGCGCGGCGAGCGACATCGCACGGCCGTCCTTCGTCGCGTACGTCTGATAGGGGGCGATGCCGCCGGCGAGCGCTTCACCGCCCGGCTTCGGGGTCTGCCCGCCGAAGGCGAGGCCGAAGCCCGCGATCGCGAACGGCATCGCCGTCTCGATCATCGCGACGTCGACGATGCTGCCCTTGCCGGTGCGCGCCCGCTCCATGAGGGCGCCCATGATGCCGATGACGGCGTAGAGGCCGCCGCTCACGTCCGCGAGCTGGAAGCCCGGCACGGTCGGGGGGCCGCCTTCGGGGCCCTGGAAGCCGAGGACGCCGGCGCGCGCGAGATAGTTGAGGTCGTGACCGGCGCGCTGCGCGAGCGGGCCCGTCTGCCCGTAGCCGGTGAGCGCGCAGACGACGAGCCGCGGGTTCTCCGCGAGGAGCGTCGCGTGCGAGAGGCCGAGGCGGTCGAGCACACCTGGACGGAACTGCTCGAGCACGACGTCGTAGCAGCGCGCGAGGCGGAGGAGCGCCTCCTTGCCCTTCGGCTTCTTCAGGTCGATGACCGCGCTCCGCTTGTTGCGGTTGAGCGCGAGGAAGATCGACGAAGTAGCGTCCGCTCCCTGCCCCCCGACCCCCACCCCTGAGTGCGGGGGCATCACGCGGAGATAATCACCGCCCGACGTGTCCTCGACCTTGTCGACGTCGGCGCCGAGATCGGCGAGCACGAGAGACGCGAGCGGCCCCGGAAGGAGCCGCGACAGGTCGAGGACCTTGATCCCCTGGAGAGGGAGCACGAGGCCTTTTCAGGCCTTGTAGCTGAAGAGCTTCTGCAGCTTCATCGCGAGCATCTGGTTGCCCGCGACCTTGAGCTTGCCCGCGAAGAACAGCTGCATGCCGTTCGCCTGGGGGTTCTCGACGAGCTTCTGGAAGTCCTCCGCCGCGATCGTGATCGTGCAGTCGGCGTCGGCGGTGCCGGCCTTGCAAACGGGGCCCGTCGACGTGACGTCGATGTTCCACTCGCCTTCGCCGGTGACGTTCATCTGGTACTTCGCGCCGATGGTCCGAGCGTCCTCGGCGTTCGCGGTGAGGGACGCGGGGAGCTCCTCGTTGAACAGCTTCTTGATGTCGACGGCCATCGGATCCTCCTGGAGAACAGAACGCGCGAACAAAAGTGAATCGCGGTTCAGCGGAGTACCAAGCCCCCAAGTGCCCGTCAAGGCTCGCCGGATGCGACTTCAGAGCGGGTTGCAGGGACCGTCGCAGAACGGCACGACGATGCCTTCGCGAAACCACTTGTCCTGCTGGACGTAGCTCGGCTCGAGGAGCCGCGGCTTGCCGTGCGGGTCCTCGCTCTCGGTCGCGTCGGGCGGGTAGTTCTGGAGCGGAACGGCGGGCAGGCCGAAGTCGTACTCCACCATCGTGGAGCCCGTGAGCGGTCCGTCCGCGTCCTCGATGCCGAAGATCTCGCGGTTCACCGGGCGCAGATTCTTCGCGCCGAGCGTGCGCGCCATGAAGTGGGCGCCGAGGGGAGAGACCTGGTGGTCGCCGATCGCCACGTGCATGAGCACCTCGTGGGCGGGGGTCCCCGGATGCATCTCCGTGCGGATGTACGGGACCCAGCCGTTCGGCTCCGTGCGGTCCCACCAGAGCTGCATCAGCGCGAGGACGATCTGCGCGTCGACCGCGCTCGGGTACGCCGCGCGGAGCAGGAACTTGTAGCCGGCAAAATCGCTGCTCCGATCGAGGAGCAGCGTGTACGGCATGCCCGGGACGCCGAGGAGCCCACGCGTGACGTCGGTGGAGAGAGACATGTACGTGCCGCCGAAGATGCCGCCCTGGCTGTCGCCGCGGTAGTGCGCGCGCGTCGTGTCGATGGCGCTCTTGCCCTCTATCTGCACGTGCGAGTCCTTCGTGAAGCGCCCCTTCATCATCCGCATCGCGAGCAGCTGGTTCAGCATGCCCTGGTGCTGGCGATCGATGGCGCCGCGGAAGAGCGTGATGTCGTCGCTCACCGACTTGAGGACGGTGTCGACGTCCTCGTGGGCCATCCCGATCATGTCGACCGCGAAGCCGATGTAGTGAAAGCGTTCGCAGAAGATCGCGAGCTGGCCGCCGCTCGCCTCGTCCTTGCTCCCGAGCAGGCCGTGGCCGTTCTGGAGGAGCCCCATGGGGACGCCGTCCTTGATGCTGTTCGGGACGTGGATCACGAAGTCGTAGTCGGCGGTCCCGTTCTGCTTCGGCAGGCCGTCGGGCCCGAGGACGAGGCGGCCGCCGGGCCCGGGCTTGTCGAGGTAGAGCGGCACCGTCATGTGACCCGTGAGGCGCACGAGAATGTGCTCGTTCGGCTTGTCCTCGACCTTGGTGATCACGTACTCGGGGCCGTCCGCGCCGACCTTGGCGAGCGCGTCGTCGCGCATCGTGAGCAGCGGCGCCGTCGTGTTCTTGCGGCTCGCCGTCGTGTAGTCCCACGCGAGCTGCAGATCCTTGCGCGGCGTGCCGTGCGCCTCGAGGCGCCCGAAGACATCGTCGTAGAGTGCACGACGGCGGCGCACCGAGGCGTCGTCGCTGGGCGTGCCGTCGCGGAGCGCGAGGAAGGCGGGGCTCGGGTCGATGTCCTTGCCTTCAGCGTTCTTCACGTGGCGGACAGCGACGATGTACCGATGCGCGTCCTTCAGGCGAACGACGGGGTGGAGGATGAGCGCGGTGTCGTCGTCGCTCCGGCCTCCGCTGTCGAGGTCGACGAAGTGCGGGATGCGCTCGCCGCTGTCGGCGTCCATGAGGACGGTCGGCGCGTTCGGGTCGACCGACGCGGCGATCGAGTCGGGCGTCGGCAGCCCCTCGGCGGTCGCGCCCATCAGCATGAAGAGCGGAGCGCCGCCGGGCGAGAACCCGTCGCGATCCTGGAACAGTGCCCCGTCGATGGGCGTCGTCCCGTGGAGCGGCGGGAGCGTCTTCGCGCCGAACGTGACCTTGCCGTCGACGAGCCACACGTTCGACGGGAACGGCAGCCCGCAGTGACCGGGCACGATGGGGTCGCAGTCGGCGCCGAGCAGCGGCAGGCCGCCTGTCGGCTCGACGGGCGGCGGCGCTTCCGACGCCGACGACGACGAGCATCCGATGGCGAGAACGAGACCCAGGAAGAGTGCGTTGGTCCTCAAAGCGCGCGCACCTTAGCGGATATATCTTACGGTGTAAAACGCTGCGCCCTGCGGCAGAATGCGCGGCCCTCCGAGGCGTCGGTCAGAGCATCATGCCGCCGGAGACCTCGATGCGCTGGCCCGTGATCCAGTGGCTCGCCGGCGCGAGCAGCATCGCGACTGCGCCGCCGATGTCGTCGGGCAGTCCGACGCGGCCGAGCGCGGTCTGCGAGGCGATCCCCTTGTTCAGCTGCGCGTTGTCTCGAACGGCGCCGCCGCCGAAGTCGGTCTCGATGGCGCCGGGCGCGAGGGTGTTGACGGAGATCTTCCGCGCACCGAGCTCCTTTGCCATGTAGCGGGTGAGCACCTCGACGCCGCCCTTCATCGCCGCGTAGGCCCCGTACCCGGGGAACGAGAAGCGCGCGAGGCCGCTCGACACGTTGAGGATCCGTCCGCCGTCCTCGATGAGCGGGACGAGCCTCTGCGAGAGAAAGAACGTGCTCTTCAGATGGACGTTCACGAGCTCGTAACATTCCTTCGTGAGGCAACACGCCGGCGTAGAACCTCGCGCCTGGTGAGCATCGCGTCTTCCGTTGCGAGGTTCCCTGCGGGTAC
>Ga0335397_10000276_pt1 | contig 62786 bp, 52 predicted proteins | sample MAT04_FD_205740 | JGI IMG/M metagenome (GOLD analysis project Ga0335397, IMG submission 205740) | Freshwater microbial communities from Lake Fryxell liftoff mats and glacier meltwater in Antarctica - MAT-04 (spades assembly) (version 2) ...
ATGATGAGCGCGATGGCGTACGTGATGCTGACCGAAAATTTGCACGACGCCGATTTTGTCCGCACGCATTGCGTCGGGTTTGATGCCAGTCAAATGCCCATCGCGGGCGCGGAGAGTTACAGCGATTATCTGCTTGGCGTACGCGACGGAATTCCAAAAACGCCCGAATGGGCAGAAGCCATCACCGCCGTCCCCGCCGCGACCATTGCGCGGATTGCCCGCGAGTACGCCACGGCAAAGCCCGCCGTTTTGTATCAGGGCTACGGGATGCAGCGCCGCGCCTATGGCGAGCAGGTTGTCCGCGCGGGCTGTGTGCTGGCGGCGATTTCGGGCAACGTGGGAATCTCTGGCGGCTGGGCAAGCGGATTGGGATTGCAGGCGGAGGATGGCGGACCTCACTGGACTCTGTTCCCGCTGGGAGAGAATCCTGTCCGAGCGAGTATCCCCGTCTTTCTCTGGACTGAGGCTTGTTTGCGCGCCCAAGCCTTAACCGCCGCTGAGGGTGTCCTCGGCGTGCCGCGTTTGCAAAATAATATCAAGTTGATTTATGCAGTTGCCACCAACTGCCTCATCAATCAGCACGCCGACGTGAACCGCTCGGCTGAAATTCTATGCGACGAATCCAAGGTGGAGTTCATCGTCGTGCAGGATAATTTCCTCACGCCCACAGGCATGTTCGCCGACATCATCTTGCCCGCCTGCACGCAGTTCGAAACCTGGGGCGTCGAAGACGGCTGGAAGTACGGCGACGAAGTGATTCTGCAACCCAAACTGGTCGAGCCGCCTGGCGAGTCAAAATCTGATTACCGCATCTGCGCCGACCTCGCCGAACGACTCGGCATCCGCGAAGCCTTCACCGAAGGACGCGACGAAAAAGATTGGGTGGAGTGGTGCTTGGATGAATTCCGCAGAACCCGCTTCCCCAACCTGCCCACGCTGGATGAATTCATCGAAAAGAATCTTGGCGCGTGGAGCAATCCTGTTACAAAACCAAAAATTGCTTTCGCCGATTTCCGCACCGACCCGAAGAAATATCCGCTCAACACACCCAGCGGAAAAATAGAAATCTTCTCCAAAAAACTGCACGACATGGGCAATCCCGATGAAATTCCCGCCGTGCCGAAATACATTCAGGAATGGGAAAGTCCCTTTGCTCCTCGTCATTGCGAGGGCGATAGCCCGAAGCAATCTCCACGCGCCATGGGATTGCTTCGCCGGGAAGATCACCCTCCTCGCAATGACGTATACACGTTGCAAGCCATCGGACACCACACACTGGCGCGGGTGCATTCTACTCACGCCAACAACGACTGGCTGCAAGAGGCATTCCCGCAAAGAATATTCATCAACCCGATAGACGCCCAAGCAAGAGACATCCACGACGGCGACCTTGTCCGTGTGTGGAATGATCGCGGCGAGTTGGTCATCCCTGCCAGAGTCACGCCACGCATTTTGCCTGGCGTGGTGGACATTCCGCAAGGCGCATGGTGGAAGCCAGATGCCAATGGGGTAGACCATGGCGGCTGTGTCAACGTGCTGACCTCCCACAAGTGGACTCCGCTGGCATTTGGTTCGACACAGCAGACGATTATGGTTGAGGTTGAAAAATGCGAGTCGAAAGTCGAAGGTCAAAAGTCAAATACCAGACCTTCGACCTTTGACTCTTCGACAGGCTCAGAGCATCGCCTTCGACGGGATTCCCGATGACCTACGCTTTTACTTTCGATGCAAGCGCCTGCTCTGGCTGCAAAGCCTGTCAGGAGGCGTGCAAGGATAAAAATCAACTGCCTATCGGCGTGATGTGGCGGCGGGTGATTGAGGTTTCGGGCGGAGGATGGGTTCAATCGGGCAATGCGTGGACAAACGATGTCTTTGCCTATAACCTGTCCATTGCTTGCAATCATTGCGTGCATCCCAAGTGCGCGGGAGTGTGCCCCACCGATGCTTATATTGTCCGCGAAGATGGAATTGTTTACATTGACTTGTCCAAGTGCATGGGATGCGGCTACTGCTCGTGGGCTTGCCCGTACAATGCGCCGCGCTATAACCCTGATTTGGGACAAATGGCGAAGTGCAATTTTTGTTTCGATAACATTGACGCGGGGTTGCCTCCTGCTTGCGTGGCAGCTTGTCCGATGCGGGTGTTGGATTTTGTTTCCCTCGCCTCTTGCCCCTCTCCCTCAGAGAGAGGGGTTGCGGTGAGGGCTTTATGGGAAATCCCTGCAAGCGAGCATCCATTTCCGTTGCCAGCCAATTCGCGGACGGAGCCGCATTTGGCAGTCAAGCCGCATGTGGCGATGGGGAATGATTTGGAAAAGAAGATTTCCAACTATGAGGAAATTCGTCCCAAACACCAAAAGAGTGAGATGCCTTTGGTGGCGTTCACGCTTTTGGTTCAAATGGCAGTCGGTGTTTTTTGGGCGGCGCAGTGGATGACAGAGTCAATTCCCCTGATTCCATATTTGATCATCGGCGCGTGTTTGGGCGTGGGCGGATTTTTCTCGTTCGCCCATCTTGGGGCAAAACGCAATGCGTGGCGCGCGCCGTTCCATTTGAAGAAGTCATGGTTGAGCCGCGAGATTTTATTGGTCGGCTTGTTCGGGGCGGGATGGTTGGCGGGGTTTGTTCTGCCTGAAATGAAGTGGGTTACGTCTTTGCTGGGAATTGGATTAATTTATAGCATGGCAAAAGTCTATCAACTGCGACCCATGCCTGCATGGAATACTTGGCGCACTACGGTGGGATTTTTTATTACATCCGCTTTGCTGGGGCATTTGTTGATGATGAATATTCTGCAAGTCACGAGTGTGTTTACTTTGGGAGTCGTCGCCGTGTTGCTGATGGGGGAGTTGTGGTTGACTCTTTCAGCGAAATCCCATGCCCGATGGTCAGTCAACAAGCTGAGGGTAGTATTGATCGCAGGCGGGATTGTTGGGGCTGGGATTCTGACCGTAGCGCCGAATCAGGTTGGGATGTGGACTAGTCTCTCGATCCTCCTGATCGTGATGGTTGAAGAAATTGTCGGGCGATGGCTATTTTACGAGGCGTTGCAAGAGCGAGTCATTTAGTTAAAAAACGTGGGCCACGCGTGAAGCGTGACCCACGGGTGCGGCGGGGGGATTTTATTAATCCAACGTCACAATATATTTATGGATCAAATGCGCATACTGGTTTTGCAAACGGATGAAATGATTCTGCACCGCATCCGCTTCGGCGCCGTCGGGGGCGAGGAATTTTCCGATCTCCACGCCATGACGGGCGATCTCGCGGCACATGGCTTCGGTGATTAATTCCGCCAGCAGTACCTGTCCCTGAATGGTGGTGTCCAGTCGGTCTTGTTCATCCAGATAAAGTTTGACTGTCGGCGCGGCGGTCGCAATCACGATGCTTGAATTCACCCGATCAAAATACACACGCTGGCGCGGATCCATGCGGTCGTCAAAGTTAATATCCGTGAAAAGCGCGTTACTGCTTTTTGACGGCTCGATGAAGATGCTTTCCTTTTTGGATCGCACCTGTACCAGCACCTGCGCCCGATGCTTGCCAATGTAGGCGGTCACCGTCCCTTCGCCGCCAACTTGTCTGCCTTCCACTTTGATGCGCGCCTGCCCAATGGTTGGGTCATGTTTGTGCGGCTGGATCACAACTTGCTGGGTCAAAACGATTACTTCGGGACTGTTCGAAATGATGGTTGCTGTTGAACCAACATTGGCGCTCTCCACCAACTTTACAAACAAACTCAGGCTGATGGTCTGTCCCGTTTGGACATAAGCCCGCTCAGGGAAAAATCCAATTCCCGAAGGCGGCAGTTCTATTTGTTTATGCAGACCGTCGTTATCTTTTTTATCCGTCAATTCGGTCAATGCGATTGAATTCAACTCATGCAAGGCATGGTCAATTTTTTGGCGCAGACGTTTATCCAACTTGGTCTGTTCATCGTGGACGGCATGTTTGCGCTCTGCCAGGATCAGCGGCTCGAGTTTTGCTTCCACTGCCAGTTTTAGCGCCCGCGCAAACGGGTGAGTCCAGTTGATGCCGTCGCGGGTGGCGGTCAACACAGGTTCGTCATTCTTCATCAGAGTATGCAAATGGTCGCACTGGATCGAGCCGTAGAAATATCCCGCATACGGGTCGTTCTCAAACTTGAGCATCGTCAGCGAAATAATCGTCGCCTTGCTGACCACCAGCAGTCCGCCGTCGGCGTAGTCGCCTTCCTCGCTTCTGGTGGATAGTTGAATGGCTGACCTGAAGACTTCCAACTGCGCTGTGACAGGATAGCCTTCGATGTTGATTTCCTCACTCAGGACTTTCTCGCCCTTCGGTGACTTGTAGCTGAGTACGTGTTCGTGACGGATTTTCCCCGCTGACGTAATGTCCCGCAAAATGATTTTGCGCTGCGGGTTGCTCATGATTGGACGGAGTTCAAAATGCCTTTGCAGGTAATTCCGCAAATTATCGAACTGCGGCACTTTCACATCCGTGCGCGAGATGATGATTTCGAGGATCGTACCGTTCCCCTCCGGCATTTCATATTCCTCGCGTAGCGGAGCATTGGCCCTGACGGAGGGATTCAACTTAAAGGTGGGAATCCCTTTTTTTATCAACAGCGAACACGAATAAAAATTTACTCCTTTGAAGGAAAACACATGCCCATATCCCAGCCCAAAGATGGAATCTTTTAATCCGCGCCCCCACATGCCGCGCACGTGCTTGTCTTCTTTTAATCCGCTGGTGGCTTCGCCGTAGGTTCCCACCACTTTATCCATGCGCAGATCGGTCATACCCTCCGCGTGGTCGCGCACTCTGATGACCGAGTTTTGATGCTTCCTGTGTATGTCAATGACGATCTCGCCGTTGACTTGTTGCCCGGCGTACTCAAGCCGCGAATAACTGTCATTGCAATTGGTGATGATCTCCACTAACGCGCGCAAAACGTCCTTGCGGATCGCCTGATCCGCTTGTTGAAGCGCCACCCGGTCAGCATACTGTAATTTACGACTTCCAGCCATTAAGTTTCCTTTTTATTAATTCTCACTTCTTGCTTTTCACTTCTCACTTATTACTTCTCAACTCACTTCTTTCTTCTCTCACTTCCGCCCCGTCCGCATTGACTTTTTCTGCGGCACAAGCAAATACGAGAATTTATCCCTGCAAAAGACGAGGAAGGCGATCAAGTCCTGGCGGTTGTGAATGCCCGCGTAGCCTTTGAACAATTCCACATTTTTTGCAAGCGTTTCAGGCGATGATTCCATTGTGCAGAGCAACAAACTTCTGAAATCAAATTCGCCAAAGTTTGATTTCGCGCCATTCTTCCTGTACTGGCGATAGGCATCCGACGTTTCCATCATCCGCACGAATTTTCCTGCGCGTACTTTCTCTTCCTGGGTGACAACCGGCGCAGTTGGGACGATAACTTTTTCCTTCACAGGCGCAGGGATGACAATCTTTGCCGGTTCAGGTTGAACTTTCTTTTCCCGTTTCACAGTCCGCGTTTGTTTGCGTGAAGTTTCAACCTTCACGACAGGCGCGGGCGGAGCAATAACTATTTGCTTCGGCTTTTCTTTTACTGGCGCGGGGATGACAATCTTTGCCGGTTCAGGTTGAATTTTCTTTTCCCGTTTTACCGTCCGCGCTTGTTTGCGTGAAGTTTCAACCTTCACTACAGGCGCGGGCGGAGCAATAACTATTTGCTTCGGCTTTTCTTTTACTGGCGCGGGGATGACAATCTTTGCCGGTTCAGGTTGAATTTTCTTTTCCGCTTTCACTGTCTGCGTTTTTTTGCGTGGAGTTTCAATCTTCACAACCGGCGCAGTTGGGACGATAACTTTTTCCTTCACAGGCGCAGGGATGACGATCTTTGCCGGTTCAGGTCGAATTTTCTTTTCCCGTTTCACAGTCCGCGCTTGTTTGCGTGGAGTTTCAATCTTCACAACCGGCGCAGTTGGGATGATAACTTTTTCCTTCACGGGCGCAGGGATGATTATATTTGCCAGTTCAGGTCGAACCTTCTTTGCCGGTATTTTGACAGCTTTTTTAGGTCTCGAAGGCTTTACCGCCACTCCTAATATTTTTGCCACTTTCTCCGCAAGTCTCGATCCTTTTGCTGTCAACTTGAAGCCGGGTTCGGTTTTGGCGGCAAGATATCCTTTCCTTCGGCTATCACTCCAATGCCTGCTGACCATCCCGGTGTCGGGCCACTGCGAATATTTTTTGAGGGAAAATCTTTTGGGAAATAACGTGAAGCAGGCGGAGATAATATCTTCCGGTGTGATGTCTATGCCATGGTGATGCAAATAATAAATGGAATAGACCACAAGATGATTTAATTTGATGGTTGTGTAGATATCAGGGTTGAATTTAGGGGTTTTTGTCGCCATCATCTTTGTTTTCTCGCTTGCTTGCAGTAGGTTCGTTGTGTTCCATGTTTGCTTGCTCGCCCAATATATTACACTATTTTTCTTGCGGACGCTAATTTATAGCCAATTCACGTTGACAGCGTATCGTACTCGTAGGATGGCAGCAAAAATTCGCCGAGAAAAAAATTATTGTGCGTAAGTCCTGATCTGTGTTTTGGACGGTCTTCCTGCCTGACCCTCGAAATACTTCCGCCGCAATCCTTTCTAATTTGGTAGGATTTTTTGCATGATATTCAGCCCTACATTGTATAATCATATTCGTCATATGGACGTCGATTCCATTTGCCGATGGTAGTTGAAAAATATGACAATTTGCACAATTCCCTGCCGCTGATCTAAAAGTAATTCACTTAATGGGAGATTGAAAAGCGCCGGGCGTAACAGGAGTAGTTTGATGAATTCCAAAAAAACTTCGCAAAATATAGCGATCTCTGCATTTGACGAGCAGACCTTCCGCCGCATATTTGAGGGGCATTCTGCCGTAATGTGGCTGATCGAACCTCAAACGGGAGCCATTCTGGATGTCAACCAAGCCGCTGTGGATTTTTACGGGTATTCGAGATCGAAACTTTGCAGCATGTTTGTCGGAGAAATCAATACGTTGCCGCCAGAGCAGGTGACGGCGGAACAGCAAAGAGCGCTGAAAGAGGAACGAAATTATTTTGTTTTTCCCCACAGGCTTGCAGGCGGGGAAGAGCGCATCGTGGAGGTGCATTCATCTCCGATTGCTTTGCAGGAGAAGCAGGTACTTTTCTCAATTATTCACGATATTACTGAACGCAAGCAGGCAGAGGAAGCGCTGAAAGCGTCGAAACTTTTGTTTCACCTTTTAATTGAAAGCCTTCCCCAGAATATTTATGCCAAGGATATTGATGGGCGGTTTGTTTTCGCCAATCAACATTACTGCGCAACACAGGGCAAGGCACTGGAAGAAATTGTGGGGAAGACGGATTTCGAACTTCATCCACCTGAACTGGCTGAAAAATATCATATGGATGATTTCCGGGTGATTGAGACTGGGAAAACCATTGAACTGGTTGAAGAACACCAGCCTGTAGGTGAAAAGAAATTCTTTGTTCAGGTGATCAAAACCCCATTTAACGATTCTAAAGGACAGACGGCGGGTACCCTGGGTATTTTTTGGGATATTACCAAGCACAAACAAGAGGAAATTGAGCTGCATTATATGAAAGAAAACCTTAATGCAGCGAACATTGAATTACAAGCTGCTCTCATCTGTGAACAACAATTGGCGCGTACCGATTCACTTACCGGCATTAACACCCGCCGCCACTTGCTCGAACTTGCTGAGCATGAGTTCAATGTTGCCATACGTTACCGCCCGCCCCTTTCGGTTTTAATGTTCGATGTTGATCATTTCAAACAAATTAACGATACGTTCGGACATGCTGTTGGTGATCAGATGTTGCAGGGTATTGTTCAAATTGTTTGCGCTGAAATTCGTTCTGTGGATGTGTTTGGGCGCTATGGCGGCGATGAATTTATTGTCCTACTGCCCCAGACCAGCGCGCAGGAAGTACTACCCCTGGCTGAACGTATCTGCGCAAAAGTTGCATCTCTGCGTATCGAGACGGATAAAGGCCCGCTCACCATTACGCTCAGCCTTGGCATTGCCCAAACAATCCACCATGACGTACTCGAACTTGGGTATATCCCGCAACCCGATTCGGTCGAAGATCTGTTCCTGCGCGCAGATCGGGCTTTGTATGAGGCCAAGCAATCCGGGCGAAACTGTACCATCATTTTTGCTGAGGAATAACAATATAGGAATTTGCCCATGAAGCATAGTGACGACAAGACAAAACGCACGGTGATCGTTTACGTTTCCCTTTTCTTTTTGATGGTGATTGGGATTGTCACCAGTGGCTATGTGTCTTTCCGCAATTTTGAACAGGAATTCCGCCATCAGGCAGAGAATCAAATTTCTGCCATAGCCCAACTGAAAGTGAATGAATTGGTAAACTGGCGCAAGGAGCGTTTGGACGATGCCCAGTTCCTATACCATAACCCAGCCTTTTCCGTGTTGGTTGAACGTTATTTTGAAACTCCGGATGATGTTGGGGCGCGGGATTTGCTTCTTTCCCAGTTGAATCATTATCAGGGTTCCACACAGTTTGACAGGGTGTGTTTGTTGGATACCACTGGCGCTGAAAGACTCTCCATTCCCTCCACGCCTGTGGTGGATGCCGGTTTGGCTGTTAATGCTGTCGCCAGCCTGCAATCAGGGATCGTTTCTTTTTTTGATTTTCACTATGATACAAGCGTAAGCGGGGAGATTCACCTGGATATTCTGGTACCTATCTTTGCCGATAAAAATAACAACCGCCCGCTGGGCGTTCTGGCCCTGAGCATTAATCCCCAGACGTATCTTTATCCCTACATCCAGAACTGGCCCATTCCGAGCGACACGGCTGAAACCCTGCTCGTCCGCCGCGATGGGGAGGATGCTTTGTTCCTGAATGAACTTCGCTTCAAACAGGATACAGCCCTGACTCTGCATTATCCACTGAGAAACACTGACATGCCCGCTGTTAAAGCTGTGCTGGGACAGTCTGGGGTTGTGGAAGGACTGGATTATCGCGGCGAACAAGTCCTGGCTGATGTGCGCTCCATACCCGATTCTCCCTGGTTCATGGTTTCCAAAGTGGATGTGGATGAAGTCTATGCGCCATTGAGAACCAGGTTATGGCAAACTCTGCTCATTGTCGGCATGGCAATTCTTGTGGCGGGGTTTGGGCTGGCGTTGGTCTGGCGGCAACAACGGATTCTTGCCTATCGCGTAAAAACTGAAGCGGTGGAAGTGTTGCGCGCTAGCGAGGAAAAATTCCGCAAAGCGTTTTTCCTCAGCCCTGATTCGATTAATATCAATCGGTTACAGGACGGCATGTACGTCTCGATCAACAATGGCTTTACAAAAATTATGGGGTATGCGCCCGATGAAGTGATCGGCAAAACATCACTCGAACTGAATATTTGGGAGAATCCACAGGACCGCCAAGCGCTGGTAAATGGCTTGAGAAAAAATGGCGAGGTGGAAAACCTTGAGACGTGTTTTCGCGCAAAGAATGGAGACATTAAATATGGCTTGATGTCTGCCTCCATGCTGGAGTTGAATGGCATCCCGCATATTATCAGCATTACCCGCGACATTACCGAGCGCAGGCAGGCAGAAGAGGCTCTGCGTGAAAGCGAAGCGAAATTCCGTGCGTTATTCGAACAGGCTGCGGTTGGCGTGGCGCAACTGGATACAAATACAGGGCGTTTTATCAGAATTAACCAAAAATATTGCAATATTCTCGGCTACACCCAGCAGGAAATGCTTGACCTCGACTTCCAAACGATCACCTATCCTGATGATCTTGCGATTGATCTGGCAAATATGCAAAGGCTGATTGCTGGGGAAACCCGCGAGTTTAGCATGGAAAAACGATACTATCGCAAGGATGGCAGTATGGTTTGGGTATCGCTTACCGTATCGCCGCTTTGGGCAGCCGGTGAATTACCCAATAGCCATATTGCATTTGTTGAAGACATCACAACGCGCAAACAGACAGAGGAGGCGCTGGAAAAAAGAATGATCGCCCTTACTGTGCCGTTGGAAAATACCGAAAGCATTACATTTACTGATCTCTTCAACCTCGAGGATATTCAACGGTTACAGGACGATTTTTCAAAAGCAACTGGCGTCGCTTCCGTTATCACCCAGGTTGACGGGACTCCCATTACCGTTCCCAGTAATTTTTGCCGCCTGTGCAATGATGTAATTCGAAAAACCCCTAAAGGATATATCAACTGCTGCAAGTCCGATGCGGCGTTGGGCAAATTAAACCCCAAGGGACCCCGTATTCAGCCATGTATGAGCGGAGGGCTTTGGGATGCAGGCGCCGGGATTTCCGTCGGTGGAATGCATGTCGCCAATTGGTTAATCGGTCAGGTACGCGACGAAGCCCAAACAGAAGAGAAAATGGTCGAATATGCAGGCATCATCGGGGTCGATGAACAGGTACTCCTCGAAGCATTCCGTGAAGTACCAGCCATGTCACGGGAAAGTTTTGAGCGGGTTGCCAATGCTCTCTTCACACTTGCCAGCCAGTTATCCAGCATGGCGTATCAAAATGTCCAGCAGGCTCGTTTCATTGCCGAACGCAAACAGGCAGAAGATGCATTGCGGGAGAGTCGCACTCTATTTTCTTCACTGGTTGAAAGCATGCCGCAAAATGTTTTTAGCAAGGACCTGAATGGACGGTTCATTTTTGCCAACCAGAATTATTGCCGTACCGAAGGGAAATCTCTGGCAGATATTCTCGGTAAAACAGATTTCGATCTACATCCTTTCGAGTTGGCTCAGCAATATAGCGCAGACGACCGCCATATGATGGAAACAAAGCAGATTGTTGACCAGGTCGAGATTTACCAACCGTTGGGCGGTGAAATTTCTTATGTACAGGTAGTCAAAGCCCCCATTTATGACGCCGGGGGACGGGTCAAGGGTATGCTGGGGATATTCTGGGATGTCACTGACCGCAGGCGGACTGAGGAAATGTTACGCATTACTCTTGCCAAGTACAAAACATTGTTTGAGTATTTCCCATTAGGCATCACCATCGCAGATGGGGTGGGCAGATTTTTGGAAACCAATCCAATCGCCGAAAAATTATTGGGTTTGTCACAGGATGAACAGGTGCAACGTGCTATTGACGGTCCTGAATGGCGCATCGTACGTTTAGATGGAACCCCTATGCCTCCCGAGGAGTTTGCCGCTACGCGAGCGCTAAAGGAAAAACGCGTAGTCGAAAATGTCGAGATGGGAATTCTCAAGCCCGATAACAGCATCACCTGGCTCAGTGTTACGGCCGCTCCACTACCATTGGAAGAGCAAGGTATCGTTATCACCTACAGCGACATCACCGCGCGCAAACAGGCAGAGGAAGCGCTGCTCGAAAGCGAGGAGCGCTTCCGTACTTATTATGATAACGCGACGATTGGTTTGTATCGTACAACTCCCGACGGGCGAATCCTGATGTTGAACCCGGCTGGAGTCAGAATGTTGGGCTTTGATTCGTTCGAGGAAATTTCCAGGCGGAATTTGGAAGATGCCGGCTTCGAGACTTCACGCAGGGAATTCCGTGAAAAAATCGAGCGTGATGGTGTCGTTATTGGACTGGAAAGCAAATGGACAAAGAAGGATGGCTCGATAATTTTCGCGCGCGAGAGCGCAAAAGCCCTGCTGGATCGAAATGGGAATGAAATATATTACGATGGCAGTTTTGAGGATGTCAGCGGGCGGGTACAGGCTGAGTCTGCATTCAGGGAAAGCGAAAAACTTTATCGAAAGATGAATGAAAATTCACCGCTCGGCATGCATTTCTATAAACTTGAGGGCGAAGAATTGATTTTTGTCGGCGCGAACCCAGCCGCCGACAAATTACTTGGCGCGGATAATTCACAGTTTATTGGAAAAACAATTGAAGAAGCATTCCCTCCGCTTATGCAAACAGAAGTACCGCAGCGTTATCGTGAGGCGGCGGCGAATGGCACTCTCTGGTCAACCGAACAGGTTGCCTACGAAGACGGGCGAATTAGCGGAGCGTTTGAGGTGCGGGCATTTCAAACAACACCGCAAAACATGGTGGCTGTTTTTGTCGATATTACCGCACGCAAGCGGGCGGATGAGGCGCTGCGCGAATCAGAGGCGCTTTACCGGCAGGCGATTGAGGTTGCCAATGCTGTGCCATATCGCCAGTCATATTATGTTAATGGTCAAACTGTTGAGTATGATTTTATCGGCGAGGGGATTCGCCAGATTACCGGATACGGGCCCGAGGAATTTGATACGCCCCTTTGGGATTCTATTACTCAGGAAAGATTTCTTCTGGAAGACCTGGCTGAATATTCCTTTACTGAGGCAATTGAACGAGTGCGTTTAGGTGTTAATCCTGTCTGGAAATGTGAACATCGCATCCGCGCGCGTGATGGGAGTATTCATTGGGTTTTCGAAGCCGCAGTGGAACTTCGTAATCAGGATGGAGTTTCGCACGGCTCAATCGGTTTATTCCAGGATATCACTGCCCGCAAGCAGGCAGTGGAGGCATTGCGGCAGAGTGAAGAAATGCTGAGACTGGCGGTTTCAGCAGGCCGCATGGGCGTTTGGGATAGGAATTTCTTATCGGGGCAACTCGACTGGTCCATCGAATGCAAAGCGATGTTTGGTCTAGCCCCTGAGTCCGAGGTGAACGATGAGCGATTTGTCCATGCCTTGCATCCTGAAGATCGTATGGCGACAGATCTGTCCATCCGTGAAGCATTGGAGACGCGAACCGATTTTGATATGGAATACCGGGTGGTTTGGCCGGACGGTACAATCCATTGGATCGTCGCGCAGGGGCGCGGTTACTATGACGAAGCTGGTCAGGTAATTCATATGGTTGGAATTACTTTCGATATCACCGAGCGCAAACAGTCTGAAGAAGAAATTCTTAAGTTGAATACTGAACTCGAACAACGGGTCCGCGAACGCACGGCACAATTGGAAACCACCAACAAGGAGTTGGAAGCCTTCAGTTATTCTGTATCGCATGATCTGCGCGCACCCTTGCGCGGCATTGACGGTTGGAGTCAGGCTCTGCTGGAAGATTATCACGATAAACTTGATGAACAGGGCCGGCAGTATATTGACCGCGTGCGCTCCGAAACCCAGCGCATGGGACATTTAATTGATGATATGCTTAAACTATCGCGCCTGACCCGCTCTGAAATGATTAAAGAACAAGTGGATTTTAGCGCCCTCGCGCAAGTCATTGCTGAACGTTTGCAAGCGGCGAATCCCTTGCGTAAAGTGGACGTCAACATTCAGACAGGAATAACAGCAGAGTGTGATCCACATTTGCTGGAGGCGGTTTTGGTAAACCTGCTGGAGAATGCCTTCAAATTCACCGGTAAGCGCGCAGATGCGCGGATCGAGTTTGGGCAAACCGAATTCAAAGGTCAGCGTGCTTTCTTCGTGCGGGATAACGGCGCGGGCTTTGATATGGCTTATGCTGAAAAACTATTTGGAGCGTTTCAGCGTATGCACAAGGCTTCTGAATTCCCCGGCACTGGCGTCGGGCTGGCAATCGTGAATCGCGTAATTCATCGTCACGGCGGGCGGGTATGGGCTGAAGCAGAAGTCGGGCGTGGCGCTACATTTTACTTTACACTGGAGGAGAAGGCATGAAACCCAAGATCATTCTTTTGGTTGAAGATAATCCCAGCGACATCGGACTGACACGACGCGCATTCGAAAAGAGTCACATTGCCAACGAGTTGGTGGTTGTCGAAGATGGGCAAGAGGCGTTGGATTATTTATTTGGCGGCAACCCGCTCACAGGTCAGAAAATGAACGAGTTGCCGGCTTTGATCCTGCTTGACCTGAAACTTCCCAAGGTGGATGGTTTGGAAGTCCTGCGTCAAATCCGCGCCGATGACCGTACCAGCCGCCTGCAAGTGGTCGTCCTGACGACATCCAGCGAAGAGGATGATATTGCGCAGAGTTATGATCTGGGCGCCAACAGTTACATCCGCAAGCCGGTGGATTTTAAGCAATTTGTTGAATCTGTTCAGCATCTGGGTTTATACTGGTTGGTAATGAACGAGCCTGCCCCGCCCAAAAAGAGGTGATGTGGAACTTCCGCTTGCTGTTTTAATTGTCGAGGACTCGGAAAGCGACGCGCAATTAATAGTCCGCTTGTTGAAGAAGGCGGGCTATGAGGTTGTTTCTGAACAAGTTGAGACCGCCGAACAGATGCGCTCTGCGTTGGAAAAACAACCCTGGGACATTGTGATCTCAGATTACAACCTGCCGCAATTTGACGGGCAGGCTGCTCTTGAACTACTTAAAGAAAAACAACCGGGTATTCCATTTATTGTTGTGTCAGGGGTAATTGGCGAGGAAATCGCAGTGGCGATGATGAAAGCCGGCGCGCATGATTACCTGATAAAAGACAATCTGGTGCGTCTGGTTCCTGCGGTACAGCGTGAACTCGACCAGGCTGTGATCCGGCGTGAGCGTAAACAGGCAGAACTGGCTTTGCGCGCGAGCGAAGAACGCTACAGAACGCTGGTTGAGCAGGCTTCCGATGGCATATTTGTGGCAAACAGTGATGGACAATATGTTGAGGTGAACTCTGCGGGATGTAAATTGTTGGGGTACACCCGCGAAGAAATTCTCCAATTGACGATGCAAAAAGTGACGAAACTTTCACCAGACAAGCCGTTAAGATTTAAAGAACTTCAGGAGGGGGAAACGGTAATTAGTGAGCGTGAAATGATCCGTAAAGACGGAACACTGATATGTGTTGAAATCAGCGCCAGGCAATTGCCGGATGGACATTTTCAGGGAATTGTGCGCGATATTACCGAACGCAAACAGGCGGAAGACCAATTGCGGCAACTTTCAAGCGCTGTGGAGCATAGCCCGGCATCCATTGTGATCACCAATATCAAGGGGAACATCGAATATGTTAACCCGAGATTCACAGCAGTGACCGGCTTCACACTTGACGAGGTGCAAGGCAAAACTCCGCTGAATACGTTTGGATCGAGAGAGATGACGCCCGAAATCCGTGCAGAGCATAAACAGGCTATGTCCTCCGGAAAAGATTGGCGCGGTGAGATGTTAAATCGTAAGAAAAACGGTGAGGTTTATTGGGAGGCTGTCTCCATTTCACCGATCACTGATTTGGAAGGCAATGTTACACACTTTGTAGCTGTGAATGAAGATATTACCGCCCGTAAGGAATCTGAAGAAAAAATTAAGCACCTCAATGCTGGGTTGGAACAACTCGCAATGACCGATTACCTGACGAGTTTATATAATCGCCGTTATTTCATGCAGCGCGGCGCGGAAGAGTTCAAACGCGCCAGGCGAAATGGTCAGCCTTTATCGCTTTTAATGCTGGATATTGACCATTTCAAAAGGGTTAATGACACTTATGGACACGAAGCCGGAGATATGGCGCTCCAGCAGGTTACGGCTACATTGAAGTCAAGCCTGCGCGAAGTGGATATTCTTGGGCGCATGGGCGGCGAGGAATTTGCTGTGCTGTTGCCGAATACTTTGTTGCATGAAGCCGTCTTGCTTGCCGGACGAATCCAGCAGACCATCGCGGGCATATCTGTCCAAATTCGGGGCGCGTTGTTGACCATTACCATCAGTATCGGTGTCGCTGTTGTCACCAATAAAATGTCAGTCATCGACGATATGCTCAGAAACGCCGATACGGCCATGTATCAGGCTAAATACAGCGGCGGTAATCGTGTAGTGTCGCATGAAGATGTTTCAGGTACGCATCAGGCGCCGTCCATGCTGGCAGGCGAATCGTTGGATTAACTGTTTTGCTGGCTATGAAAAGCGAATTTATTATGAACAAATTATCCAAAGCACTTGCCGTTTTAATAGTGGAAGACACGGAAAGCGATGCGCAACTCATCATTCGCCTGTTGAAGAAGGCAGGCTATGAGCTTATGTACGAACAGGTTGAAACCGCCGAGGAGATGCGCGCCGCATTAAAAAAACAAAACTGGGATATTGTCATATCAGATTACAAAATGCCGCAGTTCAATGGACGCGCCGCGCTTCAATTACTCCAAGGCACGGGACGCGATATACCTTTTATTGTTGTGTCTGGCACTATCGGTGAAAAGACCGCAGTCTCCATGATGAAGGCTGGCGCACATGATTACCTGATTAAAGGCGACTTTGCGCGTTTGATCCCAGCGGTGGAACGTGAACTCGAACAGTCTGAGATACGGCGGAGGCGCAGGCTGGCGGAGGAAGGTCTTGCCGCATCGGAGGCTGAACTGCGCGCCTTGTTTGCATCCATGCAGGATGTGGTGCTGGTCATCGACTGTGAAGGCGTGTATCGCAAGGTTGCCCCCACCAACCTTAGCCTGCTGGCTATTCCACCCGCCGAACTGCTTGGCAAAAACCTGCGGGAAGTTTTTCCCATTGAGCAGGCGGGGATATTTATCGCGACAATCCAACAGGTGCTGGCTACAAAACAAACGACCCGGATCGAATACCAAATTCTTGTTGGCAGCCAGCCCTTGTGGTTTGAAGCATCCATCTCGCCCATGGATAGGGATAATACGCTCTGGGTGGCGCATGATATTACCGCACGCAAGCACGCAGAGGATGCCCTGCGCGAGTCTGAAGAACGTTACCGTTCATTATTTGATCACATGCTGGATGGCATGTATCGAAGCACGCATCAGGGAAAGTTTGTCAACGTCAATTCGGCCATGGTTAAGATGTTTGGATATTCAACCAAGGAAGAAATGCTGGAAATAGACATCAAAACCGATCTCTATTTTTCGCCTGAAGAAAGAGTCTCACTCGTATTGGATAGCGGACAGGGAGAACTGGATGCATACCGCCTGCGCCGTAAAGACGGCTCCGAAATATGGATTGAGGACCACGGAACTTATGTATACGATGAACAGGGAAAAGTAATTTATCACGAAGGGATCATGCGCGATGTCACTGAGCGGGTGCAGGCGGGAGAAGCTCTTGCCGCCTCTGAAGCCAAACTACGTGCCCTGGTGGAACAGGTACCGACAACGGTATACACTGAGTCAGCGGAAACCAGGGAAACTCTGTATATCAGCCCGCAGGTGGAGAAACTAACCGGCTACACGCCTGCCGAGTGGATTGCAGATCGCTACCTGTGGAATAGAATAACCTACCCCGAAGATTTGGCGGCTCTCCTTGCAGAAGATGAACGCACTTCCGTAACTCTTGAGCCGTTCCATATCGAATACCGTATTTTGACTCGCGATGGGCGCGTGGTTTGGATTCGTGATGAAGCAGTGATGATCCAAAATCAGGACGAGACTCCGCTGTTTTGGCAGGGCGTGATGTACGACATTACTGAGCGCAAACAGTCAGAAGAACAACTCCGCAAACTATCACGCGCAGTAGACCAAAATCCCGTATCCATTGTCATCACCGATTTGCACGGCAGCATCGAATATGTGAACCCAAAGTTTTCACAAGTCACTGGGTATGGTTTTTCAGAAGCCCTAGGTCAAAACCCGCGCATCCTGAAATCGGGGAATACCACACGGGAAGAATATAAAAAAATGTGGAATACCATCCTGTCTGGCAATGTCTGGCAGGGTGAACTCTTGAATAAAACGAAGAGTGGCGAGACCTTCTGGGAATTTGCCACGATTGCGCCGGTTTTCAGCGAAGACGGGAAAATTACTAATTTTCTGGCGCTGAAGGAAAACATCACTGAGCGCAAGCGGGCGGAAGAAGACATCCATCGGCGTGTTACAGAACTGGGAATGCTCTATCAAAGCGGGCTGGCGCTCAGTCACTTATTAAATCCAAAAGAGGTCGGGCAAAAAATCCTTGAATTGTTGCAGGAAAAACTGAACTGGCATCATACAAGGATCCGCTTGTATCACCCGCAGGACGACAGCCTGGAATTGCTGGACTTTAATAGACCAGGTTTGCAGAGTGAGCAGGAACGGAATGAAGTTGTTAATCGCTTCCAGTTTTTGATCGCCCATTCGAGTCAGGGCATGAGCGGCTGGGTTGTCCAGCACGGACAGTCTGTGCGCTCCGGCGACGTGAGCCATGATCCGCGCTATGTTGAGGCTTATCCCGGAATACAGTCTGGGTTATATGTTCTGATGAAATTGGGTGAACGCATCGTGGGTGTGATCAGCATTGAAGACACGCGACCAGATGCTTTCAGTGAAGCAGATGAACGGTTGATCGCCACACTGGCCAACCAGGCTGCCAGCGCTTTTGAAAATGCGCGTCTGTTTGAGGAGACGCGCCAGCGGGTAATGGAATTGGAAACGCTCAATCGTATTTCACTCGTCCTGCGTGCCGTCTTGAAACAGAATGAAATGCTGTCCATTGTGTTGGATGAGGCTTTAGCCATCCTAAATACTCCGCATGGTTCCATCGAGTTATACAATAAGACCACGGATACCCTGGATCAAACCATATTGCGCGGCTGGATCGCTAAACTGACTGCGCCGCATCACATCAGCCAAGGGATTGCAGGCAAAGTATTCACCAGCGGCGAGATTTACATCTCACGTGAGTTTGCCAGTGATCCTGAGACGCGCCCCGCCGCCCGCAGTCAAATCCCTTCCGGCTGGGGCGGCATCTGTTTACCCATCCGCACCACACAGCAAACTTTGGGGGTATTGGTTGTCTCTGTGCCGAGCGGGCGCGAACTCAATAGAAATGAGATTCGCCTGTTGGCAACCTTGTCCGAAATGACCGGTGCGGCTTTGCAACGAATGCAATTGCACGAGCAAACCATCCGCCGACTGGAGCAACTGCATGCTTTGCGTGCCGTGGATCAAGCCATTGCCAGCAACCTTGATATGCGCTTGACGCTTAATATTTTGATTAATCAGACCGTCAGCCAATTGAGTGTGGATGCGGCGGATGTACTTTTGCTGCACCCGGGTTCAAACCTGTTGGAGTTGGTGGCTGGTCATGGGTTTGACACGCCTCTGCCCGAAAGTGTCAGCTTGAGCGATAGCTTTGCTGGACGTGCCATCATGGAACATCAAACCATCACGGCACTTGACTCCGAGATCGTCAGCCAATATCCGCAAATTTTGAAACTTTGGAAAAAAGAGGGCTTTTCCTGTTATTGGGGTGTGCCTTTGATCGTAAAAGGGGAAGTCAAGGGTGTGCTGGAAGTCTATTGCCGCCAATCGTTCACCCCTGATGCAGAGTGGCTGGAATTCCTTGAGACACTGGCGGGTCAGGCGGCAATTACGATTGACACCGCCCAACTCTTCGAGAACCTTCAGCGCGCCAATCTGGACCTGAGCCTTGCTTATGAAGCCACCATTGAAGGCTGGTCGCGGGCAATGGATTTGCGCGATCATGAAACGGAAGGACATACATTACGCGTCACTGATCTGACCGTAAATCTGGCGCGTGTTATGCATGTCAGTGAATCTCAACTGACAGCCATCCGTCACGGCGCGCTCCTGCACGATATTGGCAAAATGGGCATCCCCGATGCGATCCTGCTCAAAGAAGGGAAATTGACCGATGAAGAATGGACAGTGATGCGCACTCATCCCATACTCGCGCGAGACATGCTTCTGCCCGTCGCCTACTTAAATGACGCGCTTGACATTCCATATTGCCATCACGAAAAATGGGACGGCACGGGCTATCCGCAGGGTTTGAAAGGTGATCGGATTCCCCTGGTCGCGCGTATCTTTGCCATTGTGGATGTGTGGGATGCCCTCACCAATAACCGCACCTATCGCAAAAAGTGGACAAAACAAACAGCGCGGCAGTATATCAAAGAGCAGAGCGGCAAACATTTTGACCCACAGATCGTGGATATTTTTTTGAAGAATATTGGAAAAGGTTGAATTAAGAACGTTCCGCAGTTTATCTCCAGATAAACTGCGGAACGTTTCCGTTTAACATCTGCGTGATCTTTTTTGTTTCCCCTATTTCTGTCTCAATTCCTCTGCGGCAACTTTCAACTCTTTTGCATTTTTTTGAATTTTCTTAATCGCAGCCACAGTATCATCCACGCCTTTGGTTCCTGCGCGAAAAATATTCTCATCGAGCCAGACCGCTTCGTGTTCGCAGGCGCGCGTGGTTTCGGGTAAATTCATATTCTTGAAATCAAAATATTCGGGGAAGGCATTCGGTACTGCCAGCTTAGATTTTTGCGGCTGGAACAATTCGTAATTATTCATGGCTTCGTAGCCGGTCCAACAACTTATTCCTTCGGCATCCAGCGCATCGCATAAAATATCATGCTCCACGCCAAATTGACCTGGATCAATGGCGAAGATGTAGCGATAAAAAGAGCGTGTGGTGTGACGCTCATCATGCTTCAAGACACGCACGCCAGGAATTTCACTCAAGGCTTCATCCATGTACGCCGCCATTTCTTCGCGCTGTTTTGCCTGTGCGGGGAAGCGTTCAATGCCGACCAGCGCAAGCGCGGCTTGCAATTCACTCAGGCGATAATTTGCGCCTTGCACGGCAAGCCCGTTCTCATCTTCTGCTCCGCCGCCCAACGCATGCGGACGTCCGCAGTCAATGACGGATGCAGCTAACGCGGCAAACTCTGGCGTGCGGCATAGCAAAATTCCGCCTTCGCCAGATGTAAGCGTCTTTGACGATTGCATACTGAATGAGCCGAAGTGACCCATCGTTCCTGCGCCACGTCCGCGCCATTTTGCGCCGTGCGCGTGCGCGCAATCTTCGATCACGATCAAGTTATGTTTCTCAGCCAGTTCCATGATCGCGTCCATGTCTGCCATGTTCGAGCCGAGATGCACGGGGATGATGGCCTTCGTCCTGGGTGTGATCGCCTTTGCCGCCGCCTTCGCATCGAGACAATAGGTATTCGGGTCAACATCCACGATGACGGGAATTGCGCCCGCCGCCATGGGTGCAGATGCGGTTGCCTGAAACGTATACGCCGGCACGATCACTTCGTCGCCCCAGCCAATGCCCGCCGCGCGCAACGCAACTTCCATCGTCACCGTCCCGTTGATCATCGGCACGGCATAGCCGCCGCCCTGCAACTCGGAAAATTTCTGCGCCAGTTCTGCGGTCTTCGGTCCGGGGTAGGGGAATCCGCCCCAGCGTCCCGAACGAACAACTTCCGCAACCGCCTGCACATCGCGCTCATCCCACACAGGCCATTCGGGATACGCCTCTGTGCGGGTTTTGGGTCCACCGAGAATTGCCAACTCAGACATGTTTTTCTCCTTGTAATAATTTATTTGACAAATTCCTTAGCGGTCCGAACTATATTATCTCGAACAGCATAGCCATCGAATTTGGATTGTTCCATGCCGAGCAAAACCGAACCGACAACAGGCGGACAATCAAGATGGATGATCTTCGCTTTGGGGCAATGCTTGAGGATAATATCGCGCATGGGGTTGGTGATGATGTTGCCTGCTTCAAAGATACTGCCCGACTGCACGATCTCCATTTCCTCGTTTTCCATGCCGATTTGACGCGCCACCGAAACCGCCAGCCAGCCGAGTTCTTCACCCGCCCATTGAATAATTTCCTGCGCCGCCGCGTCACCTTCGCGCGCCGCTTGTATGACTTCAATGGCTATAAAAGGAAAGAGATGATAGCGGTCACTTGATATACCTTCCATCAAATCCATTTCATCTTTTGCGGTTGTGGCATTGAGCAGAATATTGGTGAGGGTTGTGGGGGGGATGCGTTTGATCCAGGCATAGTTGACCATGTGCAGCGCTTTGAGCGCGATCTCGATCCCGCCGCCGAATTCGCCAAACGTTGGACCGTTGCCCACGATGCGACCTGCGCGCCCGTCACGTCCGCGCCCGCAGCAATTGTTGGACGAACCCGCTGTGACGTTGACGCCAATTCCGCGTGTGGCGCCTGCCAGCAAACCGTTGACTCCGTCGTTGACCACCTCAAGCGGACAGGATAAGCCGAGCGCGGCAATTGCCTGCAAGTGTTGTTCACGATCTGAGGGAAAGTCATAACCAGAAACCCCAAACCCCGCGCCCATGATCTGCGCGGCAGAAACGCCCGCCATTTCTCGTGCTTGCTCAAATGACTCTTTCAAGACATTTTCCAAACCGTCGTAACCAACGCCTTGATGATTTCCAGCCCATGCCTTGCCGAATCCGATACATGCGCCAGTTTCATCCACGATTAGCGCGTGAGTTTTGGATGAGCCGACATCGATGCCGAGAAAATACTTCATTTATGCCGCGCCTCTCATCGCATCGCGAATTTGGCGATACCCGATCAATTTGATATCAGAATTTTTTATAAAGTCCTTGAGTTCATTGCTGATGAATGCGTTGTAATTTGCCACACGCGCCTGCCAGTCGTGACAGATCGCGCGCAGTTCAGGTGTGTCAATCGATGGATGAAAAATAAAATGTGAAATTCCCACAGGAAGTTCACTCAATAATTTTTTCGCCACACCGATGTGATCATCTGCATGTTCGAGCGGCATTGCAAACAACCCGTCCAGCATGGGGATGCCCTGCATCTCAAGCTGCTGCATGATCGGCGCGTACTTCTGAAAGTCCTCCGCGCTAATTCCCATCATCTCGATTCCGCTGGCGCTGACCCGCGGCAGCATGTTGGGAAGCAGCCGACCCGCGGCGGCTTCCATATACGATTGAACGTACAGCGGATTTATGACCGTGCCCATGTGCGAATCAACGTGCGTGACATCAATCCCTGCCGCGAGTGCGAGTTCGATCTGCATGTTGACTTCGATGGCGACCGCCTCAGGCTTGGCGTTTTGATAAACGGACTCTGGGTCTTGGGGGAAGTAACCCTCCGCATCCATCAACCCTGACAGTTGATCCCGCGTCGAGACAGGTCCCCAGCGATAGACATCCCATTCCGCGTTGAGCGTCGCGTGGACTCCCATGTCCATTTCGGGATTCTCACGGCACATCTGCGCCGTTGCGGGAAACCACGGACACGGAACCATGACCGCGCCTGATGTGATCGTGCCAAAATCCCACAAGTCTTTGAACGCCTGCACCGATGCGTGACACATGCCAATGTCATCGGTGTGAATGATGACAACTTTGTCAATATCGGAGAAACCTAATTTTTTGAGCAATGGATTTGGAGTCATGTTGTGTCCTTTCAGGAGACGATACACGGCGATGATAGACCACCGTCCATCGTTTCCTGATAACTTATTACTTATTACTAAATTGTGGCAGCCACTGTTTATTGGTCTCAAGCAGATCATCCAATACTTCATTGATCTTGTCGGCGCTGGGTCCAAGCGGATGGACGAGTATGGCTTGATATGCGGCGTTCCTGTCACCATGCACGGCGGCTTCGACGGTGAGCAGTTCGTACATTTTGACGGCGGAGATCAATCCGAAGCAGGAAGCAGGCAACGGGTCGGCAGGCAGCGGGTGGACTCCTTTTCTGTCCACTTTGGCGGGGAGTTCCAGCACCCAATCTGCCGGCCATTCCTTCACCGCTCCGTTGTTGCGAACGTTGACCACATGCACCTGTCCCAGATTGTTGTGATGTGAGTTGATGAGTTGCGTTGCCAGCGTGGAATAATACGCGCCGCCGCGCTTCATCAAGTCGGCGGGAGGTTCGGTGAGCGCAGGGTCGGCATATTCGCGCAGAAGGTCTTTCTCGATCTCCATCACTTCCTCGGCACGCGAAGGCGGCCATTTCTTTTGCTCGGCAAGTTTTTTGTCGGTGTAATAAAAGTATTGCAGGTAATAATTTGGGATCATCCCAAGTGACTCGATGGTAGGAATGTCCCATTCGGGTTCGGATTCGTTTTTAAGCGTTTCGACATAGGCCGCAAAGATCACCGGCCACATCTCTTCACCGTCCACTGTGAAGCCGCGATGCCAGGTGAGGTGGTTGAGTCCCAGTGTGTTGAGCGCTGCGTTTTCAGACTCGACGTGCGAACCTGTGGCGCCCTCGAGTTCCTTGAGAATTTCCATTTTGGTCGTGATGCCCACATTGCAAACCCCCACCGCAGGAACGTCGGATGCATAGCGATTGAGCGCCTCAGTGACCAGCCCCGCAGGGTTGGTGAAATTTGCAAGCAACGCGCCAGACGCAACTTCACGCATATCTTTTGCAATGCTGAGAATGACAGGGATTGTGCGAAGCGCCTTTGCCATGCCGCCAATGCCTGTCGTCTCCTGACCGATCAACCCATGACGTAGCCCAAGATACTCATCTCCGCGCCGCGCAGGCATCATGCCGACGCGCAACTGCGTGGTTACATATGCTGCGCCTGCAATTGACTCCCTTTGATTTGTACTCAGCACGACCTTGAACGGATCACCTTTTGCCTTGACCATACGTTGAGCAAATCCACCGACAATATTCAGGCGTTCCTGGTCAATATCCATCAGCCAGAGTTCTGTGATGGGCAGGGTTTTCACCCTTTCAAGAAAGCCGTTTACTAATTCGGGTGTGTAGGTGGAGCCGCCGCCGATAACTGTGATTTTCATATATTCTCCTTTATACAGACCGTAGACAATAGACCGCAGACTATCGTCTGTTGTCAGTCGTCCATGGTCAATTTATTTTCACAACTTTTCCTGTGCGGGAACTTTCATACGCCGCATCCACTACCTTCATGTTCATCAATCCTTCCAATCCACCGGGGACAGGAGTTTGTTTCTTCTCGATGCATTCTACGAAATATTTCAACTGATCATCATACAAGCTCTGCGGGCAATGCTCCTTGCGCGGGAATTCAAATCCTGACTCGATCGTGTCAATTCTTTCTTCTTTTTTATTGGACAATTCCAGGTGAGTGGGGAAGAGTTCGCCGAAGCCTTCCGTCCCGTATAGTTGTGTCGCCGCTTCGGGACCGTCCGCATGTGGCTGCCACCAACCTGATTCAATATATGATGTTGCGCCGTTTTCCCATTCAACGATGATGATGCCCGTATCGTCCACGTCGAAGTTTTTGTAGTATGTGCCGATCTTTGCGTACACGGAAACAGGTTTTGGATCGCCAAGTAAAAAGCGCGCTGTATCCAGTGCGTGGATTCCCATGTCTGCCATTGCTCCGCCGCCTGCAAATTGTTTTTGCGTGAACCAGCCCGACGGTCCCCAATGCGTATGCACGCCAATCCCTTTGGTGCGGATAATTCCCCCCAGTTTTTTCGATTGCTTTTTCAGCCACAACACATCGGGGTCGAAGCGCCAGCAATGCGCTACCATCAGGATTGTGCCGGATTTTTCTGCGGCTTCACACATCTGCTCAGCTTCGCGGGCATTCATCGCCATCGGCTTTTCAACCATCACATGCACACCTGCATTGAGTGCGGCTATTGTCTGCGGCGCGTGCAAATAATTTGGCGTGGAAACAACCAGCGCATCCACACCGCCATCTTTCAACAAGTCGTCCAGCTTTTCATATTGCCGCGCAATGTTGAATTGTTTCCCAAATTCAGCCATTGAATCTTTTTTATGGTTTACAACCGCCGTCAATTCAAGCCCTGCATTTTTTGCGGCTTGCGCGTGTACTTTGTTGATATAGCCTGTTCCTGCAAATGCGATCTTCATTATTCCTTCGACCCAGTCAACTTGATGCCCTGAATGAAAGTCTTCTGAGCAAAGAAGAAGGCGATCACAATCGGCACCGTGAAGACTGTCGCGGCGGCCATGAGTTGATTCCAAACCAGTGTGCGCTGTCCCTGAAAATCCTGCAAGCCGAGCGCCATGGTGAAATTCTTTGGACTGGTGAGGAATAGTAATGGGCCAGTGAAATCATTCCACGCCCAGAGAAAAGTGAAGACCGTGACCGTCGCCAGAACAGGCACGGACAGCGGCAGTATCAACTGCGTGAAAATCTGCCACTCGGAAGCGCCATCCACGCGGGCGGCATCGCACATCTCTTCGGGAATGGTGCGGAAGAACTGCCGCAGAAGGAACACGTCGTAGGCATTCGCAAAGAAAGCAGGCACGATGATTGGCAGGAAGGTATCGCCCCAGTGCAGGAAATTGTTGAAGAACAAATAGAGCGGGATCATGGTCACTTGATAGGGGAGCATCATCGTCGCTAGAACAATGACGAAGAGTACATCGCGCCCCGGAAATTTGATGCGCGCAAAAGCATAGGCAACAGGCGCGTTGGATAGAAGCGTGCCGATGATGACGAAAAAAGCGATCACCAAACTGTTTTTGAAATAGACCCAAAAACTGGCACCAATGCCGGGGCGGCTGCCGCGGTTCATGGCGTCGGGGAAGTTTTGCCAGCGGAAACTGACGTGCATCATTGGCTCTGCAATTTTGGTGGAGCCTTGTTGGATTTCGTAAGTCAGCACTTGATCGGGATAAGCCGGATCAACAAACTTGCCAACTCCCTCAATGATTTTTACCATTGCCAGTTGCTTCATCCCAGCCTCGGTCTGGACGCTGTAAAGGGGCAGTTGTTTCCCGTTCACTTCCACAAGCACGTTGTCATACGGTAACCAGCGCGGCGGCGTATGAAAAATATCCGCATTGGATTTGAAGGCTGTGATTAACATCCATAAAAAGGGGATCAGGAAAAATAGCCCGATGATATTGATCGCGGCGTGGCTCAACAGCGATTGCATAAAATTTCGTCTTTTGCGCTGACTGACGCGCTGGCGGCGTTCCGCTTCATTTTCGCGTGGACTTTGGACCGAATTGGAAAGGTTGGATGCAGTCATCTCATCACCCGGCATAATAGGTAAAGCGGTCACTGACCTTGAGCAGGAGCAGTGTGCATACCAAAATAATTATGAACAGAACCCAAGCCATGGCTGAGGCGTATCCCATTTTCAGGAAGAGGAAGGCGTTTTGATATAGATTGACGCTGTAAAAAAGAGTTGAGTTCAACGGATAGCCAAGTCCCTGAAATCCGCGGAAGATGTAAGCCTGTGCGAAATATTGGAACATGCCGATTACACCTGTGATCAAGTTGAATAGTGTGATCGGGGAAACCATTGGGATGGTGATATTCCAAAGCCGCTGCCACCAATTGGCTCCATCCAGTTCGGCGGCTTCCAACAGGTTGACCGATACATCCTGTAAACCGGAAAGATAAATGATGATGGTGCTGCCCATGCCCCACATGCCGAGCAGGATCAATCCCGGCTTGGACCAGGCTGGGTTGGTCATCCAGTTCGGGCCGTCAATCCCAATGTAACCCAACACAGTATTCAGAATGCCTTGTTGCGGATTCAGAATCCATAACCAGAGAATTGTGCTGGCAACGGTCGGAACAATGGATGGTAGGAAATAAATGACGCGGTAGAGGGATTGTCCGCGAACTTTCAGGTTCAGCAGAACAGCGCAGACGAAGGATGAAAATAAAGTCAGTGGTACGCCGATTGCCACCATGTAAATGGTATTGGAGAGTGACTTCCAAAACATGTCATCGGTCAGCAGGTCGGTATAGTTTTTTATGCCATTCCATTCGAGAGGCGCTCTGGAGTGATAAATGCTGAAACTGTAGACCAGAGAAGCAAGCATTGGATAGAGAGTGAATACCAGAAATCCTACCGTCCATGGTAGTAGGAACAGCATCCCGATCTTGAAATTGGTGCGATCACGAAAACCCCATTTCTTGAATTTTGGGGTCCAACTAAATTTTCGACTCTTGGTTTGCACTTCATCCATAATTTGCCTCGGTTCATAATGCGGTAGGGGCATGGCGCGTCTTTCAAAATTTTGTCGAGTGACCGTCTCGCCATGCCCCTACGTAATATGCTTTACTTGAGCGCGTCTGCCAGTTTTACTTCAAACTCGGCTTGCAATTGATCCAACAAAGGTTTCGGATCGGCGCCAGTGTGCAGCACCTGTTCTTCCACCAGTGTCCAGCCATCATTGAATTCGAGCGAGATGGGCGTGGTGACGATAAACTTTGCGTTGGGGCTTGCCATCAGATCCGAGAAGACTTTGAACTTGGGATTCTCAGTGAAGCACGGATCCTTGGCGGCTGTCTTGCTGGTCGGTAGGTTTGCATTGAAGCAGAACTCTTCCGCCACGATGGCGGGAGACATCATCCATGCCAGAAGTTTGGCGGAGGCATCTTTATCTTTCGCGCCAGCCGGGATGACAGCAACCGTGCCCTGCACGACGGCTGTATTTGCGCGCTCGGGATGATCTGCCGGAGGTGGGAAGTGAGCCACGCCATAGCTTGCTTCTGGCTTAAACTGGCTGATGAAGTTTGGTCCGGTCATCCATTCGCCGTCCACATACATTCCCAGTTTACCGGTGTAAAACGGATAATCAGCAGACATATATGCATCTGCCCAGCCAGACGAAAATGCCAGCACATTGTCTACGCCGTATTTGGTGTAGAACTGCTGCTGCCATGTCATCGCGTCAACTACTGCCTGACTATTGGTGGTCACTTTGGTGCCGTCTTCGTTGTACCAGAAGCCGCCAAATTGCTGGATATACAAATCGCTGTGTCCCCAGGCTTGGTCGGGGATGAAGCCGATCTGTTCGATGGTGCCATCAGCGGCGACCTTGGTCAGCTTGTCGGCGAATTCTGCCAGTTGTTCCATTGTGGCGGGCGGGACCTCGGGGTCGAGTCCTGCGGCTTCGAATAAGTCCTTGTTCCAAAACAGGGCGTACATATCCGCGCCCCAAGGGAGGCAGAGAATCTTGTCCCCGACTTTGCATTGGTTGAGCGGCGCATCGAAGAAATCGTTCAGGTCAATATTGCCCGCTTTCACAGCGCCACTCAATTCTTCAACCAGGTTTTCTTTGTAATAAGACTTAACCAGATCGCCGCCACTCAAGACGAGAACATCAGGTGGTTCTGAGCCAGTTAAGGATGGCAGGATTTTATCGGTCTCCAGGGGAGCCGTCACCTCAACCTTGATGCCTGTTTCTGCCGTGTATTTATCGAACAGGGCTTGGATCTGCTGCGGATTATCGCCCCATTGGATCCAAACTTTCAGGACTATTGGCGCGGCGGGTTTGCTGCCACAAGCTGAAAGCAACATGCTTAAGATCATTAGAACGCTGAATAAGCCAAATACTTTTTTCATCTTCATATCTCCTTTTTCTTTAATTAGATTGGGACAAATTGAAAATTGATTGGCAATATAAATTTATGGATTGACCTCCTATGATTTGCATCCGCACGAATTACGGATGATCAATTCAGTGGGGAGCAGGGTGATGGATTCAGCGGGTTCGCCGCGGATCAAATGAACGAGTTGTTTGACCGCGTCCATGCCAGTCTGTTCGGTGGGTGCGCGGACGGTGGTGAGCGGCGGCGAGATGAATCGGGCGAGGGGAACATCGTCGAAGCCGACAACAGCCACATCGTCGGGGATGCGGCGGCCAGCATTCTGAAGGGCAGCGAAAACTCCCAGCGCGGCATCATCGTCGCCGGTGAAGATCGCGTCAAATTCCAGCCCATCCAACAGCCATTGATTGACGGCAGACATGGCTTCTGACTCGTCAAACCCGCCGGTGGCGATCAAAGTTTCATCAAATGGGATGCCGTGCGCTTCAAGCGCTTCGCGATAGCCGCGTTCGCGCCATGCAGAATCTTCGTGACCTTCAGTCCCTCGTAAAAAAGCAATACGGCGGCAGCCGTGGACTTCGATCAAATGATCCACAAGTTTTTGTGCGCCGTCTTTGTTTTCAATTGTGATGACGGGAATATTGAGATTTTCAGGCGGGGTTTGGTGCAAAAGGACGATGGGAAATCCGCTCTGTTCAAGATAGGATAGTTCTTCATCGCCGACGCTGTTGGTGAAAACGATCAAGCCGTCTGTGTTGTGCATGCCCAGTGCGCGGCGTGATGTTTTTAGCGGATAGTCAACATCGACCGTGTGAATGAGCAGGTCAAAGCCAGCCTGACGTGCCGCGGATTCAATGCCGCGCAGCATGGATGGAAAGAACCAGCCGCCGATTTCAGGCAAAAGCAATCCAATGGTGTTTGTACGGCGGCTTGCCAGTACACGGGCGGCAGTCCGTGGGACGAATTTCAATTCCTTGATCGCCGCCTGCACGCGCTCAGCGGTGGATGCGGCAACAGGCGTATTTCCATTTATCACACGGCTGACCGTGGCAATGGATACGCCCGCGAGTCTGGCTACATCGGAGATAGTTGGTGGATGGTGGTTTTGAATAGTCATCTATGTAAGCGTTTTCTGAAAACGCTTACATAGTATACAGAAAAATAGAAAAGGAGTCAACAGATAGTAGATTTTATCCATAATAAGCCAAGAACATTTTTTGGACACTCGCGAAGCGAAACGCTGATTTTCGCTGATTCAAAAAAGAAATATCTGCGTTTATCAGCGTCCTGATTTAATTTCGGATAAAGTCTAATACCGAAGACTGGAAGAAGCAGTTTTCCGGCATTCATTATGGTGTCACTGCTCCCGATAAACCTTACTAATTTGTTTTCTTGCTTGGTTCTTGGAGGTGGTTAAATTTCTTTAATGTGGATTTGATATAAATTGCTTGAAATATCAAAAAACAACTCGACAAATAATTGTCATCATTTTTGCACGGAGGAAGTAGCATGGCTAAAATCATTTCTGTTCATTCATTTCGGGGCGGTACGGGCAAATCAAACACCAGTGCGAACCTGGCTTATCTCTGTGCAATGAAGGGATTGAAGGTGGGTGTAGTGGATACGGATATCCAGTCTCCGGGGATTCATGTTCTCTTTGGGCTTGATGAAGAGGCCATGGGACGTTCGTTGAACGATTACCTTTGGGGAAAATGCGCGATCGAAGAAACCGCTTATGACGTAACCCCAACCCTGGGCGCACAAATGAAAGGGAAGGTGTATTTGATCTCCTCCAGTATCAAAGCGGGGGAGATTGCCCGGGTATTGCGTGAAGGCTACGATGTTGGATTGCTTAATGATGGCTTTGAATCGCTGATCAAAAATCTTGATCTGGACCTGCTCGTTATTGATACGCACCCTGGCTTGAATGAAGAGACTCTGCTTTCATTGCCATCTCAGACACACTGGTGCTGATCCTTCGTCCAGACCAGCAGGATTATCAAGGCACAAGTGTGACCGTGGAAGTTGCCCGCAAACTGGACGTGCCGCAAATGTTGCTGATGGTTAATAAAGTGCCGCAGCAATTTGACGTGAATGACGTGAAGAAAAATGTAGAAGCCACCTATGGCTGTGAGGTTGCCGCAGTCATTCCACATTCAGATGATCTGATGTCGCTAGCCAGTTCGGGAATTTTCTCATATAAATATCCCGATTACCCTGTAACAAAAATATATCAACAGTTAGTCAACCGCGTACTTGCCGATTAGCTTGCAGGTTGTTGACCTGATGAACGCCCGCTTATTTCTCATTGGATGACGGGCGTTTTTTGTTTAATCATAGCTTGTCTTTTAAAAAAACAGGAGATGTCAATACCATGAAACCAATTATTACGATCCATTCTTTTCGACGTGGAGTTGGAAAATCCAGTTTGATTGTTAATCTCGCTGTTTTGCTGACATTGCAAGGGCGGCGGGTGGCGCTTATCGATACTGACTTCCAGGCGCCCAGTCTTCATCTGTTTTTTGGACTGGCTGATGGCGGAGTCACCCATGCGCTCAACGATTACCTGTGGGACAGGAGCGATATTCTTTCCACAGTTCAGGATGTAACTTCACAACTTGCGCCAGATACCAGCGGAAAGTTGTTCGTTATCCCCGCCAGCGACAAAATGACCGACATCATGCAGATCATTCGCGCCCCCTTGAATATTGACCGTTACATGAGTGGGTTGGAAAAATTGGAAAAAGAACTTGCCCTCGATATGATTTTGGTGGATACCTCTGCCGGGCTGAATGAAAGTACGCTGCAAGCAATTGCAGTTTCCAGCGTGGTGGTTTTGGTTTTACATCCTGATAAGCAGGATTTTCAAGGCACGGCTGTCACTGTCGACATGATCCGCAGATTGCAAGTCTCTGCCATACATCTGGTTTTGAATAACATCCCGGATACTCTTGATGTGGAAGATGCCCGCCTGCAACTTGACCAGACTTACCACTGCGGGCAGAGCATTGTCTTGCCTCACACAGAAGAACTGATGGCTCTGGCAAGCAGCCGGCCATTTGCGCTTTCCTACCCGCAACATCCATTAATAGCCAGCGTCAAAGAACTTGTGGAACGGTTTTAGAAACTGCGTAACATCAATTATTCCCAGACTCAACCGAGAAAACGACCACCCGATTGCGTCCTTCCTGTTTTGCCTGGTACATCGCGCGGTCGGCGTGGACGAAAACCTCATCCACATTAACACCATGCAGGGGATAAATGGCAGCTCCCAGCGATACGGTGTCCCGAATTTCATGGTTTTCAGACACCACAGATAAAGCCTGAAATCTGGCGCGGATTTCTTCAGCGCACTTACTCACGGTCGGCGCTGAAGCGCCAGGCATGACGATCACAAATTCCTCGCCGCCATAGCGGCAAACGATGTCTGCCGAACGCACACATTTCTTCATCAGGTCGCCCACTGCCCGGAGCATTAAATCGCCTGCCTTGTGCCCATACCTGTCGTTGATCTGTTTGAAGTGATCCACATCTGCCATCAGGATGCCCACCAGCGAACTGTTCTGCCGCGCGTGGGCAATCTCACCATACAATATCTGATCCAAATAACGACGGTTGAACAACCCGGTCAACGGGTCGTGTGTGGCTTGCTTGCTCAAGGTTTCCAGCACCACCACCTGTTGTTTCTCTCTGACATATCCGCGTCTGCGTTCTTTATCCGCATTGCGTATTCTCGAACTGAGCATATTCATTAATTCCAAACTGAATGATGGATGGTTCTCCCCCCACGAACTGATAAAACATTGCGCGGCTCAAAGACCATAAGGATACCGTATTGAGGGCTACGACTGTGGCAGAACGCGGCAGGTTTTCCAATAAAGCCATTTCTCCAATTGGATCTCCACTACCGCGAAATCCCAGGATGGTTGGGTTTTGGAAATCACCTTTGATGATCGCGGTTTGACCGGAACGGATGACATAAAAAATATCGCCGGGTTCATCCTCGCGAAGGATGATCTCACCAGGCTGGCAAATTCTTTCCGCGATCGTTTGGTCTGTTTGCTTTTGTTCTATCCAGTCCAATAGCTGTAGGAAAGGGGGTTCCTCCTGATATCTCTCATCTTTGTACGTAACATAACTGGATAATAATATATCCAACTCTGAAGCAGAAACTATTTCAAATGACATCGCTCTACACCTTTTCAAATCATTATTTGTTTTACGAGAACTTCAGGGTCAGCCGTGGGTTGCTTGCACACAAAACCTTCGCAAACATACGCCGTCGCTTTTCCTTCGATCAGCGGGCGCTCATGCAATAAAGCGGGCGCATCTTTTTGTGGGGGATGGGAGGATGCGGCCACCACCACGCCCGGTCTATATTCTGCTCGAATGACCTTGAGCATACGCTCGAACATTTCCTCCCCCGCTTCGCCCAACACTGCAACCTGCTTTGTGTTTCTCTGGGCATTTTCCGCCGCCGACAGCCAGCGTGCAAACCCCAGCGGATGCTGTAAAGCCAAATCGCCTACGAGCGCCAGCGCTTGTTCAGCGAGATCGCGGTACTTTCCATTATCTGTGTATGCCGCGAGTTTTAGTAATGCTTCACAAGCCAATGCATTTCCTGAGGGTGTGGCATTATCTGAAATATCCTTTGGGCGAATCAGCAAAGTCTCGCCGTCGTGCGGCGTGTCGAAAAATCCGCCGTCTGGGTCGCTGAATTTTTCGATCATTTCATCCGCCAGTTCAACCGCAGATGTGAACCACTTGTTGTCAAAATCGGTTTGATACAACTCGAGCAGTCCTAAAATCAACGCAGCATAATCTTCGAGAAAGACCGCGTTTGTGGTTGTGCCATCGCGCCAGGCGCGGCGTAATTTCCCATTAGGTCTTAATGCAGTCAACAGGAATTCCGCGTTATGCACAGCCGCGCTGTAATAGATGTCATTGCGAGGAGGGTGCTCTTCCCGACGAAGCAATCCTGGTATTGACGCCGGAGATTGCTTCGCCAACGAACGGCTCGCAACACTTGCACCGTACGCAAGTACAGGTGTGACGTCATTTTCTAAAACCCTTGCCGCCTCGGCAAATGCCGCAAGCATGAGTCCATTCCAGGCGGCGATGACCTTGTCATCGGTGCCTGGACCGCTGGGCGTCCGCAAGGCGCGAACTGCCAAAAGCCTGGAGTGAGATTCTGCCAGTTTGACGGGAACAACTTTCGGGTTAAGTCGGAAGCGCGCGGCGAGGGACGAGTCATCCAATGCGCGTTGGAGAACTGTCTTGCCTTCCCAATTGCCGCCCGCGATGATTCCGTAAGCCGCTTCAAAAAAATCCGAATCAGCTTTGAGCGTTTCACGAATTTCAGCGAGAGACAAAACATAAAACTTGCCTTCCACGCCTTCCGAATCCGCATCGAGCGAGGAATAAAAACCGCCCTGTTCGTGAGTCATTTCGCGCAGGGTGAAATCAAGCGTTTCCTCCACGATGCGTTTGAACGCGGGCTCCTTTGTCACCTGCCACGCGTGCAAATAAGCGCGGACAAGAAGTGCGTTGTCGTACAGCATTTTTTCAAAGTGCGGAACGCGCCAAAAGTTGTCGGTGCTGTAGCGCGAGAAGCCGCCGCCGACCACATCGTACATGCCGCCGCGTGCCATGGCTTGCAGGCAGTGGGCGATTAATTTATGCTGTTCGGTTTGATCGTTGGATGCCGCGTGCTGGAGTAAAAAATCAAGTGTCATGGCTTGCGGAAATTTCGGCGCAGAACCCCAGCCGCCATAGCCCCAATCATAGGAATCCGCCATTGAGTTTGCAATGGCGTCCAAATGTTCGCGTGTAAGCAGCGCGCTTTTTTCATTTTTGTTCTGGCGTTGCAAATGACCGATGATCTGCTCGCCAACTTTTTCAACTTCGCTTCTGTCGTTCTTCCATGCGTTTGCAAGACCTAAAAGCAGATCCTTGAATGCAGGCATGTTGTAACGGCGCACGGGCGGGAAGTATGTGCCAGCGTAAAAAGGCTTGAGGTCAGGTGCAAGAAAAACAGACATGGGCCAGCCGCCTGAGCTTGTCATGGCGACCACGGCTTGCATGTAAATCCCATCAATGTCGGGGCGTTCTTCGCGGTCAACTTTGATGTTAATAAAATGTTCGTTCATGAAGGCGGCGGTTTCGGGGTCTTCAAAAGACTCGTGTGCCATTACATGACACCAGTGACAAGCCGCATATCCGATGCTGAGGAAGATGGGTTTATCTTCGGCTTTGGCAAGAGCCAAAGCCTCTTCACTCCACGGATACCAGTCAACGGGGTTATGGGCGTGTTGTAATAAATAGGGGGAAGTGGATTGTGAGAGATGGTTCATGAGCGAAAATTATACTGTATGGGGGATTAACATTTGGCGCGGAAACCCTATAATTTATAAATCTTATACCAAAGGAGAATTTTAGAATGAAAAAATTTAGTGTTTTGTTTGCGATACTTGCTCTTGTCCTGGCATCCCTTGCCTGCCAGACTGTGATGGGCGGCGGAAATAATTTTCAAGCACCTGATGTGCCAAATATAACCGAGGTGCCCCAAACGGATAGCGGTGGGGAAGTCGTCCCCACAGTTGCGCCTGCAACAACTGATGACGGCGGCGGTGTTACCGTCGGCGGTGAATCTGAATTCCCTATGCCCAGCGACGCTTTTAATGTAATCACTGCGTCGGGGACACTCACATTCCAAACCAAAATGAGCACGGACGACGTATTGAAATTTTATCGTGATCAATTTGCAAGCCAGGGTTACAAGGAAGATGCTTCAATGGCTATTACTTTCGGTAAAACCTTTACGCTGGCATTCAATGGTCACGCAAGCGGCAAGGTCATTTATGTTGTAGGCGCTGACGCGGGGGATGGTTCTCTCTACGTTACGATCACGTTGGGATAGTTTCCTCCCTATAAAAAATCTGACACTTTGAGAAAAGTGTCAGATTTTTTATAGGGTCACTTTGACCCATTTTCTAACCGAGTTCGCCAGAAATATTTTTGAACATTTCCCCAATTCATCTCTGTGGATCACGCGTTCTTTGATTTTTCCTGCTTCCAACAATTCCGTCCTGAATGTGCCAGCCAGCAATCCGCATGAGATGGGCGGTGTGAAGAGTTCACCGTCGATTTCAACAATTAGGTTGCCAATCGTGAATTCAGTCAGTTCGTTATTTTCGTTGTAGAGCAAAACATCATCCAGGCTGACAGGAATTGGCGGGAAAATCTCCCGACGCGTGGTTTTGTGGAAGAGGAATACATCATTCGAGGTGACTGGTTTTTCTGCAAGGCAAACCTTGAAAACCTTCTCCTGTGCCTGAAAATCTTTTGACTCCGTTTTGAATTTACCAGATTTGTTTAGCAAGACGCGAACTCTTTGCGGGGATTTGAAATGTTCTGCCAGTTGGTCAAGATGCTGCTCAAGTTCTTCACTTGAAAATGAAAAGTCAAAATACCCGGCTGAGTCTTGCATGCGCGCAATGTGTTTTTCGCGCAGAAAATATCCTTCTTCTGGAGTCCACAGCAGGGTTTCGATCAACTCAAACGGGCGCGGACTCTCCGTCAGCACGCGGGCTTTGAGCAGGGCTTCGCTGTATTCGTCCGCGCTGGTCGAATCCCAGATAATACCGCCCCCAACGCCATATTCCGCAGTTTTATTTTCCCTGTCGGTCAAAGCCGTACGGATGGCGACATTAAATTGCGCTTTGCGCTTGGGCGAAATATAACCGATACTGCCTGTGTAAATTTTTCGCGGAGTCGTTTCCAACTCCGCGATGATATTCATGGTGCTGACTTTTGGCGCGCCCGTGATTGAGGCGCATGGAAAAAGCGCCGAAAAAATCTCATCCAGAGATGCGCTGGTTTTTGCTTGTACGGTGGATGTCATTTGGAAGAGGGTCGGGTACTTTTCAATCGTGAATAACTCAGGTACGTGAACACTGCCAACTTCCGCAATGCGCCCCAAATCGTTGCGGATCATATCCACGATCATCACATTTTCGGCGCGGTTCTTGGACGAGTTGTGCAGCCATTCGGATTGCTCTTTGTCTTCGAGTGTGGTGCGTCCGCGTTTGGCTGTGCCTTTCATGGGATGGCTGTAAATTCTGTTTCCATCCAGTTTGAAAAATAATTCTGGCGAAGCGGAGCAGATCACGTAGCGCCCGGTGTCGATATACGCCGCGTATTTATTTTGGGTCTGCGCGAGGTTCAAAAAGAAATCCCATTCTCTGCCGCTGAAATCCGCATTCAATCGCATGCTGTAGTTGACTTGATAGGTTTTCCCCTGCGCGATGTAATCTTTTATTTTTTCAATTGCGGTGTTATAACTTTCATGGTTAATGCTTGGCTGCCAGTTTATCTCAATGAGACCTCCGAGGTCTCTTAAGACCTCGGAGGTCTGTAAAATTTGCGGTTTAGGGTATAACCCAAACCACAACAGCGGAAAATCTCCCGCGCTCAGAACATGCAATGGGCTGTCAAAAGCGGGCGCAGCTTCATAGCTGACAAATCCTGCCGCGTGCCAGTTATTCTGCTCAACCAGCCGCTCAATTTCCTGCAACGCGCCATGCACATCGTCAATGCCTGTCACGCTGATCACGCGTTGCGGATTTGCAAAATGCAACCACTCGTCATTATGTTTTAATAAAATCTCATTCTTTTCGATCAAGGTTACCTCAATATGAAAAAATTCATTTCAATTGTACCGCGTTGGTTTCCTGCCCTTTTTCTTATGGTTGTGATTTTTTCATTCTCGTCACAGCCTGGCGATAACCTGCCCAATTTTCTGGATTGGGATTATGTCATCAAGAAAATGGGACATGCAATCGGCTATGGCTTGCTCGCGTTGTCGAATTTTCACTTCTTGAAATACGATAAAAAACGCTACTGGCTTGCCTGGCTTCTGGCTGTGATTTTTTCAGCGACCGATGAATTTCACCAATCCTTTGTTCCTGGTCGGCACTCTTCTGTTTTTGACGTATTGGTCTTTGATAACCTCGGCGCGGCGTTTGGGCTTTTGTTATATTTTATTTACCAGTCGTTGAGCAGGTCACGTTTGCAACATGACCAAGTTGGTAAATAAAAAGTCACGCTTCAAGCGTGACCTACAACTTATTACTTATTACTTTTCACTTCTTCCACCTACTCAAACTCAATATCAATCTCTTCGTCGTCTTTCCAATCGCCCATTTTCTCAAACTCAATTTCTCCAAACAACTCATTTTGAACTGCCGAGATGTGATAACGTTTGATCAATTCAAGCATCGCCAAAAAGGTGACCACAATTTCGATGCGCGTGGCTTTATCGGTGATCAATCCGCTGAAGGTCATGCGCTGAATATTCTTCATGGTCTTGGTGATGTATTCGATCTTCTCGCGGATGGTTACTCGCGGTGCTGTGATGATCGTGCCGAGCGCTTCCTTTTTCTTGCCTTTTGAAAATGCCGATTCTGCTGCGTCGAGCAACCCTTCAAGCGTGAGATTGGAAAGATCAAGCTTTGCTTCCACTTTTGGCGGCGGAGCAACGCGCAGATGCGTGCGTAAATTATTTTCCTGCCGTTCCACCAGCCAGCCCGCGATTTCCTTGTAGCGTTTGTATAAGATCAACAACTCAACCAGTTCAAGGCCGGGGTCTTCTTCGCCAGGTTCGCGCTCAATAGGGCGCGGCAGCAATGCTTCTGATTTGATCTGTACCAATTTTGCCGCGATCACAAGAAACGATGAAATTTCATCGGGCTTCATCTGTTCCAGCCCATGCAAATAAGACAAATATTGATCCGTGACCGTTGCAAGTGAAATGGCGGTAATATTTAATTCAGAGCGTTCGATCAGACTCAGCAACAAGTCAAGCGGACCCTCGTAGACAGGGGTTTGCACCTTGTAGCCAGTGATTTGATGTCCCAACAGGTTTTCCATAGCGCGCGAATTATACCAGTGTATAATCCTGCCCATGTCCAAACTGACTCATCTTGATGAACACGGCCGCGCTCACATGGTAGATGTGGGCGCGAAGCCTGATACGGAGCGTGTCGCCGTTGCACGCGGCGAAGTCCACATGAAACAAGAGACGTTTGACCTGATCCGCGCTGGGCAGATCAAAAAAGGCGATGTGCTGACCGTGGCGCAGATCGCGGGCATCGGCGCGGCAAAACGCACCTCGGAGCTGATCCCGTTATGTCATCCGCTCTTTCTTTCCAAAGTGGATGTCGACCTCGTCCTCGATGAATCCATCCCGGGTGTGGTCATTACTGCCACTGCAAAAGTGACTGGCAAAACCGGCGTGGAGATGGAAGCGCTGACCGCTGTCTCCGTGGCCGCGCTGACCGTGTATGACATGGCTAAAGCCGCTGAAAAGACGATGCGGATTCAAAATATCCGCCTGATCGAAAAACATGGCGGCCAATCGGGTGACGTGGTAAATGAATAAGCATGGTCTAAAGTCAAAGGTTAGAAATCTTTGGCTTCAGACCTTTAGACTTTAGACAAAAGGGTTTTGAATGAATCACATAAAACTTTTATTTTTTGCAACAATAAGGGATCGTGCTGGGGCTAAGTCTCTGGAAATGGATATTCCTGTTGAGATGACAATACAAGGCTTGAAAGATAAACTATCAACGGATTACCCCAACCTAAAAGAGTCCATGTCATCGGTGTTGATGACCATCAATCGTGAATATGCATTTGATGAAGCCGTTGTCCCACCAGATGCAGAGATTGGCATGTTCCCGCCTGTGAGCGGCGGATAACCTGTAAACATGAAACCTTCTGATCTCCCAACGAATCCCCCAACCATTTTCTCCATCACCGAATCCGAAATTGATTTGAACGACCTGCTGGCACAAGTCACGCTGACTTCTACAGGCGCGGCGGCGGTCTTTGCTGGCATGGTGCGCGGCGAAACCAAACGCGGCGAGGCGCACGAGACAGAATATCTCGAATATGAAGCCTATGTTCCGATGGCTGAAGCCAAAATGAAACAGGTTGCAGATGAGATCCGCGAACGTTGGCCTGTCATCGAGGGCATTGCCATTGTCCAGCGGATCGGCAAACTGTATCCCAAAACACCGACAGTCCTGATCGCCTGCACAGCTGCGCACCGTGACACGGGTGTGTTCGATGCGGCGCGTTATGGCATAGACCGCCTGAAAGAGATCGTGCCTGTCTGGAAGAAGGAAATTGGTCTCAGCGGCGAGGAGTGGGTGGAGGGTGATTACATTCCCAAGCCCGGAGAATAAGATGTATTTACAAACAGCACGATTGATTGTACGTAATTTTGTCGACAGCGACCTTGAGTCGTTCCTGGTGTATCACAATGATCCAGAGGTCGCAAAATATCAGGGTTGGGGTATCCCGTATCCGCGTGAAGATGCCAGGGCTTTTATTTCGTCCATGAAGGAAAAGACAGCCCCAAAACAAGGCGGGTGGCTTCAGCTTGCAATTGCATTAAAAGAAACAGATGAGTTGATCGGTGACCTGGGCTGCTACATAAAAGAAGACGACATACGGCAAGCCAGGATCGGGTTTACGCTTGCTTCAAAATATTGGCGCAAGGGTTATATCACCGAGGCAATCCCATGTTTGCTGGATTATCTTTTTGAAGATATGGATGTCCACCGCGTTGTTGCAGATTGTGATGTGGAAAATGTCGGTTCCTATCGTACTCTGGAAAAACTGGGCTTTCGCAGGGAAGCTCATTTTGTAGAGAGTTATTTAATGGATGGCGTTTATACAAGTGAATATCACTATGGCATGTTGCAGCGCGAATGGCGGGAAAATATAAAGGGGAGATAAATTCAGTTTCGGGGGAGCAGGATTGGGCAGGGTGGGAAGCGGCTGATTTTCGAGCGTCACGATTTTTGTCCGCTGGGGTTTTATATGAAATCCATATTCATTAAAATTATCTCTTGGAGGAGAAATGCAGGAGCGTATTGTAATTACAGGAATGGGGACAGTCAATCCACTTGGCTTGAATGTCAAAGAAACTTGGAGCAATGTGATCGCGGGCGTCTCTGGCGTTGCGCCGATTACGCTGTTTGATTCACACGCAGCGGCTTTACAGGTGCATATTGCCGCTGAAGTAAAAGGATTCAAACCCGAAAATTTTATGGACGCAAAGGAGGCGCGTCGACGTGACCGTTTTGAACAGTTCACAGTTGCAGCGGCAAAGGAAGCGTTGGCGCTTTCTGGTCTGGAGATTACGGATGCGAATTCAGGTCGGATCGGCGTCATCATCTCTTCGGCGATCGGCGGTTTGCAATCTTTGCAGGATGCCATTTTGATGAACCACACCGAAGGTCCGCGCCGCGTCAGCCCGTTCTTAATCCCAATGTTGATGGCGAATGGCGGAGCAGGCATGACCGCGATCGAGTTTGGGATTAAAGGCCCGTGCTTTTCTGTCGCCTCAGCCTGTGCCTCTGGTTCTGACGGGATCGGTACCGCCTTGATGATGCTGCGCACCGGCATGATTGACGCCGCGCTGACTGGCGCTTCAGAAGCCACCATCACATCCACGGGCGTGGCGGCATTTGACCGCGTCGGGGCAATGTCTCGTCAGAATGATAATTATTCAATGACGCCTCAGCCTTTTGACAAGAACCGCGACGGGTTGGTGATGGGTGAGGGTGCGGCCGTGCTTGTGCTGGAACGTGAGTCAGATGCCAAAGCGCGCGGCGCAAATATCCTGGCTGAGTTGGCCGGGTACGGCGCCACCGCAGATGCCTACCATGTGACTGCTCCGCAGGAACATGGCATAGGCGGCGCGGCGGCCATTCGCATGGCTTTGTCTTCTGCGATGGCTAATGCTGATGAAGTTGGTTATATCAACGCGCACGGCACGGGCACACTCTTGAATGACCAATCTGAAACGCGCGCCGTGAAGTCTGCGTTTGGTGATCTGGCGTACAAAACCCCGATCTCGTCCACCAAGTCCATGACCGGGCACATGATGGGCGCAACCGGTGCATTGGAAGCCATCTTCTGTGTGCAGGCGATACGCGAAGGCGTTTTGCCGCCCACCATCCATTACGAAACCCCTGACCCCGAATGTGACCTTGACTATATTCCGAATAAGTCGCGTGAGGTAAAAATTTCACTTGCCATCAGCAATGCCTTCGGTTTTGGCGGACATAATGCAGTGCTGGCAGTTAGAAAATATAAGTAAAATCGGTCTTGTATAATCAGAAAATGCATGCTATACTCCGCAGTCGCGTTTCAGAAAATACAATGAAATTAAGGAAGAGCGAAAATGACAGACTTCATTAAGGCCGTTGAGGCCAAAATTAACGAGAAAATTCCGCAGTTGAATCCAGGGGATACGGTTAGCGTCCACGTCAAGATCAAAGAAGGCGACCGCGAACGTATTCAGGAATTCAAGGGAATTGTGATCCGCCTCCGCAAGGGTGGCAACGATGCATCCCTCACTGTTCGTCGCATGGCTGCCAATGGCATTGGTGTGGAGCGCACGTTCCTGCTTCGCTCTCCTCGCATTGACAAAATTGTGGTCGAACGCCACGGCAAAGTCCGCCGCGCACAGTTATATTTCATGCGTGACCGCACCGGCAAGGGTGCGCGTCTCAAGCAGAAGTTCGACTAAATTTCGACACACTCTACCAACAGGGTTCCTAGACCCTAAAGGTCTTCAAAGCCTTTAGGGTCTTTTTGTTTTGGAGATATCCATGCCCAAACCTTTGATCGGCATTACCACGCGCAATGGCAGGGATGCGGATGGACATCCGCTGACCGCGCTTCAACACTCCTACACCAACGCTATTGTGCGGGCGGGCGGACTTCCCATTCTCATCCCTTCCACTTTGTTGGAGGAAGACTTCCTCGATTTGTATTCACACGTTGCTGGAGTTCTCTTCACTGGCGGCGGGGATATTTCACTGAAACAGTTCAACGGAGCCGACCACCCGAGAATTGGTGAGGTGGACGAAGCACGGGATTCTACCGAGATCAGTTTAATGCGCGCCGCAGTTAACGATGGTAAGCCAGTCTTGGGAATTTGCCGTGGCGCTCAAGTGATGAACGTGGCTTTGGGCGGCACGCTTTACACACATATCTACGACGAATTGAAAGGCGCGCTGGATCATGCCTATCCAGGCGACCTGCGCCGCGTCCTCGTCCACCCCATCAATGTGGATGAATCCACACGCTCGGCCGAAATTTTTGGCGAGACTTTGTTGAATGTCAACAGTCTTCACCATCAAGGCTTGAAGGATATTGCACCGGGTTTGCGTGTGGCGGGATATGCTCCCGATGGCTTGGTGGAAGTGGTGGAAATAACCGATCATCCGTATGCGGTTGCTGTGCAATGGCATCCTGAGTGGCTCACGGATCAAATCCCTATGCAAAGATTGTTCAAGTCATTTGTGAATGCAGCAGAAGGCAGGTAATTGGTGATTAGTAATTACCAATCACCAATTACTAATCATCCATTTTTACCATGCCTTACGCAAACTTTCCCATCGGCGTATTTGACTCTGGCGTAGGCGGACTTTCCGTTCTGCGGGCAATGCGCGTGCTGATGCCGGAGGAGTCCATTCTCTATTTCGGTGACCAGGGGCATGTGCCGTACGGTCCGCGTTCGATGGAACAAATTCAAAATTTCTCGGAGGGGATCACAAAATTTTTACTTAACCATGATGCAAAATTAATTGTCGTTGCCTGCAACACTGCCTCTGCCGCCGCGTTGACCTATTTGCGTGGACGTTTTCCCTCCGTCTCTTTTGTGGGCATGGAGCCTGCTGTCAAGCCCGCCGCTGAGACGACGCAAACGGGCAGGGTGGGGGTGCTTGCTACCCCAGCGACATTTCAGGGCATGTTGTACACTTCGGTGGTGGAGCGGTTCGCGGTGGGCGTGGAGTTGTTCCAGCACACTTGCCCCGGACTTGTGAGTCAAATTGAAAAAGGGGATTTGGATTCTGCGGAGACCCGCGCGATTTTGGAAGACGCGCTTCTCCCCATGCTCGCAAAAAATATTGATACCGTTGTCTTGGGATGTACCCACTATCCGTTTGTGATCCCGCTCATTGAGCAGATCGTGGGCGAAAATGTTCGAGTGATAGACCCAGCCCCCTCGGTGGCAAAACAGGCTAAACGTTTGCTGGAGGCGCAGGGGATGAAGAATCAATCGCAGAGTCGTGCATCCGTCCGCTTCTTCACATCTGGAGATGCGGCGGCGATGAAATCCATGCTGCCTGTATTGCTGGGGGAATCGGGTGTGGTGGAATCAGTCACCTGGAAAAATGACCGTGAGGTAATTTAATCCCCCCCAAATTTCATGCTTTTGGAATTTGGGGGAGGTGTCTCCGCGAAGCGGGACGGAGGGGGCTGGGCTATGCTTTGAACTCCACTTGTGCCAATTCAATATTTGCGGCATTGAGAAAGTTCATCGCGTTTTCGTCGGTGCGGTAGGCGGTGTTGTACACGATGCGCGAGATGCCCGCGTTGATCAACACTTTGGTGCAGTTGATGCACGGCAGGTGCGTGACGTAGCAGGTTGCGCCTTTGCTTGAGACACCGTGCAGGGCGGCTTGAATAATGGCGTTCGTTTCGGCGTGGATCGTGCGGACGCAATGACCGTCCACCATCAGGTGACCGATCTCGTCGCAATGTGACTGCCCGGCAGGCGAGCCGTTGAAGCCGGTGGTCAGGATGCGTTTCTCCAGCACCAGCACACAACCCACAAAGGCGCGGTCACAGGTACTGCGCTCGGATACCGCGTAGGCGATCTTCATGAAATAGGAATCCCAATCGGGGCGCATGGTTCCTCCGTCAACTATGTCATTGCGAGGAGGGCACTTGCTCTTCCCGACGAAGCAATCTCCTAATAACTGGGGATTGCTTCGGGCGGAACGCTTCGCGCACCGCCCTCGCAATGACGAAATATTATTATTCCACTGTCACACTCTTGGCGAGGTTGCGGGGTTGATCCACATCCAATCCGCGGAGGGTGGCGATGTGATAGGCCAGCAATTGCAGCGGAAGCACGGTGATGATCGGGGAGAGCATCCACGGGGCTTCGGGAACCCACAGCACGTGGTCAGCCATGCCCGCGATCAGTTCGTCACCTTCGGTGGCCACGGCGATGACAATACCGTTGCGCGCTTTCGCCTGCTGGATCTGTGAGATCATTTTTTCGTGCCAGGGGTCTTTGGGAGCGATGCACAGCACAGGCATTTCCTCGTCGATCAAGGCAATCGGTCCGTGTTTCATTTCTCCGGCGGGGTAGCCTTCGGCGTGAATGTAGGAAATCTCCTTCAGTTTGAGCGCGCCTTCGTAGGCGATGGGCATGTTGATGCCGCGCCCCAAATACAGGCAACCAGTAATATCTTTCAGCGCGTAAGCCACCTTTTCGATCTCTGGCTCGCTATCCAGTACGCGCCCGACCAGGTCGGGGATGAGGCGCAGGTCGGCAACCAGGGCTCGGCGGGCTTTGTCGTCAATGGTGCCGCGCAGGTCTGCGAGCAGGATCGCGAGCATGTACTGGTCTACCAAAGGCGCGGTAAATGCTTTCGTAGACGCCACCCCAATTTCGGGTCCAGATTGCATCGCGATAAATCCATCCGAGACGCGCATGGCTTGTGATCCGATTGCGTTGACAATGCTCCAGACGATTGCGCCCTTGCGCCGTCCTTCTTCCATCGCGGCCAGGGTGTCGGCGGTTTCGCCCGATTGCGAGATGGCAAGCACGACGGTGTTTTTGTCGACGATCGGGTCGCTGTAGCGGAACTCGGAGCCGATGACCACTTCGACGGGGATGCGCGCGATCTTTTCGATCAGGGTTTTGCCGACCATGCCCGCGTAGGCGGCGGTGCCGCAGGCGGTGATGTAAATACGCTGGATGCGTTTGGCAAGTTCGGGGGTCAGGTTTAGCTCAGGCAGGCGGATGCGCCCTTCCTGAAAGTCCACGCGCCCGGCCAGGGTGTCGGTCAGCGCGCGCACCTGTTCATGGATTTCCTTCTGCATGAAGTGGCGGTACTCGCCTTTTTCGGCGGCGACGGCGTCCCAGGCGATGGTGTGAATTTCAGGTTTGACTTCCTTGCCGTCCAGCGTTTCAATGCGGACACTGTCGCGGGTGACGATTGCCATCTGCCGCGATTCCAAAAAGATGACCTTGCGCGTGTGTTCCAAAATGGCGGGGATGTCTGAGGCGATGAAGTTTTCGCCTTCGCCCAAGCCGATCACCACGCCGCCGGCGTTGCCGATTCTGGCGGTGACGATTTTGTCGGGTTCGTCGGCTGACATCAGTACGACTACATTTGCGCCTTCGATCTTTTGGAAGGTGCGCCGCGCGGCTTCGACAAAGCTGCCGTCTGGCTGCGCCGCCTGAAAATGTTCGGCAAGGTGGACGATGGTTTCGGTGTCGGTTTCCGAAAGGAAATCCACGCCTTCGCTGACGAGTTCGTCTTTGATCTCAAGGAAATTTTCGACGATGCCGTTGTGTACCACCACGATGCGCCCCGAACTGCCCACATGCGGATGCGCGTTGCGGGCGGATGGCGCGCCGTGTGTCGCCCAGCGCGTGTGACCAATGCCCGGTGCGCCGCTCAGCGGGGATTTAGCCACCAGGTCAATTAATTGCGATAACTTACCCGCGTCTCTTCTAACTTCGATCTGGTTGCTGTTGATGACAGCCACACCAGCCGAATCATAGCCGCGATATTCAAGCCTTTTCAAGCCATTCAGGATGATCGACACCGCGTCACGCGCGCCGACATATCCGACGATTCCACACATAGGGGAGTCCTCCGATTGTTTTAGTTTGATAGATGTCTTTGCGAGGGCGCTCTTGCTCCATGCCCGAAGCAATCTCCTGTTTATGAGGAGTTTGCTCACCGCACTGGCTTACGGCGCAAGTGTCGTCGCAAAGAGCAAATGCGCTCCTCGCAACGACATGATATTTTTTGCCACTCCCCGCCTTTTGACCGCGCGATTGCTCGCGGGTGTTATGGGCAGGGTTATCCTTGGAGGGAAAGATGTGACGGGTATGGCGTACCCGGAGGGCTTCCGCTGATCGTTCGATTTTCCTAACCTCATCCTGCCCTCTCCTAAAAGGAGAGGGCAGGATGAGGTAGTTAACTCCATTTTGAAATGGAGAACCCTCGTCCTCGTCAACTTTGGTTCTGCCAGAAACTTCGGAAGTCTTCAAGACTTTCGAAGTTTGGAAACTCAAAGTCCATGCGCTGTCTTTCCCGTGTTTTTTTCGCTATGCCTCCTTTTCTATAGGTTGGCGCGATTATACCGTAAAAAAATCACCAGCCATTTTCAGGCTGGTGATTTTTTTGTTTTTCATACTTTCAGTAACTATCCACCTTCATCGAAGGTCGGCGTAATGGTGGGTGTCTTTGTAGGCGTGCGCGTGGGCGTGTAGACCGGCGTAAACGTGGGTGTGCGTGTGGGCGTGCGCGTATTCGTGCGTGTGGGCGTGGGCGTAGGTGTGGCTGTGTTTGTGGGCGTAAACGTAGGCGTGACTACTGGCGTTTTCGTTGGCGTATTTGTTTTCGTAAATGTGGGTGTAATAGTCGGCGTTTTGCTCGGCGTAAAGGTCAGGGTCGGTGTAAATGTCTTACTCGGCGTAAACGTCAGGGTGAATGTGCGCGTGGGAAGCGGTGTGAGTGTGATGGTCGGCGTGCGTGTGATGGTCGGCGTGCGCGTGATGGTTGGCGTCGGGGTCTTGGTCCTCGTCTGCGTCGGGGTGGATGTGTAGTTGTTGACTTCGGCAACAAGAGGGCAGGATCCCCCCCAGTCACGGAATGTAAAAGTTAAAGTGACGCTGTAAGAGCCGGTAAATAGTTTATTTTTGAAATTCGCCAACCACATTACACTCTGACCATTGGTAATGGGTAACGACAAATTCAATGAATCGTAGGCGATGGGCGAGACGATCGTGCCCGTCAGGGCAGAGCCGGTGTAGTTGGCGCCGCCAAACGAGAAATAATTTAACGACATATTTTGTGAGTTAGGCGCCACATATTGCGTATTCCAGGTCAAGTTCGCGTTGGTCAGGTAGGCGGTGGCAGAATTATTATTTGTGACCGTCGTTCTGAAGTTGCTATTGTTCCAGCTGCCATCGTTATCTGTCAGCAGAGCGCAACTGGGTGTTGGGGTGGCGGTTGGAGTGCGCGTTTGGGTTGGCGTGCGCGTAACGGTCGGCGTGCGCGTAACGGTCGGCGTGAATGTAGTGGTCGGTGTGAACGTAGTGGTCGGTGTGCGCGTCAGTGTGGGTGTGTTGGTTGGTGTCCGTGTATTAACAGGAGTGGGCGAGGGCACAGGGGTATCTGTGGGGACAGGAGTATATGTGTCAGTCGGTGGCGGTACGGGGGTGTAGGTGTTTGTGGCTCCGGTATCCGGCAGGGGCGTGTTGATGGCGCGCGACCCGCGGAATTGTTCAACAATACCCTGACGATAGGATGCCAGATGGATCATGGGCGGTTGCTCGCTAAAAGCAGGCAGTACCATGAAGGTAAAGTTGTAGTCCGCCGCAACGTACACAATATCTCCCGAAGAACCGGGATCTTCAGCAAACCCAACATCAGTGGTGCAGTTGGCGTATGTAGCGCTGCTCATGACAGGTTCGGTAAACAAATACGTTTGCGGATTTCTCTTGGAGCAGACCGTGATCCTAAAGTAATTCTGTTCCGCCTCTTTTACAGTAGCTGGCGCTCCCGTATTTTCTTTTAGAAAGAAGCCGATAATAATGCGGCGGGTTTCATCTTTAATGGAAGGGATGCGCGCCGCATCCACCAGGGCATTTACTTGCACAGGAGTTAGGTTATTGGGAGAGGGGTCGGTGTCACAATTCTCTCCGTAATCTGTACAGTACTGGGTATCGAAACGTCCCGTAGTGGCGTACCGAATGCCGAAGCGCGTTGAATTTTCAATGATGACCCAGGCAAACATCAGGCGCGAAAATTCGATCACGCCGACGATCATTAACATCAGCACCGGCAATACAAGGGCAAATTCAAGCATGCCTTGCGCATTTTTACGTCCAGGTGGTTTTTGATGTGTTTTGCTAAAAATATTTTTCATAGGAATGCCCTTGGATAAAAAAAATTGATAACGCTTCGTAGCTATGGTGTTTGACGGAAAAGACAGGCTTTGGCGGGTTACTGCGAAATTCTGGTAAATATATTTTCGGCGATCTTCGCGAAGACACCGTTTGGACCGCCCAATTCACTGGCATTTATTGCATGGTAGTATAAGCCATGGTTGGCGTTAGCGCCACCCGCGCTCAGAGCCATATATTGGCCCAAATGTTCCGCCGAGGCGGGGTCATTGGGGTTAAGGTATGTTCTACAAGGTTTACCCATGCAGATCGAAAATAAGGTGGCCCTTTGCCCGTTGGGCGGAGGGGCTGTAATGTAATCTGCGGCGTCGCGCGCATAATCATCGGCATCGTAATGTGTTGGGTCGAGGGACAGGGTGTGGCGTGGGTTGGTAAGTAACACATATGGCTGAGGGTCAAGGTCGCGGCAATAACCGCCGCCGATGATCTTGGTGTCCTCCGGGCAATATCCGTCATCCGCTGAAGCAGCCCCACGAGGGACTGCGGCGTTGGCCGGTCCGCCCATGAGTGCGATCACAACCCAGAAGGAATTCGTTCGCGCGCCGTTGCCGAACCGGTCACCGGCCATGTAAAGACCGCCGCCGATATTACTGGCGCCGCACGAGGTTGGGTCGCCAGTGCCATTGCCATTGCCGAATTGTCTAATAAGACAGGGTTGACCTATGTAACGCGAAGTAATCTCATCATAATAAAGACAGGGTCCCAGAGCTGTGGGATTCGCGGCCAAAGGGGTTGGGCAGTCCTTGGGTTGGAAGACCCGTAATTCTCTGATGGCTTCCTGAATTTCTGTGGTTGCCGCAAAAGTGAGGTCGTTCTGATTGTCATTAAATTCGAGTATTGTAACCGGCATACGGGTTGCACTACCATTGGTTTCCTGCCTGGTGAAGGCGACCAGCGCTACGCGGTCATAAGGAAAAAATAGCTCGTTTACAAAACTCTCAGCTGCATCTTTTACCTTTCCCATCGGTTCACATCTTTGGGCCAGGTAGTCTGCGTAACCTGGGTCAGTTGGGTCCACGGCGTCTACGTTGCAGACCTTTGGGTCGTCTCCAGCAGGATGTCCTGGCGATCCCTGGTCTGATCTATCTGGGTCAATGCAATCCTCCGATGGGCACCTGCTTGCAAACTGTGGATCAAGAGTGTCACCGGTAGTTTCATACGCCATGGAACTGGATGTGTCTATGGCTAGAACCATGTCAATCGAGGCGGCCTCGCCGATGGAGGTGGCGTCGATGGTTGTCTTGGTAAAGCCAAGTACTTTCATGAATCCAAAATATACCTCCCGGCTGGCTGTGACGCGCACTAATTTGCGCGCCACCCCGCCGGTGTTGGCTGCGCAAAGAGTATCGTCAAGGTTCCAAGCTGGCTTGTCGGCGGGTAGAATTTTTGGGGGGTAGGCGCAGGTAAAAATGGTAACCTCGGCGTCAGCCTGGTTGAATTTGAGAAATTCTTCCGCAGCCTTTGTCATCTCGTCGCCGGTAAAGCTTTTGCGGAATTGCGCGGCGGCGGCAATGGAAGCCGAGTCGATTCCGCGTTTCAAGCGCGCATATTCGATCAACAGAATACCGCCGTCGATCATCAGCCCAACCATGGCAACCATCCCTATGATCGCAAATGCAACCAGGATGATGGCTTGTCCGCGTTCCGAATTTTTGCGAATTTTTTTGAGCATGTTTTTCATTTTCTCACATACTTTTAAGGCGCCGGCGCTGGTTCACCTGCGCGTATCGGCATGATGGTGTAGGCGCGTAAATGCAGGGGGTTGGGAATGACGGCTGTAAACCAGGGCAGTCCCAAAACGTGATGATAATTGTAATGTACTTCAACCACCAAAAAACCCGCATCGGGCGCGCCGGCAACACGGGTATTTATAATGTCAGCTGCTGTGAAAATGGACGGGTAATTGCCATCGGGCTTGGCAGGAGTGGCAAATAGATGATAGGATCCCAGGTCTCGCCAAAGTGTAATGGTACTCCCGGAAGCGCCGTAGACCGAGACGATCACGTCATCAATCTCTGGGTCAAGCACGATCCTGCGCCCTCTGTAACCAGCCTTGTCAATTGTTGGGTCCAGAGTTCTTTGCACCAAACGCGCTGTTTGTAAATAAAAATCTGGATCGTCCGTTGTTCCGTTAGCAAGGAACGGGTCTTCGTTGCTGTAAAGGCGTGCGGCGTCGCGTGTGGCATCCACTAATGAAAGATAAAAATTTATTATAAACCCGAATTCCACGACCCCGGTAAACAACATGATCAGCACCGGAAATGCGATGGCAACTTCCACCAAACTTTGTCCCTTGGTTTTGCGCCTATGCATTTTCTGCGGCGGGTTGGCTTTTGTAAATAATGAAAATATTCTTTGCAGCGCCTTTTGCATTTCATCCTCAATAATAATAAATCATTTTATGGTGTGCAAGTTAAAAGATAAATCCGACATAAGTACCGGCGGGTAAATGGTGATTGGGCTGTAATGAAGAAAATGGGGATCGAAGCGTGCTGGAGTTCGCCAGTTTTTATGATATTAATAATTATATACCATCGCAAAGGCAAATGGAACCATGTAAGTATTCTGCAACGCTAACAGTTTTGTAAGAATGTGCGCTGATTATTTCATTGTGGGAGGGCGCTGTCCGTTGCCGATGAGTTAATTGCCGCCTAGGTTGGAGGTTGTTTCGGGCAAACAAGAACGCCCTCGCAGAGCAATGTCCACTTATTACTGGCTGAGAAGCACTTCCGGCATTTTGAAGGCGTCGTAATTCTCCTCGTCTTGATAATTGATCACCATCTTATCCTGTCCATCCACTTCAATATAGTAGCCGATGATCTGGCTGTGATACCCGTATTTTGAATCCATGCCGTTCAGACGAATATCCGCGCCGGGAGCCAGGATTGCGCCGCGGAAGCGCGAGTCCACATTGCCGTTCAAGGCGATGCGATGCCTGTTTTGGATGGGCATATAGATCAGCAACCCTTCTGTTGGTCCATGCTGGGGCGCAGTCAGCCAAACCTCCGCGCCGCCGTTGACTAGAAATTCTCCGTCCTCAATGATCAGGAGCACGCCTTTGCCTTCCAGTTTGGTGCCTGAGTTAATCACAACATCGCCGGTGATGCAGTACGTGCCAGGCTCAAGGAAGCTAACCCCTGCCGGAGGAAAATCTTCGTCGCTGTCCCAAGTGCCGGGCGTCATGGTTGTGCCCGTCAATATATCCACTGCGGCAACTTTGGATCCACAGCCCACTTTTGGCATTTGGATCGCGGGCGGGTAGGCGATTGGTACAGCCCCGGTTTGGACGGAATAAGGGGTAATGAGTTTCGTTTTTTGTACATCTGCGCCGCCGACGATAGTGATGGGGCTTTCGTCCTGGATGCGGATACTGCCGCTGCCAAATTGCATGAAGGCGCAGTCTGTGTTGTCTGAATTGACGAAAATTCCCCCGCCTGACAGGAGGATGGTGGCCTCGCTATGGATCCAGAATGATTTTTTCTTGTCTTCGGCGCATTCGCTGTGCGGCGCGAGACTTACCAGCGCGTAGCCGTCAAACATAGGCCCGTATTCAGAAGGCTTTGTGCGTGTGACAGCGCGCGCGACATTGGTCACTCGCGGAACGCCGATCACAGGTCCAAAATAAGTGTCCAGGTTTGAGGTGATGATGACTTCGATGTATTCGGAATTTCCCACGTACGGTCCACTGAGCGGAGGGGTGTTCATTTCAATGACGCTTGAGATGCCATCGTTGTTATATCCGTTGGCGTTGGCGGTTGCCAGCGCCGCGCTGCGCCAGTCGCCGCCTTCGATGCGGGCCAGGGCGGCGGCTAGGGCGGCGGCAGAGGCGGCGGTCTCAGTCCGGCGGCGGTCGATCAGCGCATTTCCACCGTCAATGGCCAGCGAGGTCATGCCGATCAGTCCGATGATCGAGAACACGATTAGGATGATCGCCTGACCGCGTTCACCTTTTTTGTGCTTGGGGTATTTTGAGAAGGTTGGCATCATGGGCATGTGGGTTGAAGAATAACGTTCGTGGCAGTTCCGGTTAATGGGATATTGTCCGAGCCGATCAGCTGCCCGATGAATGGCATGAGGATCGGGTACCTGTAGGATACATTGACCCGTATGCTGTTGGCTGCGCCGTTTGTGGCGCCCTGGCATGAATTGCCCAACGCCTGCACTTTCACTGTGACTGCGTCTGTGTCTCTTAACTGCACCGGAGAGGAAAATATTTCATCATCTGCGCGCGGCGAAATATTGCGGGCGCGATTTTCTATTTCTGCTACATTGTTTGGGTTGAAAGAGCCATAAAAAGCGCCTTCCTGTGCCGCGTCTCTTAACATGGAGTATGAGAAGATCGCCATGCCAAAATCCAGGGTGCCGAGTAATAACAGGATCAGGATGGGCAGGGTAATCGCCAGTTCAATCAAACTTTGACCGCGTTCGCTTTGAGCGGATTTGCGTTCTCTTTTTATCACGGGCATCTAAATACCGATCCTCTAATTAAGACCTGACAGGTTGAAACCTGTCAGGTCTGGAAGCAAGATGACTAATGGTCTGAGTCAATAGGATAATTTATACAGCCAGGATTGGAGATATTGACGATGATCCGCTCTGTGCCATCAGTCAGGTCATAGTCTTGATGGAATATGAACTGGATGGTGGATTCGCCTTGCGGAATACTTGGATAATAGGCGGGGACATAAATGGATGGCTTCTGGATATCACCGTTCCATACTTCTGATCCCAACACGATCTGCCTCAGGCGCAGGGTCTGGTCTTTGCCGAAGCGATGACCCGTGTCATGATTCCATTCCAGATATATTTGCGCGGCTGTGAGTGTATGCCGGGTCTGGTTGTTGATGGTCATTCTCATAACATTATTTTCAAAGACCAGCGGTCCATGCGATATGCCGGTTAACCCTGTGCAACTAATTAATGTGGCTGTGGCGCTTGGCGTATAGGTTGGAAGTCCCGTGCTGGTCGATGTAAACGTCGGGGCAGGCGGCTGTGTGGTTGCCGGTGTGACATTTGGAATGCTGATCGAGGTTGGCAGGAAGGTGGCTGTGAAAGTCGGCGCGGTGGTGGGGGAAAGGGTGGCTGTGATCACAGTCGGCGCCGGAGAGGGAGTGCTGGTTTCAGCGGCGAACCCGGTCGGCAGCGCATTCCCGACGATGGGTATGGAGATCAGGAATGAGCGCGCACTGGCAGATACAATTTCAAGCGGTTCAATCGGCAGGATGGTTAGGATCGGTTCGTACGTGGTTGAGACCTGGACGATGATACGGTCACCGTTGCGGACGGTGTAATCTTCGATCGGGCACGAATCCACTGCCAGGTCTGGGTTAACGTCTGTGATTGGGACCGAGGTTCCGTCTGGATTGATCCCACGGTCGTAGGTAATGTTGATCTTGTCAAATGTGATGATGAATGCAGATTGATTGGCGACTGCGCGAATGCCCTCGCAGTTTTGATAGAAGGAGACGTTGTCAATTTCGCCGGAGGCGGCTCCATAGCGCGCAGCTTGACGGGATGCGTTCGCGACAGACGAAAAGATAAATATCAGGCGTCCCACTTCGATGATGCCGTAGATCAGCATTAACAAAACCGGCAACGCGAGCATAAACTCCACGATTGCCTGTGCGCGATTTTTTTTGGGTAGTCTGAAGGGAATTAATTTCATTTTATCACTCGATTCAATAAGGGAAAGATTATTGATTTATAAGGTTAAGTCAAACTAACCAGGGACAATTGTTGCGAGAAGTTTCGGAAAATAAATGATCACCGCGGCGGTAATGATGAAATAGGGTCCGTAGGGAATGAACGTCATCAATGCGCTGGTTTTATATTTGCCGCTTAAGATAAGCCCGAGGATGATGATAAGGCTGACCAGCCCGCCCAGCAGGATGCCGTATAAAAGGCAAAGCCAGATCAGCGGCCAGCCGACGATAAATCCGAGGACGGTCACAAGGATCACATCACCGGAGCCGAGGGCTTCTTCGTCGTCGGCTTCCTGTCCCATTGCCAGCAGGCGTTTGGTGCGGATGCGTGTAAAAAGTACGCCGAGTCCATAAAATGTGAGCATGATTAGCAGTCCGCCCAGTCCGCCTGACAGGGTGGTCCAAATTCCATGGGTAACGGTACCGACTGTCAGCCCGAGAAAAGCGCCGAAGATGCTGGTGGGGTGCAGGATCAGGCGGTGTTCCAAGTCGATCACGAAGATAACGCCAAAATAAATAATTAGGATCAGTCCGAGAAAATATCCAAGTTTTGAGGGCGGCTTGATCCCGGTGTAAACGCTTGCAACGAGGATCACGATTTGAACGATCCACAGGCGTATTTTGCGCGCGTGTCCATTTTGACAGGGGCGGAAGAAAAGATATTCCTGCCAGGCGAAAGGCGCGTTGCATTCCGGGCACGTGGGGTGACTAAACCGCCGTGTGACGGGCAGGACATCTGCAAAATAATTCACCAGCCATCCAGCAAGCCATCCGAATATTATGGATACTATCAAAGTTGTGGACATTGAATTTATTATAATTCCAATTATGTTTGCCATGCAAAGCCGTTTCTGGTGTAAGCGAACTGTAATGTTCTTGGCTAATTTTGGAAATTGCCTTACAATTTTGAAGGTATTCAAAGGAGATTTCAATGGAAGAGTTTATTATTGAAGGCGGGCATCCACTGCATGGCGAGGTGACGCCCTCAGGAAATAAAAATGCGGCATTACCTTTGCTGGCCGCATGTTTGCTCACGGCAGAACCTGTGACCCTGCGGAATGTGCCGCAGATCAGGGATGTGCAAGCCATGCGGAGATTGATCGAAAGCCTCGGCGCGGTTGTGGAGGAGTTGGACGCGACCACCTGGCGGATTACGACGCGGGAATTGGTCGCCTCTCATCTGGACCCGGACCTGTGCCGCCGCATCCGGGCATCCATCCTGATCGCGGGTCCGGTTCTGGCACGTGCAGGAAGCCTGCGCCTGCCGCCCCCCGGCGGTGACGTGATCGGACGCCGTCGCTTGGATACGCACATTTTGGCATTGCGCGCATTGGGCGCGAAAGTTACTTATGACCGTGTCTTTGAAATTGAGGCAGATGAATTGCACGGCGCAGACATTCTTTTGGATGAAGCCAGTGTCACCGCCACGGAAAATGCGGTTATGGCGGCCGTCCTTGCAAAAGGCGAGACGCAGATTCGCAACGCCGCATCTGAGCCGCATGTGCAGGAAGTTTGTCAGTTTTTGAACATTCTAGGCGCAAAGATAGAAGGAATCGGCTCGAACACTTTGCATATTACCGGTGTATCTGAACTAAAAGGCGGAGAATTTACGATCGGTCCCGATCTGTTGGAAGTGGTTAGTTATATCGGGGCGGCGGTTGTCACTCGCGGAGAGATACGTATTCACAATGCAGGCGTTCAACACCTTGAAATGATCAGGTTGATTTTTCATCGTTTAGGCGTTCACTGGGATGTTGATGGAAATGACCTGCTCATACCGGCTGACCAATCTCTCGTAATCGCATCTGACCTGGATGGGGCGGTGCCTGAAATAAAAACAAATGTCTGGCCTGCATTCCCAACCGACTTAATGAGCATTGCCATCACCATGGCGACCCAGGTAACCGGCTCCGTGCTTTTCCACGATTGGATGTTTTCAGGGCGCATGTATTTTACAGATAAACTGGTTGGCATGGGCGCGCGGATCATCTTATGCGATCCCTACCGCGTATTAATCCAGGGTCCCACACAACTGTACGGCGAAAAACTTGAAAGTCCCGATATCCGCGCCGGCATGGCTTTGTTGTTAGCCGCCCTGGCCGCAAAGGGAACTTCCACCATACGGAATATCAGTCAAATAGAAAGAGGCTATGAAAGGGTGGATGAGAAACTGCACAATCTTGGCGCAAAGATAAGACGCGCGACGGAATAAAAAAAAGAAGCCGCAAAATATGCGGCTTCTTTTTTTTATTAGCTATGGTATTTTTATGGGCCGACCCAGGCAATTACATCTTTTTTGATGACAATCCTAAGCAGGTCATCAGATGCGCTCGGACCGATATAAAAACTGACCGATCCAGTGCTGGGGGGATTTAATACCCACGAATAAGCATACCAATATCCTGTAGGAATTCCCACTTTGCGCTTTTCGTTGCCTTTAATGGCGTAGGATATACTTCCGCACTGGCCAAACGGATTGGGCTTGTAAAGATTTAATGACAAATTGACTTGGCTTTTATTCTCATTTTCAATGCGAATATTTTTCATCGGGCCAGCTTCTCCCATGTTCAGTGATTTAAGACAATTATTTGGGTCAGATGCGGCCGCTGTAGCTGTTGGGAGAACTAGTTGCAAGGTGGGGATGGTGAGCACGGGTTGCAGTGTGAAAGTCGGCATGGGGGTGGGGCTGGGTGTTTCTGTGGGTGGCAGTGGTGTGGCGGTTGGGTTCGCATCCTGAGTTGCCTTAACCATCGTCCACGCGGCGGATACGGCAGTATTTTGAACATCTGCTGGCGCCATGGTGGGTGCGGCTTGCGGAGCGCACGCCGCGAGTAAAACACTAAGTGCAAGTAGGATGGGTAATATTTTTTTCAACATTTTTTTCTCCATTTATATATTTGTTTTAAAACGCTTACTACTTTATTTCAATTCGATTTTTGTAGATGGTTAACTTCAAATCCTGGAACTTATCCAGTTTAAAGCTGCCCGTAAATTTTTGCCCGCCGACCCAGGCTACATAAATATACCTGCCGGCAGGGGCGCTTGTATTAACTCTGCTGCCGCCTACAGGATATTCAATTACCGTGACATACCCATCATTGGTGGTGCATTGCAATGAAATGTAAGCCTCAACTTTTGACATATTGAGCAGTGCAATATTCCCAGAGGGCAGATTGGGCGGCATTGTACCATAGTGCTGATAGTGAAGCGTTCCTGTCGGGGTGGCGTTGGCTGATGATGTGGAGGGAAGAGTTCCGGTCACCGTTGATGCGCCAGTCGTTCCCAGTGTGCTTATTGTAGCGGTCAGGGTTGGCGTAGGCGTGGGGTTTGCGCGTGTTGGGGCGCTAGTGGCAGTGATCACCACAGGGGTAGTGCTGGGAGCCAGTGTCGGGCTTGGCAGGGATTGAAGCGTCTGTTCGACCTGTATTGCCACAGTCGCTTGTATGTCTGCCTCCGAGAAAAGAGGAGCAGGGCTGGTCGCCTGTGATTGTATGGCAGTGGGTAGTGCGCACGCGCTTAAAATAAAACAAAGCACGGTGAGCAAAATGATCATCTTTTTCATAGCCCAACTCCTTGATCTGAGAGGATTAATTTTGGCTGATCACTTCCATAAATTGCGTCACCACATCGCGCAGCATCTTCTCTGGCAGCGCGCCAACCTGACGATGTACCACCTTGCCGCCTGAAACGAAAAGCATGGTGGGAATTCCCTGAATACCGAATTTTTGCATCCATTCAGAATGTTCGTCGGTGTTGATCTTTGCTACGATCAACTTGCCATCCAGTTCCTGGGCTAATTTATCAAGTATGGGAGCGACCATCTTGCACGGTCCGCACCAGGGCGCCCAGAAGTCTACAATCACTGGCAGAGTGGATTGCATGACAACTTTTTCGAAGGCTTCATCTGTAATATGAATCGGTTCTGCAGTCATTTCTCTATGTTCCTTATCTAAAACTTCCCGAATTGCTTTTCCAAGGCGGTGTTTTGCATGAGGGTTGAACAGATCGTTTTCCTCATTGAGCCAAAAAAGTATAACATATTTTCCCTGATACATTGTGCCCGTCAGGGTATAATCGCCGTCCATGAACAAACTATTTTCACGCTGGAAAGACGGTCTCTCTCGCACAAGCAAAGCCGCATTTGGGCAAATTGCCTCCATTCTTGGCACATCCGAGATCAATGCCGATACATGGGATGACCTCGAAGCGCTTCTCCTTCAAGCTGATCTGGGGATCGAGACAACTGCTTCCGTTTTGGATTCTCTCAAGCGCACCGCCCGTACCGAGGGCTTGATCCGCGCCAACGAGCTTTTGGCTACGCTGCGGCAGGAACTTCGCGCGCGTCTCGCCACTCCGCCTGCTTTGGTATTGGATCAAAAACCGTCCGTGATTCTTGTGGTTGGGGTCAACGGTTCGGGGAAAACGACGACCATTGCAAAACTCGCCTCACGCTTCAATAATGAAGGCAGGAAGATTCTACTCGGAGCCGCCGACACCTTCCGTGCCGCAGCGATGGACCAACTCCAGGTTTGGGGTGACAGGCTCAAGGTCGAAGTGATTGTCGGTGCTTTTGAGTCCGACCCTGGCGCAGTGGCGTTCAATGCCGTTCAGGCAGGAGTCGCCCGCAGCGTAGACATCGTCATGATCGATACCGCAGGGCGTTTGCATACCCGTTTTAATCTGATGGAAGAATTGAAAAAGATCAATCGCGTGGTGGGCAAGGCGCTGCCGGGCGCGCCGCATGGAGTATGGCTGGTGCTGGATGCGACCATCGGGCAGAACGCTTTGCAACAGGCGCGCGCATTTAAAGAAGCGGTTCATGTGACAGGTGTGATCCTGTCCAAACTGGATTCATCTGCGCGCGGTGGTATGGCGTTTGCCATTCAACGTGAACTTGATCTGCCGATTTTGTTTGCGGGCTTGGGCGAAAAGCCCGAAGATTTGCAACCCTTTGATCCCGATGCTTTTGTGGATGGGATTTTATCGAACGCTTAGGAGTAACTCATGCAGGACTTGAATAATCGCTTGCAGGCCGCGACTGACCTGACTCAACAACTAATGGTGCGTCTTTGACCTGGTAGGCAAAGAAATTCAACTTTCTCAATTTGAAAAAGATACAGAGCATCCTGAATTCTGGAATGATTCCACAAACGCACAACGCATAATGAAGACCGTCGCAAGCCTGCGTGATGAAGTTGACGCATGGAATTCGATCAAACATCGCCTGCATGATCTGACCGAATTGGCGCAGCTTGACGATGAATCTCTGCGCGGCGAGTTGGAGACTGAACTCGCGGGACTCGAAGCCGAGCTTGATAAACGTTCCTTTGCCACGATGTTTTCCGGCACTTACGACCATGATGATGCCATTCTCGCCATCCACGCTGGCGCGGGTGGAACTGACTCACAGGATTGGGCGGGGATGCTACAACGCATGTATTTGCGCTGGGCGGAAGATCAAGGCTTCCGTGTAGAGATTTTGGACTTTACCCCCGGTGAAGAGGCAGGCATCAAAAGCATGACCATCGCGGTCAGCGGTCGTTATGCCTTTGGTTATTTGCGCTCTGAAAAAGGTGTGCATCGTTTGGTACGTCTTTCTCCCTTTGACGCCGCGCATCGCAGGCATACTTCCTTTGCGTTGATCGAAGTCCTGCCGCAGGTTTCCATGGAAGAAGCGGATGTTGAAATTAATCCCGGCGATATAAAACTGGATGTGTTCCGCTCCTCGGGCGCGGGCGGTCAGAATGTGCAAAAGAACGCGACTGCCGTACGCCTGACACATCTCCCAACCGGAATTGTTGTGACGTGTCAGAACGAACGCTCACAAGGGCAAAACCGTGAATTTGCAATGAACATTTTGCGTGCGCGCCTGTTAGAGTTGAAGACTGCCGAAAAGGACGAGGAACGCGCCATCTTGCGCGGCGAATATACCAAGGCAGAGTGGGGGAGTCAGATCCGCTCGTATGTGTTGCATCCGTATCAAATGGTCAAAGACCATCGCACTGATCATGAAACAGGCAACACCCAGTCTGTTCTGGATGGCGACCTGAATGGGTTTATGGAAGCTTATTTAAAGAGTGAATCTAACAAGGTGTAAATACTTGTTGCATCATTGCGAGGGCGTTCTTGTTCTTCGCCCGAAGCAATCTCCAACTGAATAGGAGATTGCTTCGTCGCTAAAAGCGCTCCTCGCAATGACAATTGTGAATCAAAAAAGAACCGGCATATGCCGGTTCTTTTTTGATTTTATCCGCCAGTGGGGACGCGTTTTTCAAGTGTGCGGTTGAACAGTTTTTCCTGTTCTTCCGTGGCTGATTTGTAGGATTTGGGGCGAACCTTGCCGCGGCCTTTGGAGCGTTCAAGTGCCGCCTGCCATGCCATTTGCATTGCAGTAAACTGCGGTTCGTTGGACACTTCGACTTCCATCTGGAAATCTTCTTCTTTTTTGCCTTTGGGTTTGCGCTTGTCGCCTGCACTTGGATTTCTTTTGCGATCTTCACGCTCGGGCTTGGCTTCTTCAACAACCTCAGGCTGGAGCGCTTTCATGCTCAAGCGGATCTGGCGTTTGCGACGATCAACATCCAATACTTTTGCTTCGATCTCTTCGCCTTCTTTTACGATTTCACTTGCGGTCTTGACATATCCGCGGGTGAGCTCGCTAACGTGAATGAGACCGGGTCGCTCTGCGCCAAAATCAACAAACGCGCCATAAGTTTCAATGCGAACGACTTTGCCTTTTACGATCATGTCAGGCACGATCTCTTTCCACTCAAAGCCAAGTGGTTCGATCATGGTCAATTCGATTCGGTCTTTCTTAACACGACGTACCCAAACTTCTACAGTCTGGCCTTCCTTCACAACATCTTCCACTTTGTTAACTGCATCTTGTTGTAGTTGTGAGATGTGGATCACACCGGGAACACTTTGTCCGATGTCCACAAGCGCCCCCGCTAGTGTGGTCTTCAAAATTTTGCCGCTAAGTTTTGTTTTTGGTTCAAGCGCTACGGCTAGTACGCTGTCGGGTGTTGTCATAGTTATACTCCTGCTGGTTGAAATAATGCCGAAGAAAGATTATACCTGTCTGACAATAAACCGTCAATGTGAAATGGGCTAGATTTCAATACTGAAAGTAGATGTGGAAATTTGCTATTTTGAGTAGAATCTTTTTATATATGAAAACAAAACTCTCGCGCCGCGATTTTTTGCGTATTTTGAAAACTATTTTTCTTTCCATGCTTTCACTCGGTTCAGCACCATTGATTTATGGTATTTTCGGTGAGCCAGCATGGCTTGATATTGAACAAGTGGAAATTCTTTTGCCGCGTCTGCCCAAATCCTTTTCGGGATTGCGTGTTATACAGATTAGTGACATTCACATCGGGGGCTGGATGAATCGTGAAAGGCTTTCGGATGTGATCCAGTTGGTTAAAAGTCAAAACCCTGATCTGATTCTGATGACTGGTGATTATGTGATTGGTCATTCATGGACTAGGAATTTGGATGATGCCGCGCAGGATTTTGTTGAAGAAGTGTCCAAGCTTACAGCAGATTATCTTGTGCTCGGGGTTCTTGGTAATCATGACCATTGGACGAATGCGGAGATGGTGCGGGCGATGTTGTCTAGCTGCGGAGTGGTGGAACTTAATAATGTCGTGTATTCCCTCCGGCGGGGAGATGAATTCTTGCATATTGCAGGCGTGGATGATGTTCAGGAAAAAAAGTCCCGTTTGGATAATGTATGTGAATTATTGCCTGAGGGAGGCGGGGCGATCCTGCTGGCGCACGAGCCGGATTTTGCAGATACGAGTGCGCAAAAAGACCGATTCGATTTGCAACTGTCAGGGCATTCACATGGCGGGCAGGTGGTGATCCCGTTTTATGGACCGATCGTATTGCCACATTTGGGACATAAATACTGTCCATTCGCTGAAATTTTTTTGAAATCGTGAATTTCCTGATAAGCTCGGTGGATGACTACCGAACCGACAATCACATCCGAGCGGATTGACGATTTTCCGCTCCTGCTGGCAGTGATGCT